>Ga0065711_1029626_pt1 | contig 35445 bp, 30 predicted proteins | sample Hoacrofraction12_FD_59098 | JGI IMG/M metagenome (GOLD analysis project Ga0065711, IMG submission 59098) | Hoatzin crop microbial communities from Cojedes, Venezuela - Epithelial fraction 12 v2 (version 2) | ecosystem: Host-associated > Birds > Digestive system > Esophagus > Crop | place... | reverse complement strand
CCCCCCCCAAAGTGTTTTGGATCCTTCTATCTGAAGGGCAATCCGGAGAAGTGAGTCCTTGCCCTTGCTGCTTCGAAAGGCATCAGCATGGAATGCAAAGTACCACTTGGAGATACAACAAAGGCCAACAGTGTAGCTCCTCAAATACAGGGAGTAGATTATTCAAGAGAGTAAACCAGACTAGGTAGTGGTCCTTTGCTTCTGGCAGAAAGTGCACTGCGGTCAAAAGAGTAGAGGGGAAGTGTACAGGATGTTTTTGCAGGAATGATCAGGTTGTTTGGGGTGAAAAAGCAGAGCACTCTCAACTTAATCTGACATGTTTCAGATCTGCAGTGTTCCTAAGTGATGTAGCTCATGTGACTTCCATTCCCATTCTCCTCTCTGAACTGAGGTTCCTGCTTGGGACTGCATCTCCAGGGTGGGTTGGTGAGGTGTCCTGTGAGCGATGCTGGCTGAGGGGAGAACTCAGCCAACAGCCTATATCAGCCTGTAGTGTCTGGGGAGCAGAAAGCACCTAAATCACACTGCCTGTGAGGACCGTAGTGACTTTAAAACTCAGTTTTTCAGCTGAAGTCCCATGGGTTTGATACATTCAGCTTCTCAACAATGGAAGGATGGCATTTTTGGGAAAAAGCTAATGCTTTTGGCCAGAATGACAACAAAAAACTCTATAGATCGAAAGCAACTGAGATAAAAGAAATTTTGCCTTCGCCAGCTGCCACCACAGAACATAAGGAATGTAACAGTAAGTCAGACCAGTGGTCTGTCTCACCCAGTATGCTGTCTCTGATGGCAGCAGTAGGAGGTCCAATATCTAGAGAAAGCACAGGAACCTGGCCACTGTCTGAGGTGGCACAAGGTCACATCAGGAATACTGGTAGTTCAAATCAGGGCCAAGGCCACTTGGAAAGGAAGGGGAAAACTGGAGACGATGGGACAGAAAATAAAAACTGTTTGATGTTTGAGACAGTCACAAACTCCCACCTCTGTCACTGGTGCATTCCTCAGTGCAAAGCCAACATACAAATAGCAACACTGACATGATGCTACCAGTAAGAGAAGCCTCAGGATGGGATAAAACCTTCTGCAGAATTTGTGTATCAGCCTTTTGACTGAGTTGAGGCCCTGACTGCATCTTAGCCCTGCTACAGCTGCAGACCTTGTCACTGTGTGCGATACAAGCATGGGTCCTCATCATGCCCAGGGTCATTTGGCAGGATGCAAAAGATGTGAAGATCTCTGTGATATTCTGGTGGTATGGTGATTCTGGACCCATCACATTGTTACTAGAAAGCTCATGGCAACTTTAAACAACTACAGGGAAGGATTTTTTGCTTTCACCCTTGCTCTGTTTCTTGCTTCACACCCAACTGAATCCAGAGTCCTTGCTGACTTCAGACTTTTATAACCACTGTACACCAGCACTGCTGTTGACAACTTGGTTTTGACAGACTGGCCTGACTCAATTTACAAGTCAGATGCTTTTTATAGATATGTGGATGAGTAGGCTGGTGCCTCTGGAAAGAGATTTCATATGTGTGGGAAGAGGGTTGGGCAGGAGGTGTGCGTGGGCACATGGAGACCTTTGGAGCCTCTGGTTTATGGCACTGAGAAGATTTGTGCGTGCATGGGTGGTGGCTGTGGTGACCACAAGGCTGTAAAAGTAGCAGATGAATGTCAAACTAAAGGAAAGCTTAGAGCAGCCTGAGGGACTACAACTGAAAATAAGCTGAAGTAAATAGAAGATTTTCTCTGGTTCTTGGGAAGCATTTCCTACTGGTATGGTCTCCAAGGGATCAGGGGAATTGCCTTCCCAGGGGAGAGGTAAAGCCCCAGCATGTGAATAATTTCTTGTGGGAGCAAAGTCCTCAAGAATCCACCCTTGGTAATGAACCTCCACTAGCTGAGCGATGCAAGGGGGATTCACAAGATGACACACAAGGGTTTTCCAGCTCTCATGCTCGTGATTCATCTGAGAGTGGGGAAACATCAGAGCTCCTAGGGCAGACACTGAGAAATTGGCATTTTCTCCAGAAGAAACCACCCTGGAGCGTTCAGCCATGTGACAACATCAACAGAAACTCCAAAGCTGGCTTGGTAGTAGGAAGGGGAAGATACAGCTGCCTGGGGCCTGGCAGGCAGCCAGCAGCTGCTGCTGGAGGAACACACTGTCACTCCTCACACTAGACATGCCAAGGAAGGGCTGGGACTGATGGGCAGTGAGTAAGAGGGAGGGGTGGGGAAGGGGACCTCAGAGCTAGTGGAAGCACAGGAGTGTTCCTTTGCACCTTTGGGGGTGCAATGGGGAGCACTTTCACCCATTAGCATGTTGGATAGTCCCTGAGTGGGTTAGTTAGACGCGGGAGTTGCTGGGACTTGCAGGCGTTCAGACAAGATGCCGCGATATACGAGAAACATTTGTGGGAGGACTGACGGTCTGGGCGATGACGTGGCGTGTGTAGGGGTGTGCATCTGCAGCTCTGCGTGGAACCCTCTATGAATGGGAGTGTGCATCTGTGGTTTCCCCACGAACAGCGCTGAACCACGTGCGTGAGTGTGTCTATCTGCGTGCGTGCGTGCGTGCTCATACACGGCTTCCTTATGGGTGCATGTATCTATCTGTGTGACTTCAACACTGATAGTGCCCACGTAGGAGAAACCATCTGACAGCTCTGACAGGAAAGTTCAGGTTACAACGTGGTGTGAGCAAAAGTGCACAGATCATTTCTGGTGGGACTTCTGTTTTCCTCCTGTCAACAGCCTTTAGATAGAGGTGGAAGGTCCATGGAGCCCACATCAGCTGTGCTTTTGGCTGCATTTTTTAAATTAAAACTGCAATTCTCTGATTTACATAGAGAGTTTTGTAAAGATCTTCCCTCTTTTTTTCAAGGGAGGGTAACTGAAAAAGAAATGGCTCCTTAGCAGATAGCGTCCCTCTTTCTCAAGACTGCAAAACCTCTGAATATGCCAGTACACCCTGACTGACACCGAGGTCGGTGCAAATTCGGCACCTAAAAAGTCTGACCTTTTGGCTCAGTCTGCCTCGAGGGTGTCCTTCTTCATGCAAGCCAGCTTGAAAAAGACTGTGCAGGATTAAATTGCAAAATTCTGTGATAGCTCTTTCTTTCAACCCAGAGTACACGAGTGATGGACTGGGGGGAACAGGAATGTGCGTATAAAGTGGAGGCAAGAGGATGCTATGAGTATAAAGCAGAAGCAAGAGGATGCTGTGCATCCTGGAGATGGTCAGTGCTCTGTGCAGAGTGGGGTGAGGTAAAATGCCCCATCTGGTTTCAAGAGGGCTGCTTACACCTGTGATTAGTATGAGCTGGCAGAACTAGGGTCATTCTAGCTCTTGTTACATGTGGAAATGGCTTTCCACAAGGCATCAGGAACTCCCCTTGTCAGAGCACAACACACTGGGCTGGCTGCAGCCGCTGGAAGCTAGCAGGCAGGGTGGCTTAGCTGTGTCCGTCTCAGAGCCCAGCTTTCCTTCCCCCTGACCAGCCTTCTCCCAGTTCTGAGCATTTTCCAGCTCTCCCTTCTTGCTCCCATGGCTCTTACTGTCCTTTCCAGAGGCTTGCTGGGGCCCACAGGTGAGAAGTCCCTTGCAGGAACGAGAAGAACGTGGACTCTGGACCCAGTCATGGCAGCTGCTTTCACAGCTCTCCGCCTTGAGCAGACTCTGCCCTGTGAGGGCAAAAGGACACCGAAGGCCCTCGCCCCGGATTTCCTCTAATCCAAACGTGTTGCCAGGTGGGCCCACATCACAAGAGCTAAGCCTTTGGCAGGGGTCACTGCTCACCTGCAGCCAGCCACTCTAGTGCTCACAGTTCATTGCATTTCTCTGCATGGCTGGGGATGACCTAGCCCAGGACCCATCCTTGGGCTCATTGTGGGTGTCTCCCCATGCCTGCGGTATAGACTGGCTTTCACAGGGGAAAGGGGATAGATCTTAATTGTGAGCGTGGCGAACCGGTCACTCGCTTGGGCAACGTGGGTTCTGGAGCAGAGTTGTCCTAACCCATCCCTCCCTACCATGACAAGGCATGGGCTATGTTTGGTCTTTCTCAGAGAGCGGCTTCCATGTACTCTCTGCCCTGCTGCAAACAGTTCAGGACGAGGAGGGTGTGTGGAGCTGCAAATTTGGCCAGGGTTTCCTTTGTTCATTGTCCAGCTGTTCTAACTCAGGAGGTACTTTCCAAAACTCTCCCAACGGAGTTTAAAGAAATCATGCTGCAGATTGCAGCCCCAGATGTGCTGCTTTGCTGCCCTCCCTGTAGCGTAACAGCAGAACGCAGTTTAAGAAAGGAGGCACTCTAAATTGATATGGGGAACTGCTGCTGGACCATGTGTCATACTGTGGGACTGGCTCTGACAGATGATCTGTATAATCGCATTTGAGCTGGTGCTTCAGCACGTTTATTCAGGGCCAGTATTACAGCACCGTGGCTACCAGTTAGTTATCAGCCCTTGCAGGGGCTGTCGAAAGAGCAGGGCCATGGAGAAGAGCCTCCATTTCTGTGCACGCTACTTTGCCTCAGCAGAAAAGACTCATGAAGTATTAAGCATCCACCTTCATATGGGGAGATAGGAAATCCCCTTCCTTGCCCCCTCGTTTGGAGACGTAAAAGAGTATCTCTGGGACTCTTACTTCTCCCTGCGTTGAGGGAAGGGTAAATAAATCTCATATTTTAGTTCTTTTTCACTACTTTTTTTACAGGCGAACAGGAGGAAGGAAAAAAATAAAGAGTGCCACACCCTGCAGCCTGCCCTGTGTTGTGTCGGGTGACAGTGCTGTCACCTCCCGGTTGAAGTGTACAGGCATAGGAGCCCATTGACATAAAGAGGGTCTAGTAGTGCTGTTTCTTGCCTTGTGGAGCACTTGAGCATCTGAGGGCAGATGCCAGCCTGGCATCAGGTGCCTCCCCCTTCACCATTGGCTGTAGCCCTCAGTGGAAAGCACTCATCCAGCAGCCAAAGGGAACTGGGGGAGTAAGCAAGTGGAAGGGGTGTTGCGGCTGCTGCATAGGGTTGATGGGGCCTGTGAAGCCCCGTGGAAGTGGGCAGGGATAAGGAAGCAGGCTGTATCCCACCACTTCTCCTGCTTTCGCTCTGAGGAAGCTCAAGCAGGCACAGGCTGAGTGCCATATGCCAGCCTTGCAGCTGGGAGTGTGATAAATAGAGAAGCGTTCTGCTTGCAGCAAATCTCCCCCATCTCATTATAACCAAGGCCCTGAGGCTGGTCTTTTACAAAAAAAAAACCACAAAACGCTGGCAATTATCAGCAGATCTCCCAGAACTGTTTCCAAATACAATCTCTGCTCCACCCCAGGCCACCAAGCAGTAACTCCTGCATGCACTTGCATTGCTCGCACACTGCAAAATTCAAAGACCACTGGCTAGGCCAGCAGGGCCGGTTTTCCAAGCCCAGGGCTCTCTGTCCTCAGCAGGATACTGGGGAGCACTAGCAACCCTGCAGCTCTGAGGCATCCACTCCAAAACGGTGTTTCTCCACAGGATCCCAAGTCCCTCCTCCATTAATGTGTCCTTGGGTGTGGCTCGGCTCCATCTCTCTCAGATGTCTACCTCGGGATGGCACGTGCCATGTGGAGATGCCCAGCTCTCACAGGAGGGTAGCCTGGATGAATGGCTCAGACTGTCTGCCACGTGTTTGAATGGTTAGTCATCGCTGGGGGGGCTTCTGCAGGAGCCTGCTGGGAGGAGCTCCCTAGGTGGGTGTGCAGTGCCTCGCATGAAGGAGCTGTGTTTCAGGGTGTGCTTCCAGGCTTTCCATTGTTAGTGATTGCAGGATACCTCAAGTTTTGATGCTTTTGCTATGCTGATCCTCAAGGGAGCAAATAGAAATAAGCTGCCTTTAAGCACATGCTCTCTCAGTTCACAGTCCCCAGGTTTGGCAGCTGTGTGAGGTGGGCTGGGTAGAAGCGTTTCGACTGACTTACTTAAACCCCTGTTATCATAGGAACAATAGCTAAAAGGCTCCAACTATTCACACTCTTCTTGCCAGCTCCCTCTTGTGTGTTTGCTCAGAAAAGAATCCCACTCTGTCCAGAAATGTCAAGTGGGCTGTTCCTGGGCAAAGCTGCTCTCAGAGGTGCCTTGAGAAATTCAAAGCTTTTGAGTGAAAGGTGCTCTGTGGCCACAGCTTTTTTTTTTTTTGTGCAAATTGTTTTCATTTTTAATAGTGGTAAATGACAACTTCCAAAACCGCTTTCTACCCAGACCGATTGCTGACTGCCCTGGAAACACTGCCTCAGTCAGCTTCCCTACCTCCCAAACACATCTGTTTCTTAGGCAGGAGGCACCCCTGCATGACCAAGCTGCAAGCAATGAGGCCAGAGGGAACCTTAAAATTCACAAAATCCAGTCTGCTGCCACAAGGTTAAGGTCAGCTCAGCTTCTTGGCCACTCATATAGTAACTTTCCGCTGAGCCCCAGCCATTCCCGGCAGGACTGGGCTAAATACTGTTTCAGTCTCTCTCAGACCCACGAAACTGTGCAGGGGCATGCTGGGTTCCTGCAACAGGAACCAAAGCCTGGTGCCAACAAACTGGCTTTGCTGCGCTCCCTTTTTCAGACATCAAAAATAGTTCAGGGATTTGACCACAGAGTACAAAACACAGCAGACAGATGAAGTGAGAGAACTGGTGAAGAAGGGGAGGGAGGGGGAGGTTGCATGGAAAAATGCAGGTTAATAGGGAAAAGTGCCAGTTTCTGCAATCCTGCACTTCCCATCAGTGCCTCCCCTCACCACACCCCATCATGCAGCCTGTGGTGCTCTTAGCAATTCCACCCGCTCCCTCACTTTGCTTCTCAGTGCTCCCCACTCCAGGGTCTGTGCTGCCAAGAAAGGCATAGCATGCATTTCTACCCATTGTGTGGCTTTGCTTAAGAACTGAGGCTTGCCTTCAGCCTCAGAAGCCGGGACCCCAACAGAAAAAGAGAACTCCTCCCCATTGTACCCCAAAGTCTGTGTCTTTAGTGCCTCTCAGGCTTCACTCGGAATGATCATTGTTGCTTTAAATTAAAGCTTGGCAAACTACTGATGGAGGGGAGAGAGACACACAGAAAAATGAGAGCGAGAGCCAGAAACATTGAAAAAGCAGCCCTAATTTCAAGCAAGCCTTTTCCCACGTTTGTAAACAATGCCACTCCAAAAGCGTGTGGCAGCTCCTACACCAGGACTGGCCGAGGTTGGGCTCCCCATGCCTGCGCCCTGGCTGCACATGCCCTGGAGGTGAGAATAACATTGCTGCTGCCAGTGCTCTACAGTTGCAACCGGGGCACCTTGCAGTGTCGCTTTGCCCCGTAACGCAGCTAGATTTCAAAGCAAATGTTGAAAGGTTAAGGTGCATCCCGAAGCCAGCTCGCGTGCCAAGTTGAAGAGAAGTGGCGGAGCAGAGGAGAAAAGCAGGCTGGAACTGCTAGGCGAGAGGAGCAGCCGCCAGTGAGGGAGAAAAGTTGTTGAGGATTTTCGAGAGCAGCTCTTACCGTGTGGACTGGGGCTGGTCCTGGCACCTGTGGGAGCAGAAGCGTGCTGAGCGGCAGTGCTGATGTCCTGGAGCGCGGAGCTGTAGTGAAGGGGAGTGACCTGGTCGTGGCTTAAGTTTCCTCTGGTAGTGCGGGGAGGGTGGTGGCCTTCCACTCTGTTTTAAAGGAGCTACTATGAATCAGTCTGCCTTTAAAGAGAGGGAGAAGGAAAAAAAAAAATAATTAATGAGCTACGCCCTGCTTTGTTGGCAAGAGTCAAGAGCCGCTGGGAGGAAACCAGCGATTCAAAGAAATCTGTGGAGGGCTGTGTCTGACTCAGTGTGCAGTGCAGTACAGAAACCACAGCCTGGAAAAACGACTGACGCTGATCCAGCTGAGTAATAGAGGCCCACAACAGCATCTGTTTATAAAACTGAACTTCTGGTTGTCATAAAAAAAAAAAAAAAGTATAGTTACAAATGTGGCAACGGGACTTCAACAATACAATCACTCAAACAAACAGCCGGTTGGCAGGGGGAATGGTGAGGCTGAGTGAGTCACCGCATCCCCTCCCCGTGCTGCACAGAGAGAAGTCGCAGAGGCTCGCCTGGCGGGGCAGGGGAATGAATGCAATTTGGACCACTGGGGTTGGCATGGACAGGACTTTTTGGGCATATATACCAAGGAGCAGAGATGCTCAATAGGCAGCTCTGGCCTGGTGTTGACTCTGGAGCAAGCTGACCAGTGGGTGGTGGTTTTCCCCCGCGGAGAGAGAGCAGGCAAGAAAGATTAAACAAGGAGTTTGTCATTCACAGTTTTCTGAGGTCAACATTTATTGTCATCTTAAAGACCTCTAAAAATAGATCCTTTACATTTGCAAAGAATTAACTGGTGTAGTTGTCTTTTGCCTGCTACAGGCAAGACTGAGTGACGATGTGCTTGAGATGCAGGTGAAGGGGGAAGAAGTTTGTCAGAAAACATCTGGCTTAAAAAGTGATCCATATTTTGACAGAGCTGGTGATCTGCTACTGCAAGGAATCAAGCCTGCCTTTGCAGAGGCCCAGAAAGAGATAAGCAGATACTGATAAAATACCTGGCAAAGGCTTTTCCCACTTTAATGAGGAGAACACTGGATTGCCTTTTTTGAAAGACAAAGCTGATGCTCTTTGAAGTCTATACAGATTAAAAGACCTTGCTGTTTTTCAGATTATTCCTTCTCTCTGGTGTTATTGATATCTATCTGGTCTGATTTTAGACTATAGCAACCTGCTTAAAAAGCAGACTCTGTGGACCAGAGTTCAGCTGTGGTGGAGCATCCTCTGGCCCAGACCTGTTCACAAGTCACTGCCAGAGGGCAACTGCCTGCACACTCACAGAATCGCTCATTTGAGACCCAGCAGCCAAAACACCTGTGTCTAAAACACACTCACGTGGGGCAACGACTGTGGAGCCCCCTAACAAGTTGAGTACAAAGTGACCCGTGACTGGCAAAGCATGGTTTGTCCAGAAAGAGCAAGCTTGTTTTGTAGAGATTGCTCTCTAGCCTGGGAGGCTGTGTCAGGCACTGGCCAACATCAGACACTTCGCAGCGAGGCAGCAGGGTTCTGCAGCGTCAGCTTGCCCACGGGACCATTGCTTCCTAGCTCTCCATCTGGAAATGCTGGTGCCCAGCCAGCAGAGTAAAGAAAAGCAACAGGACAGGCCACACAGGCTGTGACTGTGGCCCTGGAGGAGCACTGGTACCCTGCCAGCAGTTGGCTTCATCCCTGTTGCTATACCTGTCAAGCCAGGTGTGTGTGGGGGTAACAGCAAGTGTCAAGCAAACAAAGGTGCCAATAGCTGCTCCTGTTTGGGAGCAATCCTGCATGTAGGTAAGATGATGGTTTAAGCAAGTGAAGGCAGGTGATCTAAGCAGGTGATGTCAGGGTACGATGAGGTCAGCTTCCACTGAACAGACTGGTAACTCTTCGGGATATTTCCACCTTGCATCTGGACAAGGAGACAGGGTAGAGGTAACCTTACAAATAGGTTAAGGTAGGAGAATATTTCAAGTTTATAGTATTTGCTGCTTTTTCTGTGTAGCCGTTTGTCTGTGGATGAAGCATTAGCTCAATAAGCCTTTATGTGTGTGTGACAGAAAACCAGCCCTATCCACCCATCTAGAGAAGAGGCTGGTCTTTCTGTGTGCCTCCAGCAACTTCTCCCTTTAGGGTGTGTGGTTTTCACAAGGCTGGTTGCAATAGAAAACACATGACGTGAAAAGTCTCATCATGGGATCAAAAATCTAAAGCATGCTGCCAGTTTGACACAGTAAGTTTGAATTGCCTAAGATCCCCACATCATAATCCATGGTGTCCCTTGACCTAAGCATCTCTCATTTCACAGACTTTTTCTGAATGCCTGCACACGACTAATAGGAGATGGTCAGGATAAAGCCATGAGAATTTAAGATGTGGGAATCTGGATTGGCATTTCCATGGGCAATGAGAGGGTGAAGCTTTCCCATGCGTGCCATGCTTTTGCTGAAGCTCTTCCCAAACATGCAGCTTTCTGCTGCTGTGTGTCTGCTCGTTTTGCTATGCCCCACACTTTTGCAGACATCACTGCTGTGTGTGAACAGTAGCCCTTGGTGTAACAAGATGAGCATCCGCAGTGACATTAGATAAGACAGGAAAACATTAAGTTTCACAAGCTCAGATCAAAGGAGGAATGGATGATGAGGAGTGGGAGACGAAGTGTGGAGTTAGGGGGGGGGAGGCATGGTCAGGCTCAGCTGGAAGCATCCAGAACAGATTGTTTCTAGAGAGGGGGGTGCCAGGGGAAATAGGCCATGGTCTCCCTGCACTTTCTTCACATGCCAGAATCTATGCCTGGGAGAGGTCTGTAGCTGAGTTCCCATGTTCTCTGCGGTGCCTTCAAGTGCAGATTCAACAAGAATTCAACATATGCTATTTGGATATGCTTTTCTGGATAACTATCTGCAAACATACACTGCGTACTAAGTCTCCCAGTCTAAACAGCATGTCTTTCCACCTAAAGATACTTAAAGTCTTTCCTCTCACTTATATAGGCTATTTACTCTGTGCAACATTGTTCTGGCTGGTTGCAGGACAAGTGGAAGTGATATGCTACACAACGTTTTCTACTTCTCCGCTTGTCATAACATGGAGAAGGTGGGGTTGAGCCTGAGCTAATGTGTGGGTTTAAAAAAATAGAAACTATCAAGTTTCATACTTCTCTGTAGTGGTGTAACTGATGTGTTTGTGTGTGTATCCTGGGGTTATCCATGTGATACAGTAATTTGCAGAGACTTATGATACATATCAGAGCCATATGATAAACTGCATTTGTCACGCATGACCCTGCAGGGTTTCAAATGGGAGCATTCATCTCCTGGAGAAGAAAAGGCAATGGTTCCCCTATTTATAGCTTCACTTAGTTCTGAGGAAGCAGATATTGGAAGTCACACCTTTATGGTTTTAGTCATTTCTCTAATGTGTCTTGTCATGTTCCTGTCCCCCCAAGGACTGCTAAACTTCCAGTACGTAGGGAAGCTGACTTTTTACAAGCTCAGTTGCAGTCAACACTGAGCACTGCAGTCAACACTAGCTCTTCTTGTGCACAGTCTGTTTTCTGTTTGGGATTTTTTTTTGGTGGCAGGGATGATCTCTGGCCCGAGTACCTTGGTAAACTGTGTGAGAAATAAAACCTAGAGAAATATCTGCATGTGATTTTTCCAAAATCAGTTAGGACTGTCAGGCTGACTGACCTTTTGAAAGTGGGTGACAGGTACTTAGTTGAAAATGCCCTGGGTTTATAGTATTTGTGTAGAAATGGTTTCTCACCAAGCTTTAACAGACAAGAATTTTAATAGTTCCGTCCAGGACTTGAGTATTGTGAGTGGGGTCTATGCAAGAATTCATTCCCTGCATCCCACCTACCACATCAGGGAAGGCCCAAATCTTTCCTTATTTCTCAACAGGAATGAAAAAATGAATATGAGTATGACATAAGAAGACCATTCCTACCATAATTTGCATAGTGATTCGAATTAATTTTTGTCTTACCTTGTGAAACAGGCCTTATGCTGGAAGGGAGGTGAGGATGATCATGATTCCTCTGTGAGCAGGTGGACTGGCATCTGACACTGTCTTAGAGTACTGACATTCACATTGTGGTCTCTGCAGCAGATTTGGAGATTCTGCCAGACTGGGTAAATGACAATCCATTCACAACTGGCTGAGGGGTTGGGACTAGTTCTCAGCGGGTCAGTTAGCCCAGAAGTGCCTTGCCTTCCCAGGTGCTCTTTGCTGGGCTGATTGTGATCCTCAGGCTGAGGTTCTGAACACCTGGAGGAGGCAGCATGAGCTGGCTCGTGCTGAGATTAGAGACCTGAACCTGGGAAAACATACATAACTTTCTTCCATGCTCTGGAGCAAAAGAGGGTGTGGTGAGATGAGCGCCATCTGAAAAGAGGTCTTCCCCTGCTTTTATGAGAGTGGGGGAACTGCACTCCCCATCTCATTTTTCCATACTTTAACCTCTACCTCAGCCTCTTCCTTTTTTCCATTGGAAATAGCACAGCTGAAGACATTTGCCTGTAATGTGCAAATAGTACCTCTGCCTTGGCAGACCTATCTGAGCTGTCACTTTCCCTGAGAACCTCTCCCATTCCACATCAAAGAGATAGTGGCTGGTGGTATTTTCCACGTGCACATGAAGGTCTGTCTCATCCATTCTTGCAGCCAAGGAGGTTTTCTTTATTGCCTTCTCTTGCTCTTGGCTCATTTCTACCTGTGCCTTCTGTGTCTGCTGTATTGCACAGTACACACTACTGATTGCTTCACCAACAGGTTTTACCATGCTAGTGGAGAAAAAAACATCCTGCAAGTACCAAGGAATGACATGAGTTGACAGTGCCTTACTGTTGTCCTTTCATTCAGTGCTGACAAAGGGAATTACCTGCACCCCTGTCCTGGACTGCAGCTGTGTCATTGGCTGTAGAAATGGACATCAGCTTAGAAGTCAAGGCAAGGGCAAGTGCCATTTGTGCTGCAGCTGAGGTTTGGTAATGAGACATCTTTCTATTTACCTCTGCTCGCATGGGCTGTTTGCAGGTGTTAGCTCTACTCAAGGTTTGGTGGATTTTTTTCTTAGAAAAGATGTTGGTGTCCTCAGAAAGTTGCAGGAGTCTCTCTCTGCAGCCAGGGATAAACTCTTGGAGGGTGCATGAAGGCCAACTGTACTTGCATCTCACTCTCTGCAATATCTTGCTTTTTTTAGCCTCAGGGTGGATTGTAGTGTCACAGGCTCTACACACATGCAGGAAGGGACAGTGCTTGCCTAGGAAGATAAATGGCAGAGACTGCGAGGGACCTGGCATATGAACAAACCAAGCAGCCAAATGGCTTACACAGCTAAACTGAAAGAAAAGCCCAAGGAAGGCTTGCTAGGGAGGGCAGTGGTACCTGTACTGGTCTCCCAGTGAGAAGAGTTGGTGGCAGGGGAAAAGCACCAAGCTCAGTGCATGGTGAGGAGGGAGAATAAGGAGAACAGGGGAGCGTAGCTGAGACAGAAAGGCAGGCTGGGCATTGACAGGGTCAGGGGAGGGCAGAGAGGGCTGAACACAGTGGGTGATGCAGCCAGTAAGGAAAGAGCCTCTGAGCTCCAAGTCCCCAGGCAAATAGCAGAGGGCTGGCAGGAGGCTGGGAAGTCCTCTCCCTCCTGTTGCTGTTGCATGGCAGAAGGGAGGGGAGGATCTCTAGGTTTGCTTTGTTCCTTGACAAAGAAGGAAACAATTGCTGTGACTGCAGAAGCATGGTTCCCTTCTGAAAGAGGAAGCATCCATACGTGTCTCACTATGGGCCAACTTCTGAGTTTATTTGCAGCAGCACAGAACTGGAACAACTCACATTGACTTCATGGAAGTCTTTCTGATTTTGAATCAGGGATCGAACCAGTGCCACCACGTCAAGAAGCTGGTGGCAAAGAGAGAGTTTGTAAGGCGCAAAACCTCTCACCTCAGCACAGAGACTGAGTGTTGAACTAAGCTCTCTCTCCTTCCTTGCTACCTGCTCCCCTGCTTCTTGCCAGCTGTCCATTGGTCTTTTGAGAGGGAACATAAATTATGCTTTGCTTGCCCTTGTACACATGTGTTTCCTTTCTGTGCCTCATGTATTCACAAACACAAAAATTTTCATGACTCCATTCCTTCTCCTTTTGTAATGTACACTCACCACTTTCGTGGCTCCCTTGTGTTTGAGGCAGGATATGGGCAGGAAATAATAACACAAGATTCAAACTGGAAAAATGCAAACCTATTATCTGGGGGAAAATAAACCCAAACTTAGCTATTCAGAGGGCGGGAGCAGTTGGAACTTGCTTAAGAAATAAAGCTGGAAGCATCTTAACAGGGACAGCAGACAGAGAGCTGGAGAAGAGCTTGCAACGTGATACAGCACTTAGTGGGGGAGAAGGCAGCCAATGTCGTTTGAAGCTCTTCAGATGCTGATATCCCTCTCACATCCACAAATTTCAGAGCCATATTTGACACTCAGAGAAGCCCTATCAGTGGGAATGACAGCAAAAGCTGAAGGTTCTGATTGCTGAGAGGATTTGCCTCAAATTCAATGTCAGGGGATCACTCTAGTGTAGTCCCAGCAGTGCTGTGGGACTGAGGAATTTCCTGGCTGGGCTGTGGTACCTTCATTCTAGACAAAGCCAGAGGCATCATGCCCCTGTGCAGCTCCATGCTGAGAGTGTGGGGGAAGACATGAGCTAGACAACGGGGAGGAGAAACGGAGCATTCACCACATTTCCTGGCTCTAAGAGTGATTAGATATGCAGAATTAAAAGTCTGGGCTTTTCAACTTCAAGTGTTCTTATGAAGGGTAATGTTTTGTGAATGCAGAACAAAAATCAGAAAAACAACTCAATTTCACAAAATGATTGTTTGAATTTGATAGGTATGTCTAGGGACCGCCATCTCTGTAAGCCATGTGGTCAACCAGACAAAAAATGAGAATGAATGAATTGAAGCAAAGGTCATGGCAGACTGGCAAAGAGTGCTCTCAGGTGAAGAACTCTTGGAGGTGGACTAAAGAAATGCTTAGGAGGATGTTATTTGAGGGGATTTTTGAACCTTGGACTGAAGCTTAAGGGTAACCCCAAAGGTGCAGGTCCTGCCTTGCTAAGAACAAATATTGCATGTCCTGTGATATACAAGAGCATTGATCTACTTTGTAATACTAGTCCAGATTGGACTAGCGGGTGAAACTGAGCAACGTGAGGCACAGGCTGAATAACCTGCAATAATAGCTCTGCAGTGGCCAGGTTTGGTATGAATGATGAGCGTACTGGATCAGGGTGAAACACAGAGGAGCAAGGGGCAACACCATCTTCATCACTTCCAGAAGAACAAGGCAAAAGCCTTCTGAGTGCAGTGTCTGATTCTCTTCACAGTACTGCTGCGTGTGTTGGGGTGAACAATATGCAGGCAGGGTGATAGGTCACTCCGTTATTCCATTGCTATTACTGTGGCCAAAGAGGCAGTGAGCAATGTGGTAAGAACTCCCATGTGGTACTTGAGATGTAACTCAAGTACCTTATAGCTAGTTATAGTCCTTAAGCTGGTGATGTTTTCCACAGGTGGTGGGGAAGGAGGTCATTCTGCCTCACAGACCACTTGCAGAGCAGCTATTCCCAGCAGGCATCACCAGCAACTCCATCTGGCTGCCTGTGGAGTCCTTTTCTCTGTGAGAAAAGTGGTGTAGCTGAGGGGAAGGGAGGTAGCAATCTCCTTCGATCCCTCCAAGGTTCATGGCAAGGACAGTTCCGTGTGACTCAGAAGCAGTGGTGCAGCTGGGCAGACCAGCTCTAATCAGGCAGTGAATGCTTGTGGGCTGCACTGCTGCTTATGGAGGTTCCTCGTGCTGCCTCCCATCTGCTTGTTCCAGTCCAGTGCCTCATGTCTCAGTGTAGGGCTGATATCCACGCCATGGGCCAAAGGGTGGGCGTGATGGAGCTCTGAAAGGTAACAGAGACCTCTGCATGTCACAGCTACCAAAATAAGTGATTGCAGAGTGAAAGCAGGGTGGAAACAGCAATGAAAAAGGAAGCTGCAAAGTGTTTAGTAGCTGACCTGCACCTTGATCTCTCGGACGGGTTTTACTGCTATCTCTGCTTTTCCCATATGGAGGGAGCAGGACATGTGAGTGTGTTGGAGACATGAATTCCAAGCCTTTCTCTGTGCTGGAAACTGATCCCACCCAATACTCACACAAGAGGCAGCTGCTGGTTGTCCCACTCCCTGTGCTGGCTGGCAGCTGAGTCTGTCCCAGCAGCAGCTGGTGCTGCTTTACCTGCGCAGGTCACCAAGTATGCACTGATGCACTGTGTGCCTCCCAAAATGCCCGGAGAGTCTCTGAGGTCAGAGGCACTGAGTTACAGGAGATCTGTGAAGGTTTCTTCTCCCAGGAGAGCAGTCTCTGAAGGCAGGCTGCTGCTCAGCCAGTGCCTTGCTGGGTACCATGTGCTATTTGTAAAGCTGAGTTCTTAATACAAGAAAGGCCAGCTTGTCACTGTGATTTAAGAATCCTTTTGCCGTCTAGGGAAATGTCAGCAGGCAGAAACAAGTAATGGGAGGGTTTGACCCAGACACAAAGAAGCTGTTGTTTTCTGCCTGTCCCAGCTGCTAGTGGTGTTGGGTTGCTCAATGCTGCTTAGCAAAGCAGCTTTGGAATTTCTCTGCCTTCTATGAAGGCTGAAGACACATGAAGTGAAATGCCTCTGCTTGAACAAACACCTGCCAGACTGTCATGGGAAGAGCAGTGATGCTGAAATGCAACAGGGTGAGGACTGGTATCAAGCCCAAACTGGGAGTCAGGGAGAATCCTCTGGCAGAGCTGGCATCTTATTTTTCGTCATTCAGTTTCCACCTGCAGGTGTAATCGATACCCAGTCGAGAAGTGACTGAACTTGTCCGTTGTTGCTGCTGCTGGGTTTCAGCTGCACAGAGCAGTGGGGAGGAATAGAGGGGAGGGGATGGGTGTGAAATTCCTGTCTCAAGAACCACAGAATCATTTTCATGCCAGTGATACTTTCCTATTTGCTTTCCCCCAAGGCGGCCCCTCTCACCTTGGAGACAGTGTGGCACCTGAAACCGTGGGCCACATGACCATGAGGTTATTTACAGCTGCAAAGTCAGGAGCAGATGACATTTTGCAGGTCAGAATCCTAGCTAGGGGAGTCTGAGAGATGGACGTGGAGGAGCTGGGGTGTTTCAGAAGAGGATATCAGGGTGACAAACTTCTAAGTGATCCTGGCTCAAAGAGCCTGTGGTTTAGCAGAGGAGAGTGGAGGTTGTGTTGTGCCTACACTTGGCCCACAGATCTGCTTTCTGGTCCATCCCACTCTTGATGGATGGCTCAAAGAAGATCCTTCTGTGTGCAGGCTTGTTCGCAGCTGGTGGAAACTTGCCCAAGGCATCCTTGCCTACCTTCATCAGCAGTAGTGAAGGGACCTTCATCAGCGGTAGTGAGAGGGAAGGGACACATCAGAAACGATCCATGTCAAGGGAGGGGAGGAGTTGCAGGGGGGTGGTGCAGATCTGCATCCTCCACTGGTGTGAAGAGCCCCAAGCTTTTCCATGCAGTAACTGTTTTTCCTACGCAGACCTCGCATCTCCTGCAACTCAGAAACATAGAAACCAGCAAGCATCTGTGTCCAGTTTGTTCCATCCCTGTATTTGCCAGATTTAAGGTCCAGGCCATTAAAGCAATTAGGTCTAGTTATCGCAGAGAGTGTCCTCACATACCTGCTGTCTGAGCACACTGCATCTGTAAAAGGCTGGTGCCAGGCAGTCCTGTGCATTAGACCACTCTCAAAGGTGACCCCTGGTTGTAGAAAGCTCTGCCAAATGGGATCTCAAGTAAGAAAACAAGAGTCAATGTGAGCACTTCAAATGGTCAGTCCCGACAAAGACCTCATCAGAAGGACCTCACAGGGCTCTGTGCTAACACTAGTGCTATTCAACACACTTGTCATGTTCTGGAAAGGAACGTCAACAGCAAGTTAACAGTTTACTCATGGCCCACAATTAATTATTCCACAGAGGCAATCTAAAGCTGACTGCAAAGGGTCGCAGAAAATCTCCTGGCACTGAGTGGCTGGGCACTCCCTGGCAGATGAAATTTAGTGGCGGGAAATGCAAGGGAATTCCACAAGGAAGAAAAGACCCTGGCTCTACAGATACACTGAGCAGCTCGAAGTCAGCTGCTGCCAGCAGAGAAAGAGATCTTGGATTCATTGCAGACGGTCTGCTGAAAACACTATCTCAAGACTCTGCAGAGGTCAAAAAGCCAAACAGAAATGTCAGGAATGAGTACAGAAGAAACAAAGAACGTGATTATGCCTCTGTATACTTCATGGTCTGCTGACAGTTTGAAAGCTGTGAGTGCTTCTGATTACTCCTTTGAAGAGCACAGAGAAACACTAGTAAGAATAGAGAGGACGTAAACAGTGATCAGAAGTAGGAGATAGTTTCTGGGCAAGCATAGATTTCTAATCTTGGAAAAGAGATATCTGAAAGTGAATCACAAATGGGATGGAGAATGTCAACAGAGAACTAACATTCATGCAGTCCCATATCACAAACACTAATGGCAACTGAAAACATGATTAGGCAGCAAGTTTAAAACAAACAAGCTATGGACTTTTCCATGTAGACATCAAGGAATAATGGAATTCATTGCCACAGACTGTTGTGGAAGATGATGCAGGAATGGGTTGGGCATTTCTATGCAGCATATTTCCTTTTTGTGACTGTTGAGTGCAGCAGCACAGATGCTACCTTTGCATCAGAAGTGTCCTAAACAGCAGGCTGATGGAAGGTGATGGGATGTAGTTTAGCTTCCTCTGTTTCTTATGCTTCTTTCCTTAATACCTGGTGACTGTTAGAGAAGAGATACTGGTTCTTCAGTCTTGGCTAGTACAGGTCATCTTACATTTTTAGTAAAATTTGTTTTTTCTACAGTAATTTCCCAAATTATTACCTGACAGCTGGTGAGGTATTATAGGAGAAGTTGAAAGTGAAGCAATGAGCTGGAGAAGACTGCAAACTTCCAGATGGAGAGCTGACATCTCTTATGGACATTATGTGCTAGGCCACATCATAAACCAGAAATAGGGACTTTTGAGTGAAATTAAGCAAAGATTGTGGTCATGTTTTTAAAATGAGAAAAGCATTGTTTTCCCTATTAGCTTTGTCAGGACAGTAGATGACCTTAGACATTTAGGAGACAGAAGAGAGACATAGTCTTCCCTCATTGGACAAACAGTAAATATGCTCTGGCTGTCTGATCCAGTTACACCTGTCCAAGCAGGAAATGCCAAGTTCCATGTCAGCAATGAAATTTGGATTCTGTGTATTTGCAACGGTGAGTAGAACATTTGCAGATATAACTGAGAGCAAAATTTGTCCCCAGGGATGCTGGTCTTTCCAGCTTGCACAGATTCATTGCTTGGGGATGAATTTCAATTGAGGAGAATAATTTTGCATTAATAAGCTGGAAGGAGGTATAAACTGTCCACAGACAATCTTTGCAGAGGGAAAGATAACTAGCTACAAGTCCAGGACCGTGGGGTACTGGCAACAGAAACATGTTGGTTGTGGCTTAGCACAGTTTCAACCAGCACGCGGTCCTGCCCACAGCCTCTCCAGGGGTGTTTCACAATGTAAGATCCTGTCACAGCTCTGGGAGGGGTAGAATATACTTTTTGCAAACAGCACTATCTTTTGGTTTATTTGGCCCTTTCCAATTCAAATGCCTTAATTGCTGATGTCTGCTATGTCTTAATGACCAACCTCTACTCAGAGACTACAGCTTTTAAGATGATACGTGTCCTGAACCATTTCAGCTGTGGTTCTGCTTTTTTTCTACTGTTCCATTCTGTCCAGTTTCTGACTCCACCTTCTCTGCCTGCCCACCCTCCTCAGTAGACGATGTTTTTCCATTTCATTTTATGAGACAAACGTAAGACATTCTCATCCCCTCCCCCAGGCCTGGAGAAGAAAAGACCACATCTGGAGGCCATTCACAGCTGGAAGGTCTCTTCTGACATTCCTTGTTTTGAAATCCAACCCATGTAACCTTCTGTTTAAATACTCTGTGCAGGCATGGCAGAAAGGGGCTTGGTGAGAGGAGTCCCTGAAGAAGCCTGTGACCCCTACATCCTTTTTGCAAGTGCCAGGCTTCAAGATTATTGACTTTCTTCCCCACAAGGCAATTGTTACATGGGTTTAGGGCTTCCTAGTTTTGAGGTCTCCAAATACCCACTTCAAAAGCAATTCAAAAAAAGGGACTTTATTCTTTTGTGGTGTTAAACATACACAGCAACAGTTAAATGAAGCTGTCTGAAGCATTGTGTAAGTTTCACAACTTATTTTGTCCAAACAGTCCAGCCGCTGACCTGTGGGCTGCATTTGGTCTGTAGAGCAGTTCACCCATGCTCCTGGTGACATTGCCACCACCGAAGAGTAAAATTTCTGGTCGCTTGCATCCTCCCCACCCACTTAGATTAAATTGCTGTAATCTGACCCCTGCTTGCCAAGAAGGTGAATAACTTGTAATTCCATTTGAAATACCTTGGAACAGAGACTTGTTATCTCTGCCTTTGCTTAGCCTGTATATGCTTTCCTCAGTGACGGCATTACTGAGTGCTTTACAATGCTAGCAACCACATTCATCGCTGTCGTAAATGCCCCCATCGTGACTAACAGGACAAAGATCGTTGAGTTGCTGGTCTGGTATTTAGGGCCTGGCACAGAGGAAGCAGGTGTGTTTTTTCCCTATTAAAAAAAGAAAAAAAGCGAGGGAGGGGTGTCCTGTTTGTTTCCTAGTGGGATTCTGTCTGCTCTTCTGTTCTGATAACGGCCAACAGCTCCCTGTGTCTCGTAACACTTCCCTTTCCTGGTAGAGCTCACTGTTTGGGCTGTGCAATAGCTTCAGGTGTTTCACACTGTATCTGGTCTCTGGGACTCAAATGGGTTCAGCCACCTTAACTTCTGATGTCACATGTTGCACTCACATCTGCTTGCCTGGAAATATCTTCCTCAGTGTTCTTATATTGCAAATCTCAGTAGACTAGAGAGGTGATATTCTTCTATGTTAATAGAATTTGGGAAGCATTCATGGTTGGTAGTTGAATTTTTGCTCTTAAAGTAAGTGATTCTTATTCTGAGAAGAATAGATATATGTGTATGTATATGCACTCAAGAGGTGGAACAATACATTATAAAATAGCAGTATCAATTTTCTAGTTCTTGACCCCTGAGAGACTGAAAGCATCCATTCACCTTTTAAAAGTTAACTATTGCAAGGTATGATTTAGGCTGTTGTCTTTCACTTCATACTACTACAGGTACTGTTCAGCTCATGTGTCTTAGCTGAGAGGATAGTCATAAACCACCGAACAAGAGTGACTTAAACCATGACGCAATTCATAGGGACTTGGCTGATGCAATTTAGCTTTCTAGACTGCCCCATACAATGTAATGTAATATTACACACATATCTGGTCCATATTCAGACTACGTGCTAACCTCAGTTTGACTTGCGTGTTGTGACTATTTCTTTGAGCAGACTGCAAGGGGTTAATAGCTCTGGGGAATAAGTCACTTTTTCTTTTATCATGCTAGAATTGTTCTTTTGTGTGATACAGTCACCAGAACATCTGGAATAGGCATGTATTTAGGGGAACATGGCTGCTTGTGCTTAGAGGTAAAGTGTCCCTAAGGCTTATACTCAAAAGAATACCTTTGTAGTGCTGCGGTTAAATTTGCACGGGTATGAAAGACAAGCACAATGCTCAGTACTCTTACTGACACCTTATGCTAAAAGTTTTTATGAAACATACCAAACTATATTATTACTAATGATTACTACTATTATCTGCTCTATGGCAATGGTGAGAAGCTAGGGCCCCAACATGCTAGGTGCTGGTCAGTAATATAATGAGCCACCACTGTGCTTAGAGGTAAATCTGATGCTGAAATGTAACAGTCATCATGGTGTGGCCACCACAGAGATCTGGGTCCCTGTTTCAGAGTGCAAGGGTTGGCCTAGAAGAAAGTAATTTTCTTTTTAAGTGCTCTTCAGTTTGGATGCTTTGGGGAATACATGATATCATACTAGATGTGTGATGCTGACCCTCCTACCTTGGTTATTTTCTTGCTGGTGACTGCATGGATCTCATCAGGACCAGTGAGACCTGCCTTTGCAGACAACCAGTCTTGTCACACTAGGATTGTAGGCCCTTCACCTGCTGTGGGCAGCTGGAGATGGTCACAGCTGCTGTTCCCACAAACTGCTCTGAAATTGTGGTTTCTTCTCACTTCTGAAAATCTGTTTTTTGCTCCCAGCATTGCAAACGGTATGCTTCCTTTTGACAGGGGGTGAACCAGGGCAGGACAGGGCTGGGTCGGGCAGTTCTTCGGAAAAGCTGGGCTTGCACACACAGTGATGAAATTTTGTGTTGGAAAGATGGAGGCAAGTGGAACACACTGCTTAAGGGAGAAGATCCAAAAGAAAATAGCTGGAGTAATGGAAAGAATTTGAGTGAAAGGAAATTTTCAGTTGAATATCAGGAAATCTTTGCTAGCAACTGACTTTTGTTGGTGTGTGGAATAGCTTCCCAAGGGAAACACAGTAATGGAAGTCTAGCCTATCAGTTCTGCTCTCCAAAACTGGACTGGACACAGGAGAACACATTGCAGGCCAGGAAATAAACTTACTTTGGCTGGGACCAAGACTATGGGTGTAACCCTGCACCGTAAAAAATCAATGCAAGTGTTGTCAGTGACCTCAGGGAACATAGACTCCTAAACAGTAATCCAGTAGCTGATTTCCCATCTCTCTTCTACACTCAGAGGTGTTTCTTGTCAGTATGATCGTGGTGGCAGAGTCGCCATGCCTTTCCAATCAATTCTGCTGCTCATTCTCTTCAGGCAGCTGTTAAGAAATGGTTCAAGAGTCTCTGAGATGCAAAGAGCATTGGGAAGAGGGATCCAGATCTACTTGGGTGGGAAAGAGCACATCTACCCTGTGCAATGTGCACAAGGGCTGTAAAGCTGTGTTTATTTGATTAATTGAAACTCACCCCAGCCTCTGATCTGTCAGGAGCAGGGAAAGGGAAAGGAATAGATGCCTTTTCACCACACTGGGTCTTACTCCACTTGTGCCCTCTGCTCTCCTGGGACTCCTCTACCCAGCAGACTTTACGGCAGAGGCAGGTGACACTTTTGTGCTCTCTTGTTCTGATGACTGGTCCCAGTGGAAGTCTCTGTCTCTTGCCAGATGTATCCTTGAGGACCCACACTCCTCACACTCTTTACAGTCCTCCCCAATGTTCCCCAGCAATGCTAAGGTATGTTAGTGCTGGGGTGCACAGGGCAGCATGAGAAGGGTGGAGGCAAATAGCTGTGGTTTCAAAAGTAAATAATATAAGCAACAATAACCTCTCCACCCAGGTAATCACAGTGAACAAACATTCTGCATGTCAAAGGTGTTTCTGGAGATAAGGGTTAGCACAATAAGTCTCCTGCTTTCCTAGCTTTATCTAGTGCTCAGCACTTCATGCCACCTAGCTCTGCTGAAGGCGAAGCCTTGTCCCTCTAAGCAACAGTGAGTGCCCCTGTACAAGTTACCAGTCTTTTTTTTCAAGGGGGAGTCTTTGTGCTGACAATAAGCTCCCAGTGTGGCAGGTATGGTGTTTTCCAAGGGGGCTGGATTAAGCCCCTAAACTTTGACTCAGAGAGTGCAGTATTTGTCTGGGGGAAGAGAGAAAAGGGGCAGATACAGAGTAAAACTCCTTCTGATGGCTGGAAAATTCAGTTTCATAGTTGCAGACTGCACTTGTGCTTGCAAAGCAGGCTGAGGCTTTTATTTTCCATTTTTTCTTTTTTAATTACCTATGAAAATACTGCTTTCTGGAGAAAATCTCATCTATGCAGCCAAGGGGAGCTCTACAAAAGAAGTCCTGGAGATTGCTGCTGAAGATTTGGCCTTGTGACCTTTCCTGCCATATATTACCGGCCATTTCCATGTTGTGACTGTTGCCTAGCAAGGTGGTGACAATTGTGCTGAGGCACAGTGACAGCTGTGTCACACCAGTGGGCTGGTGAGACTGAAACTCTGTAGTATTTGTTTTGCAACAGTGCAGTGCTTGCATCAGTATATCCCAAAGTCATAAGTGCAGGCATAGTGACAGGGTGACGCTGTCTGTGTGCTCACCTAGCTTCTACCACCAAGTTCCCTGCAGTGGCTCCCTGGTTTGATGTTACCAACATCCCTGCTAACAGAAATGACCGAGCCTTGCTGTGCTCACAGAGGCAAGAGGTAGAGTGGCTGTGGCAGTTCTGTAGGCCTGGGCATCTGAGCTTGGAACTGGGTTCAAGAGCAATGCCTTACATACAAACCCATCCTTTCATTCATAGTACAGCTATTTTTGCATTGTGATGTAGTGATCAAGACCACGATGTGTAATGGGCTGTGATGATACAGAAACCTTCTTGTGTACAGCAGGGTTAAAGGCAAAAATAATCAGCACAGCCTCAGCTGTATGGCTTGAAGCTTATCAATGGTCAGACTTCAGAAAGTATCTGCCAGGGGGACATGTCTTATCAGCAAGTGCTTCTAGTGAGGTTCCTACAGAGGTCAACTTTTAGCCTGATGGTACTGAACTCATTTATCAGGAAAAATCTAATTGCTGGCATATTTGCACGTCACACAAATAATCGTGGGGAAGGCAACAACCTCAAGGTCAGCTCAAATTGCACGGGCAGAGATGGATCTCTTCAGTGCATTTCAACAATGCAGTGCCACGGCTACCTTCTTGTTGCAAAGTGTGTGTGCGGGATGTGCCAGGGAGATTGGAGAGAGTATCCTGGAACACAGGGCAGCTATAAGAGGATATGGGCATCACAGTAAATAAGCTGTAGGCTGAAAACCTCAACAGTTTAGGAAAGACATCACTCTTAAATGTATGAGGGGAATGGCAAGTGTGACATTTTAATTTTTTCAGTCCCACTAACCTCTGTGTCCAAGATGAGCAGCTGAAGTGTAACTTGGCACCTGTTAAACTCTTGGTCCCCTAAGAACTAATGTCAGGGACCAGATTAGTGTATTGTCCTAGTTGGCCTACACCTGTAGGATTCCTGACCCTGGAAATAAGGTACACGGGTGAGGACAGGAGGACTTGTGACTTGTGCTACACTCATAAGGGGAAGGGAAGCTGGGAAGGACCTGGAGTACAGGCAGGGCAGGTGAGATCATACTGGAATACTATCTTATGTTTTCCGGTTTGTATTTCTCCAAGGATGCTGAAAACTGGAAAGGACTCAAAATGTAGTTTATATAAGAGAAAGTTAAGAATTGACTTAATCACAGTCTACAAATACTGCACTTGATAGAGAGATTTCTAATAGTAAACAATGCTGGCAGAAAAGGTCTTGTCGAAATCTAGGTTACACCTACACTAGTAAATAAACTGATCCAGGGCTAGTTGTCTGAACCCGAGGGCAAGTGGCACAGCATCCCTTGAATAAAATTTCTTCTCCCCTTAAAGAAGGTATCCTTGCCCAAATAACCCATTGGGAACGATGCCCTGACCGGTACTGTCAGACTCAGCCCTGCTGTTGTTAGGAGAGTACTAGCTGCCACAAGCCAAAACTTGCCATGAAACACGCTAACAGTTTAACAATGCAGAAAACTGCATGTCAGGGCCTGAGTGCATGGCCTGAACTGCTTAGCTTACTAAAACAGAAGTCATCTCAGTGGCTGGCAGTTGAAGGCTGTCTAGAAATAGGGTGTGCACTCCGAAGTGCAAGGCTGGTTAGCCAGTGGGACTATTTCGGGACAGTAAGTTCCTTGTCATTTGAAGTCTTTCAGTCCAGCTTGGATGCCATCCTAAAAAGACAGGGATGTAACCATGGCCTTAGTGCGGGCAGGAGAGAGCCCAAAGGTGAATGCTGTGCATGGAGTCAGAGCAGGTATCTGCACAATCCAGCACATGCACCTGTATCCCTGAAGGGTGTGATCACTACAGGGAAAACCTCTGTGAGAACCTCCTAATGGTCGGAAAGAGACTCAACCTCCATCATCACTGCTAGGAGGCCTAAGTTCTGTGGAAAGCACTTGATTAAATCACTTTGCCTCCAGGGTAGGAGATGGAAGCGGCACTCTCTGCACTCCCTGCTGCTCTCTTCTGTGGGAAGTCTCAGCACCTACACATAACCTAGTAGCTAGGAGGGGCTGTGGGGACTCAGAAAAAGAGAGAGGAGCTTTTTGGGGGTGGACACAGGCATTCCAAGCCACGGCCATTTTCCAAGCAGTGATGGAATAAGCTGGCTGAGATCCTGCAGGCATCACATCACTTTCCCTGGATGCACACTTTGGTTATGTGCTAGTGAGTGGTGTGTCTGAGTCTGGGCCCCAGAGAAAGCCTGGGAGTGAGGAGGTGGAGAAGGAATAGTACAGGAATTTTCTCGTTAGGAAATACAGTAAAGAAGGCCAGATTGGAGGTATGGCTCCTCTGACATGCCTGCCTCCACTTGCCAGGATACGTCCCCAAGACAGCAATTGCTGCTGTCTGGCACACCTTGTGCCTTACTGGGTTTGATCTGCAACCCACAGGTTTTTTCTTTAGCAACAACAGAAAGACTTCAGTAGCTCTTCTGTCCTAGAGGATCTCAAAGCCTCTTGAGGACCACGTTTGAACTTTTAAAAGAATAGTCTCCAGATCTTCACTGCAGAGGTTAAGCTAGCTGTAAAAATGGCTATGAGAGATTGTGGGGAAGTTCAATCACTCTAGATTTTAATTTTCATTTAATAATTATTAAATTCATTTTAATCTATGAAGAGAGTGGAAGAGCAGATCTGCTCCAGCAAAGCTGTGAAGCACACATTGAAGGTCTGTAACAGACTGTGGGTGGAAAGAAACACCAGTAAATTCCAGAATGGTTTTGTTGAGAATCTTAGCAATATTGCACTTCACACATCACTGTTGTCCCAGACCTGCAGCATGATGAATACAGAGGGAGGTGTTATCCTGGACTGCCACGTTAGCCCAAACCAGGATGTTTTCCAAGGCTGGAATAGTAAAACGTGGTACAGTAGGACAGACGGACTTTCCTAGGGCTGATTGAGGATTGCTCAATCCAGGTTGGACTTCAGATCCCCATTAGCAGAGCCCTAGGGCTTCCTTAAAATTGCAACACAGACAGACAGCAGGAGTAGTAAAGGGCTGTAGGGCAGGCCAGCGACCTGCTTTGAGTCTCATCAAAGGAGAGCGGCTGACCTGTGACTGCATCCAGTCATGAACAGAAAGGCTAGGGATTTTGAAAGTCAGGATTGTGGTAAAGCTGCGTGTGAGGCTTCAGGACTGATGGGAGTAATTAAGGATGTTTGTTGTGTCCAGCACTGGATTAATGAAGGAGTGAGTGAAAGACCAGCTCTGCAATCTCTGTTTTAATCCAACCCTCTGAAAGCTGATTTCAGGCCAAAGCAAAACAGAAAATTCTTGCTTTAAAAGGAAGAACAGTGGGAGAGAAGCCCCTAGTCAAATGTTCTGCTAACTCAAAAATCCTTTGGTGAAAGCTAGCAGGGGAGAGTCATGCAGAGAACCTTCCCACTTCTTTCCCAGTGCTGAAGACTGACCATGAGTGACTGCAGCATGCTTAAGTAGGCTCATGGTTCTCTCAAAGCCATACTCTTTACCACCGACCTAACCCTCACCCACGGCGACCTCAGTGTAGCTCACCTGCACATGCACCAGCCCGGTGGGAGCAGCCCCTCCAAGCTGTGTTCCCTCCCTTTCTCTCCAGCCAGTCTTTCTGGTTTCACAGCCTCTGTGAGGCTGCAGGCTTCTTTTTTTGTGTGTCTTTCAGAAAACACACTCACCTCTCTCTCCAGCCCCATCTTCTTCCTTGCTCAGAGATTCTGTAACTCATGTGAAGGAATTTCAAGCAATGCAAACTACAGCCAATTAAAAAAAAAAAAAGAAATTAGAGGTGGGAAAATCTTGCTAGTTCATCCAGTCCATCTTCTCACATTCTAGCCCAGCCCAGCTCCTGCAAGATTCTTGCCTACAGTGCATGTTCCAGTACATTATCCAGTCTGGTTGTGTATGATTTAAGCAATGGGCACCCTTTACTTCCCATGACAGACTGTTCCACAGACAACTACTTTTCACTGTTTGGAAGAGGTTTCTGAAGTTTTCTTTCCATTCTGCTTGACCTAATTTCTCTGAGTTCTGCCCTGTAACACACTAGCCAGATGTTCTCCTTCCTTCATGCTTACCCTGTTGAGGTGATGGCAAATAATTCTTGTTCAGTCAAGCTGTTCAGCCACACCACTTAATACTTAGTTGTAAAGCTCAGCAACTATAATCCTTGGCTACCTGGGAAAGACTAATGTTGAGATTAGCATGTTGATGGGTGCACAGAACATATAGAGGACATTGCTAGTAGCATTGCCTCTTTATTAGAATAGTCGACACATCTCATCACGAGGTTTGGCTTTGGTTGCTTTTGACTTTGCCAAACTTGGAGCCAGCATCTTCTAGCTCATGTCTGCTTCAGCTTTTTTGTTGGGTTCTTTTTGGTTTTGTTTTTAATTTCAGTCAAAACCACTGAGCTGTTTCTGAGAACAAGGCTGGCAAGGGAATATTCTGGTTAATCCATGTTTAAAAAAAAAAATCTCGTTGACTTTTTCTTTTAAAAAAACACCCTCTGAGCAGTGTCTTGCTTTAAAATAAATCACAATTTTTCTGTCAGAAAGACACATTTTGCCATCTATGACGAAATCCCCCCTGAATTTGGCTAAATAATAAGCCTTTGAGTAATTGTAGCTTGAGCCTGCTCAGAAAAAAATAATGGGGGCCAGAAGGGATGGGTGTTTATTATTATTTTTTTTAACTGTGGACCTGATGGAAATAATAGCACATGATTTTGTGATTAAGGCCCGGGTTACAATGCACTTGCACAAAGGCCCCTGGCTGTGGCTGCAGGGTCGCCCCACTCCAGCCTCTCCCGGCCCAGGACGGTGTCACCGCTCCTGGATCCCTCCTGCCCGTGGCTGGGGCCACCCTGGGGAACTGACATCCTGGCTCCTTGCATGGGACCGGGGCTGCCCAGGCAAGTGGAAACCTGGCTGTGAGGAAACAGGGAGGCAGATAGAGAGGAGGAGGAGAGAGAGAAGAAAAGAAAAGAAAAACAATGAAAAAAAACCCCAACAAAAAACAGCAGAGGAGAGGGAGACACCCAAGTTCACTGCCAGCTGTCTGCAAAACATTTCTCGTTTCCGTTTCCACCCACCGGGGCCCTCCCTTGCCCCAGGACATGTGGGGAAGCCGGGGTGCCCCGCAGCTCCCCAGCCAGGCCACGCACACGAGTGCTGCACCCGCCCCGCGGCCATGGCAGTGACGATGCCCGCTTCGGCACCGCCTGCTCTCTCCGGGCCTCCGAGTTGCAGGACTGGGTCCAGACCTGTGTCACCATCGCCCTGTCCCGACCTGTCCCCTCCCCAGGACACAGGCAGCCCCTCCATGCTGTCTGCCACAGTCTGCAAGGACACAGAAAGCAAGAGCACTGGGGACGGCGCGTGACAGCAGGAGCATCTGTGAAGCTACAGCTCCAAAATGCCATGAAGAAATGGAAAGAGATCCAAGATCCTCATTAAATCTGGGAAAAAAAGGAGATGCCCTCAGCCCTGGATAATTACCAGGACATCCAGAAAGATAAAAGGTGAAATTAAAATAGCTAGCACTGTTGTTTTCAATGCACCCACTGTAACACTGTAACATAACCCCTCTGCTTAGCACTGTAAAGAAAGGTGGTTTTATTGTTCCCTTTAGACCAGCATATTAGACCTTGTCTTCTCTGACCTGTGCTCGCTACCGTCTCTGCTCTGTCAGGGGAGGCAGCCTGAGAAACTTGCTTGTGCCTTCTGCCCACCCTGGTTGCTGTACCTCTTGCCATGCTTCCTCTTTATTCATGAACCCTTCCCCTCCCAGTTTTCTCTCCCCCCTTTTTTTTTCTTGCCAAAGCAAGGAGTTTTTAATAGCTGAAGAATGAAAATACCTCCCACGCCTTACCTCAAAAAAGCTAACTCTCTGTCTTACTCACTCTTTTTGATTTCCAAACCTCTCCGGCTAGCTTAGAGTCTTCCTTTGAAGAATCGGTTCCGCAAATACTAGCACGTGAGTATAACTTTAGTAAACCGTGTAGTTCCAGTGGCCTCAAGGGGACCATCCATGTGAGTAAATAATTCAGATGTGGGATGGAGACCATGGCATTTAGCAGAGATGGAGAAGTTTTCTGATGGATATTGTGATTTGGTTGGAATCAAGATATTACAAGGGAATATACTGACTTCAATTTGGGATGGAGTAGTACCTGCCTTGGAGAAAATTTTAAAGTAGGCTTGAAGATCTTTAGGGCGCATAGGTTGTATTGACGCAGGTGGATTGAGTAGATAATCTTTGGAGGCTTCTTCTAGCTCTGCTTATTCTGATTCACCATAGTGAAATGGAGAAAAAGTTAAATTGAAGCAGAGAACAATTGCTTTGATTTACTCATTTCCATCCATGAAACCAAAGTGCAGTGTGGTTCAACTGCACTGTTTCAATTTTTTATGCTTTAAAACTGATATTATTTCTTTGACTCCAAGATCACCTGCATATGCAATGTACCCTTTGCACAGATTAATTTTGGATCCTTGGGTGTTGTCATTATCAAAACAGAGTGTCTCTTTCCCACTGGCTTTGTGCTGATTCCAACATCAACAAGGATCAGCTTTGCTGTAGATTTGCATCTGTGGGAATGACTGTGAAGACCCAACTTTATACTGTAGGGAAACAAGAACTACTTTTGAACTATCAGTCCAGCTATGGCAATGTGGAGTTCAGCACAGCTTACTCTGATTCTGGACTGAAGTTTGTACCCTGCATTGTGCTCCATATTGCTGGAGCAAAATTGCTACTAACACCCAATTAAAACAAGTACTGAATGTTTACTCCCCATCACTGCCACTGCTTTGACTGCAGTGTAAACGTACCACTAATGACTTGGCCGATGGGAGGGGAAAATTATGTGTCAGAGCCAAGTACAGAACCAGGAATTTGGGCAGTCAGCCAGCTTGCTAGATCACACTGTGTGCCTCTAATGAAATGCATTGATTTGTGACTCTTACAATAACATTTTTAGGAAATCATTTCACTGGCTATTTATTTGTGTGTTGGAGCAGCCTGATGAGGTTGGAAAACTAAGGCAGACACTGTGCTTACAAATCAAGATCAAAATTTTAAGAAGGAGGTTAATTAACCATTGGAATAACTTCTCTAAGGATGTGATGGTTTTCCATCATATCCTGTTGCACAGTCGATACTAGTTAGTTGTATAAAATATGTGCTATAGCTCCAGCAGGAGCTCTGTGTATCGCTGGAAATGTTTGTCCGAAGTTTTTTGGGTTCTGTTACGCCCAAGATGAGACTATGTTGTTGTAATGGTCCCTTTTGATGATAAAAAGCCCATGAGCTTCTGACAGCCATTGAGTCTGGGTGTTTGTGATTCTGTGGAGTAACAGACTGAGATCCCATAAGTGGTAGATTTAAAACTGTCAACAATTTTCATAAAGAGGACTACCAGATTACAAAGATGCATTCTGCAGAAGTGGACGCCCTGCCAATCCTGTGGCTGATATAATGTACTGTGATGAATTAGCAAGCTCAGAAAGAATTAACCCATCAATAAAGTGACAGACTTGGTACATTTCAAAGCATCTGGTCAGATCTCATGGAATTCTTTGGCTGCTACATGTTCAGTCAGAGAGAAGGAAATAGTGGGAAGAGTGCGTGATCACCTTGTAGTATTTCACTGGATGCCTCAGAGGAGCAGATGGGGATAGTGAGCAGTGGATAAGGTAAGCCTTTATCTGCTTGGGGGTTTGTATGGACCCTTTCCTAGACTGGCTCCTCTTTAATATCCTTATAGATCTATATAAAAAGTTGTCTTTTTCTTGTCTGCTTGCAGTTTATGGTTGGCTAAATTTCATAAATAACATTTTTTTTCTGTGCGTTCAGGTGAACACATCCTAGAGTTGCCAGAGTTTAAGTACTCTGTAAAAAGCAACCCCCTTTAAATAGTCTTATGTTGCCTATCTAGAAACTGAGACATCTAGAATCTCTAGTGAGTCCTCAAAGCCTGTGTATCTGCATTTGATTTTTTTTCTTTTCATGTCTACTTTCTATGTGGTTTTTGAATGATCGATAACCATAAAGATTAGAAAAAAATTCAGCCAAGCAAGGCTTGTCTTGAGAAAATAAAATGAAAAAAAAATGGGGGGGGAGTAGGTAGGTCCAAACTGATGGCAAGCTTGTTTGTTCATCTTTAAGATGCATTTACTTATTCCAATTCAATATTTATTTCTGTTCTGCCACAGACTTGATGTCTAGCAATGTAAGCTGTTCATTTTTAAAAACAAAATTCACCTTTAAATGTGCTTAGACTAGAAAAAATATACCCAATGAGGTCATTTGCAGTGCAAGAGTTAATGCATCATGCAAACAGCTAAATAAAGGTTACAATCTGAGTGGAATTATTCAGAGCTCAGGGAGAAATCTGGCATTTGCAGTCTGTCACTGGGTTTGAGAATTCTGGCGCTCTCAGTGTCACTGCCACCCGGAGGCATCCTGCTCTCCGTGGGGCAGTAAGGGAGGGGACTACAGCGCTGGACAGTCTTCCCGTAAAAACAGCAAAAACAAGAGCGGTGGGAAGTGTCATGGCTGACGAATGTGTGGAATGAGGGGTGAGTATGAGCCCGTCTTTGTCCAGGTTTCACAGAGCGATGTTGTGGCTGTAAATAGCCACTCTTCCTCCTCTCTCTTCCTCTTCAGGACAGCTGAAGAGCCAATGTCAGGACAGCATATGATCCCTCATATCCCTGGGCAGGAGGACTGCATGGAGGGCTATGAAGAGCCATGTGCTTCTTGAGACCTGCCAGTTAAGTGTTGCGATTTTTGGGCCCTATCTGGTAAAGGGTCCTCGCCCTCCCTTTCCACCAGCATTCTGTGGAGCTGAGGGTGTCACTCTGGGGCAGATTACACCCAAAGTACATATGTGATACAGCCAGGATAAAAATGCATCACTTGTAAACGCCCGGGCTTGTTTAGAATTGGCAGTCTCCGTAGAGGTGTTGTGCTAAGATTGTGTTTTGCATTTCGTTTCCTTGTTTTGTTTCTATAAATGAAGCGCTTGGCTGATTTGCGCAGGAAATCAACTGCGATGGTCATTCACTTCAATGGGCGAACTTTAAACGAGTCACCAGGGACTGGCTGCTGCTGACTTCAAAGAGAAGGAGACATCTAAAACCTCTAGTCAAGCCAAGTTATGGTGGGAACTATCAGATACAAAGGGGAGAAAACTGGAAGGCACAGTAGGGTGAAAGACAGATTCAGCTTGGTTTTCCTGTCCGTAATTAGTCAGACTAAGGCAAGGTTGGAATAGAAATTTAAAAAAAAAAAACTTCATAAGATTTTACTAAGGGAAGTTTGTTGAACCTCAGGAAAAGTGCTCTGGTGTTGATGTTCTATGAGCTGTGTGCAATAATCTAGGAATGGAAACACATTGAGAAAGTTAATATGGTACTTGACAAAATATAGGAAAATGTATTAGAAAGAATAGTTCTGTGCAGGGTGGAAGGTGGAGCACACGCCCTTCTAAGATCTTGCATTCACTCCTCTTTTTTTCTTTCCCCAATGATTTCAGAAGTCTTCCCAGGCTCAGATAAGTCAAAGAGAAGGACCCATCCCCGATATCGTAGGCAAGGTAAAGAGGTAGAGTTCATAAAAACAGGAGAAAAGAGAGGATAGAGGGGGAAAAAAATAAAGGGAAGAAACAGAAGTCTAAACTTGGGTGTTGCTTCTCCCAAGCACACACATGAGCAGCAGACTCCCAAAAAGAAGACTAGAGAAAGATTGCCATCTTCTGGAAAGATAAATATCTGCTGTTATTCAGAACAGTAAATTTGATATGTGTATATTTTTGAAACCATAGCACATTTCTGAGAAATTTCTTTTTCAACCTGAACTCTTATCCATATAAATCTAATACAATCTCATTTCATCAATCTGTATGTCATGATCCCAGCTTTAGAAACTGACATAGCATCCTCTATTTTAATCAGACTCTCATCAAGCTTAAAATTAGGAACATGTTAACATTAAGGATTATCAGTAGAGAGATGGACTTTATTCTTGAGCCTGAAAACCAGGGTTTTTTTTTTTACTGAGCATTTAGAAGCCAAACTTAAGGTGTCCAGATGCAGAGACTGAACAATGAAGAAAAAAAAAAATAATCACTCTTGTTTTAAATAGCCTCAGCTGTTATTTTACCTACTTCAGTAAATTAAATACATCTGTGTCAAACAGAACCTTTTTATTAATCAAAAAACCTGCAGGCAGTCCACGGAGCATGGAAACATTTAGCATTGCTTTCAGTTAGCCCATCTTAAAATGCTTATCTATATTAGAGAAGCTTATGCAGTGACTAGGATTAAAATAGCTGCAGAAATACCGACTGTTCTGCTCGGGGCAGGAAGGGTCAGGAGCCTGTGGTAGCACAGCCCACGTATGGGACCGTGAACCTGTCGTCTCCGTCTGCTGCCTGTGCTGCGCAGGGACTGTCACAGGCTGTGCTGTCACCCAGAGCTACTTGTACACCTGCCTCCCAGCCTCTGGGCTCTGGTGTTGGGCATGGGGGATGAGAGCAGTTGCACCACTGGTTTCCTCTGCCCCGGCAGAGCAGCAGGGCAGGCATGCAGGGAATCTGCTTTGCTCTCTCCCAGTGGTGGTGGGAGCCTCACCTGCATGGCACTGGGAAAAGCCTTTGTGGGGAAGATGGTGTGCGTACCTCTGGGATGCCCCTCTCCCTTGCAGTGTGAGTCAATGCTCCATGCCCTCTAGTAACAGTTCATTTTCCTGAGAAGTGATGCCACTCTTACTTTTCACTGTTCTGATACAAAACGAGGTGTATCAACACCCTCAGGTATTGTGGGAACCTTTAAACTTTCAGGACAAGGGCTCAGAGGGGACTTTGGGTGAGTGTGAATCTTTCCGTCTCTCCTTACTAACTTCCCAAATTCATCCAATGTGAAACTGCTGGGAGCTGGGATTCCTGGTGAACTTTGCACGTTGCTAAAAGCTGCCACTATGAGGGACAGTGACAGTATCTGCCATGCTCCCGTCCTTTGGCTACTGGACTTCTTTGACTTGTCACTGTTTCACATACCTCTGTCAAGGTGGTGATGCTGTGGCACCAGTCTGCCACCCAGCAGTGCTTCTGCTAAGGGGCTTCTTTTGTCATTAAAATCTCCAGCACCCATGGTGAGAGCTGGATTGGCATCTCCTCAAGGTCTGAAATCCTCAAAGCAGATGCAGTCACGTAAGCTTTCCTCTCCCCATTTTTTTCTTCTCCCCTTTCTGTGACTGGCAGGTCTGTCCAGGAAGATATCCCAGGGCTGAGGAGCTTGTGGCCTTTGCCATTGTACTGAGACAGTGCACAGGGCAAGGGGTGTCCTGACGCCAAGGGTGCTGGTAGTTTCTGAGCTAAGGTCACTCGTCCCCTGAAGCACTGGCCAGAGAGCCGCCAGGTCACTGCATACAAGCCCCCAAACACCCACCGCACGGAGATGGCTGGGATCTTTCTGTGTTTTATGGAAACTTTCTACTCAGTCAATACAGGTCACCCTTCTGAACTTAATCCCAGCCTGCAGCACCAATCACTTCCTGTATAATCTCCCAGAACAGCTGTGCTGTGATTGCATTGTGGATTACAAAATCGCCATTTTCCACAAAACAGCTGCTGGCTGGAGGGATAGCATTTAATAATCATGGCGGGGGGGG
>Ga0065711_1003666_pt1 | contig 35448 bp, 25 predicted proteins | sample Hoacrofraction12_FD_59098 | JGI IMG/M metagenome (GOLD analysis project Ga0065711, IMG submission 59098) | Hoatzin crop microbial communities from Cojedes, Venezuela - Epithelial fraction 12 v2 (version 2) | ecosystem: Host-associated > Birds > Digestive system > Esophagus > Crop | place... | reverse complement strand
CCTTTCAGATATTTATAAGCATATATTAGGTCCCCTCTCAGCCTTCTCTTCTTCAGGCTGAACAAGCCCAGCTCCCTCAGCCTCTCCTCGTAGCAGAGATGTTCCAGTCCCCTCACCATCCTTGTAGCCCTCCACTGGACTCTCTCCAGTACCTCCTCATCTTTCTTGAAGTGGGGAGCCCAGAACTGGACAGAGTACTCCAGATGAGGCCTCACTAGGGCATTGTAGAGGGGAAGGAGAACCTCCCTCGACCTGTTGGCCGCATTCCTCCTAATGCATCCCAGAAACAGAACACAATAGAATGGATGGTTTCAGTCGGAAGGGAGCTACAGCAGTCATGTAGTCCAACTGCTTGACCACTTCAGGGCTGATCAAAAGCTAAAGCATGTTGTTAAGGGCATTGTCCAAATAACTCTTAAACACTGATAGGCTTGGGGCATCAACCATCTCTCTAGGAAGCCTGTTGCTGTGTTTGGACACCCTGTCAGTAAAGAAATGCATCCTGGTGTCCAGCCTAAACCTCTCCTGGTGCAGCTTTGAACCGTTACTACACATGCTGTCACTGGATACGAGGCAGAAGAGCTCAGCACCTCCCTGTCCACTTCTCCTCCTCAGGAAGAGAAGGAAGAAAGCCATGCGGTGGCCCTTCAGCTTCTTTTTCTCCAAACTAGACAAGCCCAAAGTTCTCAGCTGCTCCTCACAGGATATCGTTCCAGCCCCTTCACCAACTTTGTTGCCCTCCTCTGGACACATTTAGGGACCTTCACAACTTCTCAAATTGTGGGGCCCAGCACTGCACACAGGGCTCACAGTGAGGCCGCACCAATGTTGAACACAGCAGGACGATCCCCCCTTTTGACCGGCTGGTTGTGCTGTGTCTGGTGCACCCCAGGGTGCGGTTTGTCCTCCGGGCTGCCAGGGCACAGGACTGGCTCCTGTGGAGCCTGCTGCCAGCCAGCACCCCCAGGTCCCTTTCTGCAGGGCTGCTCTCCAGCCTCTCACCTCCCAGTTTATACTTATGCCCGGCATTACTCCATCCTCCATTTTAGGTGCAGGATCCAGCATTTCAACTTGTTAAATTTCATTCCATTAATCACAGTCCAGTGCTCCAATCTAATCCAATCTGATCTCTTTCTGTAGCTGGACACTATGTTAGTCAATCTTTTTTTAGAAATTGGGAAATGAAATAATTGCAAATATGCCAAAAGAAAACATATTAAAACTAAGCTAAAATGTTGCTTTTTTGGGGCTCTTCTATCCAGTGTTATCTGATACTCTGCTTTTCTCCAAGAATGGACAAAAAATTGTGCAGGAAATCCCAGACATCAATAACCTGTCGACGAAATAATGACTAGGTAATGAACCCTTCAAAACTGTCTGGCATTTATAAGTTTTTTCCTCTAATATTTACAGGGATTTTCAATTAAAGAAAAGCTTTGGTGTTAACACAATTGTCTGTATCCCAACTGAAACCAGAACAACAATATACAAATGCTTCTGTCTCAGTTAATCTTTCATAAATCCATGAGATTAAACAGAAAAGTTGTTTTAAAGATATTTATAAATATTTTATTATGAAAAATATTTGTCGTTTTTGTCAGATACCAGTGAATTAATTGCTTTGTATAGAAAAGAACTTTTCCATTTTTTGTATGTAAACAGAGGCTGATAAAGGATTAATGGCCACAGAATTCATAAAGGGAAAAAAGTATCTTGTAAGCCTGTGATCAGTTGGATTTGTGTCAGTACTAAATTTATGATCTGCAGCTGTTAAATGTCTGATAGGAGCTTCATCTTCCAAAGCATGATAACAGTGTGAGTGCATGGCTAGAAAAAAGGAAACGTTGTGCTTTGAGAAATGAAATTGTCCAAACGTATAGATGATGATTGCAGTGCTTCACACAGCACAAAACTTTTATTCTGTAAATGTTACAAATGTATATTTTAATGCTTTTTAAATTTCAGACAGCAACCAGCACAGATTCTAAAATATCATATGTTGAACAGAAGGTCTGTTGGTTGTTGTTGGTATAGTCAGTCTAATGTAAGCAGCACTGGGCTGGAGTTCTTGTTTCTGCATTTGAGAACTCAAAGTTTAAATGGCACTGAAAAAAGATGTCTCATAATCTCTATAATACCATCTTAAAATATGTAATATATGCAATTTTTTTTATATATAGCTCTTGGTATTTATATGTATCTTTCTTAAATACCAAGAACGACTTAACTTTTTGGAAAGGTTGGTAATTGTTAAAGTAGTTATTGTATAGCAGTTATATGTGCTATTACGGGTATATTATATGTATTTTCTTTTTTTAAAGAGACTTTGTATACCAGCCAGTATAGAATGTAGTTACAATAAAATTAGCATTAAAATAAAAAATTTTCAGGAAAATTACTATTAAAATTCAGTTGGATGTTACATATGGATTCAGAAAAGAAAGCAGAAGTCTTTTTTTGTTTCTAATTTTGCATTGTATGACATTAGCAGCTAACTAGGTTAATAGTTTTTACGTGCAGATTCTATGAAGTGTCTCGTATTCTCAGATCTTAGTAAAGCATTTGGCGTTATATGACAGGTTGGGCCACGTTAGTATGCATTATGGATTGGTTATGTCTTACAGCAGGGCAGTTCCTTTCTGGAGTCAGTACACAACCATTTTAGCGGTAGAATTAGCTGCTTATGTCACAGATTATAATTAGCTGTGTCTGTATGCCAAAGCAACAGGATGGAATGCAAAACACAGCCAAACATGTGAACGAATTTTCTTCCAGTGATACTTGGCCAGGCCTAAAATATCTTCCACTCCAGATTTGAAAGTAGTGGAAAAGTTAGACAATTCCCTCTTGGGAAGAAAGTGATTGTAGTTTATTCAGCAGTCCACATTTTTTTCAGATCTCTAAGGTAAGCAACAATTTTTAAAATTTCTTTTCATACCTGTATTAAAATATTAGCATATTAATAATTGAGTTGTTTTTTGTTTGCTCTGTACTTGTTAGATGGATGTATTGAGCTTCTCCCCCATGTGATTTTCTGTGCAACATTTCAGGCTCATTCTGTCCTCATTTAAGGATCATGTTGCTGCTTATGTGATTTGTTTTAGGACCTAAATTTAAGTGTTCATTTTTATATAGAATTATTATTTTAGATTCTGATAGTTTACATATGCTTGTTTTTACAATTAAATGCAGTGTTAACTTGCATAGTTTAAACTTGCACTTGTGTAATATGAAGAAGCTAACTTTTAGTACTTTTTAAATCTTTTACAGTAAATGACCATACAGAGATATTACTATACTTATAGATATATACGGATATTTTTATATCTGATTTGCAGTAGTATACTTCTGAGGTTTGTAGCTCTTAATTTTTTCTCAGTTTATGTATCACATACTCAAAGTTAATTTTAGTCAAGAATGGATCCATGCTTCTGCCGAGCACTTCTTTTTGGCTTGATAGTGTGATAAGAACCTTCCATCTGAGGAACTGTTACCAAATTCAGTTCTAACTTCTTTGAAGCGTATTTGAATTAATATGGAGCGTCCAACTATGTGTATACAGAACTCCTTTAACAAGTTTTTAGGCTCCTGGAATTCAAGTGCATTTTCTCCTGGATGATTTCACTGACTGAAAGAAAATTACTAACTGGGTATTGATAGGTTACTGACTCATTGTCAGATGATTTATTGGATGATACTTGCTGTCTCTCCACAAACAGGTGCTCACACTGCATATTTAATCATGCATCAGAATGAGCACATAAGTTCCTAAAACATGGTGTTCTCAAAGTGTAGGAATATGATTTGACTGCATCAACACCAGTCAACTAAGCTCCTTTTCTAGAGAGAAGGGTGATTTCACCCTATCTATCTTAGATCTGCTTCTACTTGAGGAGGAGATGAATCATGTCCCAGAAGTGTCTGCCTCTGCATTGTCTGTGGAGGGAGCCTGGGTAAGTATGGCTGATGTTATCTGTATTTGCTGAGATGATTTCTGGCCTGTGTAGCCACACTGAAATGAGCAATCCATGAGAGAACTGTAGTGACTTTGTGCCATGAAGTTCTGAAAGTTTGCAGTCATTTAAGATTTTGTAATGTAAACTAAACTAACTTTGGATGTAAACTAAAAGAGGGCGGATTTAGATTAGATATTAGGAAGAAATTCTTCACCATGAGGGTGGTGAAACACTGGAACAGGTTGCCCAGAGAAGCTGCAGATGCCCCCTCCCTGGCAGTGTTCAAGGCCAGGTTGGATGGAGCTCTGAGCAACCTGGTCTAGCGGAAGATGTCCCTGCTCATGGCAGGGGGATTGGAACCAGATGAACTTTAAGGTCCCTTCCAACCCTTACCATTCTGTGATTCTATGATTTTGGAAGTTTTGGTTGTATGCGTAGTCGCAACTGATGCCTCTTTGGCTGAGATGAATGTATGTTTTTCTTCTAAACAAATGTGATATACTGCATAAAGACATACTTTCCATTACGTAATGAATAACAAATGGTCCTAGAACATCACCAAAGGGTAAGAACCACTGCATGAAGTTAGATTAAAAATAAAAGGATCTAAATTAAGCCAAGCATTAGAGGGAACCATTTAAAATCTTTTCTGAATCTTTACACTTTTACTAATAACACACAACTTTTTCCTGGTTGAAAACTCACTGTTTACAAGCAGGTTATATTTCATTTTTTATTTGTAATCGTAAGGCTTTAGTAGTGATATGAAGATACAATATTCATCCTTACTGTAATACGTTTGTAATTATTCAGATATGTATGACTATACTTAGTGTTGAGAAGACTCAGGCAAAAATGTGTGTTTTAAGGTACGGGAAAAGAGTTTTGGAGGAACAGTTGAAAGGAAGAAATTGATATATTTTATCATACAAACCCAAGCCTCTGTCAAAAGGCACTTAAAAGTTGTCTGGTCAAGATCCTGTTGCTTGAATAGCCGTGTAAGATTATTCCTTCCTGTGAAAAGTAATGCCTTTTACATGAGATACAAATCCCAGGTCCTAACCTCTTACAGTTTTTAATTATTTTCATGACTTGGAATTAAGTAAGCTGGATTTCCCATGGACTTACTTCTCAAAGTTGATTGTCTTAGATGTTTAATGAGCAGTGACTGAAGACTTTCTATAACAGAGACATTTAGAGGTCTTTCTCTGATATAGATTTTCTGATATCTAATAAGGTCGTCTTGCCCATTGCAGTCTCTCAGTGGAGAAATAAATGGGATTTCTTCTGCTCTCTTCTGTCTCATTTTCAGAGAGTTTGTAGGAATGTAGTGTTTCTAATACTTCTACTTGTCTATTGAATTTGGTTAAAATTGGCCAAGAAGCTCAGAAGCTGTTGTAGGAGGGAGGGAAACGAATAGGAGACAGATGATTTAGACAGTGACATAGAGTGTGGTTGCTTTTTTATTTATTAAATCAGGCTAAAAGCATCATGGCAGTTTGGGTAACAGGTTAATTCAGTATCCTGGTCAGATTTTCAGTTTGGGTAACAACATTCTCACTATTTAATTCATCTGTAACTTTGGCTGCCTGGGCCAGTCTTCTCATTAAACCTTTCTGTTTATCTGCCAAAAGCTGTTAAGCACCTGCTGCATTCCATGCTGGGGCTGGTCATGTTTCTGTGGTGGATGAAGTACTACTTCTGTATAAGAATGTCAAGAGAACCATAAACTAAAGTACTTCAGTATTTTTAAAAATGGAGTGTGGTACATGGTAAAGGTTGGAAATTACTGGTATTAGCTATAAAATACATAGTTTTCACTGAAGCATATCACGTTTGTTTATTTCTGTGTGTACATATGTATATCCTTAAGGTTGTCTGTAAGAATCATATATATGTATTTTTGGTAATGGGATGTAGAGGTGGAATCATCTTACAGTAATGCCTGTTAAAACTCTTCAGTTCCCCCTTCTTCTTTTGCTGTGTGGTCAGTGCTGTGAGGAACAAAAGAATTTTCAGTACCTTTTCTTTGCCATAGCTTTTTCCAGTAATGCAAGTGGCAGATACTAAATTTTATGCAGACTTTTTGCATCATTGGTTTATTAGCTCTGGATACTGTTGGCTTTCAGAATAGGCTGGCTGTGTATTGTACATGAGCCTCTGTTTCAAGGTAAAGTTTCCTGGAGGTCCTACTTTGAATTTCAAAGTGTGCAGCCTCTGTCAGTGATGGCTACTGGTTGAAGGAGACTTCTCTGCAAAGTTCCACTGCATCCAGTTTCCTCCGTTTTGAGAAAAAGGAGATTGAAGTGACGGGCTGTGTTAAGAAAAAAAACAATGCTATGGTGACTCTGGACTATTGAAAGTAGAATAAAATGAAAGTAGGTCTTAAAAAATAAATGCTCTGGGATGAAGCTGAGTCGTCAGAGCTCAGCTATGGCAATGAACCCTAACAACAGACTGGGCTGCATTGGCAAGGCTGTAGATTGGAAACTGCATCCGAAGGTCTGTTCCAGTCCCGCTTTGAACTGGAATAGATGATCTGTAGGAGTCCATTGCACCCTAATTTTTTCTGTGATTCTTAGAATTTGCTCAGAAGGATTTTCCTGAATATTCCCTTTCTTATTATTATTTGCCTAGTGGTCTTGATTACTCCTCTGGTTGTCTTACTAGCTGATCCAGTCTGCAGTGTTTCAGATTTCATGTCTACTTTCAGTCTGAGGAGGGCATCACAGATTACCAAAGCAGATACATCATGGGAGATGGGTAGCTAGCAGTATTCTCGAGTCCCTGTTGGACCCACACAAAGTTGGTATAAATCAGTAAGAATTACTGTAATACTGGACTTGAATTTTACTTGGAAATACAAGAAGGAAGTGGGCCAATTCAGAGTTTAAAGCCAAAAAAGTAACAGTGAGGATTGTTTTAATAGCAGCATTCCCTGTGAACTTAAAAGTCACAGGAGGACATTTGGGAGACTGGCAGAAAAGGTTGTAGTTACTGTTTGCCTGAGTGAAAGTTTTCATGTTAGGAATAAGAAAATTATAAGATAGATTTCAGTATGTGGAGGAGGAAGAGATTGATTTGGGTTTGGCCGGAGTGCCAAATGAGATAGAGAGAGAGAGCATGGTCAGCACTCCCAAAAGTCACCATGGATGAGGCAGACAAGGCTGTGTCGGGTTTGGTTCCCTCCTCATTGCTGTAACAGTATCCTGATAAAATCTGTACCTTCATATTACACCCCAAGGCTTCTAGCATATGTCCTGGTTCTACAAAAAGACAGTCGTGAGGGCTAAAGAGGTGCAGTTTACTCAGAGGGCACCCAGAGCCAAATTTTATGTAGTATGGATGGATGTAGTATAGCGTTTTATGTAGATGGAGCCAAACTTTCTGTGGGATGGGCAGCAAGAACAGGATAGGAGATGGTAGTCGTATGCTGCCCATACTACTTTTCAGGCTATTTCTCTAGTCTGAAATGCTCAAACAGACCTGACAAAGGGCCTATATACTGAAAAACTTGTATGCTTTTTCAGTCCTGCTGTTTGGTGTAATAAAAGGTGGGGTTTTTTATGCAGAAAAATTTTCTTCCCCGTAACATTCTACTTCTAGTTTTGTTGTGTTATGGTAGGTATTTTCCATTTAATGGAAATACTGAAGAAGGCTTCTGCAAACTTTTATCTTACTTAAACACAGAACTGCATTATGAAATAGTTTGTTTTGTTCTGCATGATTTCGTGAGTCATTTAATAATTATGTTCAATGCATGTATGAAGGTAATGCTTTTGAACAGAAATGCAGTTCTTATATTCATGAAGTTGTATAAGACTATTATATTGTCATAATACAGAATAAACTGTTTATAAGCTGTGTTTGATAAAGCCACTGTGTGTTTATGAGTGCCCCACATTGTTTTTGAATTGTGCATTTCATTGAAATTCTGTGACAACTTTCACAATCTGTGAGAAGTACTTACTTTTTTACATTTAGATCCATATATTTTGTTAATTTTACTTTTAGATAAACATCTGTTGAACTGATAGTGTTGTGATTCACACTTGGTGATTTGTTTGAACTGATTTTAATCATGTTCATGGAAGACAAAGCCATATCCCCTTAGCCGTATTGAAAACATCTAAAATGCTATTTAAATTAAGCACATTAAAATGACTGTCTTCCTGTATCAGAAATCCTCAGGTACCTAGTAACATAAGACTGTAACTCAGAAAAAAATTCAAAACTAGCATGCAGAAAATTACCTGGAAATAAGCTTTGATTTAGGGTTGTTTATTAAGTGAAGCATATAAATGACTAGTATGTAAAGGCAGCAGAAAGCAAAATTATTCTCTCTTCCTTTGCTTTATCAGAAGTTTACATCTTTTGCTGCCTTTCCCTTCTCTTTTTGATTTTCTTCAGCATTCCCTGGGCACTTTCTCACCATAGTTCACAGTCTTCACTTGTGTCTCTCATGCTTGTTTCCTGAGTATACCCACTACGTAACCTTTTTCTCTTAACCCCAAGAGTCTACTCACAGGATTTAATTTACTGCACTTTTTAGGGTCAAGACTTTTTCTTTTTTGCATGTCTGATTTCATCTTTTGTTAATCCATGGCTAAAAAGAAATGAGAAAATTTACAAGACAGTTTTCCCATCCTGGATTTCAACATTGTGGTAGATGATTTTAAGTTTCAGCTGAATTTTATTCAGTGTTTTCTTTTAGATTGAAGTAGTGGATTTTGAAGTCATGAGGACACTCTTTACTTTTGTACTCTAGAGGCTAACAAAAATCTCTCAGCTGTCATTATATTGAACTAAAACCTTTCTGATGGATGATTACCTTCCAGAAATGTGTGTAAGGTTGTTCTTCAACAGCCAATTAAGGAATTAAAATCGGTGCTAGGCAGAATTTAGTTGCCCAGATGGTCAGGAACAGTCCAAACCACCTGCAAACCTGGACTAGGTGAACCTGCAGAAACTAAGATCTAGCATCATTTATCTTTATTTTGCCATTAGAAACTTGCATAGACTTTACCAGAATTTGAGTTTAGGAAAGCCTCATTTGCAGATCTTTCTCTTCCTGGAAAAATGCTTACATGAGAAGATAACACCACTGTTCTGAGATCAGTGAAATGTTCATTTATTGTAGGGACAATTGTCAGAGGGCTTTAATCAAAATATAAATGCTTTGCTGCCTGCTTCTGACTTGCAGTGGAGCTTATCGGCCAAACATATCAGATGAGGATGTTTGTAAACATACATTGGACCTCTATTTATGCTGTTGTGGAACTTGGTTTTCCAAGTAAAGCCTTTGCTAGACTGGAAAGTGGGTTTCAGGTTTAGTGATCCCTACACATTAAAGTGAGTTGTTCTCCTGAAATAGGGGTCTAATCCAGCCTACAGTGCAGGTAGTAAAGGATCTAAGGGCGCACAAAAGCCACAAAGATTTTTTCTTAACTGCATATCAGAACTAGTACTTCATCATGAGCTGCAGTTCTCTTCAGACCTACAAGGAACAGATTAGGGAATTGGTCTTAATGTCTTTAATTCTGTTTTCACAAACTATGGTTAAAATTTTCAAAGTTTTGGAGCTAGTCTGTTGCTCCTTATTTATGGTCAAAACTGCAATTAATGCTGCAGTGGGTGCATAGGTAGAAAATAGCATACTGATATTGTTATTAGACTTTTGTGTAGTAATACCCCTTTTATTTTTATGTTCTGGGTCGGTTCTCTAATAAGATCTCCAACTACAAAAACTGATCGACATGTCTGGCACTATTGTCTATGTTTAATGAGCAAACAAGCTGTGTAATTTGAGTTAAAAAAGAGAAGTTATGCTTGTGCTCCATGAATATCTTCTCCTGTGTATGCCCAAAGAGTAACTTTAGAAACTACAGACATACTTCCTGGTGAATGTAATGTGCTTGTTATTTCATCCAGAAAGGAATTGTTTTCCAGTTTCCCAAATTAGGATCTTTAAAATGAAGAAATAGGCCAAGAATAGGTCTTACTTTTCAGATTACAGTGCTTGATTTACACCAGTAAATCAACTTTAATTGAAAGTTAAGAATTTTAATAACAACTGCTTATTTCCTCTTCGGATGAAGTACTTTCTGTGAAAAATTCTACTTTGAGATACAAGCAGTACATATGTTGTGTCAAATGAAAGATTTTGCTCTTAGTTTATTTTCAGATGCGTACTTACTTAACATGTACTCCTGGATTTTGTTTATGCTTCATTTGTTTTTACAGCTAATTGAAAGTTCAGCTATGTCTTTCCTATTTGCTTTAATCCAAAAAGTGGCATACTGATCAAAACCAGTATATATTTTGCTGTGTTCTTCATCTTCTGTGTTACTTGCATTACGTTACTGCTTTGTCACGGTTGCTGAAGAGACTTCAGAGTCGGTTGCTGCTTAAACAGTTGAAGTCAACAACACCAAAAAAGGCTTCTGAAGCACATGTCTTCTGATGTTTTCCTTATGTGTCTAACACACATTTAAACTAATCTGGTTTTCCCCTGCATAAGTAAAAATGAGTAATAAAGCTGTTACGACCAGTACTGCATTGCAACAGAAGTATATCAGTTTGTGTTCGTTGACATTTAAAATTCATCAGAAAAGGGCAGATATTTAAAATAAATGTTGGGACACAGTATAAATAGGAAAGCATTTTGCTTCCCTTGCTACTGAATAGGAAAGTGAATTTTGAATTTTTAGTTTAATGTGATTTTTCAAAAAAGGTACAGTTGTCACTTTCTAGTTGCAAGGTCAAATTATTCTTTTCCTATTTTTTAAAACATATCTGTGATCAATCACTTGCATTAGGGAGGGAAGACATGAAGACTAATTTTCATCTCTAGCCTCTGCGTCTAGTTCCATTCCTTGTTTCTTTTGTGTATTTTCACTTCACTATCCAAAAAAAAAGACTTCACAGAATAGGAATATAACTCCGTTTACTGTGTGAAATCATTTAGCAAGGATAAATAGACAGCTTTTCAAGGTCTTCAACCAACATAGGAAAGCACCACAGCAAGAAGTTGTTTTCTGTTTTGTTATTGCACCGAAGTCTACTGTATGAACTGGAAGTATGCCTCAAAAGAGATAACAGCATGCTACCTGGAAGTAGCACTTTCATAAAAGCAGCAGCAAGAACAGGAAAAAGAGAAGAGGTTATACCAATGCCTACGTGTTTATGTACTTAAATAGAGCTCTTTCTTTTTGCTCTCACAGTGAGTACCTCTTCCCAGAACAGATGACATGAAATACTTTTCCTGAGAACGACACTGAGGATAATGTTAAAGGACTTTTGCTAAAAGCTCTGTCCAAGTGGGACTTGCATTAGGAAAAGTATTTCTACATGACACATTTTGGCCTTGCTGGTAATCATTGTTTTGTGGTAGAAAGGATCCACTGTCACACACCTAGAACATAAAAAGATATCTTTTTTTAAAATAGTATTTTTAAATAGAAAAAGATGTAACTGCTTTTTAAAAAGCATTTTTTAAAAGTATCTAAAATTATTCTTTGTCTGGTAGACATCCACATAAGATTATGATAGCAAAGATTCTTTCGTGATTTGTATCCATCAGAGGGATTGCTTTCCTTTCCTTCACATTTATAGAGAACTTCAAGCCCTTCTGTATGTTCAACAACCCCAATGATGATGATTTCCCCATTCCTCCCCGTAAGTTAGCTTTGCAGTTCTGGCACATGTGTCACACTTCCCCTGCATATAGAAGTAACCAGAAAAAGCATGACAAATGAGAAAAAAGTTTTTAAAAAGTTCATGCTTGCCAGTGGTTTGAGATTCCTGGTGTTGTCTCCAGTGAAGACAAATTGAAGGCCACAAAAACAATTCTTACTTGCATTTAATGGTCCTTAAGAAATGAGATTTTGTACACAGAAACCAAATCTTCACTGCAACTCAAAGCTACAAACTACCAGATCCTGTCTGCAAAGTTTAACTTCACGATGTGTAAAAGTAAAACTTTGGGGTGTTTCTTTTCTCGAGATACAGTACATTGATCGTAAAGGAGGAACTAAAAGTAATTGAGAGCATCCAAGCAATACAGTAAAAGAAGAAGTAATTGAGAGTAGCAATTTAAATAGCAATACAAACAGCATGGGTATATCCATTTTGTCATAACATCTATGATACCCAGAGACATACAAACCACTCGAAAGTAGCCAGAATTCTGTTTAATCACCCAGGTTAGGAGCATTACTGATGATCTGATATAATAAAAGTTTGAATGTGACGACTTAAGGGGAGTTCTAAGATGTTCTTTCCAAATAAGCAGTATGCTAAATAAATACTCTGTAAATAAATAGAAAACTGTATACTTTGTACTGCAAAAGAAGTGTATTAAGATTATTCTTTGAACTGTTCATCTAGATTTCCTATTTCTTAAAATTGTGATGATGTTTTTATTTCTCTTTTTATGAAGGAATATTATTTCATTTCAAATTAGTATGACTTTGCTATGTCTTCTAGAGAAGACAGGAATTTTTAACTACTGTCAGAATTACTTGGTGCAATAGTGCATATTAGAAGCAGGTTAGCTGCTTTGAAACACTTTAAATTGTGGTCAAAAACACATAGCAAATTCTGTTTGTCTTTTGGACAGATAAATAAACTCTTAAGTTTATAGGCAAACTATTTTTTGTGAAATTACATAGATTATGTATTCTTCATGGAAAGATGTTATTGCAATACAAAATTATCATTATTTTATATTGGCAAAACCTAATCTAAGATTAGGTTCACCCACTTTCCAACACAGAATAAGATATTTTATTATACATGTCAAATATGTAAAACATACTCACTGTGTACATTTCAAGCCAAAAATCCACGCCCGACTTGTGCTCAGCTTCAAAAATATCTACGTAAGGATGAAGGTGCTTGCCAAAAAGTAAGCTGAAAGCATCCCAGAAAATAGTTAAGAGTGTTTTGTTGGAAGGACAGATTGGATCTATGCTCTCTATCAAGTTTGAGGGGGCAAAAGTAACTCAGCATGGCAAATCAGCAGATTAAGGGAAATAGTAGCAAGAACTCGTATTTCCTAAATCTGAAGTTATGTGCAAATGAACAAAATACAAAAGGCCATGAACTCTGGCAGGTTAATTCTTACAGCTGGGCAAAAATATTTAAGGAACAGTGAACATCAGAAGTGATGATAAATCTTTCTTCAAACATGACAACCACCAAAACCTGCCAGGTAGTTTGTCTGGTAAATGGATGATCAGACTATAAAACGAATAGTCAGAGAAGTGAAGGATACAAGAAGTATGCAAAATGAATGAATTATATTTCTGTTAATTATGGAAGAAACTGGAGCACTTTCTGTGCTAGAACCCCACTTTATGGGGTACTCATCAAAGGATCTATTTCAGATTAAAAGGACCATAGAAAAAGCTTATCTATAGGGGACATGTAGATAAAATATACAGTAATATTTCAAAGTCAGAAGATACTCACCAAAGACCTCTGAAAGAACTCACGAATAAAATAAATTAACTACTAATGGTGATAAAAGGCCAGCTCTGAAGACTGCAGAATCCTAGATCAATACAGTTCGGAAGAGCCCTCTCGAAATCATCTAGTCCACTCTCCTGCTGTACTTGGTCAGAGAGTCTGTAGCAGACTCTTAGCAGAACATCACTTGTCCTTTGAACTGTCCTCTGGCCTTTGCCATAACCTCCTCAATGTCTGCTTTTCTGTTTCAGAGCATAACTGTATGCATTTGCCTCAGCCCTTTGCACACAGGGCAGCCCTCTTTCCGCTTGCCTCCCCCGCTTTTCTTTCCCGAGTGCTTGTATCTGTCCGTTGCAGCACTCCAGTCGTGCAGGCTGTCCAGTGTATTTCTGTAATTCCAGTGGGATCATTGCTCTGCAGCTGTGTGTGAACTTCTCATTGCTCTTGTTTGTGTCCCATGCTGTGTTCATTCATGTACAGACACCAGAGATGGGCCGCAGTCATACTGCTTTTATAAAGACAGGGAAAGAAACTTCTCTGTCATGCTGTCCCCTGGGTGCTTCTTTGCTGTCCCCCATGCATTCACTTATTTTAAGGCTATAGCAACCCTCTCCTGGTGTACCTAGTTTAAAGCCCTCCTCACCAAGTTAGCAAAGATGCTCTTGCCCAATTTGGTCAGATTGATCCCATCTTTTCTCGATAGTTCTCACTCCATAGGGTCCTGTGTCACAAAAGCCAAAGCTCTGCCTCTGACACCAGCTACATGCTAAGGTGTTAACAGGCCAGATATGTCCACTCCTATATATATAAACCTTTCTCTTTCACTGGAAGGACTGAACAAAAAAAACAGCCAGCCCTTATAACCATTGCCCCTCTCCCAGAGCTCCATAGTCACTCTTCATGTATTCACCCTCAGGAGTATCATTGCTGCCCATGTGGTGAGCAGCAAGGGCTGGGTAAGCCCCAGAAGTCTCTGCAATGTCCTGCATCTGATCACTCAGCAAGCAGCAGAACTCCCAGGACATCAGTCAGGTCAGCGGATGGGTGCTTCCGTCTCCTGGTGAAGGAAGCCTCCAGTGACTGTCACCTGCCAGTTGCCTGTGCAGGTTACCACTCTCCATCTTTATTTACTTCACTGAAGGGCATTTCAAGACTGAATGATCAGAAATGAAAATGGCAGATAAAATCCAGTCTAGGTAGATGGGAAGTTTTGCACATGGGCGCAAAAAAGACCTTCAAATGCAAAGTGTTGGTATCTGAACTATTATATAACTTCATAGTGAAATCCTGGGGTTATAATAGATGATTCATTGAAAACACCAGTTCAGCACCCACTAGTTGTCAGAAAATGAAACATTTGGAATTTATGGGGAAATGGTAGAGATCAAAAGAGAGTATGTTGTATAACTGCATAATCTACCTGCCTTTTGAATCCTGTGTGTGCTTTTTGTTCCTTCTGCGCTTCAGAACTGAGTAAGTTAAGAGGAAGGTATGTGTGCCACAGAAGGAATAGCACAGCTTTGATACAAGGAGGACAACACAACCTAGAAAAGAAATGAGTGGGGTCATAGAGAACAATTTGATGGAGATCTGCAAGAAGGCTTCCATTCTTTCATCAGTATCGTCTTTTAGTCACCATCAGAGAGAGGTTACTGAGCTAATAGGTGTGCCCTAGTATTGTCTCTTTTATGGTTTTAACCTCATCTATAAGAAAATAAACGTTTAAAATGAGTATTTGTGTAGGTCAATTCGTTGTTATTAGGTAGGATCTACTGATTGAATAGGATATAGTAACACAAAGCAACTGAAACAAAATTGAAAACATTTCTGAAAAATTATTTTAATTACATCAGTCATTAGGTTTCCTAATATTTTTTGAGTATTTCGTATTGTTTCATTATTTATCACATGTTCTGTTCTTGTAGGAAAAGTAGGTGTGTGAATATAAAACCTGTTTGTAAAAGCTGTGTAAAATATTACCCTGTTAATTGTTTCCATCTATCAGTATTTCATTCTGGGTTGTTTTTTTTTTTTAATAAATTAAACTGATGAAATCCTACTTACTGTTTGTACACCTCAAAGTTGCTACCCCCACCCCCATCTCTTTTCACTTTGCAGCCAAATTGGAGTATGATAAAATGGAAGAATAGAGGATTTCAGGGTAATGAAGTTTTTTCAAGTTTGGGCAAAGTTTCTTGTGTGGTAGTGCCCTCATTAAAGGAACGCTCTGTCCTGGTACATTCTGTTGGCATGTGAATAGTATCTCCTGGGTCAGAACACACAATTCAAGCTAGCTAGTACTGGGATGTATTATCTTTTGCCCAGGGAATTTTTATAAACTACTTGGAGAGAGCAAAAGTAACAAGGTTACTGCATTGATGTGGATAATTGAAGAACAAAAGGTACAAATCTGTGTACAGTTAAGCCTCATTACTACTTCTGTTTATAGTACAAATCATTAAGCTTTCACTGTTTCTTTGATGGTTTTAAAGGATTTTTAAGCCCAACTGAAAGCAGAAACATACCCAGGCCCTCTACCCGATTCTCTTTTTATTCCCTTTGTACACTGTCACTAATTTCAGTTTCATCTTTGCTGCTAATATAAGTGGAAAGCATAAGCTATGCTTCCTAGTTTGCTGCTTCCCAGTGCTCCTCCTAGATGAAACACTTACCTGCCAACACAAATTCCGAGTTTGTTTCTGAATATTATTGCTGTGTTCATAAAAGATGTACTGTCTGTTCAAATACCATGTCTGAACTGCTACAGTTCAGAGGTAGTGAGGGCCAGTCCTTCATGCCTTGTGGCTGTTTGTAACATCTCAGAGTTCCAGTTCTGGATCACGAGTCGGCTTTAGTGGGTGTAAAGTTACTGCTGACTGATCAGGGGACCATAGAGACAGACTGCTGTGTGGTATTTCCTAAATGACTTCGTGTGTACCTAGACATACCTAAATCACTGTCTTGACAGTGATTTTTTTTTTTTTTCTCTTCACACGTTAGGAGAATGGCCAGTGAATGTAGGCCTGAATAGCTTCCTCAGCAGATGTGCAGAGTTAGATACCTTCTAACAATGTTATCATTGATGTTAAAAATTATTAAATACAGGGGATAATATTGTTGCTGAGCGATGCTGCAAGTAGTTAACCTGATACTTTACAGGAGCATTTTGATGTGTGTTCATGCAGTCCACAGTATGCATTCAGTTCCTTTGTGGGTTTTCTTCTATTGACTTGTATTGTGTATATTAATAATATACATTTGGGTACTTGATAGACACTGGAGATTTATATTTTATGTGCCTGAACAAAAATATAAAAAAAAGAATCTTAAATGAGTTAACATCAGTGTTCCCCATTGAGGAGGTCTAGGAAATCTTTGTGTGTGCCTGTTCTATTTGGAGAAGGACTCTGAAGTGTCCCAAATTAAAATATCAATAGAAGATATTTTGGGAAAAATCAGTAAAATCAATAATTATTCTGTCACCAGGACCAGATGGTATTCACTCATATTAAGAAGGAAAAAAGTTCTTTGTGTTCTTTCTGGTAGAAGAAGCAAGAGCATCAAACACGTCTTCATCTTAATTTTCTGCCCCAAGAGCTTCCAATATATTTAGGTATTGATAATCAACAGTGTATTCCCACTGTCTGTTCTTCAAAGAGCTGGAGTACAAAGTAGAATAGTGATAAGAAAGACAAATAGATCTTCAAATATTATGCAATTTCTATTAATTTTTATATGCAGAAAGAATTTCAGGATTGTCAGAGTGGGTAGGATACCCCAGGCAGTTTATCTCTATCTTGATATTTTGTACAAATAAATGAGTAATAATGTCAGTTTAAGCCAAAATGTGACCTTCATTCTGTTTACAAATGGTTACAAAGGGATTTTAAAGGAAGAGTCTCTTATGAATAAGTAAAATGTGAAGTAGACAGTCAGATGTTTGCAAGCAATTGGAAAAGAATGTTTTAAGTTACAGCACTTGAATAGGAGGAGAATGTCCTATAAGCTTAAACTTCCAAAGGTATTGTGGACATCTTCCTAGTCCATTGTAATGCAATGTGAAACAGTTTTACTTGAAGAACAAAGGCAATGTCTTAAAAATACATATTTTATGTAGTTGTCCTAGAAGAGCTGTAGTTTCCTGGACTTCCCAATGATATTGTAAATCCAAATGAAAAAGATTTTCTCTGGAGGACAGTAGAGACTTTAATGTATACTTGAGAATACAGGAATAGTTCTGTAGTGCAGTCTGGAAATCAGTGGCAGACTCACATGTCCTTAATTTTTGCTGGGACTTTATTGCAGGTCTGCATGTGTTGCTTTTGCAGGTACAACAGTTTGTGGTGTATAAATATGATAGCAAGAGTAAGAATTTGAATTTCATGAAATGTCTGAAATGTAAAATTTTTTGCCAGGCATCCAATTTCTAATACAAACAACAAATATATCTCTAAAGAGCAGAAGTATGTTTTACCTTTGGTAGAATTTTCAAATAATTTTCAGTTTGGAGTAGTTACTCAAAAGACTGTAGCAGGGAAGAAAGAAAAATGAACCTATAAATATTGGAGCATATTCCAGAATTTCTGTCAGCTAGAATGACATCTTTCGTGCCTACATGCAAATTTAAGTAAAACCAGAAATTATAGTTGTATTAAATAGCCCGACGGAGCTACCACATGATGCAAAATAGTTCACTTTCTCTGGACTGTCACAAGTTGATAAAACTTTTTCTATTTCAAATGAGGAATTATTCCCTTTTATAAAAGCAAGAAGTAAGTTTGAAACTGTGTAGCAGATGGCATTCTTGTTCACCACGCAGGGTTTCTGTAATCTTGGTAATCTCCTCAAAAGAAAGGTAATGAAATGTCTATTATGTTTATTTTTTTATTTTTTGAGTGAGCCACATATGTGCTAGCAAAGGCTATTCCTCAGCAAATGGCATGATACAGCTTGCATCTGTATAACTAATTCTCATTGCCAGCAAAATGGAGTGCCCTCTTGGGAGCCCCGCTCTGTGCCCTCCCCAGTCTGTAAAGCAGCCGTGGCCGTGCCTGGTACAGTGCCGGGTGGTACAGACCAGGCTACTCTGTGCTGACGGTGGAACAGCGTGGATGGTCACAGCACATGCCTTGACCCTGCTTAGTTTACTATTCTAGATGCAAAGTAGGATAATTCTTAGCCTAAAAAATGGCCTGGGTCAGCAAATCAATGACGGTGAAGTACGCATTTTATGACCCTGTAAAAATCTGTCCAAACATAACTAATATTTTAACCCTAAAATTCACAGTGAGTTTTGAATCCCTGAGAGAAGTGTTTCAGCCAGTCTTTTAAGTTTCTGCTTATACTTCAGTTTCTTTCAGCCTTTCTCCAGACTGGATTAATGTGCCATCACCACAGAATGAGTAGTTACAATTCTGGCAGGAATATAGAGATGAAGCACAATTTTCCCTGCAATAGGTTTGGGTCTGGAAATGGGAAATGAGAGCTGGGATCTTGTCTTCCGTAAGAATCTATACGCTCAGTGAGGTGTTTGCCTATGGCTCTGCTGGTGTCTGCAGGGGAGATGGAGGAAGAATTGATTTTACAGCAGAGGGCACAAAAGCCAAGCAAGGAGAGGAAAGAAGAAGGTAAATACAGGGTGCTGGTCCTCCAGAGAAATTAGAACTGGGTCTGGTCAGCCAAGATGGTTGGATTTGGAAGAAATTCTAGAGATAGATGTGACAGAGAGACTGGAGCTACCAATAAATGTGAAGCTTAAGGGAGAGGAGACATTTTAAGATACAAGTGAAAACATGAAGTAGCTGGATAAATACGTTGAGAGAAGGAGTCAGAAAATTGGAGCAGAGGGAAAGTGGCAAAGAAGAGATGAGAAAGAAGACTGAGATTGTATAAAGAGTGGAAGAAAAATGTGAAGACTGTAAGAAAGTAGGGAAGGTGAAAGATTTGACAAAACCTGGGAGAAATGCAGCTGATTGATTGGTAGGAAAAGAGACTAGGTCTGGCTAAAATAAGTAAGAAATTGAGACTTTACTGCATGGAGATGGGGAAAACGAAGAACAGAGATATGGATGGTTTTGTATGGGAAGAAACAGTACAGTTTCTGGGACAGGTGGAGAGAAAGACTCTTCCACCTAATGATCAGAAGGGTTCCTTAGTATTCTCACTGTCCCGCTGTAAAAAAACAAGTAGGAAATGCGCTGCCACAATATCTGGTTCTCTCCTAGTGCTGGTCCATAGAGACGACTAACGTCTACGTCTGCAACCAGTTTTACCAAGGTCTGTATGTGAGAACTAAAGATGAGGACTCGACAGATGAGTGAGTTCTATGTGAATAGCATGCTATATTTTCTTTTTTTTTTTTCTTTTGTGTTTGGTTTGTTTCTTTTAATCTAGGAAGTTATATGAAACAAAAAGACTTTAGAGCATTCTAAAGGTAGCAAAGTCAAGTACTTAAAAATTATAAAACAAGAGCTAGATCTGTACTGCTAATTCAGATGTTCCTGTGGAAGAGTCCAACAGGAACAAAGTGATTGGCATTCATACTATTAAATTCTCTTATACTTTAAAAGAGAGTAGCACAACCATACTATCATTTATTAATTGTAATAAAGCAATGACAATATTAAATGTCTGATAAGAATATTTACAAAAACTCAGCCTTTCCAGCCCGTGTATGTTCTGTGTTGGTTGGCATCAAGCAGGGATCAGCAGAGTGGCAAAGAAAAGAACTGTTCTGTCACTTTTTCTCCATAGATTTGTAATTACATCATCTATTTTTGAATGTCAGTTTTCTTAGGAGAGAGAAGGACTGACTTGTGAGATAATTTGTGTTCTTTGCATAGTATGTCTCATTGTGTGTAGTTCAGAAACTAATGGCTGTTAGACTACAACATTCCCATTTGCTTCAGTGCCAGTTTTCTGCGGTTTAGAGTGTTCTGTTACAGAAAAAAGTACTTAAATTGTTTCTTCTATATTTACATGCTTGAAGAGCTGACTTGGTGTAAGAAATTGCATTCACTCATGTAGTAAACAGCTTCACTGTCAAGTACTGTGGAACTACAAAAGTAATAGATCTTAGAATTCAGAACAGTTTGAACACCAATAATAGAAATACTGTTAAAATATGAAGAAGCAGATCAATACATTAAAAATATCACTGATTTTTATATAACACTTTAACAATTTACAAGACTTTGTAATGTTATAACTGTATCTCAGAATTATCTTTTCATTACAAGCATGTTCTAGTTCTTAGTTGATGCTGAATTATTTCTCCATTTTTTTCCTCTGTTGCTATGAATGTTAACCAGTTAAAAAATATCTTCCTTGAAGTCTAATCCCTATAATTATTGAAAATTCAGAATACTTTCAAAGATATTGGTAAGTACTGAGATTAATCAACTGTTTATATCAAGTTGTGTTGACAGCTGCTGGTACTGTTAATAATTTGCATTATTGGCTGACGGGTAGTTAGATGTACAGCAATATGTTGCTAAATCTTGGTTTCACTAAATACTTGATTTTAATCGTCATGTTTAACTTCTGATTTCAACTGATCTTGTGTTGCCTGATTATTAATTCTTTTTCTTCTTTTTTAAATAATTTTAAATTGGATGTCTGCAATCGCAGATTGTAAGAATATAATTTTTGTACTGTAGACAGTAACTGTCACAGTCTTGTCGGGTAACTAAAAGAACTGTTTGATTTTACATATCCAAAATTCTATCATTTGGTATTTTGTTCAGAATTTTTTCCATCAAGTTACTTGCAAACCACCTTAAGAATTCAATGCCAGACTTCTTCAGTAAATTACTGTAATAAGAACGGAATAGAAAGGCCTTATCTGCATCCAATGTAATGTGCATGTCTGTTCTGAATAAGGGAATCATTTAGCTGTCACTGAATAAAAGAACTAAAACCCTAGTGAACAAAACTTCCTCTGGTAGATTATAGCAAAAGTTCTGTAAATTTGCTAGCTATGTTCTCTGCATTTCTCTTCTTGGAGTGTCAGAAACACCTAGATTGCATTGTAAAGCTATATTACTTGCAAAGAATGACAACCCGGAGGGAAACGTTCCACTTTCATCTGAAGAAAAGCCCTTTGATACCTGGAAGGATCAAATGATCAGAATAAGAGAGGATGCAGTATTCAACTCTCAGTGTAATTTATAATCCTGTAAAGACTAGAATTTTATAGTTTATAGGTGGAAAACTTATTAGATCCTCAAGTCATCCCTGTGTGTTTAATTTTGTTTTGTCCTTCTTAGTGAGAAAGCTCTTTACACAGTAGACCAAATGCACACTGTTCTTATTTCCCATAAAGACAGGATTTTTGTTCAATTTTAAGGAGAGGAAGAATGTCAGTTCTGCTAGCCTTTCCATAAGGGCACATAGCTCTCCACATTCCTTGCATGAAATTGTTCCTTTCTTCCACCTGTCTCAAGATAGGTGCTGCAGGGCTCAAGCTAATAATTTTAAGACTTGTCCATATAAACACAGCCAATTAAACAGTTCCGCTTGGTACTAGGATTGGATTTAACTATGGTGTTACTCATTCTTACAGTCCATTTACTTTTCTTTCATTGTTTTTGTTTTTTAACTTCCATGTCAAAATACATTGTTTATCAATTAAGAAGGGTATTTATTACTGTGGGGTTTTTGAAGAGTCTATGATGTATTATTTATTCTTCAGGAATACATTTGAGGTTTTAATTACAGAAAATAGGCTTATTAGCACTACCAAGAAAGATTTTTTAAACAGTAGCATTTTCTGCATTCATATTGCCCTTGTATTTCCCCTTATACAGAGAAAAAGGAATGAAAAAGTAATGGATAATCATCTCCTTATGATTCATTCTAGTATTTGGAAGGCACTGCTAAGATGCAGAGCTGTACAAGTCTTACCAGCTAAAATAGTAAATGTATGTGAATTGCTATGTTTAACTTTCAGGCCTCAGTTTGTGGACCAGGTATTCCTGAGGTGGTGGCTAAGGGAATATCTTCATTGTGCTTCAGGCATCCCTTCCCAGCATGAGCAATGGGAGTTGCCTTTCCCTCTTACCCTGCAAGCTGTGTTGCACCATCCTCGCACTGTCCTTCCTTCTTATTCGGCAGAAATCGTATTTCTTTCCTTCTTGACTTGTTCAGCGTTATGAGTAGAGGAGAGGAGAAAATGCACCAAGTCAGGGAGTGAAGGATGCAGGTTATGGCAGTGGAATTGCCATTTTTTATGTGCTCACCACTGTCAGCATTTGCACGAGTTCTGAACACATATGTAACTACCCTAGACTAGAAAATCTGAAAGCAATTTCAAGTTTGGAGTTCACTGGAATTCACACTTTCAGTTGAGCTATTGCTGGATCCTGAGCTAAAGAGCTTTTTAGGATCTGGGCTTGACTATTATCCTGAATTTGACTCCCATTGTCTAAGTGGACTACACTAGAGTCCCTTGGGTTTCTCCCGTCCTGAGCAAATACTTTAAAACAAGAATTCTTAATTTCAGTTCTCTAAAATTTGCTCCACTGATGACACCTAGCTTGACCTTCATTCAGGTGGGTGAACTATAAGCAGTTTTTCCCTAAAATATTATTAAAAGGAATCATGGAGTAGCAGACAAGTTGCAAAAGACCTCAAATATCTGCACAAGTAGAGAATTCCTGGCTGGGAGGCAGTGCCAGTGTATAGCATGTTCTGTAGTTAGGAAGTGAACAAGTGTAGCTCTCTGGTTTCCTCCTCCTCCATTTAAGAGGAAATGAAGGTTATACTAAAAAGTCCTGCAAGGCTTAACACATTACTGATACCAGAGTCCACTGTAATGTTTCTGCATGCTTGAAGGTTAGTGAGAGCTAGAATGATTTAATCTCATCCCAGCTCAATTTGCAAGACAATAGAAGCACCTTAAATTAAAATAGTCTCTTATTAGGAGGGTAGTAAGAAAGAGGAGGATGCCAAGGAAGTTCTGCGTGGGTTACCTTGCCCGTTTCATTCATTTTTCTAACCTCTTAATTTTCCACTAGGGTCAGTGTTCAAAAAAACGAGTTGCATCCGTGCAAAAAAGCAACTTTGGCAAGAATATCATCAAATACAGTAGTTACACTAAGCAGTGTCTTGGGATAGAGAACAAACTTCATTAGTACAGTCCTGAAATTGGGGGGAGGGGGGGAAGCAGAGAGAGAGCAGGGCAAGGAAAGAAAATTTCCAGAGAGTGGAGGTCATGTGGAAGAAAATTTATCTTGGTATATTAAACTGGAAATCACCATTTTCATCTGTATATATGTTAGTAGCACTTAAGTAGAATGAAGCTTTCTGCAGGTCCATGAAATGTCATGTATTTATATGCAGAAAGCATATAAATTATAAAAATTATAAATTATATAAATTCATTAAGCATAGAATCTTAGTCAAGTGAACTGGGATAGGATATCCTTCTATGACTGCAGCAGAACCACATTTTAAACTCTGCTCCATGTATAGCTGGCTGATTTATCTTTTTTCCTTCCCTCCTGAAATCCAGCTACTGCAGCTGGATTTCAGATCTGCACAAGCCATATATCTAGAATTTTGACAAAGAAGGAAGAAAGCAGCACATTTCTTGACTCTGAATTCTGTTATATCACCAGTAATTCCAGCACTGTATTCAAGGCAGGGGAAGCTGTATCTGCTGCTCAGCAAGTAACTTGGATTTAAGTTGATTAACATTAGTGGTTGTTTATACCTAGTGTCGGTGTTTAGGAAACTTTATCTTTTGGCTGATAGGTAAAGGAAGGCAGCAACATTTTGTGGAAAATTGCTGATTCAGTTAATTAGGCACAGGAGAGGCTACATGTCTGCAACCTGGAAATTGGGGGAACCACTAAAGCCACTGAGAGTCTAGAAAACTAGCAGAGAGGTTCTGAAGGCAAAGCTTAGACTGAGGTATGAGTAACTGAAGACCAGGACCTCCATGGTAGCAATCTTTGAAATATTTTTGCTGCCACATGTAAGACCATATGGAAAGAACATGAGTAAGAAAAAGGGCTCAGATTCATTAAGAGCTGGGAATATTTTTGAACTAGAGGGAGCCAATAATAGGAATGACATCTTCATTTTAACAGAAAGAGAACCAGGCACCTGTCACTTTAAGAAGATTAGAGCTTTTCAAACTTAAGCTTGACAGAAAGCTGAACAGTGCAGAGGAGCACATTTGGAATGAATGAAGAGGGAAGTCATAAAAAATATACATCTCTAGCTACAGGATAAAAAAGAACCTGACAGTAGGATATGATGAACAAACAAAGTCACATTTAAATTGGAGGTAGAAGACTAGGAAATGAAAGAAAGTTACACGAGTTACTATAGCCTAAAAATAAGATAGGAAAATTAAAATGCTTGGCTTTAAGGAGGCTAAGAAACTAAATGAACCTGAACAGTCATGTTGAAAACATAACAGAAGGAGAACAGTCAGTGGGTAACACCAAGTTAAAAACATACGGGAAAGACAGAATAGGACATGCAAATGGTACCATGTGTTAACGGAAGTTTACTGTAAAGACAGATTGATAAAGCAGTTATATCAACAACTCAGCAGTTATATCAACATACTCATGGACTGAAATGTGCAATCTAAACAGAATAATAATATTAACAGTATGAATTTGAATGATACTATTAAAGACAGTATTGCCAATGATGTCACCAGGGTGATTACAATGACTGTGACTTGCTGTAGTGGATCAGAAACACTATGAAAGGAAACTATCTTTTCTTTTACTTTGTAGTATAAATGTCATAATTAGGTCCAACATTCAGACCACATTTTTAGATCCCACAAATGACTGGGTTTGGGAGCAGAGTCTCAGAAAGCAGAGTCGTTTCCTGACTTAGTTCTTAGCAGTGCACAAGGTATTTTTCATGTTGTTATCAGGGAGTGTATTGTAATATTGGCCATGTTGATATTAGAGTAAGTATCTCTGATGGAGTAATAGGAGCCGAAGAATCTTAGTCATCGTTCTTAACTTTAACAAGGGCACTGTGTAAAAAGGAAGCAGCCTATGAAAAGGAAACAAATTTTTGCATGTGACTACTTCAAAATATCATATCAGATGCTCAGAGTGAATACATATTTAAAAGACATGGCTAAACCAGTATAGCTAAAAAGCAGGATAAGAGAAGTTGTTAGAAGCAGGAAGGTATTTGTAAAAACGTGTTAGTTGCATCAAATGGGGCAAAAAGGATCAAAACTCCAATAAGTTACATGTAACAACACAGTAGAGGAGTCCAGGCAGTATTTAATAATTTTGAAAAAAACATGAATATTTTTCCAAATTGCATGCAAGGCTGCCACAGAGACTCTGGACAATCCAAATTTAGCAGGACTATTCAGAGACGCTAAGGCTACTGAAGAAAATAAATTCCTGATAATCACAGAATCATAGAATCATAGGTTAGAAAAGACCTCTAAGATCATCAAGTCCAACCATCCGCCCAACAACACCACGCCTACTAAACCATATCCTGCAGTGCCACATCTACACGTTTTTTAAACACCTCCAGGGATGGTGACTCAACCACCTCCCTGGGCAGCCTGCTCTTTCAGTAAAGAAATTTTTCATAATATCTAATTTAAACCTCCCCTGACACAACTTGAGGCCATTGCCTCTCATTCTATCGCTGGTTACCTGGGAGAAGAGACCAACACCTGCCTCACTACAACCTCCTTTTGGGTAGTTGTAGAGAGCGATAAGGTCCCCCCTCAGCATCCTCCAGACTAAACAGCCCCAGCTCCGTCAGCCGCTCCTCATCAGACTTGTTCTCTAGACCCTTCACCAGCCTCGTTGCCCTTCTCTGGCCATGCTCCAGCACCTCAATGTCTTTCTTGTAGTGAGGGGCCCAAAACTGAACACAGTACTCCAGGTGCAGCCTCACCAGTGCCAAGTACAGGGGCACGATCCCCTCCCTGCTCCTGCTGGCCACACTATTCCTGACACAAGCCAGATCGCCGTTGGCTTTCTTGGCCACCTGGACACACTGCTGGCTCATGTTCAGCCGGCTGTCAACCAACACCCCAAGGTCCTTTTCCAGTCGGCAGCTTTTCAGCCACTCCTCCCCAAGCCTGTAGCATTGCATGGGGTTGTTGTGACCCAAGTGCAGCACCTGGCATTTGGCCTTGTTGAACCTCATACAGTTGGCCTTGGCCCATCAATCCAGTCTGTCCAGATCCCTCTGCAGAGTCTCCCTACCCTCAAGCAGATCGACACTCTCGCCCAACTTGGTGTCATCTGCAAACTTACTGAGGGAGCACTGAATCCCCTTATCCAGATCATTGATAAAGATGTTAAACAAGACTGGACCCAAAACTGAGCCCTGGGGAACACCACTCATGACGGGTCACCAGCTGGATTTAACTCCATTCACCACCACTCTCTGTGCTCGGCCATTCAGCCAGTTCTTTATCTAGCGAAGAGGGCACCCATCCAAACCATGGGCAGCCAGTTTCTCCAGGAGGATGCTGCGGGGAACAGTGTCAAAGGCCTTACTAAAATACAGATAGACGACATCCACAGCCTTATTTTCATCCACTAGGCAGGTCACCTGGTCATAGAAGGAGATCAGGTTAGTCAAGCAGGACCTGCCTTTCATGAACCTGTGCTGGCTGGACCTGATCCGCTGGTTGTCCTTCACATGCCTGGTGAGCGCATTCAGGACAAATCGCTCCATAATGTTGCCCGGCTCTGATGTCTGATTGTACCTTTTTTTCGAACAAGAAACCAATTCTGATGTCAAAGTTAACCCTGCTTTGAGCAGGGAATAGGCCTAGATGATCTCCAGAGGTCCCTTCTGACTTTCATGTTTTGTGATTCTGTGATTCTGTTCTGGGAAACCTGTTACATGATAAATCAAAGACTACCTCTCATCACCTCATGAACAGCTGAATGCAGTAACAGAGGTACACCATCATTCCATAACAAACCCCTGTCTTCTGTCATACTGTAGAGGACAAAAAAGGCAGATTAAGCAGTCTCCTACTTTTGTCTATTTGTATTAGTTGAACGCATTTAAATGACTCATAATTTTGAGTCATTTAGTTTGTACCTAGCTTAATTATAAATATTTTGTTAGAAGTGTGACTATAGAAAAAGAAAGATCTAGTGCAATGAATCTATTTTGGCTTCTGCTTCACATGTAAAAGTTTTTTAAGTCCAAGGAAGAGCAAGAGAGAGAAACCTCATAGCCAGAAGAGCCTGCAATAATTTCTGTACTGACATTGACTGCAATCCATTACGTATCTTCTGTTCTCCTGGTGGACTTGCAGTCCTTTGTGTAAACACTTAAATGATCTTGACTCCATTAGTGGACCTCAGTCTTTCATTATTAGATGAAAACAATGGCTTTACAGGCTGCTCTTTGCTCTCTTCTGAAAGACTTCTTTCTAAAATCTGTAATAGTAAGAGAGCGCCATGAGGTCTAGCCAGTAGCTTTCTCATCTAGATGTGGGTGTCTCACCCACATCATCATCCAATCACTTCTACGTCAGTTACTCTAAAGTTGTTTGTGTTCTTGAAAGGATTTTTGTTGTTTACCAGGATGGAGTAACATATATGTTGGAAGTCTCAGGAAAGTAAATAATTTTGAGATTTTTAATTTTTTTATACATTTTTTAAACAGTTTTTTAATTTTTTTTACAGTACTCAAGGGAATGTAGCTGTAATGGTGACAGAATTTCAGAGAGAAGGTTCACTTTTTTTTTTTTTATTAAAACATTTTAAGCATTCTACAGGGGAGACATGGGATTTCTCATACCAGAAACTAGCTACTTCTTAAAATGTTGGTACGATATGCAAAAACTAAAAATAATAATAATAAAAAAAACTTGTCTAGTATTCTTGGTTGGCCTTTAGATTCTGAAGGAAGTATCATGAACATGACTTTTTTCTAATCCCATTAATGTTTTGGGAGTTTATTAAAGGAGGAGAAATAAATAAATTGAAAAACTGAAAACAAAGTTTCAAAAACATTTTTACTGTAAAGGACATTTATAGGTACACAGATATTAGACAAATAATCATTTTTAATATAGCGCTTCATCCTGTGCTGTCAGTGACTACCTTTCAGTTGTTGCAGTGGTACTTAAAATGTGCAAAGCTGTTAATTGTGACCATGTCATAGTTATTATATAAATTTGCATTGCAGGTTATATAAAGAGTTAACTAGGCCTTATGATTTTTTTTGCCAAATTCGACAAATTACACTGCATGGATTGAGCTCTTTTTAGCTGATGAGACCAGTTTAAAATTCAGACTGTAATATACTATATAATACTCAAATCACAGCAAGACAAGGTTGGGCAAGATCAAATACAGTGTGTTGGAACAAGGGAGGGTTGAAAGGAAATAGAAAATTTTTGTCTAGTCATGAGAGTTTGAGTTTTCCCTGCCTTTCTGATTTTGTCTTGAAAGCTTTTCCATATGGATTCTAAAAGTTTCCCTTCTTTTCTAATTTTTTGTCTTTGAACAACAGGTTTGCCTCAAGAGTTTTTCCTCTGTCAGGAAAATGCTGCAACTGCATATGTTTCCTGCTTCTGTTCTCCACAAAGACAAAAGTGGGCATGCCTGAGTCCCACCAAAGTGTGAAGTCTTCATGTACTTCTGATGTTCATACTATATAGTAATACCCATCTAGCTCAATGCCTTATATAGAAACAACATTAATAAACATAATGTTCCATGATGATACTGTATGCAGATCATAAAAGTAGTTCTCACTTGCCTGAGTTGACAGTTTGTTTTGTTTCAGTTTACAGTTTGTATCTAATGGCACAGGAATTTAGTTTAAATAATTAAAATGGTCTTCCTGCTGAATTGTTTTAGTTTAGCATATCACCTCTTTCATCCCCACACGTACTGTGAATTTTCTTGCTTGCAAATGAATATCCTTCATGTAAGGAGAGAAGAGTAGAAGCACTGATCACTGAAGCTTCCTTTCAAAAGAACGTCTATAGTATGAGCATTAGTGATGCAAATATCTTCATAAAACCTCACCAGTTCATCTTAACTCTTACTTGAAAAGGTTCTGAGTGCTACTCTTGTTGTGTCTTTGATGAAAATACCAACACAGTTGGGAACAGTTCAAAAATACCAAGTGCTAATAATTATATAATTATTACTGGAATCATAGTTGGATATTAGTATTAACCAAGTAGTTTTATTTAAATTATGCTTTCTAATAGTTTTTTATTATTAGTTGCTTTATGACAACATGACAAAGTACTTGAATTCTGAACTGTGCATTAAGGAGAATTTTATTTATGTTCAAGAGAATAACATAGCTATTTATGAACAAAAACAGTGAAAACATTTGTACAGTTGAGATAAACTGAGATTGCTTATTTTAATTGAAATAGTATTCTGACTTCAGTAATTCCTACAGATACGAATTGCCTGTAGGATTAATTCCTGAACATAATATGATTAACAAGCTTCTGCTCAGGCTTGCCTTCCCAAGTAGGCTTGCTGATAAGTTTGCAAATTCCTTCTTCAAAACACAGCTGTCTTAATTGATTATTACAGAACTGTCAGGATAGTTTTTTGAACTTGATGCCTAAACTAACCTAAATCCAACAGTAACATTGTTGATGGACAGTTTTTCAATGTCTGTGTATTAATATAAAAATCTCCTGGGCCTCTGAATCCTGCAAATCACAGAGGCCAGTCTCCAAGTCTTGCATGGAAAAAGATGGAATCAATCCAAGGAAATGTTCTGTCATGTAAGTATTTTTAGGGGGCACCTTTAGTAACGCAATGTAAAGAGCATACAGCTCTTTCGTCAGCAGCTTATGTGTATCCTGTAGGCATGAACTTCATGCATTATGTGCAACACTTACAAGTAATGCCTGAACACATGAGAAAATCTCACATGGTCAAAAGATCTGAAGTGTACAAGTAATACACAAGTTGTATCTATCATTTAAAATCTGTGACAAATCTTTTGGCAGCTAATTAGCATTCAGTATATGTTTTAAATCAGCAAATGGGCAAGAAGTAATTGGATAAAAATGGATCTCAGTAAAACAGGTGATGGCAATTGGAAAATACTTTCAGATAGCAAACCAGCATGATAGAGCTTGATCCCATGAATTATTGCCACATATACAAAAATCTGTAAGGAATACGTGAGTAGTTGACCTTAATCCTCTTTGACTTCTGATTGTGTGGGCCCCTAAGTAGGAACACCAAGAAATTCCACTTCCAATGAAGTAGGAGATTTTTTTATTATTATGGCACTACTGACATCATCCAAATAATACATGTTTTCATGGCCCATTTGAGTGACGTCAGAATTTTCATTCTGAAACTAAATTGCCATTCTATCTGCACTATAGTTTGCCAGGAGTGTTCTTACTCTCTGTAGTTTGTGACTGTGTGCAGCCTGCTTGTAAAAGAATATAAAGATAACAGTTACCAAAGTCATTGTTCGTTGTGCAAACTTCTTGCTTCTCCAACTAGTGTACACCCAGACATCTAAGGAACCACTTCCTTCTTGGTGTCTGTTTAGTATACTCCTACACAACCAACTTACAGTTTCGTGGTTATTCCATTAAAAAAATCACATTTTTCATCATAGTACTAAAGATCTGTTGTTTTCCTTCTAAGAGTCTCTCTTGAATCGTGGCAGACTTCATCAGCCAACTACAAGTTCTGCCTGTCTAAGGTTTTCTTTCAGCCCAGCTACCTAAAACTGCCCAAACCTATAAAAGAATTTCTCTCTGACTTCTCCAGACAGGTCTGAGTTTATTCTCCTATGTGATTTCAGCCCATGAACGTATAAGTGATATGGTAAGTTGATTCAAACAGTCCAACAGTATCAATTCTTAAAGGATTTCCCCTGTGATTACTTGGTACTGGGCCACTAATTCTCTTAAAAATCGTGAAATATTATATTAAGTAGATAAGTCCTTTTCAAAGCAGTCAGTTGTCTAGGCCAGCATTACCCATTTGCTAGGACCAAAGCAATTTTCAGCAGTATTAATAATGCTCAGGAACAACAAAACTGTTTTCTGTTAAGAAAAAATAATTTGTGCAGGGAGCAACGCTGCACTGGGAGATGTCCCCTGTGAAATTTCTGAAGGGCTGAAAACAACCACAAAACTCACAGGCTTTTTAGTGAAATGCATAATGGATTTTGACCTCACCTCATTAAACATCAGCACATAATACATTATATAGAAAACTCTCAGCTGACACAATAAATGTTTTACAACAGGTCAAAAAATGGAACAGAGGAGAACAGGAATCAAAAGAATCCTATCTTCTTCTTAAATTACATGCTTCTAGAAATCATTCTGGTTGGAATTAATTTGACCAAATGTGTATGCCTAAGCCATGTAGGTGTGTACATATGAAAAAGTCATCCCAGGCTCTCTTTATTTCTCTTTTTGTGGAGAGAAGTTAAGCACATCTAAGGTGCAGTTCATTGGATGTCTGAAATACACATCTAAAATAAGTCAGATAAAGAATTCCCAGCAGGGATAGGTTTATCTCCATTGACCATAAAGGGCGTCCATGTTGACTGGCTCAGATATTGAAGGCTAAATCTGTGGTATCTACCACCATGAGATGAATCCCAACCTCAGAGACCACTATGGTGAGGCTGACATAAAAATGTAAAGATCTGAGAATTCATTTACTCTTTATCATAAACAGTGTTTCTACTGCAATATTTACCTTGAAGCTGTAGCGGACAGTAACACAAGGAACAGGCAAAGCTTCGATGCCACAGCCAGAGACTTGTTGTCAAAGGCTCAGGTAACTTCAGGAGACTCTGCAGTTTCTGAAAAATGGTCCATTTTCCCACAGCCCTATTGAAATAACCTTTTAATTGTTCTTAGAAGTGGATTTTATTTATCTCGTTAAAAAAAAGGCAAGTCTGTCTCATGAAGGGGGCTTCTATTACTACGGAAATTCCTGTAGCTGCCATCTATCTTCTTTCCTGTTACACTGACACTTAACAAGTATGTGCAGTGAAGGGAACAGTAAGAAACTCAGGGGATACCCTGTGTTCAGATATTAGATAGTTGTGCTATACCTGAGCAAGAACTGCACGGTTATTTCTCAAAGTGTATCTGTTGGTGTCACCAGATAACAGGTACTGCATCCTATCCCATAACTTACGGTGTTCAGGAAAAATCCTTGTAGAAGTAAGGGTAAAGGTCTTTCTAAGCATTTTATGAAACCCATTGTATGTATAAATGTCCCAATTTGTCTTACTTGGCAGAGCATGGTAAAGTAGATTTAAGATAAAGGGCAACTTCTCTGTGAGTGGTATGGTTTGTTATACAATGATTAGCAGGAAAACAGCAAAAAAATAATAGCAGCTCATATATAAACAATATCCTATAATCAGTACTAGGTGCTTGAGTAATACATGGAATTGAAAAATATAATCTAATAGTTCTAAACAAACATAGTTCATATGGTGAATATTAAGTAACATCTTGTAAATCTACAATGTTTTGCAGTAATGTTAAGCCAAGTTGTTTCAGAATCTATGATCCTCCACTAATAAATCATTATACTATTTTCAGCATTTTCAGCAGATGAAAATATTTATGCACACAGTATCATGAGCAACTGAGACTGATAGCAGCAAAAAATTAATTAGAATATTGTCCCATAATAGCTGTAGCACAGTTTCATTGTGAACTGATGATGATGAAGTCTCATTTTTTAAAATAAATAAACAACAAAGTAAAAGATTTTTGAATGGAAGTGCAGAAGTAAGATTAATACTGCATATATGCAAAGAGATAGTGCATGAACTTCTGTTCAGTTGAAAACTTACCTTGTGTTCCTCTGTCTTGTAGTTCGAAAGGAAGCTGCAGGAACAAAAGATGACGTCTTTCTAAAGATGAGGGTTAGAACTGGCAGCCACAAGCTTGTTACAGACATAAGATGGCTCTGCAGGAGACTTCAAAGGAGCATCTTTAAGGACTTAGAGTAGTAATTCAGCAGCTGGGCAAGGATGTAATTTAATCACGTTTTGAAAGTTGTGTGAGCAGAGCACAGTGATCTCATTTCCAGGAGTAAATTCAGAATTGAGAGGAGACCTTGTGTGAAACCGATCGGGAGGCACGCTCATTTAGGAACATTATATTGTAGGAAAGTTGACCGGTTTTTGGTCATCATGTAAGATGCCTGGGGATGTACTTGCTCATGGGAAGTGTCTGAACTTACAATATCGATTTTCTTTTTGACAACCATGATTGGGTTTTTTTCTTTCATTTTATATTGGTGGAAATGAGACAGATGTTGCCTACTGTTGTTCTAGAAAAGCAGCTTCAGCTGCTGAGATTTTGTTCTCTTGGCTTTATTTGTAAGCTTTAATGAATGGTTTGAATTGTTGGTGATCTCTGTGCTGTAGAGGTGGAAATTAGTGATTAACTTCATGTTTTAAGGAAGTGCAACCTGGTAAGATTCTTTAAATTCAAAGAATGCTTATTTAAGAACAATAAGATTAAGTGAAGGAAGTTGTTATAACCCGGTAAGTAATGTTTTTATTGCTAATATATCTTGAAATATGAATATCTGATAAATTGAGAAGTCATTATTTCCTTTACGTTATTAAGAACCATTTCATTTCTTTATATACAGATTCTGAAGCCTAACATATTTTGACATTCCAGTGATACACAGTTAAGTTTTGCAACACAAAGAATGCTTTTTGTTACTGAATTGAGGAAAGAATATGTAGAAGTGTTTTTAAACCTATGCTTACAAGGTGTCGTTACCACTTGTAACTATTTTTACAGTAAAATAATATTGTTCTGTGAGAAGCAGCGTGTGATACGATCCGGTGAAATATTTTGTGATGAGACAATTAGAATATTGCAAAAAATCGGAGGAAAGTGTTGCCATTCTATGTAGGATAAAATAAATTTAAGTCTCCTGAAAATGGCAAATGATGCAGTTTATATGTGAAAACATCACATCATGTATACCGAAAAGTAAGTTGTAAGTGTAATTTGAATGGGACATCATGAAAATGCTTTCCAGGTAAAACTTCATAAGCGTTTCTAGTTTCTAGTAACTTGCTATTAAAACTATCTCTTCATATTTTCTTTCAGTTTTTATATAAATATTTTAATTTAACTCAAACAACTAAGCAGTCCTTTTTTTTATTTTTACATAGCAGATGGTACGTGAACAATACACTACAACAACACCAGGCACTAGCCTAGAGAGGCCGAAAAATGAATACATCTACAAAATTGGAATTTATGGCTGGAGAAAGCGTTGCCTCTACCTGTTTGTTCTACTCCTGCTTATCATCCTTGTTGTGAATTTTTCTTTGACAATCTGGATTCTTAAAGTGATGTGGTTTTCACCAGTAAGTGTCCTCTTTAATTTTCCATTCTTTTCATATTCTCTTTTCCCTGCCTCTCCACTTCACTTATTTTGTATGTACATCAGCTTCTCTGTATGTAATAGATGGTTCTTTTTTCTTCCTTCTTATTTGTAATTTGTACTTCAGTTGAGAGTATATAAGAAATATCTATCTTGAACGTACTTACTGATCTGTAATTCCTGTATTGGTAATAATCTTTAAAATACTGCAGTTGCTGATACATTATACTGAAGTGAATTGTGACCATTTTAAGAGAATGTATTTTAGTGTTGTCTCATAGTCTCTGTTCATGTTCTATAAATGTGTTTGCTGTAATTTTATCTGATACACAATTCCTTAGTATTAAAATATGGCTGACAGTTGCTGTTTTTCTTAGCTTCCTTCTCCTATTTATCAGCATCTAAAACTTAACAATTTATTTGCCCAATTAATTACAGCTCAGAGGTAATAATTACTACTTCATGCTTGAGACTAAACAGCTGTATTATCACAGAATCACAGAATCACAGAATGGTAGGGGTTGGAAGGGACCTCTGTGGGTCATCTAGTCCAATCCCCCTGCCGAAGCAGGGTCACCTACAGCAGGCTGCACAGGACCTTGTCCAGGCGGGTCTTGAATATCTCCAGAGAAGGAGACTCCACA
>Ga0065711_1005167_pt1 | contig 35449 bp, 34 predicted proteins | sample Hoacrofraction12_FD_59098 | JGI IMG/M metagenome (GOLD analysis project Ga0065711, IMG submission 59098) | Hoatzin crop microbial communities from Cojedes, Venezuela - Epithelial fraction 12 v2 (version 2) | ecosystem: Host-associated > Birds > Digestive system > Esophagus > Crop | place... | reverse complement strand
GTTCAGCCTGGAGAAGAGAAGGCTCCGGGGTGACCTTAGAGCAGCTGCCAGTGCCTGGAGGGGCCGACAGGAAGGATGGAGAGGGGCTTTTCACAAGGGTGTGCAGTGACAGGACAAGGGGGAACGGCTCTAAACTAAAAGAGGGCAGATTTAAATTGGATATTAGGAAGAAATTCTTCACCAGGAGCGTGGTGAAACACTGGCCCAGGTTGCCCAGAGATGTTGTGGATGCCCCCTCCCTGGCAGGGTTCAAGGCCAGGTTGGATGGAGCTGTGAGCAACCTGGTCTGGTGGAAGATGTCCCTGCTCATGGCAGGGGGGTTGGAACCAGATGATCTTTAAGGTCGCTTCCAACCCTTACCATTCTATGATTCTAAGATAAGACATTAGAAGGTGGGGAAAAAAAGTTGAAGACTGGGATTCCTGCTTTCTCATCTGGAGTTGTAAGACAAACCACGGAGACTTGGTGTCTCCTAATTAAATGAGGAGCACTGGTGAAAATGCCCATGTTTTTCAGCTGCTCTCGCTGCACACTTGCAGGGACTCCAGCTCACGAGCTCCTGCTCTGCCTGTGCCTTTGATTGCTCGGGAGAAGGGGCCCTGAAGTTGGGTGGGACATTTCCCCACTGCTGCAGCACAGGGAAGAGATTTACAGTGTTGTGAAAAGACCTCTCGATGAGAATTAGCTCCTGTCTGGTAGAGCTCGTCCATCTGCAGCAGGGAGCTGGAGCTGCTATGATGCAAAGGTACGTTTTAAGGACCAATGCGGGAAATAATGCATCAAACACATCTGTCACTAAGTTGCTTCATCTTATGCATCACTGTCTTTGACGACCTTTTTCAAGTGCTTTCTCTTTGTGAATAGTTATTTTTCACAGACTGAGAAAGAACACAGGGCTTTTGACAGTTCCCTTCCATCATAGTTTCCTTTTCTTTGTTTGGTTTTGTTTTGTTATTTCTTTCAGGTGAATACTTGAACCAGAAATGAGTCAACTCTTTTTTTTTTTTTTTTTGATCAAAAGCACAAAATATCCTGCAGAGACTGGGCACATTCTGCTTTATGAACTCACGGCACTGGCATCTCACAACAACAGCGATGTGTTTGATGAGCTCCTAATAACGCTGCAAAGAGCCATCCCCTCTTGAAGCTGGCCTCCTGGCACCAATCTGACACTAGAATCTTTGAAGTTTGGACAAATATTTAATTGACATCATTGAGCTGGCCTAGTATCGTCATACCAAAGCTGCTGCAGACAAAGTGAAGGAACAATGTAAGTGACCTTTTATTTAGAGGAGGCTGGAGTACTGGGGAAGCACAACCAAGGATTAGAGCACACACACTCCCCCGTGCATTTCCATGCTTTGCTACCCTATCATATGTCTTACCATAAAGAGCACATGATGACCTATGGGATTTCCCGACAATCCAGTAATACACACAGCAGTAAGGTCAGTTCTGGCTGTGGTCATTTGCCTGGTGATATAAGATGTCCCCATGGCTCAGCTGATGCATGGGGACATGCTAAGGTTGCCTGTGGGTCTACCAAGGAGAATGACTCTCCTTCATCTCTGGTTGCAGGTCCCAGTCAGGAACCACAGAAGACTTCATGATTGCACAGTATCCCGAAAGACACAAGATGTTCTGGGTAAGCCTCTCAGTACTGGGAAAATTTCCAAATGTGAGTCTCGGGTAAACGGTGGAGAAAACCATGGACCAAACCTCCAAGTCCTTGAGGTCTGTCTGCCAGACAAAGACAGAGAGTCCATGGGGGCCATGTGGACCCCACAGTGGGTTTCCAGACATGCTGTTGGGCTGTGACAGTCTGCAAAACAAAACTGCTCATACCACCACCAGCAAGTCTGTCAGCAGAAGAGGCCATACGATGACACCAGGTGTGTAATGATAAATACACCTCCTGGTTTGCACTGGCAATGTTTACCACATCGTGTCTTCTGGTTTTAGCACTGGTTCTCGTCCCCTTTTCATCTGCTGTGGGTCACGTCTCAGTCAGAGGAGACGGGGCAGGCTGTTACAAGAAATGCACTCCTAGAAATATGCTACTGTTCTTTATTTGTACTCATCTCTGCTTTGCAAGGATGGAGTGTGTAGGAAGAACAAATGCTCTATCCTTGCAGATTGAAACAGAGGGAGAAAATAAACAACATTTTAATGCAAGATTGTCCTTGAAAACTAGCAAGCCTGGATTTTAGGCTGTGACTGGGCTCAGAGGTGACGTTGCAAGAGAAATGGACAGCTTCCACTCCCTGGCACAACCTCCAGGCAGGAGAAAGCTCCAAGACAAGTAGTCAGCTCTTCTCCAAGAGTTATGAGGAGAAGTTCACCTTCCGCAGGATCTTGGCCATCAACACAGCAGACATTGGCTGTGCTTGGTGTCTGATGTTGACTTAACAGTTTCCTTCCTGGCCGGTGGTCCCCAAAGAACAGAAAAGGGACCTTGGACGCCATCTATTGGAGAAGTGTAGGAGGGGAGAAGACAAGCTGGCTTCATCTGCGTGGGTTACGCCACCGCAAACAGATTGTCTGTTTTGGCTCAAAAATCTAGTTCCGTCTGGAGTTGGTGGGTAATAAAGCATCTTGTCTCTGTTGTACAGCAATAAGGCAAAGGTACAGCCTGCAGTATGGGATGTTCAACGTAAGCATCATCTCAGTCAAACCCTCTTGGGGAACAGAGCAATGAAATAGAGTAATTTCTTAGCAGCGAGTGGTTTGCTGATGCTGTATCTGGGCAGAGGAAAAGAGCAAAGGCTGTACCTGGCTGGTTCTGCTCAGCAGTTGTGGGGCTGTTGTTCACCCTGAAACCAGAGGCTTGCTTCTCTCCTGGTTTGGTGACCAAGGACAGCACACCCGCTACAGGCGTTGTGGGGCTGAGGTGTAGGGCTCAGGCGTGCCCAAAGTAATGTTCTCGTGATGGTCCCATCAGTGTCCAGGAGATCTGGGACAGAGAATTCCTGCCCAATAAGCTGAGCAGAGGGGGGCTTTTACTGTCCATACATAAAGTAAGGCTCAGTTTATTGTAGTGCCTTGCTCTTTTCCTCTTGGGTCATGTAGGGTTTATGGGGATTCATGGATGCTGCGTGATTTTTCCAGGGGTTTTGCCCCCTTTAGAAGGACTGTGTGTACTTCATGCTTAAAGGCAAAAGACTGATTCCAGTTGGCATCAGCTAGGGATCCAATGTACACACCCCAGAACTATTTTCATTGGGCTAATTATTGTTGCTGATTTAACAAGAAGCACTATAATCATAATTCTTGTTCTGCGTGTATCTTCATGGACCCATTAAACCCCATTGTAATCTGTAGGATCCCTGGAGTACATGAAAATTAGTAGCAGTGCCTATGCATTACAATTACCACCAGGCAAAACTGAGAAATTCCTTGTTGCTGGAAAGTCCAATTCTCTGGAATACAGTGATTCAGAACTACCAGCTCCTAAGAAAACAGAAAACATGGAATGAAAGTTCAGCAACCATCTTTCTCAGCAATTTCAAAAACTATCTGCACGTTGAGCTTCTCTGAAAGAGATCAGCCTCTCCTTTTCTTTTCATTTACTCTTAGTGTTATATTAAAAAAATCCCCACAAACTAGCTGCTACTCTAATTAGTATTGAGTGAAACATCTTCTTCTACCATCTAATTCAAAATGTCAAACAATTCCCTTCCAGCACCAAGACGCACCTCAGACAGGCAGATAAGATGTTTCATTAGAGCAGTAGCTGCTTTCAAGATTGTGGAAAACTGATCACAGGCTAAAATAAAAGCAGAAGAATATGGAGCCGGACTGGCAGGCAGGCAGGAGAAATCCTACAAAAAGTTAGCACCCAGTTGTTTTCCCAGACAAACAATTGCGTGTATTTTTTTGTCTCTTTTTTTTTTTTCCTGGCAAATTGATTATTTCCAAGAGAAAATTTCAGTCTTGCCAAAACTTCATTTTGCTAAGCAGCTGCAGTCCTGATAAACTTGCAGCCAACAGGGAAACTCCATTTGCAGTGAAGTACGTGCAGCTCCTCTCCAGACCCCCAGGAGATGGACAGGACAATCCATTTTCTGCCCATTTTTACAGACAAAGAAACAAGCCAGGTGTGACTCGGTCCAAATCTTCATCTGTGTTTAATCACTGGCTTGTAGGAACTGTAGTTCCTGCTACGTAGCGTGAGCTTTCTCAATATTCAAAGAAGATAATCCCTACTCCAAAAAAATCCCAGTTTAATTTAAACACAGTCAGGGATTAAACCAAAAACAATTTATGGACAAAGCAGCATCATTCCCTATGGGCAAGCAAATGAACGGACACTCTAAGGGTATTCCTGAATTAGGTACCCCAGTGGATCTCCAAGCCTTGCAAGCAGTCTGTAACGCGACAAGCAGAACCCCGTCCTTTTACAGGGACACAGCTGTGGAAAATGTGTAAAACAGGAGAACACAGTAGATACTACATTGAAACAGTGATTTAGGTGGGTGTTTGCTAAGGTGGACCTGGACTTCTGCTCTGCTCTGGAGATGGGACTTGAACCTTGGTGTCCAGTGACTGCTCCAGCCATCAGACGTGGCCATGGGTTGAGTTGGGAGAGTGAGGGTGGACCTTTGGCTACGGATCAGAAACGCTCCCGCAGCCTGACTGCCTTTCTGCTCAGCACAGTACTTCCCCAGCTAATTTTGTGTGGACAAGTTGAGGTTTTCTGACAAAAATTATTTGAGGGATTTCTGGTCTACTCCAACCTGTGATAGTTTCTATCTGCTTGTGCAGGTGATGTGGGCAGCAAGGGTCAGAGGGTTTTTAGCACCATGGATTGGGTGGAAAGAATAGGTAGGAGGAAGCAGCATAGACATGTTTTACTTGGCTAGAAGTTATGGGAGAAGCTGGGAAGATAGCTGAAGAGCTCTCCTCTGTAGGAGGTGAGTTTTCCTACCTCCCTTGAGTGGGGTTTTTTTAGAGCTCCTGCAGGTGTGACAGACACAGACAGGTTTGCTGTAGGATGCTTAGCCAAGTGCCAGTGTCTGTGGGGTAGCTGTTGTCACCTGAGGGCTCTCTGTCCCTCTCTGCTGAATCAACCGCGGACACAAGTCGCCGTGCAGCCACTCCAGTCGTCTTCATCTCTGCTCGGCGTTGTCCCCGTGGGACAGCCAGGGACCTGAGGACAGCAGAGTGCACATCGCACAGAAATAGAGGGCAGTTGTGCGTTGCTGCTAGGAGCAAAACTGAGTAGCTTTATATTGTCTGGGTAACAAACAGAGGAAATATCTGTAATCTCTCTTCCCCGCCACTCCTACAAGCTATCTTGTTGCCTTTCCTGTGGAGTCCTCTGCTGTGGTTCTGCCTGTGGGAACTGCTGCTCAAATTGATTATTTAAGCTTTGACCAGTTCTTCTCAAGGGTTTTTACAGGGTTCCCTTTTTGGACGTCTGTCTTTCATGCAGGTGGAAAAAAATAGTCATCTCCAGTTTCTGCCTGTTTTGTGAGTTGGAGTTCCCTGGCAGCTCCTCTCCTGCAAAAGCTCAGCTCGATCAGCATTGCCACTTTCTCAGCAGTCTGTCTTCTTGCTGACCCTTCACTAGCTGTGACATGCTCAGAGATGTCTTTCTCCCAGAACGCACCCACTTCAGGAGATCACACCTGTGCTGCGAAAAAAGAACCCTGCCTGGACCCTAACCTGCAGGGTTTGGTGCTGCGTAACCTGTGTTACCAGCACCTGGTTCAGACACCGAGGCCCGGTCTGCGCTTTCATTTCATTGACTTCCAAAAATCACACCCTTATGGGGCAGAGGAAAAAGCCTGGTTGTGGTGGAGACAGGCACAGCAGCTAGAAACAACGCTGTTTGTGTGGGAATGAGGATTGGTCTCTGCAAAGCATCGTTGCAAAGCCTTGTTATGGGAGCTACCCCTACAGACCATCTGCAGAGCAGATGAAGCCCAAACAAACTTGAAGGACACCACGCCATGGACAAACTTAAAGGCATCATGCCATTGCTGAAAGCAACTCAGGCCATGCCACGGCCACTGAGCCTGGAGGGCAGCTAAGGGTCCTCACTCCTTTCGGTGTAAGGTCCCAGTTCAATTCCTGTCTATATTCTACCCTTGGGCAGATTCCCAACCTGCTGGCATACTGCACTCCCGCCTGCCTCCAGCTAAACAACCCTTCACCCTAGCTGACACAGAGCTGCTTCTCTGCATGGTTTGGGGAAAAATCCAGTCCTTTTTAAGTCTTGGTTTGGGAGGTTTGGAACGACCCATGGCCATCCAGGCTGGCAGCCTGGCCTGAAGCTTTGCAGCCTCTCCCAGCCGGTGCACTTTGCTTCTCTTCCAGCATCACGTACCTGGATGCCAGACACCCTGGGATGGAGGGAGGACATGTTTAGGCTCCTCCAAGTCCCCTAGCTTTGCTGCAAGCATAGATTTTTCTTTCCATGCTCACTCTAGTATCACAGAATGATTTGGGTTGGAAAGGACCTCATAGATCATCCAGTTCTGACACCCGTGCCATGGGTAGGGACACCTTCCTCTAGGCCAGGTTGCTCAAAGCCACATCCACTCTGGCCTAGTACTAGTCCAGCACCTCTTTCCTCCAAGCGTGGCAGTTTGGGTTCAGCCTTTTAAAACGAGTTTAATCAAAACTATTCAGGATGCTCCAGCTGTCGTCTCACAAGTCTGGTATAACGGCACCAAAGTTCCCTCACCAACACTGAAACTCCTTGCCCAGTACACCCTAGGTGACATTTTTCCACAGATACATCAATTACTTTGGTTATAAATATCCCACATACCCACATTTTCTCTTTTTCTGTTATTTCCAAACTGTATTTTTTTTCCCTTTTAGTCAAACTTTCTGTTTAATCCCCTCAGTACACAGTCTCATATCTTACTAAATTCCACCCTTTTTAGCTCTCAGGCTCAGGCATTTTGTCTTTTATGATAATTTCCATTTTTTCCTTCTGCAGAGTCTTTATCTCTGTAGCCACAGCAATCATCAGCTCCCTGATCTTCCCTTAGTCAAAACTAATACTGAAAAAACATTTTTTTTCAAAAGGGTTCCAATGGCTCGCCTTTCAACTCCATTAGAAACTTTATTCCTATCTATTGGTTCCCCTCCTGTCAAAACCTGATGTCATCTGGACCCTGACCTCAGCTTGGTGCTTACTCATCTTCACAGATTCCAAACAAATCCTCTATTTCAGGACATCAATGAATAAAAAAGATGCCAGGCATGATGTCAGCATATAGATCAGTGAGGTTCTCAGGCGGAAGACCTCTCATATTTCACTTTTCCAGTAAAACACTGTTTTATGGCAATGAATTAGGGAAGCAGGTATAGGAGGAAAGAAGCCACGGCAGCTCCTGCCATCAGGTAACACATGCTTGTCTTGAGCAACCACTGATTTCCTACCGCAACAAGTAAGGTTCATCCTGCCTGGTTTTTGATGTCTATGGTGCAGGCACAAGACCTGACGTTGCCACCTTGAATCCCTCATGCTCCAGAGGGAGGGAGGGCAGGAACCGGTGGGCAGCAGTAGGTCTGATGAGCTGCGTGAAAGTAAGACATGTCATGATAGACCTTTATCTTGTGATTTGCTAGTGAATTCCTCATCCCCCTGTAGACATCACCTTCCTTCTCAGCAGACTTCTACCCTGGCTTTGCACAGCAGACCTGAAGATGAACTGCAGGATATCCATCTTTTCAGAGACCTTCCAAGAGCAAAGTTTTTGCAGGCCCAGGTCTGGACCCGCTGTGTTACTTGCTGATTTTATTGATGCAATGCCAAAGATTAATCTATCGCCTGCATCGTGAGCTCTAAAGCTGCAGCAGCTGGGAAGAAATGCTCCAGGCTAAATCTTGGCAAACCTCTTGGCATGTGAACACTTTAAAGATGACTGAATAACTCCCAAAAAACCCAACCCCAAAACCATGCAAGGACCAGAGAGTCATTACTTCTTGGCTGGGCATGAGATGGGAGGTGGCCAGCACAACGCATCTGCAGCTCGTAAGGTGTGCACGAGCCCACAGGGTTGACTCGATGGCCGGTTAGCCCTAACTGTGCCTCAACAAATAAAATCTAGAATGAAACAGCCAATGATCAGAACATTGTGAGGTTACAGGCAGAGAAAATCATAGCCAAGCCCATCCAGTATCACTATCCTTATCCAAATTTAGTCTTCTCTGTGACCTTGGTGTTTTTTCACACAAACCAATTCCCTTTTTATTGGTTAGGAGAATTAATCGTATCATCCAATTCTTCAGATTCTTCATCCAGTCTCTCTTCCGAATGAGGGAATTAAAAACCCTACAGGTTTTAGTGCTGCCCATTATAAACGAACATAATGCCTGTAAAATGTGCACTGTAGTTTTATGTTTTTCTGCATCCCCACGGCATTTCAATGTTTGTAGCTGCATGCTGCAATTTTAGAGGTACACTAAGGCCCCAGACAAACTTTCGCACAAGCCCCCCTAGCCCCAGAGAGAGAAGAAAATATTGAATCTGTGTGGTGTCAAATGCAAGTAAAATGTTCACTGGGGAATAAACCAATTTATAGGGTCAGAAACCCATTGTTAAAGGTGAGACTAGAGCTGGAGAAGACTTGCTAAATTTCTCAGAGCACTGAATCTTCTTTAATTGGCATTTTCTCCATGTTGACATGTTTGTTAGGGTCCCCGGGACAGAGGAACTTTGCTAAATCTCCGGTCTCTTGTACTATAAAATCTTTCAGACACAAGCTGAGGAGTATTTTGTCACCTCAGGTGGAAAGGATGCAGACACCACTAAGAATTTATATTTTCTATTTCCTTGGATGCTTTTCTTCCGGGGCTGGCTTCTTAGCGTTGCATTAATGAAGCCCACTCCCAGGCAGAATTGTCTCACCAGCCTCGTTTGTGTGCTGTGAGATAAGGGAATGAATTTGGCTGGCTGTCGGTTAATTAACAGACCGCTGATGAATTTGTGCCACTGTCAGCAGGGTGTTAGGGCTCTCTTGGGCACCTGCTGTCAACAGGAGGGGGAGGACAGAGAGTTTCTGCAACATCCGTGCAACAGAGTAAGCGGTCCCCAGGGTCCGTACCCCCACACCAACGGCAAGCACTGTTGCTGCTCCCAGATATCACAAAGCAATGGATATTTCTAAAGAAAAAGAAGAAAATCCAGGGCAGGATGCCCCCATGGCCTCCACCCAGGACAGAAAGGCTTGCGCATACACCAGAGCTGTAATTATTCCGGCTGAGCACTTGCAAGAAAATAAAATTTTTTATTTTCATTTTTTCCTGTGAACAAATGATTAAAAATTCCAGCAAGTGGAACTTGAAGCTCTCCCTTTTCTGTGAGGTGCTGCAACACCTGCTGCCACAGGGGTTTTAATACTTCAGATGGAGAAATAAATGAATGGATTTTCCCTGCTCCTCATTCCTTGCGCAATCCTTTCGCTCTTCTGAGGTACCAAAATGAGCTCAGCCCAAGGGTCAGAGTGGGTTTCATTGAAAGTGGGTAACACCTCCCAGGGTTTGGCAATAGAAGCCCGTTGTCAGCAGGAGACACAGGGCTTCACTGTGAATAGATGTGGCTTTGTCTGGCTGGATGTAGTGGGGACTGAAAACCCTTTGCTTAGCCCTTGCTGAGCAGGATGTACATCCGCAAAGGGATGAGTGACGAGAAAACACATGGAAGGCAAAGCGAACGTGAGCACATGCTCTGTATGTGCAGAGGATAACCTGAGCTCAGGTATAAAACTAGCAATTGCTGTTTGTGGGTTTTTTTAATCCAACCCTTAACTCAACAAATTCTTCCATTTGAAGAGCATATCTCTATCTTGTTCTCTCTCCTTTACTTCTACCCTAGAAGGAAAGAATCAGAAAAAAATATAATTATGAGACATTTTGGACTTCCATAGCATCTGTGTAGTGGTCCTACTGTTCCCAACAGGTTGCTGTGCCGGCCCGAGAAGGTGCGTGCTACAAAGCAAATCATAGAATGCTTTGGGTTGAAAGGGACGTTGAGAGGTCATCCAGCGTGAAACATGTTGCTTCAACAAAGAGTTTGGTGTCCTACAAAGCAACACATGATGTAGTGCAGCAGATTGGTCTTGGAGACCTCAGAAAAGCCACTGAAATACAAACTCCTGGCCGAAATATGTTAATTTCCACACCGTCAGTTGTGATGTTGGACATCCAGGAAAGCATCAGGTAAGCCATGCTTGTATGGTGGGGAATGCTGCTTAGGAAGCAATGACTGAAAACGATTTGGGGGTTGAGCTGTTAAGTCCCAATACCCAGTGAGATGCTATGACCAAAAACAGCTGGCAGGCCTTTGTACGTGTAAGGCGGGGCAGCTCAGGTAGGAAGGTGGAATCAGGTTGGTGACCTAGGGCCACTTAAGTCATCCTCACTTCAAGAAATGGAGATCTGTAAACACAGTGTTTAGATACATCATCTCTTTTGTTAAAGGCTTCTCCTCCTGATTTGCAGACCAAAAACCACAGCCCAAAGTCAGGACCACGGCTCTGCCAGGAGACAGAATCTGGGAGAGCAGAGGCAAGGAGTGGGTTGGGCGAAGGAGGGGACAAGAAGTGCTTTGTGATGTGGACACGGAGGTAATCCTCTAAGTGAACTGAGTTCTTTTTGGGTATGGATTCTGATGGCAACCTCCACAACTTTCCAAAGTAACCTCTTGCTTTACTCTTCTCCCTGGCTCAGCTGCTGCTAAATGCAAAATATCTGTCAGGCAAAGAGTGCTCTGCACCGAGCCTGCTCCTGCCTTCAATGAGTTGACAAATGTGTTGCTTCCTGACCAGCAGCCCAAGACTGATCGTTTGCAATTGTCTTTTGACTCTGAGGCCTCTCAGTACCATAATCCCAGGGGCTGTGTTTGTGCTACTGGTTAAACGCAGTCCCAAGCCCTCTCTCTGTCTTGCTATTCGTCATAGACTTTATAGTCTGAAGTCCTTTGCCGAAGCAAAGTCCAAGCAGATCTCTACTTTCATTTATCTTGCCTGAGCCATCTGGACAGGAGCAGGACTACCATACACAGGGGCATCAAAGGGCCAGTGCTGGGTCAGACAGGACATCCATCTAACTCCATGCCCCCAGGCATGTGGTCTCATACACTTCCTGAGCTGAAAGTGCCTCTGCACGTTCAGCAATTCTTAGTTAATTTCTCCTGTGTTAATTTGTCTGGTGAGCCCACATAAGCGGTCAGCATCCGCATGATCCTGTGGCAAGGACATTTATGACTCAAATGCAAAGAACCATCTCTGTAGACCACTCTCATATATGTGGTCCTCCTCACTTTCAGCCTTCTCTGCACCTTCCACAAGCATCCCAAGAGCTTCCTGGGAATGATGTGGCTGTTTCAAGCCAGGTCTGTAGGATAGACCAGGTAATGCAGACAGAAAGTATCTTCATCACACAAACAGACTTCATCCCATGCAGATGCAGCCTGTATCTCCCCGGGGTATCAGCTGTGAGTGCAACAGTTGCGTTGGCTTCCTTTCGAGTTACAAATTCCAAGAAAATGCAGGGGCTATACTTTCAGAGTTGATGCAACATTAACGTTGTATTGCTAAACAGGACGTTAAAGGAGCCACAAGGGCACTGAGCCCATGGGATTTCAGCAAGGGGTAAGTGCCTTACTCTCACGGGAAATAGGTGGCTTTTCTCAGTAATCTGTTTTGCACTCTCAGGTAGGTAAAAGAAAGCATTACATCTTGCAGTGAGAGGAAGCAGTTGATTCTCCCTCTTTTCATATGACAATACTCACCCATTTCTGGTTTGTTGTTTACTTTTCTTTCTTCTGTAACTGAAGCCCTGTTGTAAAAAATTAGAAGCAAAATTTTTTGAAGAGGGATACACTTGTTCATAACAAAATCTGTGCAAGCTGTACCCACTTCTTTTGGAGCTGCTCAGAGCTCTGGGATTTACTGGTGTGTGTCTTTCTGTACTGAGTCGCTTTATTAGAATTATGGTCTTTGCTCCTCTGTCTCCTGAAAGCATCTGCAGCCCTCACTTTCACGTGTTCTCTGCCAGGCTTGGAAATGCACCACCTCTGATGGAAAGCCTGCGGAAGAAAGAGCGGAAGACGGACAGCAGGAACCCTTCAGGTGCACCATGGTGGTGGTCTCCCATCAGCCAAACATCTCCCTGTCAGCAGCCCTTGCGTCTTTGCTCCCCACCCTGCCTTGAATGATGGGGTCAGACTCCAAGGATAAGTAATGAAATGAGGCAAAAAGACCGACAAGGAGCCAGAGATGAGAAGCAGGGAGGATGCTTCCGCGCTTGGATGGGAAGATCTAGGGTTCAACAGAGGAGGAGACCCCAACAGAAGGGTAGCTGTCAGGAATCAGAGCTAGTCATCACCTCTCTTTAGCCCAAGGTCGTGCTCAGTTCCAGCGCGTGGTCTTGGTGTGGAGGCAACCGCCTGATTATGAAATCCCCTCCTGTGCTGTCACCCTCATGGACAGATTGATGAGTCTCGGGAAGCCCATCTGTCCTGTACAGCCAAGTGCAAGTGTGGGAATTTCAGTCCGAGTGCTGCAGGAAAGTCAGGAGGCACTTGACCATCTTTGCAAGGCTAGAATTTGTCTTGAAATCTGTTGTATCATGGAAGGGTTCAGCCCTCTCCCCTCCAGTAAAGGACATATCCTCCACTGAAAGATATTGGGTGCCTCCACTCGGTTCAGTTTCAATTTATATCTAATAAGATCTTGCAATGAGTTTTTAACTGCATTGGAGAAGCCAACCCCAGGCACCAGAGAAAGCAGAAAAAGGCAATTTCTGCCAATGGCAAGGAGAAGAGCAGCCTTTACAAGGGGAGGATGTACAAGGAGAGCCATGTAGGAGAGAAATTTGGCAGCGATTTCTCCCCGGTTCACATTATTAGGGTATCGATAGCAAGGCTAATGGTCCTATGGTTCTGGATACAATGTGCAAGACTGTTTATAGCATCTGCTGAGAGGCAGTTACTTTTACTCTCGTTGGCAAATCACTGTTTACGTCTCGTGTTTCGAAATGCAGCTGGGTTCCAGCCGTTCCTCACCAACTGGCAGAGCCGAGTGAATCCATGCCCATGTGCTGCTCTTTAGCAACACAAACAGCACAGCCAGATTCCACTTAGCAGGGTTTGCTCACTCCCCAAACACGCGAGGCTTGCCTCAGAGCACGCCAGCTCCTTTCCAATGGCTCCTTGAGCACAGCGAAAGCTGCGGGAGAGCCACAAGCAAATTAAAGCATTGCTGAGCACCTGTGAGATACCTTGGAACAAGAATGGGCTTGATTCTTGTGTCAAGGTCAGGATTGTCTTGCAGTTTATCTTCTTGGCATGATCAGCTCCCCTTTCTCAGTTCCACTTGTGATTCTGGAGATGTCTGTTGACTCATGTAACCCTCATTTAATTTTGGCATTCTCTCTATCTTTTCTGGGCCTATAAGCAACAGGAGGTTGCATTTGTCCAACCTAAATGTTTCAGTAAAGACCCTGAGAGCCCAAACAGCAGTTCAAGTTGTGAAGGTGGAGATGAAAAGCTGTAGCTCTGAGAAGACCTACATAGATATCTTGAGTCAAATTGGAGGGATCACGTTAGAGTCATAGAATCATGGAATAGTTTGGGTTGGAAGGGACCTTTTCAGGTCATCTAGTCCAATCCCCCCATTCATCCATTATGAGCTGCACATGCTGCCATCTCCTGCTGTTTGCTATTTGGAGTGGTGCACTAAAGCCACCCTTACTGTGCTGCTTGCTTCAACAGCAGAGCCCTGCCTGGAAGCACTCTCGTTCTTCTTCATCGGTTTGTCATCTGCTATGGGAAGAAGGGAGAGAGTGTCTAGATGATGATTAATAGGAGCTGTTACTGCCGGACTTCACCTGCTCACTGCCTAAATAAGTCCCAGATGCCCTTTTAGAATGGGAGGTCTCCTGTGCAGAACTCCAGCTGTGGTACAGACAGCTACCAGCTTCTCAGTGAGTGCGTGATGACTTATGGCCCAACCAGCACTGCAGACATAATCTTCAAGATCTTTTATCCAGAGTTAATCTAGAAGGTTTAGACAGAACTTGGAGGTGAAGACCAAGCTGAATGTCCATGTCCTGTTTATTGATGTGCTTCAAATGAGATGGTGGTGTACCAAAACCAGAAGATTCTTAGCAGAAGCATTACAGTGATGGTTAAATGCTGTATTTTAGCCAAGCAGGCAATAAGATATTATTCAGTGGGGAGACCTGAGAAACAGGGTCTGAAGCCTGTGTTTTGAACAGTAGGAAACAGAGGCAAAAGAAGAAATTTAGAGGAAGCAAGAGCAGAGCACTAAGCCAGTCCAAAGCCTGTCGGTTCATCTTGCACAGATGGGAGATATGAGGTCTGTTGGCCACACTCAGATCCAACTCCCAAGCAGCTCTGTGCTGAGTGCTGGGGCTACCCAGTGCACTGTTCTTCCTTGCTGGGAAGTGACCAGGACTCAGTGGAAAGGGGAGGACCTGGGAGAAACTACTGATTTTTGTTTCCCAGCCTGGTTCCTAGTTCAGGTCGCTGATGGAGCGGCGAGGGATGGCTGACTCATCAGGCACTGTGATACACCCCAGTGCCAGATGTGCTATATCACATTCCCCTTTAGCAGAATCCTTCGCCTCTTGAAACTGTGCCATATTTATGTAGACTCCCAAGCACCAATTATGCAATCTTTCCCATTCTCTCCAGCCAACAAACATCCAATTAAAATGTGCAGTTACCATGGTTTCTTCCTCACCAACCTAGATAGTTTAGATGTGAAGTTTGGGTTTGTGGGAAAAAAAAAAATGTATTTTCTTGTTAGGAAATGTACTCATTAGACTGATGGTCTTAAAATGTTCTGTTCAGCCCGCTTTGTGTTTGGGGGTTGTGATGCTGTTATTTAGGGCTTCTGAGTACTTAAATCCATGGAAAGGGAAGAGCTTGGGAATGGTTTACCATGACAAATACATTGTTTTCAGAGTAAATTTAAGGAGCGAGAGAGGAGGACTGGAGCTGGGGAATGTTTGCTGGAGTATATGAACGTGCTGTTGGAAATAGTTTGTAGTTGGTAAAAGCTGGGTTTAATTGTAGTCTCTTAAAATCTCTGAATGTCATATAAAGAAAAAAGCTTTACAACAAAACATGTCTTTTAGGGCAGAGTTGAGAATGAATGTAGAGCCTAGAAACAAAGCGGAATTGCCTGGACTGGGTTACAAAACCATGACTTCCATCATGCAACATGTCTCCCTGTCATGCTTTTCAGGATCCTTAAACAGCAGAGGAAGCTGGACTCAATACCTTGTCTCCACACGATACCTTAGGGAACAGGCAATGTAACCCGACTAATTTCTCCAATTTTGCCTGCAGGGAGAACAAGAGGCTACTTCAGGCAGGTCACAGAAGCCGCAGAGATGGAAAGCATAATGTGTCAGTGATATGGTGAAGTCAAGCTCAGCTGAATCCCACGGCATGTTGAGATACTCCAAAACTTAGCCTGGGCTGTCATAGGGACAGCTAGCATAATTCACAGCTCTCCAAACCATCAGTTCATACCTTCTCCCCTTGCAAACCTAAGGGAAGGCATGGGGAAAATAGGTTAGGACTCTCTGACACATTGAATCATAGAACAGTTTGGGTTTTAAGGGACCTTTAGAGGTCACCTAGCCCAAGCCCCCTGCAGTGAGCAGGGACATCTTCAACTCAATCAGGTTGCTCAGAGCCCCGTCCAACCTGACCTTGAATGTTTCCAGGGACGGGGCATCGACCATCTCTGTAGAGTTGGTAGATCTGCAGAGTAGCAATTAATCATAAATAATTACCAGCACAGAAGTGATAATGATAACTGACCAGGCCAAGCCAGGTGGTTGGCAAGACCCTGGAGAAAGCAGGGTTTGACTCTGAGCAGCAAGTATTTGTTTAAGCTGGTAGATGAAGATCGACTCCTGGTGCATCCTGAGTGTATCTTCTTCCCTTCTGTGCTGAATTTTGCAGAAAGGAAACCTAGGCACAGAAACTCGAAGGGAGCTATACCAGCAATCAGAGACAAGAACCGGGTGCCAAGCCCAGTGTGGGCACGGACCTGCTGCTTAGTAGAGACATTATCTGATGGGAACACACTGCTGTCGTGCTCAGGGGACCACTGTTGTGGAAATGCACACAGGATCAAAGCAAGGTCTTGCAATGACACTCTTGGTGAACTGCAACCCTCCTCTGGTTTTATTCCTGTGCAGAGTGGAAGCTGACTTTCATGGCTTCCCAGGTTAGGGGAAAATCAAAAACCACAGCCAGAGATCTGCACCTAAAATAAATAGTAAGTAAATAAATTCAGGACTGAGCAGGCTCCTCCAGAATTCAAGCCATATCAGAGATTGCCTTCCTCCAGCCCACTGGAAGGGGACTGGAGCTACCAGCTCTCCCATTTTGATAGGGTAAGCGTGGCCTGTGCAGTTTCAGCTCATGAGATCATCTGCTTCTCTAAGGTTAGGATGGAACAACATTTCACCACTGGTGGAAACCTCAAAGCAAAGCAAACCCACTGAAGCCATAATTATGTCTTTATTGTCCAGGGCCAAGCCGTGTGTGGCCTGGCAACGTGCCTTTCATTCTGCAGAGCTGATTACATTTATACTGCATTACACATTGTGGGTTGAGGTTGGTAGTGCCGTTGTAATTCAGTGAGGGGCATCTCCATTCAGATCACTCACTTGGCAGTGCTGTGAGGGCCATGTGTATGCAAATCCCATGAAGAAGGACTTTGTTGCCTTTCTCCCAAGCAAGTCCCTTCTGGCCACCACATGGAATGATGTAAAAGGGCTTTGTGTTGCTTGTCAGCAGGAACACTCCAGCTGAGACTGAAAAGGGCATGGATGAGGTGGGTGCACAGTAGAGACGAGGCAGCAGAGAAGGAGCAGTGCAAAGGTGTTTTCTCTATAGGCTGGTGAAGCAGCGTGGGGCTGGGGTGTCACTTGTGAAAAAAGTTTTGGAAGCGGAGCAGTCTAGTGAGGAAGGTGGAAGAGCTGGAAGAAGGAAGATGGATTTGCTGAGAAGAAAGCCATCCTGGTGACAGGATTAAGGCCATATGGGTGGAATGATGGCAATAGCAGAGAGATGGATACAGGTTGTGAGACAGGGCTGGTTGTGCAGATGATTGTGATGCTTGGGGACATCAAAGGAGCCATGGGTTCAGGTGTATGGTAGAGGAGATGTCATTAATGTGCCCAGGTGTGATCAAAAGGAACTCTGATGGAGATGGCTGGAGAGGGAGAGGGGATGACCTCTGGAGAGAAATGGTGAAAATCAGAGTAGAAGGAGGGCTGCTTGCTGAATGAAGAGGAACGAGAAGAGCTGAGTCAAGATCCAGAGAGGATGAGAGGAGAAAGGTCTGAGCGAGGCTGAGGTGTCAGTGACAGATGTTACAGTGAAGAGAAGAGAGGCAGGTGAAGGGTTTTGATGCAAAGGCCCTCAGAGAAGAGGAGAGAGGCTGGATGAGAGATGAATGTGGAGACTGGAGAAGAAGTGACAAGAAACAGGCAGGGCTGTTTGCTGCAGGAGGCTAAGGTAAGGGAGAGTGGGAAAAGGAGGCCGCTGAGGAAGGGTCTGCATTTGACATGGTGAGCATGGGACGGGGTACAGAGAGAAGGGACGGATTGAATTCTGCAGAAATGCTGTGAACATGGTGCCTCTATACTCTCACTCCTACAGAGCTGGAGAGAGCAGTCCTGCACCCTTGGGGTTGTCCTTTCTGCCTGGCCTTACAGCAGTTGCTCTCATCCACAGCAGGCCTTCCTACTGCACCAGCCCTACTTCTTCCCTTTCTTGAAGATTTGCTCCAGAGCCAGGAGAATGCCAACAGACTCTTGAATTTTTAGACATTTGCCCTAATCCATCCCTCACCCACCCTCCTGACCTTGTGTGTGTTTTACCACTGCAGACCAAGTAAACTCCAGGGTCTTTTTTTTTTTCCCCCCACATCTCAAAATTTTGAAGACATTGGGGAAGGAATAAGGTATTTGGGTTAATGCTGGATGTCAGGTAACAGGGAATTAGTTGAATAACTCCAGGAGATTGAGTTTTATGTTGATGGACAAAAGGTGATGAGTTTCACAAGAGTGTGTAATGAGCCCAGGGTACTCATGACCACAAGGAACTCCACCAGCTTTGCAGGAGTGGCAAAGGACCGCCTTGCAGTCAGGGATCTGTGGTTGGCCCTGGCTGAAGAGAAAGTGCAAGATATCATGAAGCTGATATGATTTGACAGCTCCTGTGTGTCTTGCTTCTGGTCAGAAGGCTGCAAGATGGAGGTGGTGGTTGAATCATAAAGCAGCAGATGATGTTGGGCTGAACCAGCAAGGGAGGACTGAGAAATTGGAAAAGGCTTTGTCAGAGGAATATGCAAGGTTCAGTGCCATGAGCTGTTGGGTTGTGGACACATGTGTCCCTATGCATTGAATAAATAATGAAAATCCAAAATAAATGTTGAATTAGGCTAAGAATAGCATGTCAGCCTAATCCTTAGATGCCAATGGCCAAGGGAAGGAGAACACCACACAAACCACACCAAATACTTAGAGTGGACAAGATCTCTGCTAATAATGACATATTATCATGCCTTTTTTCAAAATGTGTTTCTTTCCCACGGAACAGGCTGTCCTGACCTCCTTCCCTGGGAGGTGTGAACAGAAACTGAATTGACTCTATGGGGCAGCAGTGGTCTGTGAAAGTCCCCAGGCTCCTCAGTGCATCTTGGCCATGCTTTGACTCTGCGTCACAAGAAAGGGTCTTGTCCGGGTGATCTGTGGGAGATCGTGGTGTGTGAGTATGGAATGAGATACAGTGCACTGCAGTTCATCCTCCAGTGGGGTCTGTTAAGGGAAGGACGTAGGGTGTACTCTAAAGGACACTTGGGACATTGCTGGGACACGCTCCTGTCCTGTGACATAGACAGCCAGAATGACAAGAGCAGGGAAAAGCCCATCATGGGAAGATGCTGGAGATACTAACACTGCTTAGGATGAGGAAGTAATGGGAAGCTTGTTGGGTCCAAAACGGTGCATGGTCCAATGGTAAATTATACTTAGACAACATAATGCTGGTTCAGCCACCAGGCTTGGACTCAGAGGCTCTGCAAAAGTTTCCTATTGAGAACTTGAATAAATCATTTCACATTGTGTCACCTCAGTAGAACAGGGACATTACTGCCTTCTTCAGCAAGATTGTCAGCATTTCTCTGTCTACAAGTACTGCTGTGCGCCACAAGTGATGGCAGCAGTCACAGAAAGCAACAGAGCACTTGATGTAATTAAAAGGTGGCAGAGCTAAATCAAATGAAAGGAAGTTCAGGCATTGGACCGTGTTGTTTCAGGATGTGCCTGAGCTGAGAACACCTCATAAAAACATCATCAGTATGAAAACACCCACTGCAAAATGCTCAAAATGACCCAGAATGAACCAAAACCCGGGGAGACAGTCCCTGCAGAAGTGCCCCCTGTTATTCTGCAGAAGATATCCAGATCTTCCTGGAGGCCTCTCCACCCAGTCCTACAGGGAAGATGATGAATGAAATGGCCTGATTCCTTCAGGCAATGCTGTGTCATCTAATCAGTGGACAAACACCCTTCCCATCTCCAGCTCTGCCTGTCCCGGTGTGACAGGGAGGCTTCTCTGATTAGGTAAAATGCTTTAAACAACACAAATGCATTTTGTCACATTAAGGGCAGAGTATTTCCGAGGGTCTTTGCTCTTCCACATTTAGGGAAAAGATAAATTAGCATCCTGAGTTGCCATGGTAAATAATACACCAGCACTCGTGCTTAATGCCACTCTGCAAATACTTTAACATTGAATGACTGTAATTTTGCTTTGGAGTCTGGAAAATGGATTCTGAGACCAACTGAACAGTAGCTGATGAAAGTAATTTTGCAGCCGTCTCTTAAGCATCCCCTAACCCAGCCAGTCGGGCACAAGCCAGAAAACCGAGAAACCTTATAGTTAGATTTTTTAAAAATATCTTGAAACAGAAATTGGACTGTAGATGTGCTATCAATGCACTTACTGGGGATGTGGGTTTGCTAGTGATTAATGGCAGGAAAGCCTTCAGTATGCATCTCCATTATTTATTAAGTACTGACAGTGGGTTTAGAGCAGCACATGGCAGAAGAGAAGTCTCAGTTCTCAGTGCAGTGATTTAAATAGCTCTTAGGAGCAATGCTACTTCAGGGGAAGTGTTGAATGTGGTGAACAGCTTTGGGAAAATGAACTCCTCCAGGACTCCCTTCCCTTTCCTGATGCTTCCTCCCTGACTTCTCCTCCGTTCCCCTCTCTCAGCAGCATGAGCAGAAATGCTGTGGTGGCTGGGGAGCATAAATTGTCCTCTCTGTCACAGGGAAGAATGTAACTTCACACCTCCATAACTTTGCCCTTGCGTGGTGTGCAATCAGTCCATGCTTGTCCAGGCAAGCAATCTCCCTGAGGAGATGCTTAATGCCTTGGTTGCAATGGAGAAGAGGGACAGCTCTAACAGACCTTGCTGAACAAGGAGTCAGGTGAGCTGGGCTCTGTCCTCTGCTCTGCCACTGCTGTCCTCTTTCTCCCTGGTCAATCAATGCCTCGCTGTGTCATCTCTTTGGGCAAGGAAGGTATGTATGGGTTCAGTATCCCACACCCAGAGATGTTGTTCCCTCACTGGATTTGCTGCCTCTCACTGTGGTACATGTGGTAATAACAGACTGAGGTGACATTGCAGCTGCCCCACAGTGGTTCTCCAAGCTTCTCAAGACAGCAGCTTTTATCAGTGCTAAATAAACTTTGAAGATAAAAGGCTTTAAACTGTCCCACTAAAACTCAGTTCAGCTGAAGGAATATCTTCTCCACCTGCCCACATTCAGGCTGTGACGAATGAGAAGGTGTTAGGCACAGCAAAAAGCCCTCACACACACCTAGCCTGAAGAAGGTGTGACCTGCTTTCCTCCAGCTGGAACCAGTTCACACCATCAGGCAGTAAAGGAGTAGAAAAGGGGACCACCTGCACAAGGCTCTAGGGGGGTGGTCTGGTCTGGTCTGGTCTGGTCTGGTCTGGTCTGGTCTGGTCTGGTCTGGTCTGGTCTGGTCTGGTCTGGTCTGGTCTGGTCTGGTCTGGTCTTAAAGAGGGTGTCTGTCTCCTCTTAGACCCTGGAAATATCAGGGAGCATCTCTGGACTCACAGTGGAGCTGGACTGAAGTATGACCTAGCACCCTCTACGCTGTGGATGAGAAGACCAGCATTGGTGAAATCCTTAGGCCGTGCCCTGGACTAGTAGGGGACCATAAATGCACTGGAAGGCATGTACTTAGTCTTTATCCACAATACTGATCAGCCAACCAGCAGCCTGAAGTGGTGGGTTCTGGGTTATACATGTATTCACTGGGGAGCAAAGGGAGATACAGGAACTCTTCATAAAATCTTTCAGCTGTCTGCTGAAGAAGACTCCTCTGAGTGTTTAGTTAGGGGCACTGAAGAGATACCACCCCAAAGCCCAAGGCATCTGTAACATATTCAGTCTCGTGTCCCTCTGCTGAAATCAGCATCTCACTATATGAGGAAGGAGAAGCAGGTGTTGGCTTTTTGTCTTCTGCCTCTGGGGGTCTGAGAAGGGTGGGAGCAATGGGTGCAGGCATATCTGATTCATTTTTTTTCCCTTTTTTAAAATCAGAAGCAACTGAATGATTCATTAAAAAAAGTAAAAGAAAACCCGTGCACAAGATCTCTCTCAAAACAAAACAACCCCCCAAAAAAAACGAGGAATAAAAGGGCCCCTTCAGAAACAAGCTCGTTCCTCTCCTGTATCCTGATGTTGATAAAAGATGACAGATACTTTCCCTTGACAAAATACCAGTGGCAGGTCTCAGAACAGCACGTTGAGACACCAGTTTCTCTGGGAGGTTTCACATTCATTCACAGGCCCAGAATACACAGCATGTTTCAACCACTGGGCAGGCTTGTACTGTCAAGTTTTCATTCTTCCCTGCAGTTCTGGTGGCCGAGGAAGCTGGAAATCGGGATTACTAGACATTCTTCTGCCCGACTCCAAATCTTCCTCTTCTTTTCCTGCAGCAATCTCTTACTTTAAAAAAGCACCACCACCAGAGACGACAACCCTCTTCAGGACCTCAGAGCTGGTTGGAGACAAATCAGAGATGAGGACCTTGGTGTCAACTGGAGTGCTTGCTTGAAGGGGAAGACCTCATCTCTAAAATTTGGGTGAAGACTTGGACAGCAATAAGAGAAGGAATATCTTTATTCCAGGGCATTTTGCTGAATTTTTATAAAACACAGCCTTTTTCTATGAGGGGTTCAGCACTCCCAGAAGGAACTGGCCTCGCGTAGCCTGTCGGTGGGTTGGTCTTTTAATGAGTCAAGCCTCAGTCTCCAGAGATAGATGGGATGGACTCTTCACATTGCTAGGACTTTTTTCTGTGATGGAAGTGCCCACAGTCCATTAAAAGCACCAGAGCTGGTCAGAAGCACCTTTCCCTCTGTGGAGTTGCTCCAAGAAGGGCACAGAGCTAAAGCCAAGCATTTGGGACAGGAAGGGTAAAGCATAGGGAGGAAAAAGAAAGCTTCTACCCATCCCTTCCCAAGGGCATGGCATCCCTCACCTGCACCCTCCTGAGATGGAGGCTGCTGCAAGCTCAGCACAGGTTCCAGAAGAGCTGGATTCCACCCCTTTCCTCCCAACGCTGGGCAGCCATGACTCCTTACCCTCTGCAAACCACACTGCTTTGGAGGGCTGTAGCTTTACCGTTCCTTGTGCCTCAGCCTCTGGCATTGCTGGCAAAGTAATTCATCACTCGACCCTCACAGTGCCATTCATGTCCTACAGAGAGGGGTTCCTTTTGCGTATAGGGGGCTTATAAGAAAGATGGGGACAGAGTTTTTAGTAGAGCCTGTAGCAACAGGAAAAGGAGGAAGGATTTTAAACTAAGAGAGGGTAGATTTAGACTAGATTCAATGAAGAAACTTTTTTATAATGAGGGTAGTAAAATACTGGATCAGGTTGCCCAGAGAAGCTGTGGCTGCCCCATCCCTGGAAGTGTTCAAAGTCACGTTGGACGGGGCTCTGAACAACCAGATCCAGTTGAAGATATCCCTGCTCATTGCAGGGGGGTTGGACTAGATGGCCTTTAAAGGTCACTTCCAACCCAAGCTACTCTGTGATTCTATGATTCCTCCTCTTCTCTCAGAGCAGCAGAGACTGCTCTCGGGCTTGTGGGTGGCACACAAAATATCTCAAGTTGGCAAGACGTTCTCTGCTTTTCCTAGAGCCCTTGTCCCACTTATCCCAGTTGCTTCAAAGCCATCCCTGCAAGACTAGATATGTCAACACGAGAAGGCTGTCAGGGCTGCTGATAGGATCTCAGCAGCCCCCAGTTACAGGGGACATTTGCTGTGGAGATGGCTTTTCAGGCAGGATTTCATTATGTGGAAAGTGTGCATCCAAGCCGTCCTGCAGGGTGGCGTGGTGCCTGTATTTACAGTGCTGGCAGCTTTCAATAGCAATCTATTTTTAATGAAACCAAGCTGGAGTGTGGTGCCTAAACCCTTGATTTAAGGCAGATTTCTAAAGAGAAGATTTACGCAAATTTGCTTGATTGAAAATTAATTATTGCAACAGTCAAGTTCAGCTCAAATAATCTTGCAGAGACGGCCGCAGGAGTCAGATAATTCGTGTCAGAGAGAAGACATTAATTTACATTCCTTACATTTCCATTTGGAAGGTCTCCTAATTCTGGAGAGAGCAGGAGGCATCGCAAGAAAAGCGAAGGGCGTGGGGGACGGGTGGTGGGTTGAGTGTTTCCCTGAAACCCTCCTGAGAGAGGCATAGTGCCTGAGTTATGGCAAACCCGGTTTCACAAGGGGGGCGAAATACTCCAGACCCATTGGGTGTGCCCGCTCTGCTGGATGTTCCTGCAAAGCCAAAGGGATGCTTGGGGGCCCAGGTGTGAGAAGGAAAATATGTGTTGGTCTTGGTGAGTGAGTGGCTTTGATTCGCAGCTCTGGGTTTTTATTATTACTCTAATTTTGCTGAAGGGTGCCCTGATCAGGTTTACTCCTGAAGTGGAGGAGTGTTGTGGGGTGGCTTTGCCGGGCTTTGGTCCCGCTTGCACTTCACATCTCCTCTTCTGAGCCATTAGCCAAATTTTGGGAATGGGAGAGGAACTGAGCCAGGTCCAGGGCTCAACAGGTGATGGGGATACGCAGTGTTAAAATTCACCCTGCATTACAGTATTGTCCTTAGCCACATAATTTGATTATTTCCCATTTCATTGCACTTGAGTCCGTAAAGTATAATAGGAAATCAGAAGTCTGGTATGCCCTCAGAGGTGTGAGACCCTCACCCTCTCAGACAGGGCATGCCAACCTGGTATTTCATTTATTTATGGCAGGATTGAGACATGGGGCTCTCTCTCCTCCATTCTCCATTGCATGATGAGCTTAGGGCCATGCTTCCATCTCCCCACCATGACTGGGGGCCCCCAGCTCTCATTGGGTTGTGTACCCCTAACATCAGCTCTGGGGCAGGTTAAGTTGCCAGTGAGCATCTTCATAAGCATTGAAGGATATGTTATGATATGCAGGATATGTATTACGAGGAGCCGCTGAGGGAACTCGGCTTGTTTGGCCTGGAGAAAAGGAGACTCAGGGGAGATCTTACCACTCTCTACAACTACCTAAAAGGAGGCTGTGGCGAGGTCGCTGTCAGTCTCTTCTCCCAAGTAACAGGCAATAGGACAAGAGGATATGGCCTCAAGTTCTGCCACAGGAAGTTTAGATTGGATACTAGGAAAAATTTGTTCTTCATTAAATGGGTTATCAAGCATTGGAACAGGCTGCCCATGGAAGTGGTGGAGTCACCTTCCCTGGAGGTATTTAAAAGGCGTGTAGATGTGGCACTTAGGGACAGGGTTTAGTAGCGGACTTGGCAGTGTTAGGTTAACGGTTGGACTCAATGTTCTTAAGGGTCTTTTCCAACCTAAATCATAGAATTATAGAACCACAGAAGCATTACAGGTGGAAAAGACCTCTAAGATCATCAAGTGCAACCGTCAACCCAACACCACCATGCCTACTAAACCCATGTCTCAAAGTGCCATATCTACATGTTTTTTGAACACCTCCAGGAATGGTGACACCACCACTTCCCTGGGCAGCCTGTTCCAATGCTTGACAACCCTTTTGGTGAAGAAATTTTTCCTAATATCCATTCTAAACCTCCCCTGATGCAACTTGAGGCCATAATGATTCTATGATTCTATGATTATCTCCAGTCCTAAGCAGGATAGCCTCTGGTTTGAATTTTTCTGAGGGTCGAAACCTGCCCGTATTTGCAAGGTCTGAATTTGGGCATCATTGTGTCTGAACCCAAGGCAGGAGGGAGGCGGCAGGGAGCAAAGAGTGGGGAGCAGAGGATCAGATTGGGAAACCCAGCGATGCCTTGGCGAGGTGCCTGCCCTTAGCCCATCTGTCACAGTTGGGAGTGATTAACGAGACAAAGTTCTCCTCCTTCCCCTGCCGCATCCCGCTGGGCTGTCCGGGTTGGTGGAGACTGTGGTCTGGGTTTCTCTTGTTCTCTCGGCTGAAATGCAGCTCTGATGACGAGGATGAAGGCTCTGGCTAGATTACTTCTGCTGTTTTCAGCAGCATCTGCACCACCTCAGCCTCTCCGCTGCCTTGTGTGCTCCAAATCAAGTTACCCCTGCCTTCGTCACCACACTGCACTTCAGGAAACAGACTCAAGATAGGAAGGATGCTCCAAATATCTGGAGCGCTGAAGGCTACATTTCTCTTTGAAGTTGGCTTGTTTTTCCAGCTTTTTCCAGTTTGCTGTTGATCAGTGTGACATCCCTTCTCCCCCTCCAAATGCACTTCAGGAATTTCTCTGATCCTTCTCTTAGCCAGAAGGGAAAGCAGCGCATGTCATCCCTTTTCCTTCCAGAACTCAAAAATAAAGAGACTTCTAACTGAGCTGTTGCACCCTTGAACAGAAATGACACCTCATGACTGGATATTGAGGTTCTCCCTGTTTGCCCACAGCTATCAGGACTGACCTTCACGATCACCTTGGCTGCAGACCACAGGCTGGGAGCTGCTGAACCACCTGCCACCTCCATGAGGGATTTCTCTGAGGAAGAGCTGCTGGGTTTGATCCCAGACACCCTTCTTGCTAAAGTGGTTGGCACCTCAATGAGGTCCAGCCTAGTGCAATGTTATTGATACATGAAAAAAGAAACTGTTTGAAAATAAGGACATAAAAATGGTAATTTGTCCTGGACTAAAATGTCACCTTGTCCATTCTCTGCTAGTGGGCTATAGTAAAAACATAGCACGGTTGTAGTGATACTTCCCCAGATACTGTCCCAGCCTCTAAGAATTTTAGGGTCTTCCTGAACCCTAGGGCTCTTTATGTTAAATATCCTACAATGCATTTTTCTTCCCTGAATTTCTCCCATCACTCTTTGAACACCAGCAGTATTCGGCTGAAGACTCCAATGCCACCCCTACCTCTGCCATAGGTTTCCTCAGTGACGCTGGGTAAGGCAGGCCAAACTTCGCCTATGGATCTCCAGTGAGCACAGCTTGGGATGCTGAGGTCAAATCCACCATGGTGCTGAACAGTCAAGAGGATCCAGAGTTTTCTGGAAGATAATGTGGAATTTAATCAGTGCTAGCTCTCCTCTGGTTTCTTAGAATTGACAAGTGGCTTTGAAACACATTGGGGGGCAAACAGACGGAGCACACCATGGAGCACAAACTGCATTTCCTAAGGAGATCTGGATAAGAATAAATAGTAGTAATATTAACAATGATGAGTAGACAAGCATTTTGTTTTCCTACCATAGGATGTTATGTGTACAATGAAAAACATAGTACATTAAATCTGCTTCGAGAAAGTGGCTGACAGCATCCTTTTAAGCTAATTAAAGTAATTCTGGGTAGCTTTTCTTTGCTTGAAATTACACAGGGTAATTTTACCGATATTTAGGTCACTCAGTGCACATACCATATTTAGCAATGCAGGCTTTTTGACTAATGTGACTGTCTTTGCCTGCCTTCATGAATATCTACAGATTTTTCTTTGTAGATAAATTTATCCCTGAACGAAAGATGAAAGATGAAATCTTGAGGATTGCTGCTAGTTGTTCTAGTCAATGAGTATACACCCTCCTTTGAACTTCAGGAAGGAAAGGATGGCCTATATTTTGTATTGGAGATCGTGAACAGCTTTACACAGATACAAAGATTGTATTTTCGCTTTTATTGTTCATCATGCTCTAATTAGTTCAGCAATAATGGGAATTGTGTCCTATTTAGTTGGAGTAGGTGCCCATGCTAATGTTATTAGTGCAGTCAGCGGCATTTGATATTTCTGAGGACAGAGTCTTAGGCAGGAGAAGGCACATTGGAGTGAATGTCTCCTTGTTGAGGAGTTCCAGAATTCCACGTGTAAGTGGACTTCCATGCAGGCACCACAGGCTTTCATGTGGCCTTGCCTTCTCATTCAAGGAGCAGTGCTGGTTATAGAAGAGGACACGGTTTTCAGCAGGCTCATGACACTTGACTTTACATCAACGTTTTGGGGAGAAGTGGAAGGAATAACTCGGTGTCTGGGGGAGGCTGCAACAAGGACAAAAAGCAAACAGCTCCTGGCCTGATGTGAAAAAAGCACATACTACACCTGAGAAATTCTTGGCTAGCACCAAACAAAGGGTCAGGGACAAAAGGATGTCAAAATTTGGTCGTCCCAAGGTCCATCTAGCACAATACCCTGTCCCGAAGAGTCAAGGAGGGGATGACAAATAAGCAGTGGAAGAACGATGACAAGCACAGTGGCCCATCCTCTGCTGCACCCCCCAGGCTTGCAGCAACCAGCAGGTTAGAGCCCCAGGCTGGAGACAACAGCTGAAACATCAGATTTCATTGCTAGCAGCAGAGCTATCCTCCAGCAATTTGATAATCCCTCCGGAGCCTATTGATAATTTTGTCTACCTCTCTCAGTTCAAAGCCATCACCCCTTGTCCCATCACTCCCTGCCCTTGTCACAAGCCCCTCTCCAGCTCTCTCGCAGCCCCTCCAGGCACTGGCACCTGCTCTAAGGTCTCCCCGCAGCCTTCTCTTCCCCAGGTGGACCAGCCCCAGCTCTCCCAGCCTTTCCTCCCAGCAGAGGGTTTCCAGACCTCGGATCATTGCTGGGGCCTCCTCTGGCCCTGCTCCCACAGCTCCAGCTCTGTCCTGTTCTGAGGGCTCCAGAGCTGGACGCAGGGCTCCCGGGGGGTCTCAGCAGAGTGGGGCAGAGGGGCATAATCCCCTCCCTCGCCCTCTGCCCACACTGCCAGGGATGCAGCCCAGGGCATGGTTGGCCTTCTGGGCTGTGAGTGCACAGTGGCAGGTCATGCTGAGCTTCTCATCAACCAGCACCCCTAAGTCCTTCTCCTCAGGGCTGCTCTCAATCCATTCTGTGCGTGTTTAGGATTTCCTCGACCCATTTGCAGGACCTTGCACTTGGCCTTGTTGAACCTCATTGAAGTTCTCACGGGCCCACGTCTCCAGCCTGTCCAGGTCCCTCTGGATGGCATCCCTTCCCTCCAGCGTGTCGACCACACCACACAGCTCGGTGTCATCGGCAAACTTGCTGAGGATGCACTCGATCCCAGTGTCCATGTCGCCGACAAGGATATTAAACAGCGCCGGTCCCAGTATCGGCCCCTGAGGAACTGATCTGCTGTAACACTACTAGGGTGCCCTTATGCTACTTCTGGAAGAATCTTGATACTTACTGTTTAATGTTTGTCATCGTGGTCCTAGAACTAAGTAGATGTCCATGTGTTTTCCTCTTATAGATTTGATGACACTGATTCATGGTTAAGGACTGCAATTTTATATGGATTCCTACATCTGTTGCAGCTCTGGCAGTGAACCTGATGTGTTGTTCCTGATCTATGTTCTGACTTGCTTGTAAGTGAGAAAAAGACCAGTTCCATGAGATGCAGGTTTATGATAACTGGAATCAATAACTACATGTCCATGTGCACATTAGTTTACAAAAATAACCAAAGCAAGGGCAGTAGTATTGTGTTCTTTGCTTAGTGTTACACTTTTTCCCCATGGAAAACTGAATTTTTTCCATTAAAAAAATAAAAATTAAATAGTTTAATTGAAAAAATCCCAAGATTTGGAAATATCACTGAAAGCTGTCCCTTTGTGGGCCTTCTGCACCATTCAACTACAAGGGCTCAAGGCTTTTCCCATCCCATGCCAGGTCCCCTCTGGGTGTATGATGAGTTTCTCTGGCCATGGTACATCAGGTCCAGACGAAGACCTTTCAAGCAGAAGTAAAACACTTTTTCGGGGAGGGGAGGGAAGTTGTTAGTTTCTTTTATCCAGTTCCATTATTCATATTATTATAGAAACTCATAAGTACCAATTGCAAACCCAGCTAGAGCTGTACTGAGTGCTGTGTATAGGTTGGAAAGACAGTCCCTGTCCCAAATTGTTTACAATTGATGTGCAAGAGAAGAGACACTAAAGTGGTTTTCCAGGAAGGTTCTTGACCACTGCCGCTGATAATGAGGCTGGCACCTTTGTTGGTGGATGTCACAGCTTCTTTTATCCAATTTATAGGGCTGTTACAGCCTGGAAAGCACAAAGATTGTTGCAGTTCCTTATATTTATGACTAAGAGCAACCTCTCTCTTCTGCTGTCACATAGCTCCCTTGTGTTAAAATCCTCTTGGGTTGTAATCACCACATGGTTTTGTCACCAAGGCAACCTCAGCATCCACTTTGGGAATCCGGGCACATGTAGCTTTAGCTTTGCCTTTTGGCTCTGAAACACTTTGTAAAACTGCCTCCAATCTACCTCCATAGGAAGGTCTGTTTTTCCAGGGAGAAGTCTTTGGAGAAGGTAATTTTCCTTTCTGCACCCAGATGGGAAGTCCTTAAATTATAGGAGAATGATTTAACTCCGTCCTGGTCGGCTGAAGTTCTCTGAGCTTGAATTATTCCGTGACACAGAAACAGCCAGAGTGTGCCAGAACCAGTGGCCAGCCTTGCGCCAGATCTCATTTTTGACATTAATCATTTCCAGCTGTTTCAGAGAAAGATGTAAGAAACGCTATGTTTGATAAATTATGCAATTTTCCCACAGGGGAAGTTTCATCCTAATAGGCTGTTGGTAGCTTGTTTGTGCTCTGCTGTATGAGAATTGATACTATTTTTCAGACCAATCTAACGTAGCGGCAGATGCTCCAATAGCCAGACAAATGCCAATTTATTTCCATTTCTTTTTTTATCCTTTTTTTTGTTGTTGTTTTCAATCTTTTCTCTCTTGGTGATGGGTTCCGCAGCTTAATTAAGCATTGTAATAACACATTTTAAATTTATGAGGTGCTCTATTTACCTTTTAACTGAGTTGTGTGGGTTAGTTTGATTTTTTTCTAGATATGATGAAAACAGTGAAGCAAGGGATACCCAGCCTGCTCTCCCAGAACCATCCATCATTTGTGCCCTTCTTTCATGTCACCTCTTCTCTCTCTCCGCTCACCAAGTTGTGAATCTCCGAAGGCAGGGGAAAGCCTTCCTCTGTTTTCTGATCTGAAATCCTTTCGAAACACGGGCAGAAAAATCCACCTTTCTCATTAGTGCCGTCAATGCTTGGAAAAGCCAGAGAAAATATCTGATGTGTGCTTCAGCAGAAGGGCTCACGGCTCCAGGAGGAGTTTTGCAGGAGGGAGCAGTTTCACAGGGGTGCATGAAGTTCAACCGCGTTTGCCAGCGAGGAAGACAAAATCTTTTCTTTCGGCTTTCTCCTTTGGAAACGGGAGGAGAGAGAGGGAAGCTGCTTTCAGACTTCGTCATCCCATTTTATTTTGACTTCTGGGCTAAATCAGGAGGGACAGGATGAAGCAAGATGTTGTGAAGTTAAAATCAAATCTGTTTTAAAATTCCAATAGTTGATGAGATAAAATAAGAAAAAAATCCATGAGAGATTTCAAACTTCCAGCTACAAATCTATATTTTTTGATAGAATTTGTAAATTTTTTTTAGGAACAAAAATACCTCTTGCCCAGGAAGCTCAGACTAAAACCTCCAAATGTCCCTATCGGGAGATAGGATAAATTATGTTGTGTTAAGAAAACTTATTGGTGCTCAGGGAATGTGGATTTATTTCTTGGCAGGGTTACAAATCCCCTCTGTAGCTCTGAACAAGCCATTTGGAAATAAATCCTAACATGGATTTAAACATCACAGTCCTGAGTGCTTCATTACCCCTTTTTTGAGGTGTTTAGTGCCTGGAATGGGACTGAAGTCCCCAAAGAGAAGGGAACAGAGGTCAGGGAAAATGTCCATATGGGAACAGCAGATTTTGAGTATAACAGATGTTCTCATTCAATATTCCTCGTGTGTTCTAAGCTGGCAACCCTTTCCTGAAAAAAACCCCCACCCTTCCAGTCCCCTTACAACGCACAGGGCAGGGCAAAATGGTAAAATGTGTATAATCTGTTTGTGCACAGAGATTTGAGATGTTGGGAGAGATATTTTTGCCCTACAGTCATAATGAGGTTTGCGACATAGAAAATCTTGGGAGTGTCTTTGCTTTAGATTTAGTAGGGTTTTTAATTTTTTTGGACTTTGTTGATTTCCTTCTGTGATTCCTGCAGGTATCACAACCTCCAGCTCAAAAAATTACAAACTATTCTTTGCTTTACAACTGCAGGATTTTCCCTGCACTAATGTCTCAGAAATACGGGTCCTACCTCTCCCCAGATGGTTTGCAGAGCAAAGGGGAGGTTACAATTACTTATAGGATGGACATGCACAAGATCAGCCCTGCAGCTCACCTACAGAAATAGCAGATGGGCTAGAACACGACCACCATTCTTTGTAGTGATGAATTTTTCATACTGGAAAATGTTCTCCAGCAGAAAGGTGACCTGCAAAGTTGGATAGAAAAGGAAAATCTGACTGCCCTCCCACTGAGACAAGGCCAGCTCTTTCTTGCTCTCCGTGGAGGGACGCCACAGCCGAGCCCGGGCACCGTGTCCAGGAGAGCATCTCGATCCGTCTCACTGCCGAGAGTGAGCCAACACATGAGCTTGTCTTTGAGGCAGCAGATCTCAGCTGCCAGGGCTGGAGATGTGAGACCTGACTTTGCGGTTGAGGCAGGGCCTTTGAATCAGGGCATATTTCTTCTGAAATATTTAATGCAAACCAGAGCTGTGGGACAGGTCCATGGTCCACTATGCCTTGGGCTGAGTGATGCATCTTGCTAGCAGACGAGAGCTGCTGAGGGCTCATCCCTCTTGCTGAAGGGTCATTTAATTAGAAACTTGCTGCTCTGTCAGGGCCTAGAGCCACCAATCCCCTGGGCATGGTGAGACCCATCTGTTTACTGAGCTCTTCATGTCCAGGGCATGACAAGGAACTTGGCTGGATTGGGCTGAAGAGGCTGTTTTGAATCTTGACTCTTTCTTGTGGGATTGCGTCGGGGGAGAAGTGAATCCAGAGATGGTCTTTGATGCTGCCACTTGTTGGCAGCGTGCTGCAAATGTGGACGAGTGGTTCCCGCGCTGCGAATGTGCTGAGGGCATGGGCAGTGGGCATGGTGACACTAGAATAAATTAAGTATTTCTCAGGAATGGGGTGGGGACATCAACAAAACCTCTGCCTTATGCAATTGCCACCAGCTTTACAACAGATTTAAAGCAGCTGCTGTTGGCTTTCCCTCTTTGCTTTCATAAACCAGTTGTTTGTCTGTTTGCTAGCTCCTGGTGGATGAGCCGGTGGGGGAGAGACAAGGGGAGGACAGAGATGATTGAGTGAGGGGATGGTGCCCAAATCTGCCATCTTTGGCAGAAGAGAGCTGAACAGCTTGAAGCTTGGCCAACCTTACATGGACAGCAATGCTCTTGTCATCCCAGGCAAGGAGCGTGAGCTTAGGGATGTCCATGGAGGGCCATAAACAGGGAGTGGTAGGGTTGAGCCAAAAGGATATTCCTGGAAACACTAACTGGAGAAGAGCAAGATGTTACCATCGAGGCCAGACAAGGGGCAATTGATGAGAAGAGTTTCACCAAGGTCTTTGCTTCCTCAAGCAAATAGAAAGAGAAGGCTGATTTTTTTTTTTGTTTTTGAAGTAGCAAGAAGTAGAAGTAGTAAGATTTGGACAGAGCCTGAGTGGGTGGTTGAGAGGAGAGGACTGGGCCCAGAGTGATGCTGGGGTGAGGACTTCCAGTTGCAGAGAGGTGACTGACCCTGCTGAGCTTGGGTTTGGCCCTGCTGGCCCTGATCTTGTGGTTGAACTGTTCAGTGAGAAGCGAGGTGGAAGACGGGATGGTGCAAGACCTGCCTGCAGCAGGGAGGGAGGACATGAAGATGTGTTTGAAGAGTAGAGGAGCAGGAGACAGGGTGAGGAAAGGAGGGAAGATAAAGGAAGGGGAGCAGGTGACATGGGAAAATCTATAATTGAGCTCTTGAGTCTCCTCTTTTCCCTGCAAGCAGGAAAATTCCCCAATTTCAGATGCAGCAAGGCTTTAGTTTTACCGCTTCAATTAGCCTGCTTGAAACTCTCAGTAGGATGAGAGAAGCCCCCAGGTCCAAACCACAGCCAACACCTACACGTGCAGAGCACCTGCCTGTGGATGTGGTTCTGTCTACACAACCCGCAGGGAAGCCTGGGATGCATTTTCCATCTCACCTCAGAAACAACATCTCTAACACACAGCACTGTAACAACACCCTGTGCTGTAGCTTCAAAACTTGACCCTTAAAAGGAATGACTGGATATCTCTGGTGCAGACCCTTCCCCAACCCAAATACACTCACCTTCAGCCACGTATTGCTGCCTTTATTCAGCTGATGTATTCACCAGCTTCTTTCTATTCAACTAATACTAAAAACATGCTCATACAAGGGTCAGCATGTCTTAATATGTATTTCAGCAAAACCCCAGGAGCAATCAAATCATCACTCAAATAGAAACAGTCCAGCCAGATATCCACAAAGAAGCCTTTTCCATCATTCCAGGAAATAGTCCCTCAGCTGTCTCCAGCAATTCTATTGTGAATAGATGTCTTTTGCCACTTTCCCAGAACATGCAGACATGCAGGGGGTTTCAAATCCAGAGAGGACAGCACAGGAAAACCAAGAATTAGAGTCTCAATGGAGGCAAAGATATTGCCCTGCCATCCAGCCCTCTCTCTTCAGCTGAGGTAGAATGAGCTCCAGCCTTACCAATGATCTTCGTGGTATAAGGTAGAGAAAAAGTAGGTCTTCTGAGTTTCTTTTGGCCTTGACCAGTCTTTAAACAAATAATTGCAGTAGTTTAAGTGTTGCTTGGCTTGACATGGGGTGTCAGAGTCCAATCTATTATGAGGTTTAGAGACAGGGTGACAGTCAAAGAGTGCAAAGGGTTTTGAGCGTTCATTTCCTTTCCATTCATTTCAAGCCCAGATGCCTGTTTGCAGTGAGGGGATGAGTGATATATCATGGAGCAATTGGCATGGAGAACACCTCCTGGTTTTCCAAGGCTGGGTTTTATCTGCATGTTCTGTTTGCTCTTTGGGCTGGTAGCCACGTGTGTGTAAGGTCCCCTGGGTTTGCATATTGCTCTAAGCAACCAGCTCACTGCCGAGCTTTGTGTTTCCAACCTCACTGTCTCTTTCATCTTTGCATGCTAAAAAAGCAGCAAACACCTACATGGCTGCGGTTTTGTTTTACTCTTTGAGCTTCTCTGCTGGGAAGGTCAAATGAAGAAGATCTTGCTCTGTACCCTGGGTGTCTCACCAGCCTGGTATTTGTTTTCACATTAGAAAAGCTTTGTAGATAGAGCCTGTGCCCGCCAAGTGCCGAATTCTCACCCATCTGCCAGAGACATCCTTCTTGCCCGCAATCCCATGACCTCTCCTTTTAGGAGAGGTCTGAAAATAAGCATAGGAGGATACTGCTCACCTTCACCATGGTCCTCTTGGACCCACAAGACATCCTCACCCTGGGTGAGGGAATTAAACCAGATGGAGACTTCTCCACAACCCTCAGCAGACGTGCTGGTTGCACACACTCTTTGAACCCTTGAATCCTTCCCTTTGCCCTTGTCAGGCTTTCCTGCCCTGGCAAAGGAAGGTCCACATGTGGGTCTAGTTCCACCAGAGATTGTCTTTTGTCTGCAGACAAAGCAAGATCTGCCATTTGTGATGTCCTCTTCATCTCTTCTCCTCCCTGATGCCTGGCTGGCCCAGACACATTCAGCCAACTCCCCACCAAACACCAGGATTTGCAGCAATAACCATGCCAGCTGACGGAAGCCTCTTCCATGACTTACCTCCCCCCAGCGAGAAACTTTCCCGTCTGGTTATCAGTCAGTTTCTCCCCATCAGCAAGAGGTCCTGGCAGGGTGCCCCATCCTCATAACTTGCCCTGTAGCATTTTTTTTTTTTGGAGGGGGGG
>Ga0065711_1002632_pt1 | contig 35457 bp, 17 predicted proteins | sample Hoacrofraction12_FD_59098 | JGI IMG/M metagenome (GOLD analysis project Ga0065711, IMG submission 59098) | Hoatzin crop microbial communities from Cojedes, Venezuela - Epithelial fraction 12 v2 (version 2) | ecosystem: Host-associated > Birds > Digestive system > Esophagus > Crop | place... | reverse complement strand
AGTCTCCTTCTCTGGAGATATTCAAGACCCACCTGGACAAGGTCCTGTGCAGCCTGCTGTAGGTGACCCTGCTTCGGCAGGAGGGTTGGACTAGATGACCCACAGAGGTTTCCAACCCCAAACATTCTGTGATTCTGTGATTCATTCAGTAATTAATAGCTGTTCGTTGTTTTCATTATTTGCTTTACATCTTTGTTACTTTTGAGGAAGTTAATAAATAAGGCTTTGTTCTAGAGATGCTGTTTCTGAATTGTTTTAATCTAGTCACAAGTCTCTAGCCTGTAGGATTTCCTTAGGTGCCGAACACACGTGGACCACCAACGTACAAAAGACAGGGAAAAGCAATCAAGAGGTGTAAAATAATGGTAGTTACAGCAGGTTCAGGAAAGCAGAGCTATTATCTCAGAGGGGCCAGGAAAATCCCCTCAATGTCAAAGAGGGCAATTGCATATGTAACACGGTGCTAAGTTACAGGATAAACAGCTCTAATCTCTGCCCAGTCACTATTGTTAAACTGATTGTTTAAAAATTGGTGAAAGGAACTAATGCTAAATTAAACAAAGATTTGGCTTTGATTTTGATTGAGATTTCTGCCTATAAACGCATCAGAAGGACAGATCATGCCTTGAGTATTGGCTGGTCTACACTTTTCTGTGTATCTTGCTTTGAAAAGCACTTAATAGATTTATGTTAGTCTGTAAAACGAACTGTATCCAGGGTAGGAACTTGCTTACCAAATTGAAAGCAGGTGCAGTTAAAAACAGAGGTGATATAAAGCTCTGAAAAAATATTTGTGCAATGGGAATCCTGGCAGTCTGCTTCAATACAGCATCTTCAGTGTGGTACAGCAGGTGATTCATGTCATAAAACGGTATGAGTCCCAGAAATGCTGTTGCATACCTGCATGAGAATGTGGTTTTACTATCTCCATCTGTCTCCCAAACAGTGTGAATATGTTGCAGTATGTTTAAATAGATGTCTGTTTTAATTTGGTTAATCACTCTTCACTCAGAGCTCAACTTTTTGCATGGTCAGAAATCATATTTTCTGCTGGAATGCAAAAGCCTGTTTTGTTTTGTAGTGCAATTATGTATTTCAATATCACTGAAAAAAATAATTTCTCCTGTGTCACATTTCAAACTAAACAGTTATCTGAGTCATACCCTTATTATTAAAATGGCAAACAAACAAAATCTGAATGTATTTAATTTTCTGCCAAACCCTAGCCTGTTTTTATGTAAATTACTTTATACAGGGGCCATAATCGAAGGCTGTTTATACAGTATATCAATTAAGTCTTGACTTGTACTTCAGCCTTTTAATCAGTTCTGAGCTAGAAGTGATTTTGTGTAGTTTAAGGCCAGGGGGAACAGAGAACGTACATGGAGTTTGTGTATATTATTATATATTGTTATAGTGTATGTATTGTGTTCTGTATAATGATATATATCGCTATACTTATTAGAAAGTATATTACTATAATATAGTGTAGTCAGTTATTACATAATGTTGGGCTGTTAGATTTTATCCGGCTACCCTTATAGTGAGACCACTGGATTTAGTTGTGCCTCCTGCTCGCAGGTGCCCCAGCTGCTCTGCACGACAAGTACTCTGCTGCTGCCTGGCACCCTCGGCAGGTGAGGAAGACTGCCCGAATGAGCAGCTGAGGACTTGTAAGGAAAAATGAATCTTCCCAACCTGTCTGATCAGAGACCAAGAATCAGGAAGGGAGGAAGAATCCCTTTTGGATACTAAACCTTGCAGTTTCCCTTCTGTGCACAGGAGTAAAGCATTATGTGGTGCACCTGAGATGTCTGTCTCTGCTGGCATAAACTGACCGGTGTCCTGTCTCAAAGTGTGGCAGGTTTGCTATGGCTCACAAGTATTTCTAGGGAAACTAGGAAAAAATGCATCTGACCGATATTGTGCAGGGGTCAGAAAATCTTCTTGACCCTTCTAAGTGTCTTATGTACATCATCTTTAGGCATGTATTGAGCACAATGAGAATAACCTAATCAGTTCTCCATTCCCAGAACTTGTGAAGAGGAAATCAAGGGAGAATTTAGAGATTCATGGATTCTGAAACCGGGAAGTACAACTATTCACTTTATCCAAAGTCCACACAGGCAGTAGAATTTCTCCTGAAAGCTGTACTAAATATATGTTTCAGAAAGATATTAAATCTCACTTCAAGTGCTCCAGATGATCTGGAGTTCATCTTCCTGCTAAGCTGTAGTTAATCTTACTGGTAGGAAACTGTCTATTTTCAAGTTTGGGTTTTTTTGCCCCTAAATTGAGTTTCCACAATGTGCATTTTCCACATTAAAAGCACCTCCTCCTCTTTCCAGCTATCGATATCCCTTTGGGTCTCCAGAGAGAGAGTGTAAGTGAAATCAGATGTTTCCTCAAATCAGTTCTGCGGTAAACAGAATATTGTTGTTAAGCCTCATTTCATAAGGCTTTTTATTCCTATTTGATTGCTGTCTCTTGTTAAGTCTTAAGTCTTGAATCCTGACCCAGTAGTCAGAAGAACCACGTAGATTTGTGATAGTAATGTAGCCTTCACATTTTTACCACCCAGTAGTTTACAAAGCAATGCCAAAAAAGATTTTATGTAATTGTCCAAATAGTTAGTGAACGTATTTAATAGTGTTGAGCCAAGAAGTGATTTCTGAGGACATTGCTCTACATTTTGATTTCTCTCAAATAATAATAATAAAAAAATAACTATACCACAATACCAGTTTGCAAATCATTCAGTGTAATCCCTGCTAATTCCATCTCAGTTTTAGATCAACACATTAAGTGATAAAAAGTTCAGCTGAGGTGCTTGATCTGGAAGTGATTGCATACCATGGAAACAATCTCATGTCCTTTTCTATTAGAGAAGTAAAACTTTCTATCCACATGAGGTGGGATAAATAAAATATCAGTTTTTGTTGCAAATACAGAACTGAAGCATGAGTTAAATGTCTCAGTGTTTTCTGTAACAGTCTTTACAACTTCATCTAGAAACACAACTCTGACCTACTTTTTGAAGTGGGGTGAAGGAGAATTGAAATGAGTAATCATACTGTAGTTCCAAATGCCTTTATGTTGCCCTGATTGTACTGATCACTCTCATTTCACTGATATCTTTTGCTTCCTTTATCAGTCACCTAAGTTAAAAAAATACTTGTCCGTCCTTCTTACTATCATTTTTACGTTGTTTTTATTCTGAAATAGACATTTAACCAAAGTAGCTTATTGCCCAGTATTGCCTTTTCAATATCTGTGGCATTTGGATTATATGGGCAGCCTGCAAGATGCTCTTCAGCAGCTCTCGGTAACATTTCTGGCTGCAGACTCCCATTCCCAGACAGGTATGCCAAGAACAACTGAAGTTTCAAAAAGGCGACCCTTTTAAAATGTTGAATGTCCATAGCATTCCTGATATACAAAATTATAGAAAACACACCAAGATGGGTGTGTACCTAGGCATCAGCTAATTTTCAGGTTGAACCTGCACCTTCTGTCATTATAGTTCCACTGCTTGCCTGCTCTACATTGGAGTCAGACTGTTCTTTAAGCAATTACAACCTAGTCTGTCTTAGTAACATTGGAGTTTTGTTTCAGTTGTATGTTATGGTATCTAGAAGACATCCCCAAGATGAGGTCAGTCCATTAAACATTTTTTTCTTTCTCTGTAGTAAGAGCAGAATTTTAAGGAACATTTTGTTTTCTTGCATAGATGAGGTGATCTGTAACACGTGAACACCTATACTCCATATTTTGCCTGAAGAAAGCTCTAACTTCTATCACCCGAGGGCCTGAATCTCGTCTTATGAACACTGGACTCGTAGAAAAGTGCCATCTTCCTGTCTCCTCTTTCGCTCCTAGATAGTGCTTAAAAAAGGGGATCTTTTCTGCGCTTTGATTTGGGTACCATTACATACTGTGTGCCAGTTGCTAGATCACACCAGTGAGCTTCTGTTTGAGATCCTCTAAGCTGGTGCTTGTCCCATCTCTCCCATCTGGAGATGGGACCACATATAAGGTGTAAAAGAATGGAGAATATGAAAGTAACGGCCTGGAGAAGTGATAGGAAAAGCAAGGGGAATAACGAGTATTAAATTAATTTAAATGAATAAAAAACAAAATTAAAAAAATTATTAGTAGCTAGAAAGATACTACCTGTGGTTGCAGCATCTATGAAAAATTTAGGTGCCTTAAAATTTTGTTAAAATTTTTGGGAAATGTAGCTTTTAAATGAACTATAACATAAATATTTGTCATTATTTTAGTTATGAAAAATTAATTCCAAAGTCTATGAGAAAGCAATACTTATATTGTTTATTTTTATATTTTTCTTTTTAATTGTGGTGGAAGCATTGCATAGGAGGGCATATGCAATAACTGGTAAACTCCACAAACACAAATTATAATCAGTTATTGCAGCGTGCTCCCACTTTTGATGGAATATTAATAACTTTAATTTCATTGAGATTGACAGACTAGCTAGGGTCCAATTTCCCATTTCAATTTTTGCTCATTGCTATTAAAAAAAACTACTTAAAATGTCACAATACCTGCAAAGATGTTGTGAGAAGTCCAGCGTGACATCACCTTTTCGTGCATGTTGATTGAGAAAGAACTGGCCCTGACTGTAAAATTTCAAAATTAAAAAAAAAAAAACACCACAAAAGCACACACAGCAGCTGCCATGTTTTCTTGAGCAAGGTCTGTTGTACTGGGGGACGATTAGAACAGCAGGGATGGTGAAAAGTCAGGAATAAGCACAGCTGGCAGGAAAGATCAAACATGCAATAGAAAATATCAGATTACTCAGAGACAAAGGCACTAAATGGCATTTTTAAATTTCTTTCCGTAGACATCAATATTAAATGGAATCGGATCAGTTTTACTGTGATAAAACTAAAGAAAATTCTGTAGTGAAGTCACAGAGTATTTCATCAGACATAAGATGGGAGTTTAGTCATTAACAAAGCTTTCAGTGGGATCAAAGTTAGTCATGTATACAAATACTTTATAGTTGGTGAAATTAGGAAAGAAATCTGATTTTTATTCACCACAATGCTAGTACCTAATTTTTTTTTTCGTTTTTCAATTTGTCTCATAAAGTGTTAACCATCCGAAAATTAACATTTGTTCCTCTGGGCAGTTAACATTTGAACCAGTATTACTAGAAGACTTGGCTAAGGGACTGCTAATGGTTGTCCAACAGTAGAAAACCATAAAAGCTGTGCTGAAAATATTTCTTTCTTGAAGAACAGTGTTAGCCTTGTGGGCACACATTTATATCCAGAGCTGCACACACTCACATACTGAAATGCATTGCCTCTTACAGAACATAAACACAAAGTCACGCGAGGTGGTCTGGGCTCTTCCCACTATTTACACTCCGGGACAGAAATGTCAAGAGCCTGCAGACTTAGTTATTTCAGGTGCATTAATTCTTCTGAGGTAACTCATCATCAACTATCCCCTCCAGAATACTTCTATTGATAATCTGGGCTTAGGATAAACCTACATAAGATCAAGTGCATAGTTATGCACATAAATATCATCACTGTAATTATCTCAGCAGGATAATGACAGAAAAATAGTTTAAAAAGATAATCACCGAGGTCATTGCCAAAATTTGCCCCAGTAAACAATAATGGTGGATCTCATATGTGAGTAGTTGTATGAGGATGTTAGGAAATGACATGTAAAGATTTTGGCAGATTTAAGCTGTTGAGAAAGACTAGATCATTTCTTCTGGAGCGATGGAAACTTTGCAAGGGAGAAGGCAGATTGCAGGGCTCTCAGAGCTGTCAGGTTCTAGTGCCCAGTTGTAGCCACCATCCTTGAAATTTAAGATGTTCCCCCTCTGTCCTGTTCAAACTCTGTAACTCTGAATGCAAGATCCGAGAGGGCAAAGGCAAAATGACCCCAGAGGTGCTGATGCTGTAACCCGGTAAAAGGGGCACATTACCGCAGGAAGAATTCCTGGCTTAGGGTCCCTCTTCCCGGGGCTAGTTCTGTGTTTTTTTCTGATGACACTTAAATAGAAGCTCTGTATGCAATCCTCATAATGGGGAGCAGACCCTGTGGCTTTCTTCTCACACACCTTCGTAATTTGGATATCTACGACTTTGATGATCCACAGCAGAAGATCTTACTATGCAGGCTGATGGTTTTACAATGACGTCTGTCTCATGGTAAGATTTATTTGTTTCATTCTGACAACCAAAAGAGTAGGAAAAAAGTCTCAAAACCCTAAAGCTAAGGAAATCTGATTGTGTCTGGGATGTTGCAGGATTACAGGGTGTTCAGAGGCTTTGTCATCAGGAAACGGGAGAGTGGCAATCAGGTTGTCAGTTGTCCAGGGTATTTATTTGCAGAAGGCTTTTCAATACTTGGACACTTGCTGAGAGCCTTCTCTGATCTTTGCTTGATCTAAGTCAAACTCAAGGAGTAGGAACTTTTGACAAAGGTTTCTGGAAATGAGGTGTTTGTTTACTGTGTTATGTGTTTGCAGTTCTGAACACTGAAGGCCAAACGATGGAATGAGAAGCAGCTCAGGCATTTTATGCACCCCAGGTGGAAGGTGGGGATTGGCGAGAGAAGCCTGCTGGCCTCTGCTTGCATCTTTTCAGGACATCTGCAAAGGAGCAACTCTTGCCATTACTCACCATTGCAGGATTGCTTGAGAGACTCTTCTAGGCAACTGCAGTCTAGGGAGATCATGGGTATAAAAGTTTAAAACAAATGTGGAAAATAAATGCTTTCAGTATCAATGGATGGATGAAAGGCAAGGCAGGCTCTGCTCATACTTGCCAGAGGAAAGGAAAGGAGAACATAGGAGGGTATAGTTGCCAGAGATTCCTGGTTCAAAACAGGTCTGCAACAGTTCAGCTAGCATAATCCAGGAATGCTTAGGTAGGTAATCAAGGAAATTACAGTGAGTACACACCAGCAGAAACTGCCCTTAATAACATTGCAGTTTACCTGGTTTTGGAGAATAAGAGATGGACATCTCATCAGGTAGTGTGGCTCTCTTTATCAGTCGCCTGGGACTTTTTCATTTGGGACTCTTTCTCCTCCTGGGAATGAAAGTTTGACTACGAGGTCTTTTCAGAAGTTCACTGATCTTCTCTGTTGTGGTTTCACATATATTTATTCTTTCCCAGGTCTTCTGTAATAGTCCTTTTCTTTGTTGAAGAAAAAGAGAGGATTTCAAAGGTTTCACAAACTAGGCTCTCACTGCATTTTTCGAGTAGTAATTCTGGCTTCTTTTTTTGAGCCTGGGGAAAATAGTAAAAAAATTATCCCATTCCAAGATTCATAATGCAGTTTAAAGCTACCTGGTGATACATTTAATTTGTGGGAAATAATTGAAACTGGACAAGGTGAATAACTAAATTACATTTTTAGCTAGGATCATACCACAATTTTTGTTGGAATTGATCAGTGTGGAGTTCCACTGAGTACAATGTCCTCTGGTAACAGCGTTAACAGAGTGAGACCCTGGGATTATGTCTCAGGGAAATGCAAGACTTCCTTTCTTTTGTGTTGGATTTTTACTGTGGGCTGTGTATAGTGGGAAAGTATTTCCAAGTTTATATGTATGAGTAAGGCAAAAAGGTGACTGCATTGTGTCCGTGAACAGATGTCATAGCACTGATAAACAGCCCAGAGGTCAGGGATAATTTCTTCATGCTTTGAATGTTTACTCATGGCGCCCAGAAAAGCAGACAGCATTACAAAGAACAGATCTGCAGATGGAGAAAAGATCCCTTGCAAGGCTTTAGATATTTTAGGGCTGAGATATTTTAGTGGAGAGATACTGGTTGAATTAAAATCACAAAAGCAATTTATTTTTTTCAAGGTTAAGTTAGAAATAATGGAGCCTGACACTGCCATAAAGCATTGATGTTAATAAAAAGCACTCTTTTTGTCTCATTACTTTAATAGGATTTGCTTAGGTATATTCCTCTTTTGTAAAATTGCTAGTTAAATTTATATATTGTAAGGCCATAAATATAAATTAGTGAACAACTGAACAGCCTTTTCTCCAGTTAAAAAGCATGATTTGGAGATTATGTCCTCAGGAGATTTTTGAGAGTCCTGTTAATGACATTTCATGTTCATGAAGTTCATGTGACTGGGGTTGAGAACAGGCTCCTATTTCCTCCCTTCCTGATAAGGTCCCTGCGAAGAAATAGGGTACTTTATAGGGAAGGAAGTATAAAAACCTTCCCACCACCACTTTTTTCCCTCTGTAATAGTCTATATAATTCCTTTTTTAATAGACTTAGATCTTGAACTGGCAAAGCCAGACAGTGGCATACTAATGCACTGGCTTAAATTGTAGGTCTACACTTACCAGAGGACATAGAAAACATCTTCTAGAAGATGACTGGCCAATACAGAATTGTGTAAATTATACAAACATCCCAAAGAAAGGAATATGGTGAAAGTGGTATTTCCCTTCATATACAGGGATGTTTACAGTTATAGATATCTTAAAATTGCACATTGTGGGTGTCAGTCTCGTCTCCCAAGTATCAAGCAATAGGAAAAGAGGAAAAGGCTTCAAGTCGTGCCGGAGAGATTTAGATAGGATAGGAGGAAAAATTTCTTCACCGCAAGGGTTATTAAGCATTGGAACAGGCTTGTTCCATCCCTGGATATGTTTAAAAGATGTGTAGATGTGGTGCTTAGGGACATGGTTTACTGGTGGACTTGGCAGTGCTCGGTTAACAGTTGGACTTGATGATCTTAAAGGTGTTCTCCAACCTCAATGATTCTCTGATTCTATGGTGTATTAGCAACAGAGTTTTAGTGAATCACATAACTGGTAACGACTGTCTTTGTAACTAGAGTCTAACATTGATTAAATATTGAATGCTTACCGTTAATAATTTCATTATTTTCTTTAGTGCAATAAATAACACATTGCAGTGTATTAATTTTCAGATAGTTGGTGATTGATAGCTTTATGATTTTTCTCTCCATTTTTCTATTGTTAGTTCCTGCTCTCCAGGAAAAGATGGAGTTTTATCTGAAAGCTTGCCTAACTTAGCATTGTGTTTTTGTGTTATTTTTTAAATTTTAAATGAATCATTCTGCTATGATATAGTAAGGGGAAAAAAAAGTAAGAAATCTATTTTTCACCTATTTCCTTAAAGAAATGAGGCTAACATAGCTGTGGCATCTATATGTCAGTGACAAGATTTGAAATCAAAAAATTTCAAACACGGTGGAGGAGATATTTAAAAAAAGTCTGTATGATATATGAAAACTGTTTTCTTAGTCAAGATGAGTTTCAAAATAGTATTTCCGTCAAGGAAGACTTTAACTTTCTAAGATAAACATTCCAGTCAACATTTACGCGTTTTAGCTTTCACAAATAACATCAGGTAGCAGTAGTAAATCTGTGTATTGGGTTTGCGTGGCAAGGTTTTGATAGCGGGGGGGCTACAGAGGTGGCTTCTGTGAGAAGCTGCTGGAACCTTCCCCTGTGTCCGACAGAGCCAATGCCACTCAGCTTCAAGACAGACCAACCGCTGGCCAAGGCCGAGCCCATCAACAGTGGTGGTAATGCCTCTGTGATAACAGTTTTAAGAAGGGGAAAAAAGCTGCTGTGAGAACAGCACCCAGAAGAAAGGAGTGAGAATATATGGGAGAAACAACTCTGCAGACACCAAGGTCAGTGAAGAAGAAGACGGAGGAGGTGCTCCAGGTATCAGAGCAGAGATTCCCCTGCAGCCTGTGGAGAAGACCATGACGAGGCAGGCTGTCCCTCTGCAGCCCATGGAGGTCCATGGTGAAGCAGATCTCCACCTGCAGCCCATGGAGGACCCCATGTTAGAGTAGGTGGACGCTCAAAGGAGACTGTGACCCTGTAAAGAGCCCATGCTGGATCAGGCTCATGCCAGGACCTGTGGCCCCGTGGAGAGAGGAGCCCACGCTGTAGCAGTCAGTTCCTGAAGGACTGACGCCCATGGAGGGACCCATGCTGGAGCAGTTTGTTGGAAAGACTAATGCTGGAAAGGTTTGTGGAGAACTGTCTCCCATGGGAGGGACCCTACACTGGAGCAGGGGAAGAATGTGAGGAGGAAGGAGCAGCAGAGACAAAGTGTGATGAACTGACCATAACCCCCATTCCCCATCCCCCTGTGCGGCTTGAGGGGAGAAGGTAGAGAAAATTGGGAGTGAAGTTGAGCCTGGGAAGAAGGGAGGGGTGGTTTGAAGATTTGATTTTATTTCTCACTTCTCTGATCTACTGTTATTTCATTGGTAACTAATTAAATTAATTTTTCCAAGTCAAGTCTGTTTTGTCTGTGATGGTAATTGGTGACTGATCTCTCCCTGCCCTTGTCTCGACCCAGGAGCCTTTCATTGTATTTTCTCTCCCCTGTCCAGCTGAGGAGAGGGAGTGACAGAGCGGCTTTGGTGTGCACCTGCTGTCCAGCCAGGGTCAACCCACCACAATCTGCCATGCCGTCTTCAGAGTCAAATAGTCAAGGCAGTTGGAGGCATGCTTGCAGTACAGAAGCGAGCTGGATACAACATGGGCTGACGGCCTAGGAGGGTGCTGAAGCAATGCAGCCAGTTTCGGGAAGGTGACAAATGGACGAGACTGAGGCCAAGGATATGGAAGTGTTACCTTGGGTCTTTTATGGTGAAATTTCAGGTGGCAGTCAGCAAGGCTGGATTTAGTTCAGCAAAACTCCATGGAGAGCAAAAGAAACCAAGTCTTACTTTTCTTGTGCTAGAGGGAAAATGAAGATTGCTTTTTATTATCTCAAGGCAAGATGACTGTGAACAGCAAATGCAATTTTGTAGTAGAAGTAACTCTCATAGCTTTTTTTTTTCCTTTTTTCTTTTTGTTTTTTAATTTTCTGATATTAGAATCTGATGGCTGAGAGAAACTTTGGCAGTAAAATATTCCAACACTAGGGAAAAAACCTGGTCATATATTTCCTTACTCTGAGTTGAAACATATTTGGAAAAACTTAACACTACCCAGTTCCTTAAATGTCTTACGATGGTGACCTCTTGAAGAGAGTGAACTTTTGACCAATTCTTGATGCCTACATGGGGGCATTAAAACCATTTTAGTTTACTGATTTTGGACGGGCACGGGTCTATTGAGGAAAGAAAGGCTGTTAGTAGCCCCTGAGCCTCACAGACTACTTAACTGCCTGCAGGCATACCAATTAAGTGGAATTATCATCCCAATTAACCATTGTCCCTTGCCAGTCAAAACTCATTTGGTTTAATTCAGCTCCCTAGGAAATGTCCCAATTAACCAGATTTCCTAATTATCTGCGTCCTGATTAAGTGAAGTGTACTAGTACAGGCTGCATTAATAAAGGAGGGTACTCATGTTGTTGCTTAAATTATTTTCCAGCATTTCGGTTTATGGGTGATGTTCTCAGAAAATGAACGTCCCAGTTTGGGTTTTTGTTCTTGTAGCTACAGACTTACAAGTCATTTGGGCCACTGACATACATAATTTCAGCAGGACTTGCCAAGAAAGTGTTACCTGTAAACAAAGGCAGCAGAGGTGTTTGTATGTCCTTTTTTAAGGATGAAGATTTCATTCAGGTGGGATGTAGCCATGAGGTTAGTACTTCAGTTGGTGAATCATTTCTTCTTGATCTCAAAAGTTCTTTGCAGTCTCACGTGAGATGAGATACGGGGCCAGATTTTTTAAATACATTTTGACACAGAATTAGGCTCAGAATGTATCTGAGAAAGTGTGATCTCTGCCACGTGAAACACATTCAGACCATGCTCAGCAATGCTTAGTTAGTATGCTGTTTGCTTCAAGGTATGGTTTATTGTGTTGACAGAGGACTTCTCGGGTACTCCCTGGGTGTGTGACCTGTGAATAAACATGAAGCTGAGTTGCCTTCCAGTAATGTATGACCCTGATACTTCACATCACATAAATAAAACGAGACGATAGAAATTGTTGGATGGTAGAGGAGCACGTGAAAAAATTAAGAGTCTAAGATACCTCATTCATTTGATTAGATTATTTTGTGAGTAGAGTGTATTGCATTTGTAAAGTTATGTAGCTGAGTCTACCAATTATAATGTTAAAGTGATTTTCATCCAAGAATCTCAAATCTTGACTACACAGGAACATTTGGAGAAGGAGATAGATGTGACTCAATTACAAGTATAGAGCGAAGTTCCTCTACGGTTTTCTTCTAAATTGGGAGTAAAAGAACTGAATACAGTTCTGCACCCAGACATTTTCTGTGTCTTGTCATGACTTCTTCATTGATTTGCCTGAACTTTCCTTCATTTCCTTGTCAGAAAACCCCGAGACCCTTTCTGAAGCCTTGTGTGACTGCAGTTACCCTCACTGACTTGCTTGACATAGGCTTAAAATCAAACAAACGATCTTCAGTTCTGAATAGGTGATCGAAGGATGGGGGGAATTCATCAGTGTTCTTGTTTTGGCAGAGGTGTGACCTAAATCTGACAGCAAGTGATAAATATGCATACATGGAGCTTTTCAGCGTTACAGAGGTTTTCATAGTGACTAGTTATAATCCCATACATCATTCCTTTGTCATTCACTAATAACAGGTTCCCAAAATAGTCTGAGGACCTAGCACATGAACCCACAACCACATTCATTCTTAGGTGGGTGTGATGGGTACCAGGAGGCCTCAGCTGGTGGAAAGAAGCTCTACTGGATGCCTGAGGGAGCTCTGCTGCTTTCAGCTGCTCTTAATTGTTCCACTTTTTGAATGAACATCTTTTAGCATCTTCTTTTGTGGCAATCTGACCTTGGCCAAGCTCAGTCAAGTCAGCACGAGGACCCTCATATGCAAGAATAAAGCTGCGCACTAACCCAGAAAAAGACAATCTATCAATCTTAAAATATTAAAAATGTTGTGTACAGCAAAGGGACGTTATTGTGCAAAAATGATAACCAAAACGATCAGGAAGTAAGCAGGCTCACAAAAAAAGATAAAAGCCTGTTTTATCTTTTCTGGGTGGCTTAGGTATCTCTATTTATGTTTTAATGAGATAAAAGTGGTAGTGAAAGAGGAAAGAAAATGTCAGTGTCTTGATTGCTTTCACAGTTATTACTGTGGAAGATATTAAAAACATTAACAATAGATAGTATCATAAGAGGTTTCTGATAACTTATAATTCTCTCCAGCGAGCTGGGAATGAAAAAGCTTGAAAATGTTTCCCAAGTGAAAAATTTCTATGTCACAATGAAATTTTCATTTTCTGTCTTCTATGCTGTGGCTTTTCTGTCAGACCCACTTGGGATGTATTGAGTAAGGCAATATTAAAAAAGTAATAATTCTCTAGAGTACTTCTTCAGCACTGTCATACAATTTGAAAACAGCTGAACCGCACTCTTGTCACTCTCTCCAAGCTGAGATGAAATATTTTCATTCATGTTTGTTCTTGAGGTTTCCCAGCTCTCAAGATTTGCTTAAATTTTTAAGTTCCTCAAACCCTAGAGAACATGCAAAATCCAAATTAAAAATCGGGCCACTTTGATTAAGAATTGTCGATTGTACATGTATAATCCTCTGAAGTGAGGGTTCAGGGTTCTCACTGATATTTACCTTTCTGTTTCTTGAAGATTGATGAAGCAAAATAGGATTTACTTAATTTTCTGTTGACTGGATGCATTGTATAGTTATACTGATGACAATGATTGAAGGTGTGAATACAAAAAGATAAAATTACCAAAGCCAGAATTACAGGAATTAACCTGCCTAAGATTAGCTAGGTACCCGTATCCTTGTGGACATAGTCTCTGCAACCAAACTGTGCAAGGTGATTTAAAATGGAAATGTTTCTTTTTGCTATATGCACATATTTTATCACTGGGGAAAAAAAAATAAACAAACCACTTTTATTATGTTTTTGTGTTCAGGGCTACTGCAAATTTAACTGTTGTTAACAGAAGTGTAGAAATGTGGTATTTTGCAGTTTTTTCTTTCTTCTCACTGCTATATTGGTTGTTAGAGCACATCGGTGTTCCAAACTCCTGCCTCTTCCAAGCATTCTAGCTGCCAAGTTCTGTACTAATTGCAAAAACTCAAGGGAAATAGCAGAAAAGCCTTTGAAGGATGAAGTATAATGGTTGAAATGGAAAATTCTGACAGCATAATAGAGGAATACCAGCGCTCTAGAAGGAAAACACCATTGAAACCTGGAGTTTTTCCTGATTTGAATTACTTTAATTTTTTTCGTTTGAGTAATACCGTCAATAGGAAAACACTCAGCATGAAACCTAACATGCTAATTATAGCTTTGTGGGATTTAAAGATGGAAGAGAGCAATGCAGGTAATCTGTATCCCCCTGCCAGTGGTGACTTGTTCTTGTGAAAACAATCTGCATGCCTTGTAAAAGGACCGTTTAAAATAGTATATGGAAAAATCAAAATTAGGGGCATTAAATTTTTTGCATTGTTTTTGACTGTAGCTTGTAAAAATGTTTCATTTAAGTAACAAAGAAATTCAAGTTAAAAAATATTGCTACATTTAGTTACAGGCGGTACTTTGAATTTTTATCAGCATCCTGAAAGAAATAAGGCAGTCCAAATTTCAGCAAAGAGTTCTTAATGACAACTCCAAATTGTGGCAATTGGTTATGGTCTTATCCCATTTTTAATCTGCTGATACCATATGCCTCTGCAATTCCTGTGAAAACAAGTTCTAGAAAATCCCTATCCGTTGTGTAAAATATTTTCTTTCACCTGTTTAAATCTCGATCCTGCTAGCTCAGTGGACTGCCCTCTGCAACTTGGGTTCGGGGGGGGTGGGCAGGGGAAGGAGAGAAATTACAGTTGCTTGTTCAGTTTATCCATGGTCAGATTATTTCATGATTTTGTAACCCTCAGTCTTATCCCCTTCAATATTTACTGTGTCCAGTTCTGGTGTCCCCATTACGAGAGAGAGATGGACATACTGGAGAGACACCAGCAAAGGGTCATGATGATGATTACAAGACTGGAGCATCTCTCATGTGAGTAGATGCTGACAGAGCTGGGACTGTTCAGTCTGGAGAAGAGAAAGCTCAGGGGGATCTCATCAATGCATATAAATTCCTGAAAGGAAGGTGCAAAGAAGACAGAGCCAGGCTCTTTTCAGTGGTGCCCAGTGACAGGACCAGAGGCAATGGGCACAAACTGAAACACAGGAGGTTCCCTCTGAACTTAAGGAAACACGTTTTCACTGTGAGCGTGACTCAGAACTGGCACAGACTGCCCAGAGAGGTTGTGGAGCCTCCATCCTTGAGATGTTCAAAAGCCAGCTAGACATGGTCCTGGGCAACCATCTCTTAGATGTCACTGCTTGATCAGAGGGGTTGGACCAAATGACCCCTGGGAATCTCTTCCATCCTCAACTATTCTGTAATTCTGGGAAGATTCACCTCTCTAAACAGAAGGGTCCAGGTGTCTGAAGTCTCACCTGATAAGATAGCTGCTCCATCCCCTGGTTCACTTCAGTTACCTTCCTTTGTACCATCTCTCTGTTACATCCTCCATTATATAGTTACCCATTATCCATGTAACTCCATTACATCCATCCTGAGATGGGCAGACCAGAATTTCACTTGGTACACAGGACTTTAAGTAAGAAGTAAATGAACTGTCTTGTTCTCAGTACCCATTTTGATGATTCCTGGAGCTTTTCAGGCTTTTGAACTGTCACTTCACATTGAGCTGTTTGGGATATTAGGGTTGATGTTTTCACTCCCATGGAGCACTTAATCTAAGCTACTTTTAACCTCATTGACCAGAGAATTCAACATTAAGTGTTTTGAGATCATTGTAGCAAGGGTCTCATTGACTTTGATTGTGGTTCTGATTGCTGCATGACATTAAGTCAAGTTCTGGGAATTGCAGTTTGGAAACTGAAACCCCTAAGAACAAGAGTTGGCACAGGTGACTTGCCCAGTCCAACTGATGTGTCTATCCTATGCTCTCCTGTCTCATTCGCTGTATAGTTTCTGAGTTTTGTAGCTGATAAAACAACTGTTCTACAAGCAATGTTTTTCAGTGCACAGTGTACCCTGAGCACTATTAAATCTGTCAAGTGACTGACAAGGGCTCTTGTTGAAAAAGCCATTTCTTCCACGCTGTCTATGGACATATTAAAATTAATATAAAGCGTATATTTTCAGAGGATTGCAGAAAACCAAAGATAATGCATAGGAATATAGGCCGATACTTTTCCTGTCTTTCAACTGTAACTAAAAATGCAAGTCGAAATTAAATAAAACTGCTAATTAATTAATATGGGGCTTTTTGTCTGTAGATTTTCCAGAATGCACTAGCAGCCTATTTTTACTTTTGTGATTAAATATTATACTTTATTTAATATATATTAATATTAGTTTTAGCAGTAGTAGAGTCCTGTAAAATTTGTGTATAGACCATTTAAGACTACAAAGAACATACAGCAGTCACCTCATACTTTTTTATTTACGATGTTGTCAAAACATTGCTGGCAGCTGTGAAATCCCTTGGGGAGAACTGAATCAAGTAATTGTAAGAATGAACTGTCGGGTTATGCAGTTCTTTGTGTCAGTGAGTAACTGTTCTCCGCTCTTTATTCTCTGGCAATTCTTAGATAAATTTTAAATCATGGAACATATCCATAGTTATTAAACTACTGTGGATGCCGCCTCCCTGGAAGTGTTCAATGCCAGGTTGGATGGGGCTTTGAGCAACCTGGTCTATTAGAAGGTGTCCCTGCCGGTGGTGGGGGAGTTGGACCTAGATGATCTTTAAGGTCCCTTTCAACCCAAACCGTTCTGTGGTTCTATAATTCTATTTAGAGAAAATTAGAAGAAATCTGACTTCTTTTTTCTCAGTTTAGTATGACTAATATTGACTCACACTAGTATTCTGTTTGGAGATCTTTACTGCCAGTTGCTTGTAGAGAAGCTATAAGTGTTGTGTGGTAGTCCAGAAATACAGAGAAGTATTTCATTTATTCTACTTGCTATATTTCAAGCTTAGGGAAACAGGTAATATTCCCTGAATGAAGAGAAAAGGAAGCTCTAACAGGACCAAGAAGTCTGGAGTGCTGGTAGGATGCCCCTTCCACTCTGGACTCATTGTTGAATATAAATACAGAAAAAATATGGAAAGCATAAGCTCGAGTACAGGAATTCTCTTGTCAAAGGAGTTTTAATAAATTCTAACTGACCAGGAGAAGAATTAACTTTTAGCTAATGCAGCTACTTAAATACTGAGGGTAAAACACATATCTGGAGAGTAGTCTTCAGCTTAGGGGATATTAAATTCTTACCTGCAGGTTGTATTAGTGCAACAGAAAGAATGGGATGTGTTTTCTCTCCTTTATACTGTTATGCTCATCTACTGGTGCATGGATTGATGATTCACATGCACTTCCGGGAAATGACAAAATGTTGTCCTGAACTTCGTCAAGGAAAGTCGATCTCATTCCCAGAGCAGAAGTTCCAACAGGGAAGCAGTCATTTCAGGCGCGGTGTTTTCTCTTGCTGCTTTTTACAGTTTAGAGAACAACACTGACAGGTAGATTTTGTGAGACGCCTGATGCTGTAAGTGTGCACTGGGCATGTGTTGATATGTACTAGACAGAGCCTCTCAAGGCACTGCAATGAAGGTAGACCTGGTGTTCAGAAATCAATGTGAAGAACTCATACCTTTTAAGCCTGCATCGATTGTGAATAGTTGCCAGAAAAAAAAATCTATTCTCTGGCAAACATTGGAAAAAAAGTATAGGGAACCTGTGAAGTTTTGTTGCCTTCAAGATCAGATAAATCTGAGCAGGAAGAAGTTCAGGATTGTAGTTACAACTTTAGAGCTAACTCTGCCTTAGTCTCAATTTTGGTGCCTATGGCTTTCAGTATTCAAGAATGCTAAATAAGAAAAAGGCAGACTTGATCTTACATGTGGAAAAATCTGGTTTTACCATCTACAATTTATTAAGAGAAGGCAGACATTATAATATGCAAGCATAGGTAACAAATCTACTATTAATCTTTTGCAGTTTCACAAAGATACTGTTTTGATGCATATTTTAATTTCACATGGGCAGGATGTGGAAGAGATCTCAGCAGATGGTTGTCATAAACTCCATACCTCATTCTGGAATTAGCGTGCAAAGCTATCCAGCTTGGCACCAACTACACAGCATAATTTTCCTGCATTTTCGTGCCAAAAGAAATCTGGCATGGAGAATATTTTTTCTAATTATTTTCAGATTTTATTAACCAGCATCAGACCTGCTTAACCTGTGGTTGCTCTATCCATAAATCTGTGTTTCATAGTTTTACGAGAAAAAAAAACAGTCAGTTATTATACAGCAGTAACCTACATCACTAACTGTTAGCATTATTGCATAACTTAATTACAATGATCAGTAAGTTTGCTTGCTAATGCTAGCGCCTGATGGTGAGTCTGCGTGACACAGTTGTGCCTAAATTACAAGTAAGCTTTTTGAGAAGAGAGAAATTTAGAAGACATAGTAATACTCATAAGGACAAAGTTGTCATTAAGATTATTTGAATAAAACTCTTCATACTTTTTGTAATACTTTAATACTTTTGATTTTTTTTAATGGGGAAACAATTCCTCACTGTATATTTGTGTGCAGGGAAGAAAGGTAGTATCTTCAGCAGAAACTCTTCCCCATCCATTGTCCATCTCATCCATTGACTCCGTATAAATAGTATCCAAACAAGTATTTTCATTTCATCCTAACTCTGAAATAAATATATAAAAAAACCCCAACACTATGCAAATGGAGGCCATCCCTTACAGGGCAATCTGAAAGCATATCGACCCCAGGAGAAGTTGCTGAAATTCCATGCCTGCTTGTGTAAGTAGTACATTCTGATGCTAACAACATGTTGTCTTCAGAAGTACCTCTGAAGTAAGGATGAAATTACCTCTGACAGATATTAGATAACTCTGAAAGAGATTAGGTAGGTATAGAAAGGTAGTGAACACCAACAAAGGCCAAGAGCTTCTTGCTTATTCTGTCTTATCCGTGAACAAAGGTTTTTCAGGAGAAAAATAGTATGGGGAATATTTAAATATCAAAGACCGATGGTAAAAATAATGAGTAGAAGCTCAACAGAGAAACTGGGTTGTCTATGTTTTAGACCTTAAAAACATAAACCATTGACAAGCTCTTCTACAACATAATAGTGTTAAAACAGGTGGAGTTGATGCCTCTGAATGCTCTGGCACCAAACTCCTGTCTTCTTTTCCACAGTTCATTAAAGACAGCTAATGAGCAGCAAAGGTAAACACTTTCCTCCTTTGCATACTGGGACACAGGCACCCAGTGGCAAGGGCTGTGTGGCAGCTCTCTCACCACCACTGAACCCCCTCTGCCGGAAAAGGAGGAGAAGCCCAGGGGGTTCTCCCACCACTAGCCAGTACCCACTCTGCTGTTAGAAACTCTTCTTCCACCTAGATTTTGGTGTTTAATAGTGTATATCCTCAGCTTCTTTAGCCTCTGACTGGTGTGGCTTAATACAGCAAGTTGATGTCTTCATAGAAGTGAGATTAATAATGCTGTCAAACTTGAATGTTTCATCATTTATTGTATCATACAGAGATGTAACTGGAATCATTTGTCTAGGACATGCCATTAAAAATGAGAACCCTACTTTGAATTTTTCTCTTGAGTTCAGCTTTGTAACTTGGTCACTCATCTCTCTTTGGAATCATTCAGAATATCTAATGTAACGAATTTGGATCCAAATGTCTCAAAACTTTTTTCCTGATTATTCGTTTCTTTAACATATGGCTAACTCATAACTTTGCTTAAAAAGAAAACAGAGAACTGTAGAAAAGACGATGGCCATTTCTTCTATGAAAAATTATTTTTCATATCTGCATTTCACTAATATGTTAGGTATGCTCTCTTTCCTGTTCTTGAAAAAGAAAGTTTGGTGTGTTCATCTATGTGATACATGTGACTGATGTGTGAATCCGGTCACAAGGTCCTAGAATTCAGCAATGTGAGAACTAGAAGAGTTTCCCTATAAAGCTTGAGTCTGGAAGCACAGGCTGGCTTTAAGACCTGCTAATGGGATAATAGAAACCAGGGAGCAAAAGTCTAAGAGAGCAAGCAGTGCTTGCTATTTTCTGTTGGATCCAAATGAAACTTTACATGCTTTGTAAACTGATATTTTAACTGATATGATTGAATGAAGAAGAGGAAAAATGAGCCCTTTATGATAATATCTTTTTATTCAGGGCCAGGCAAAATTAATTTAGAAGTAATGTACCTGCCCTTTACACTGTTATTCACATTTGTGAAAGCTCCACTGGCTGTTCTGCAATTATACTAATGATAGCTCTGACCCAATGTTCAACACAGGAAGTCTGATGCTTAAACTGTGCTTCTGTGACTGGACTCCTCTATCTGTTTCCAGCCTTTTAGTATTTACTTTTGTAAGTATTCTAAAAAAAGCAAAAAAAATAATGCTAAAGTGTTAATTAGTAGAAATAAAATAATGTATTTTGCATAGTGCTTTGTACATATGTTTCAACTTCTCCTTGCTTATATAAATGTGTATATATATTTGTACATGTGTTTCAACTTTTTAGTGCATGGTTTCTGTTTTTCTTTGGGAATGGGCAGGACAGATGGTTTGAATGTGGGAAAGACAGGTACAGTCCCATAGGGGTTCTGTATCACATGACTGCCAATTTCTGCTGTATTAAGGGGATGCTAAAGGTGATGATGTTTTAACTATTTTAGTCCTCATGACTAAATGTCCTTCATAAAGAAAAATCAAATCAGCTCCCCATGAACTTGTAGGTGGGTTCCCCTCTCCCCATGAATTTGTAGTCAAGCATTGGGAAAGGTAAGAATTCCTGCTTTTGATTCACTGTATAACCTTATGGATGATATTTAACGTTGATGCAACTTGATACCTAATTAGGAAAACAAGTATAATCATACTTAATTACTGTGCCTATTTCATAGGGGAGTTCAAAGATAAATTAGGTATAAGAGCTTGAAATAGAAAAAAATTTGGAAGTGGGTTATATCATCCACTTGTTCAGTCTGTTGACCTTAACTGATAATGAAGAAGCTGCAACTAATAAATGTATGAGAAAGATTTGTGTTAACTGATTTTTTTTCTGCTGTAATAGGTCTTAACATATCTACATTAGAGCCTTCTCAAATTGTGAGAAAAGACTGTGTGCAAACAACTCAGAAAATGGCATGAAAAGAGTGAAAAAGGCAAGAAACTGAAAATTACATAAAATTCCTTTCTTTGTAATGATTTACAATTCTGTTATCAGTCTTAGATAAGTAGTTTTCAAAAACAAGGACAGGGATGACTGTTGACCATAATATTAGTGTCTGAGATGCTAGGATAAGGAACACTTCTTGAAATGTTGCATCATTTAGCAATATGCTGCAGTATGTGTACAGATATGTAGATTACTATAACCTTCTGTTGCAGAAGTGCAGCAAGATTCATTGCTAAGAAACAGTGTGCATGGACAGACGAGATCAAACAAGCATGGCAAGTGGTGATGATGAGGAGGATACAAGTGACCCACTTAGGCAGGGAAAAGAGAGGAGTGGTAACTATAAGAAACAACAGACAGATGGCTAAACTAAACATAACAGACTTCTTAAAATGTCTGTAGCCCAAGGGTACAGACTTCACTACAAGTTGAATATTGACAGGTCATTTCTCAAGCATGTCTGGGAAAAAAGGCTGCTCTTTACTAAAGAGAAAGAAGAAGTACTGGGCAAAAACTGAACAGGTGCCCGCTGTTTTCCCAGGAGACAAAAATCGGTGTATCTTGTGTAGAAGAATAGAGCAAACTTTAGGAAAAGGAGCCTTTAGAGAGATTGTTAATTTAAGGCTATCCTCAGGTACCCTTACTATGTGACGTTCCCCTTCACTTGCCCTTTCTTACAAACATGATGACTGGTCCATGCTGAAATATCTGGATGCCCTGTTTCCAGACCATAGTCCTGCGGTGTGGTGTCCCCATCCTTGACAGTGAGTTACAAGGTTAGAAGTGGGACACCACTGATCTCAGATAGTTACACTCTTCTGTGTGCATTGCAGATGCCGTGAGATGGAAAAAGATGTTGAATTCTTTCCTTTAGCAAACTCCTCCTAATTTTTAACTGAGAAAAATCATGTCTCCTTGGAAAAAGAAGTGAGTGATGATGATGGCAAAGTTGGAATAACAGGTGGAATCCGAATAAAAACAGTGAAAGCTGAATGACATTTAAAATGACGAGAGGATATAAATAGACCAGAGCGAAAGGATGGGACTGAGAAAGGAGAAGCAAGAAGCAGTCGCAGGGTGATCGGTGACTGATGAAAGGAGGGGAAATTATTCCCATGCAGCAGATTTCACCCGTGGCCTTGCAGAACCCATGGCGAGACCTAGGGCGGAGCGACAGGACAGGCGATGGCAGCGGGAGCAGCGGCTGGGGAGAAGGCAGGTTGCCTGGCGAGTGGCGCTGGAGTCACCGTAACGCCGTGACATCCTGACAGAGCCTGGGTCTCAGTGATGCCCCGTGGCACCGTGAGATGCCTGCCCGAGCGTCTCTGCTACAGTCGGTACTTGTTTGACAGTTCTTCATTTTGCAGCGACTTTGTTCCCTTATGTTTATTCACTCGTGATGTTTTGTACACCGTCTGTTTCTTCCCTCACTGCTTTTTCTTTTGGTTATAAAGTCATAAGCTGCATTTGGTGTAAATATGTGCATATACTCTTCATCTAGTATTTCAAATAGCTCATTTTTTTGATTAGCGCAGAGCTCAAGTGCCTGCCCTTACTTTGACCTTCAGACAATGGCCAGATTTCACTCTTGTTTACCCTTATTGTAAATCCTAAATAACTCTATTGGATGTAATGCAATTCCACTGTACCCTGCTATAAATGGCAAGATGATTTAACCAAGATGCAGGCCAAACGCCCTTTCCATCTGGCCATAGGAAAGGTGTGTGTGTAGCAGTTCAGGAAGAGCTCTAATTCTCTTCTACACTGCACAGGGCTTGCAGCCCCAGCGCTGGTCCTGGCTGTGGACACCACCGTGTCGATATGATTGCAGGGGGCTGCAGAGGGTGAGCTGTCAAAACTGGAATCGCAGCTACCTCCCCGGTTGTGTTACAGAGCTTTTGTTTGAAAATTCTTGCTCACTTTGAGCTTTAAGTCTACCATACGATCACTCAGCATGGTGGACACAAGCTCTAGTATCTCGTGTACCATCGCAGCCTTTTGCCATCCTTATAGCCTGGCTTCTTGGACTCTCCTGCCTCCATCTTCTAGTCCAGTTGTGTAGTTGCTAGCAATACCATTGCCACCAGTCCCTTTAATATCTTTAGTGGTGGTTTTCTGAATAAGAACTCCCAAGATATCACTGGCTTCATTTTCTTGCAGCTTTTAGGAGTGAAACAGGAGGTTGTACTTGTGTCCTCTAAGTAGTCGGAGAATCAGGGTGCACACAACTTTGCAAGCAACATCAGCAAGTTATTTCTTTGCTGCTCCGTGCCTGGGTTGTGCAGGCTCCTGTTGTTGTCAGAAGAAGTGATGTGCTCTACAGAAGGGGGAAAGAACAGTGACTTTCTTTAAATTAGTGCTGAGATGAGCGTTTAAAGAATAGCTTGTTTCTTAAGGTGTCAGGAATGCTGAAGGACAGCAGTGTCGGTGGGAGGGCAGGGAAGCAGAAAAAAATCCCTGTGTGTCAGAGATCAACAGCTGTCACAGCACATTTTTGCACTAGAAAATGAACTTGCAGGTTACCTTGTTTTGTCACGGAGCTGGGTGAATTGGGAATTTCTGGGAATTGAACTGACATTTTGGGAGTCTGCGTCCCTTGGAGGCTGGTGGCACTTTCTCGTTGACCACAGCAGCTGCAGCACCCCTGCATCAGTGCTTTTGTGTTTTACTAATGTTAATGAAAAGTGAGAGGCAGATGATAGCAGTTGTAACTGACAGTCTCTAGGTTTAGTGACAAGTCTAATAATAATAATTTTGCTCTTCATCTGAGGCATTCAGTGATTTGTTCTAATGTTCGTAATACTTTTCAAAAGTGGCATGACTAACCAAAACAGTTTTTTAATATATGAAATATCTTAGCAACGTAATTCAAAAACCTTTCAAATAAACATGGATTAAATAGAATAATTCAAGTAAACAGATATTAAATATAATATATTTGACATCAAGCAAGAGCTATTTGTGCACACAATCAATGATGGAACTCATTAAACAATATTGTTACTATTCTGCTTATGATTCAAGCTAATCAACTAGCAGAAACATTTTAAAGAAAAAATTTTCTTGGGGTTTGTTTTTTTTTACTTCCATGTGTAAGTGAGTTAAACCGGAGTTTGTGTTTAGTGATTCTAGCCCTCTGTGAAGGTAGGAAACTGCAACATATATCTTCTAATACTGTGTTCATATATGAGAAGTGGACCTGGGCACATGCACTGCTTCCACAGGCTTTGTGCTAGTTGTCAAAGACTCTGCCACATAATAAATGGGAAGCAGGAGACTGGGGGATAGTATCACCAGAGATATTGCAAGGTTATTCACTGACGACTGTAAACGCATATCCATAGTTTCACACACATAGCCACTGAATAACATGAAAAATCAGAGCAAACAAACTCTCAGCGCAGATGATTGCATGTGTTGTTAATACAAGGAGCAGATTACCCTGGAATCCCCCATTTCTGATTTACACAAATCTTCTCCATCCCTCCAGAAAATCTCCACATTTTTTTTTGTCTTTTCTTTCCCTGTTGAATAATCTCCAGTGGCTCCAGGCTAAATTCCTTTCCTCTCTTCATAAGTGCAAGATTTTCCTTGCCTGAGTATGGTGAACAGATTTTAGCTGTCTAGGACAAAGAAGTCAGAGATGACTCAAGGAAGAAATTCAAGTCCTAGAAGGGTAGTGGCTTCAGGTTTTCCCACAAACAGAGCAGAAGACTTGAGTTAAAGGAAGGTGTATTGCTCCTTTTCCTCTGCGTTTTCTGAACTGGATTTCTCAGAAGCCTTTTGGTGGGGGTGGGAAGGAAATCCTCAAACGACAAACTCTTCTCTACTGACATGCCTCTGCAGCCATCAGATTACACTGTGAGCTCCCTCTTTACAGTGGAAAAAGCCTGGAACTGTTACGTTTTCATGTCAAATGAGAAGTTATGACTCTGGGATTTATTTGATGTTCCAGACAATCATTACCAGAACTGACACAGCCTGACTTAGTTACTAAAAGAAAGTTTAATACCTTCTGATAAGTTATTCTTCAAACTTTTGTTCAAGGCATTTCCGTTGATTTTTGTTAGAAGAATTCACTGAAGTCAGACGTCTCTTTTCCCTGATTTTACTTTTCGCAGATTTTTCTGCTGGGTAGAAAAATAAATGTCATTTGTAAAGAAAACCAATCTTCAGCCTTTACTGTTGCACTGAATAGAAATATTTTCCTGATGAATAGCCCATAACATTGCTTCCTATAGAACACATAAAGAAGCAGCTTCTTTCCCTGCTGTGTTTAATACAGTGGTGAATATTCCATCAGCCTCAGAGTAAGAATCAAGAAACCTGTGGTTTAGGCTGGCTTTACATGAGTGGGCTTGTTCAAGTGTTCGGGGAAGCAAAGGAAGAGTGTTACAATACTGCAGGACGTAAATGTGTTGCAACTCTCTCATACTAATAACAATTCTTGTTCTGTAACATGCCACGTATTGTGGCAGATTTACTGAAACAGTTATGAAATCTTTATAGTAAACAGTGTATTTTGTCAGCTGATTAGGACATTTCCATGAATGCAGAAATCACATTTTACATCATTCTAACAAGCCCATTTGAGTAACAGAAGCTATGATTATGGGACCTTTGTGATGGTTTTGTGATCTTTACTGAGTGGGTGCCAAAGCCCAAGAACGAGAGGGATTATTTATGCAAACTCTGATGTGAGAAGTGTCTTTTTATTTGCTCCAGGTTTAATTGTACATCTAAAACATTGCTGTAAATAGCCCTGACAAGGTCACTTCATGGCCAGTGCCCAACAGACTTGTACATAGTATGAAAGTGTTCAGTAATTTAGACTGTAGTTGAATTTTGGTAATTTGGCCTTTGAAAGACTTCAAGTACCTTTTTCATCAGGCTAATAGATATAAAAGATCTGGATGAATGAGCCAGCTAGAAGTATTAAATGGTTAGTGTGCTGTATAGCTAACGCTTTTCCTATACTGTTATAGAATAAACCGCTAATTTTTGCTGTACCGAAGGCAAGAAAAAGGCAAAAAACCACCAAAACCACCAAAACCACCACGTATTATTTGCTACTAAATACAGGACAAAAAGATCTATTTTAAATAAGCCTATGGTACCATAAAGAACCAGACAAATATCTAAACCAAAATCAAAATCAAAAAATGAGTGGATAGATCATGTACTGCTTATCTGTCCTCACATGAGGACATTTGCTATCCTGAGGTCTCGAATCTACCCAAGCCTCTCTTCTCAAGTTCAGTTCTAAACTGTCTTAGGTGATCCTTGAAAGACTTTGCTCTGTCTATTTTTTTCCTGTCTTCCTTATAGAAAATTCCTGCAAATTCAGATAAACAGCCCTGCCAAGGGAAATACCTCAAAACCATTCCTGTATGCTCATATTTTATTGTGTATTCTGTTCTGCAGACAACTATAATTTACACTTTTAGGCAGAGACGGCCATTGCATAGTGCGGTCCACACATTGCTTAGCCAATTGTATACTTTGTTTGGGTACGTGGTCAGTGAGATTTTTAATACCTGCAAAATTGGAAACAATTTTAAACAGAACCTTGTAGCAGGAGGTACCAGTCAACGAATTCTAACTATGTTTCTTTCTCATTTTTGAATTGCATGAATGTACACATTCCCTGGTGGGGAACAAATTCAAAGAATAAACTCCAATGGTGGCACCAACTTTACACAGTGCTAATGAGAATATGCGTGGTGCCATGCACTTGCTGTGGGGCAGAGCAGTGCCAGCAGGTTAGCACAGCTGGAAAATACCCAGAAAAAACAAAGTGAGAAAATAAAGACTAAAATAAAACTCACAAGGAAAAATGTGAGCATTGTGTGTGTCTATATATATATATAAATATTTAGAAATAAACACATAACAGCTGATTGAAATGACTTTTAAAGTTACAGTGTTTGTAACTCCTTTAAGTTGCTAAAGTAAATATAATGTTACCAGCAGAGAGCTAGAACAAAATGCTTTGTGTGCCTTTAAAAAAAGAGACGAAACCTGAAGTCATTAGAATTCTCTTTTAAAAACAATAGATAAAAGAAAATTGATTCTTATTTTTCAGTTTCCTTGTTTATACTGTGAGGACAAGACAGGTTCTCTGAAAGAGCAAGTATCTATAACAACACTCAAATAATCTGGAAGTCTTTTAATACATAAAGATATTTTTATATATATGTACACCTATATATATGCATAGGCATATGTATATGTACACGTGTACATATGTATTCATTGTGTTTGATGTTCTCCAGCTTTTAAATAGCAGTGCAATCTTGGCCTAGAGGGAAGAGATGCAATATTTAATTCTCTGGCCAAACATAGTTGCTAGAAAATGTCCTCATGCTAAGCTGGCATCAATCATTACAACAGTGTAATCAAGTGTGTTTAATCATAGGTGGAAAATGCTGAAACAGTGAAGAAAATATCTTCTTTAAACATTGTATTATCTGAGGGCCTAATTGGACATAAAGTGATGCAGGGTAATAGCATAAAGCATCATTATCATGTTATTATATTCAGGCTTGAATGACACTGAAAAAGCTGAATTTGTCTCATAAGAAATACATGTTATTAAATTTGATATGTTTTAAAGTAATTGCCATATTATCCATCATATAGCACTTAATCTTTTATTTTCTGAAAATAAAAAATTCGGTCTGTTACAGAATGGTTCCCACAAAGAAAAAACCCTCCTTCTAGCCTGATCACGAGAGAGAGAAAAATTTGTGTACATGATCCAGATGGAAGCCATTGCAGTGAAGTTTTCATTTCGGATGGCTGTGTGTTTGAGATCCGTTTTCCTTTCACCCTGTAACCTTGGTAAATCCTCAGCACAGGTGTACACTGTGCTTAGAATGAATCAGTGTACCTGGGCGAAAAATGTGTGGTAGTGTGAAAACTTCATTAGTTGTTACTGTGTCAGCCTCTGTGGAGCTGGACTGTGCTAGTGCTCAACCCTAGATGCATATGAAGAATTTCAGATAAGGAACTGGTGAATTGGTTTGTTATTGCATCTTCCTTCTCTGTGCCAGATGAATGTGAAATCCATATCAGGCTTGGTACTTGCATTAAAATGAGAAGTACTGATAATGTATGATGATTTATACCTTACTTCTACTTCAAAAACCTGTTTAATCACTTTAGTGTCTTAAATGGATGAGCATCTTTCCATAACTTATACATCTGGTGTATTAACTTTAAGTGAGTGTTGCAGTACTTTGCTATCTTAATCCAGGAAACTCGTTATGCAACATCTGTTTTAGAAGGCAGCTTGCAGTATCACCGGTGACAACTAGTTTCCATAGTTTCCACTGAAGTAATATATTGAATTTTCCACATCAGCACTCACTGATGAACAGCAAATAAGTCAAATCATGGAGGTACACAATAGCCAAAGAAAAGGAACTGCAAAGTTTTGCAGATAATTAAGCTATTGTATCAGATTTCAGCAATGAAAGACAAAACCCATGTCATTATGGAAGAAAAAAATATTTCTCATAGGTTACTGTGAAAATCAGGTTCAGGCACTGGATTTACTGTTGTCCTAGTTATACTAGCCTGCAGGCTCAGATCATTGACTTTATACTTAGATAGAAAGCTATTGTTGAATTTTATACAGAAAATGTTGCACATGTTTCTTCTGTTCCACTTTTATACCTCAGTGTTTTCCTGTAAAGCAGGATTATAACCCTTAATTGCTATATAACAACTCCATTTCACATTAATAAAGACACAAAATATTTGGCAGTAGATAGGATCAGTAAACACATTCACATATTGACTGATGGAGTAGAAATATTTGCAGTTAGAATACATCACTTGGGGAATGAAAAAGCAAAATCCAAGGATTTTATTTCCAGGAAACACTTTGCACAATCCAGTGCTGAATATTTTGAATGTCTTATTTTTAAATTTAATTGCGTTCATTAAGCATGTGAGTTCCCTTATGCTTTCTTAGGTTTTGTGTGCCATGGGACAGCATTGGTCAAGTATGCTAACACAATACAATTAGAAGCTGTAAAAAGTAAAAGGTGAAACTAAGATCCCATTTAAAATCTTGCCATTAACTGTAGGCAGACATGCTTGTCTGTACAAATGTTTCTCTGTCTGTCAGTGGTGTATGCCAAATACTGCTTTCAAAAAAATTTTGCACTCACAGCATGACAGCTCAACATCTCCGCATTTTGAAATGACCCTTTGAACTGAAAAATAAAAAAGCTTCATGGAGACTTTTCCTTTCATTCGTATAGTTTCGTTAACCAGAAAAAAATCCTGCAGTAATTCAAAAAGTTTGATACTTCACTAACTTAGGACTGTGTATATAAACAGTTAGGAAAAGAAAATGTGTACCATGTTGAAAAACGCAAATGCATTTTCAGAACAATGAAGACTAGTTCCTTGTGAAATCTGTGTTTGTGAATACAGGATGAGTACAAGTACAGGCATACACAACTGCACATAGAACTAGTAGACAACGCAACTCTGCAAATTCTTTTTTTTTGTGTTTCCAATCTTTTGTGGCTGCACAACCGTGTACTTTGAAAAACATGGCTGTAAATGCATTCTGCCTCAATGAAATATGTGGAGATAAACCCTAGCTGGTCTTAGCTGGGCGTATTCTACTGTGATGATCTCAAATTTGCATGGGAGGAAAATCTCAGACCTAAAAGAAACAGAACTACTGTGAAGACTGAATTACACCTTAAAGGAGGTGGGTGTGATGCGGTGTATGAGAATTAATTTACATTTGCGGGAGACTGTGATGACAGTTGAACAGATCCTTTTTCAAAATTACTTCAGCCCACACTCTGGGAGTGTTTAATTCAGCATAAGAAATGAGTCATTCAGCTGCAGAGTTCTGTATGGGTTACTACTAAGAACCTGAAACTTGTTTTTAAGCTACCATATAATTTATAACATAGGATTTCCTTTCACAGAATCACAGAGTGGTTGAGGTTGGCAGGGACCTCCAGAGGTCATCTGGTCCAACCCTCCTGCTCAAGCAGGGCCACCTAAAGCCAGTTGCCCAGGACTGTGTCCAGGTAGCTTTTGAATATCTCCAGGGATGGAGACTCCACAACCTCTCTGGATAGCCTGTGCCAATGCTCCATCATCCTCACAGAAAACAATGGTTTTGTGTGTTCAGACTAAATTTCATGTGAGGTAATTTGCACCCATCTCCTCTTGTCCCATCAGTGGGTACTACTGAGAAGAGTCTGGCTCCCTCTTCTTCATTCCCTCCCTGCAGATATTTATGCATGTTGATAAGATCCCCCTGACCCTTCTCTTCTCCAGGCTGAACAGCCCCAACTCTCATAGCCTCACCTCATATGAAAGACGCTCCGGTCCCGTAATCATCTTAGGGGCCCCATGATGGACTCACCCCAGTAACTCCATACCTTTCCTGTACTTGGGAGCCCAGCACTAGACACAGTACACACCTGGGGTACTCACCAATGCTGAGTAGACAGGAATAATCATCTCCCTTGACCTGCTGGCAATGCTCTTAATGCAGCCCAAGATAGTATTGCTCCAAGGGCACATTGCTGGTACCTGGGCAGCTTCTTGTTCACCAGAACCACAAGGTCCTTTTCTGCAAAGCTTCAGAAAACTGCTTTCAGGCCAGTGAGTCACCAGCATTCACTGGTGCCTGGGGTTGTTCCTCTCCAGGTATAGAACTTTGCCCTTCTTGTTTAACTTCATGAGATTCCTCTTTTCCCATTTCTCCAGCATACCAAGGTCCCTCTAAATGGTGGCGTAACCTTCTGGTGTACTGGCCACTCCTCACAGTTTTGTATCAACTGCAAACTTGCTGAGGGAATACTCTGTCCCATCATCCAAGTCATAAATAGAGACATTGAACAATACTGGACCCAGCACCGACCCCTGGAGTACACCACTAGTGACTGGCCTCCAGCTGGACTTTGGGCCACCGATCACAATCCCTGGGCCCAGTCTCTAGGTGGTTTTCAGTCCACCTCATTGTCATGTGATCTAACCTGTACTTTGTCAGCTTGTCTAGGATGATGTTACAGGAGATTGTGTCAAAGACTTTACTAAGGTCAAGATAATCAACATCAACAATTCTCCCTTCATCCAGGAAGCCATTCTTTTCATTGTAGAAGGCAATGACATTGGCCAAACATGATTTCTTGTTTGTAAGTCCATGCTGACAACACCCAGTCTTGTCCTTCATGTGTTAAGAAATGCTTTCATGGGGAATTTTCTCCCATCACCTTCCCAGGGACTGAGGTGAGGTTGAGCACCTTTAGTTCTCCAGATCTTTCTTCTTGCCTGTTTTGAAAATAGGAGTGATATCTTCTCTCTTCCAGACTTCAGGAACCTCTGCCAATTGACATGACCATTCAAGGATAGTTAAGAGTAGCCTCACAATGCCATCAGCCAGCTCCCTCAGCACTCCTGGGTGCGGCCTGTCAGGCCCCAATGGACTCAATGTATGTCTGGTTTGTTTAAGTGCTCTCTAACCTTGCCTTTCTCCACTGAAGAAGGGTCTTCCTCAGTCCAGACTTTCCCTGTTGTCTCAGGGGCCTGGGTTTCCTAAAGACAGGTGAGACACCTGTCAATGCTGTAGGAAGGCACCTGTTCACGCTATAGAATATGGCTTAGATGCTACTCTCAGTATTGCCCTAGCCTCACATGTGAGTAGTTCCCTCCCCAGCAGAGATTTAGGGAACATGTCAAACCATGGCATATTCAGTTTGTTTGAAGACTTTGTCCACCCATCAAGACAGATCTTATTTTGTTAATTGTGAAGTAAGTACCCGTGGAAAGTAATAAGCCATGGAAAAATGAATTCTAGACTCAGGTAGACCATTAGTCTTGATCAAAGCACTAGTTTTTTCTACAAGCCCATCAAAATTAGAGCAGATTCAGGCTGAACAGTTATGATTTCCATCTCTAACCTTTCTTCCAAGCTCAAGGGTAGAGTTGCAAGTGCTGGCCTTAAATGGCCATGGAGTGCTTTTCCACAGGGATGGTTGTGTTCGCAGCCAAACTCTTATTCCTATTTTTGTCAGTTCAAAATACAAATTCATCTGCTAACATCTTTCTAAAAATTGTTTTCTATTTACTAATGCTTATCAGTGCTTGAGAACCTGGTGTCTTGAGTATTTTTTTTTCTGTGATCTGGGGAAATTCTGTTTTCCAAATCTTCGAACATGTGGATCTGATGGGAAAAAAAAGGGTTAGTGGGAATTAGTTAGGAAAAAACAAGTGTTTTTTCAAACACATTATACAAACAAACAATATTATAGTTAAATAACAATTAATTCTAGTAAAGTAAGGAAAAGGAAAGATCCTGTCTTCTAAGACCTAACAAATTTATGAAATCTTAGCCACCAAAAGTTTTGTGGGTTTGAATTAGGATGGATTCTTGTTCCTCCACTGAGTTTCTGTTATATTGTGACCCCTTGCAAAATAAGAACTGGGACAACCAGTAAGAGGGGGATATTGAAAAAAAAAATAGAAGAGAAAGAATGAAAGTGAGTTTTTCTAGTGCACTGCTGGAACAACCTGAAGAATTTTCTGATTGGAAGCTCTTAAATGAATAGTTTCTCCTAACCATGAATTATGTTTGGGGAAGTAGAAAATTCATAAATTACAAGGAGCAAAGAGACCCAATAGGATATGGAAGAGGTGTTCTGGTAAGTCATGCTTGAGTCTTTAACCAGTCGCTGAGCTCCTCTCAGCTGTTTTGGTTAAAAAAAAAACAAAAGGGAAGAAAGGTAACATTTTCAAATACTGTGTTAGCTGTAAAAAACTGAGTTGATGATGCATTGCACTGCGTTTGGTAGAACATACAGCCTTTTTCCTTCATTCTGGATACTCTGAATTGGTGCTGGGAAATGACCCTGGAGAGGTGAAGGAAAGATTGCTTTGACCATAGGACAAAACCTGGAGAAATTTGAAGTGCTCCTGGTTTATGTGGTGCACCTGGCAATGTTTGAAAAGCTACTGGGTAGGTATCTATGCTGTATCTTTAATTTCTTTATATCTATTTTTATGCTTAAATGTTTAACAAGAACCGATGTATTTGCAAGTAGTCTCCAAGACACTTAATCTCTGTCGATCTGAAATGAACCTAAATGAAGGCAATGGATGAGATGAAATTTCCACATAAGAAGACCTGGTGAACTCCCCAGACAGCTGCAGAAATGTGGCACTTGTAAGGCTCTGCTTATATTAAGAAAGGCTTGTTTGGAGGTTTGCCAGTATTGAAAAAATGGTGGGATAGGCTCAGTAAGAGAGGAAACCTAATTTATTGGTCAGTAATATGTACTGTACTATTTCAGAAAGATTCTTCTAACAGCGCTCTCAGACTGCTCTTGCTTCAAAACGCTTTTCGTAACGATATGGATGATAGTCCTTACCAGCCTGACTGGAGCCAGTATATGCTCAAGAGCACAAATAACATTCAAGGGGAGCAGTTTATTACTACAGTGGAGTCCAGATCTGGTCTCCAGAGAAAAGGCAGAACTGCTTTAAAGTAAATAAATTGATTATAGATTTGCTTTTGTTTTCCTCCTGTTCTTTATACAGAAAGAAGTGTAGGATTGGGATGGGCTTGCTTTTGAGGTTCTTGAGATTGGGATACAGCTTGCCAAATATTTCCAAATCAAAATAAATTCACAGTCACCCAGCTGGTATGCGCATGGTGATGGCGGTTGTCCAGAGAGCATTTTGGGGAAGTTAGTTCCAAATTCTTCCTTTAACAGAGGCAAGGAGATGGATGCTCAAAGGAAAGAGTACAGGCAAGGAGAGATGTCTAATATCTGTCTTCACAGTTCCATCATGTGCAGAAAAGTAAAACAAATGGTTTAGCTGCTGGTGAACGGGCATACAGGAGCAGATTTGAGAGCAGTTTGTGTTCTCTGAAATCACCAAGTTGAGTGATGAAAAAATCTGGGTTTTTAACAGCAGTGTCAGGTATGATAATTCTCAGAATGCCTCAGTGAGGCTCTGGGATGACAGCAGGAAAGCCTGGACTTCAAAATTTCAGGTTAAGACAAGAAATTTTCAACCCAAGTTATAGGGGGTGTTAGGAATCCAGGAGAATCATGAAACTTTTACCCAATCAACTTAGCCCGAGTGGTGGTGAGCATGAATAACAGTGCGGGTTAGTCAGGCCTGCCTGGGAGAGAACTGGAACGGAGAATTTAATCTCATAAACCCCAGGGCTGGAAGGCTTAAATTTAATAAAATAATCTACCTTTGCTGCTAAGTAGGATTAGTTGCAGCCACCAGAAGCTGAAAGTACTCAACAACCTGAGGTGTGATGAAGTTGTATATGTTTGCCTTGGCTTGCTATCCTGAATTTAAATGCATAATAAGACATTGTTACCCAGTACCTATCCAGATTTGGCATTAAAATGAATAGCAGACATTGACAATTTAATTACATTAAATATATTTCAGTTTTAATTAAACACATTTCTTTTAAAATAATTGATCATTTGAATTATGATAAAAATAAATAAACTAGTCTCTATTAATTCCAGTTATAACACTCTTTCCTTTGACAGAACAACAGTGGTAAAGTTACTGTTATTTCTTTAGTGTCCATTTGTATTTTCTATGATGAGGTGAATTATTATATTGAAAGACAAGGTATTTAGTTGTCCTAAACTTGACACATTTAATTAAATTTAGGACATTCTATTTGAATTGAATGGAAAAGCAGAAGGAATGTCTAACACGGATTCCCATGCTTCTAAAACCAATAATGCAAATCTGGGTTAATTATGGTTAAATAATATCTTGGTACTAAGGGTTTCACAATTGCTTGTATTCAGTTCCAAATACTTACACTGTAAGTCTATATAATTTTTTAGTTGGAAAACATATAATGTAACGTGACAGCTATTTATTCCATTGATGCTGAGATAGCTCACCACAGGTTCTTCTAGCAGCACAGAAGACAGGTGAGGAATCGACAGTCAGTGCATCATTCAGCTGGTAATTTTGTGTTCACAGCAGAGGCTTATTAGCATTAGCTATACAGCTATATCATAGTACTGAAACTATATCACTAAGTCATATAACTAAAAATGAAGTCATATTTTTAGTTATATGACTAAAAACCCTGTATCTCTACAACTTGCTCCAGAAAAGCACTGAAATCAGTGGAATCTTTTTTTTTTTTTTTTTTTTT
>Ga0065711_1029625_pt1 | contig 35460 bp, 22 predicted proteins | sample Hoacrofraction12_FD_59098 | JGI IMG/M metagenome (GOLD analysis project Ga0065711, IMG submission 59098) | Hoatzin crop microbial communities from Cojedes, Venezuela - Epithelial fraction 12 v2 (version 2) | ecosystem: Host-associated > Birds > Digestive system > Esophagus > Crop | place... | reverse complement strand
CCCCATCCTCCTGACACCCACCCTTCAGATATTTGTAGGCATTTATAAGGTCCCCTCGCAGCCTTCTCTTCTTCAGGCTGAACAAGCCCAGCTCCCTCAGCCTTTCCTCGCAGGACAAGTGCTCCAGTCCCCTCATCATCCTTGTAGCCCTCCGCTGGACTCTCTCCAGTAGCCCCTCATCTTTCTTGAACTGGGGAGCCCAGAACTGGACGCAGTACTCCAGATGGGGCCTCACCAGGGCAGAGTAGAGGGGAAGGAGAACCTCCCTCGACCTGCTGGCCACACTCCTCTTATTGCACCTCAGGATCCCATTAGCTTTCTTGGCATCCAGGGCACACTGCTGGCTCATGGTCAACCTGTCGTCCACCAGGACACCCAGGTCCCTCTCCACAGAGCTGCTCTTCAGCAGCTCCGCCCCAAGCCTGTACTGGTGCATGGGGTTATTCCTCCCCAGGTGCAGGATCCTGCACTTGCCCTTGTTGAATTTCATCAGATTCCTCTCTGCCCAGCTCTCCAGCCTCATGTACCCTCATGGCAAAAAAATCCGACAGTATCCTGGGCTGCATTATGAAGACCATTGCCAGCAGGTTGAGGGAGGTGGTTCTTCCGCTCTACTCAGCCCTGGTGAGATGTCTGGAGTGCTGGGTCAAGGTCTGGGCTCCTCAGTACATGAGAGATATGGACATACTGGAGTGAGTCACAGAATCATCTTTGTGTCCGTTTTCTGGACTCATTCCAGTAAAGCCTGGACATAGCAAAACAGCTTACCAGCTGGGGAATCCAGCTTGTTCTGCAGAGAGGAGACAACCTGGCTTGAACTTAAATGCAGTTTTCCAGACAGCATAGAGTCTTGAAAATTGTTTGGTGTAAATAACATAATTCCTACATCCCAGATAGATGGTAAAGAAAGATGTCTGTCACCTGAGGAACTCAATTTTTTAGAGCTGGAGGGTTGTTTCTGTTGGGGGGAATCTACACCTTCACACTCAGTCCCCCACTGCTGCCCTAGCTTGCCCAGGAGAGCCTGGCTGGCATTGAGAGCCCAGCTGCCTCTGCATCACCCTGATGATGACCTACTTCAAATGCTGAAGTGTCCTCAGGTTAGCAGGCATTCAGCTGGGCCTTCCCGACAAACCAGCATCTTTAGGGCATCCCAAAGCTGTGATGGGTATAACAAACATTCAGACAAAACCTTCTGGATGCCAGCAGAGGATAGAGGAACATCCATAAAGCGCTATGACAATTTTTCCACACAGCAGTCGTTCTTTCCATGACACATAACTGCAGGTATAGTGGGATGACAGGATCAGTGTCAGTTCTGGGTAGTGCTGTGTAATTTGAACACAGGAGGAGAGAGGTGTTATCTTATTTTGTCTTTAACTAAACACTATGATGATCTCTGTATTTGCTGTATCGTGATGGCCACGTGTCCTTGTTTCCACTTCCACTTAAAAGGATGGCCAGTTAGTCACACTTGTAACTACCTACAGATTGCCAGTCATCTTTAGCTTAAGAAGGAAAGTTTCACTGCTACGATTACTACTACCATGTCTTTCTCTTATTAGAGGACATTTATTTCTTTATGTATTAGAGGACTTGTATTTCTTTAAGATTTCACTCTTATTATCAGGGGAAGTATTCTAAAAATCTCAAATGTATTTGGTATTCTCTAGTTTGGTAATATTAGATTATAGCTGTGGAACAATATATAACCTCTTGTTTATAAACCCAGAATCGTGCATCTAGGCAATGCCTCATCCAAGAAAATGTATTGGTTTTTTTTTCCAGTGATGAATCACTTCTTCACACCACTGTACTCTAACCTCATAATGACATTCATTATCACAACATATTCAAAGCCTCTGCTTGTGAATGTAGTGAGGAGATGTTGTTATAAGAAGGATAAGCAGAATGGTAAACATGGTAGTTAGAGCTGAGCTGAGTTACAGTTAATCTTTAGGATAAGAGTTCTGCATTCATCTGTCCATCGGAGGGTCTTACAGACTTTGTATTAAAACCAGATATTAACATCTGGGCTTCCCCACTCTGTTGTGAAAGACTAATTTCTGAAGAAGATTCTATAGAATCATACAATCACAGAATGATTTGATTTGGAAGGGACATTTAAAGGTCATCTAGTCCAACCCCGCTGCAATGACCAGGGACATCTACCACTAGATCAGGTTGCTCAGAGCCCTGACCAGCCTGACCTTGAATGTTTCCATGCATGGGGCATCTATCACCTGTCTGGGCAACCTGTTCCAGTGTTTCACCACCTTCATCATAAAAAAAAAATTTCCTTATATCTAGTCTGAATCTACCCATTTTTAGTTTAAAACCATTATTCCTCATCCTATCGCTACAGGCCCTACTAAAAAGTCTGTCCCCATCTTTCTTATAGGCCCCCTTGAAGTACTCAAAGGCCACAATAAGGTTTCCCTGGAGCCTTCTCTTCTGCAGGCTGAACAATCCCAACTCTCTCAGCCTGTCCTCATAGGATAGGTTCTCCAGTCCTCTGATCCTTTTGTGGCCCTGTAGCCTGATACTCCCAGCAAAGATTTCTTCATCCCAACCTCATAATTTGCTCTGTCCTGGCCTTTGAGATGTGCCCTACCCTGCTATAATGATCTCTGTATTTGCTATATCATGATACGCCATTTTGATTCTGACATGTCTTTCCCACTGCAGAGATCAACAATATCTCATGACTTTTGAGCAATGTAGCAATGTAAATAAAGGCAAATCCAGTAGGTGAGAGACCCAGTTAAGTAGGAGGGTTTTTTCTACTTGATGTAAGGAATTGGCTTATGGTGAATATGATACATTGAGTAATTTGCTCTCTACCCAGAAAGGGCAAACAGCTTTATGTCAGCAGAGATGTACAAGCCAACTTTGTTTTAGCTTGGAAATGGATCATAAGATATATCAGTGCTTAATAGTTTGAGATGTGTACAGCTTAAGTTCTGGGATCATTTTGCTTTAGGGAATTTTGGTAAGACATCCGCAGTAGTATTACAGCAACACATACATACTATAATGATGACAAGGTAACCATGGCAATGATGATAAGACAGAACTGATTCCAACATACACGTGTAAGCCATAGAGGAGCAATCCATGAACATACACAGTGTAGGAAAATGAATATGTCAAGAGCACATGCTCAGGTCCAAAAGCCACTTGTGCTAAAGGGTAGCTGCTTTCCCTATGAGAGCATTGTCTACCCTCCTGTTCCTTTTTTTCTTGCTAGACCACAGAAATTATGGACCTGGAAGGGCTAACAGGCCGTTAGTTTGGCTTATGAGGGTGCTATCTTTATTTTAGAAATAGAGTGAGTTAATGCTGTGTTTGGCTTCTGGACCAGACATACAAATATCACAGTAGTAATTTCTATGTGGTTGGACAGGTGAAGCGAGTACAGGACAAAATGTCCAAGCATTTGTACTTGTATTTGAGAGAGAACCTGAAGTCAGGCCCAGCATTGCTTTGAAGATCAGGGACAGCAATTTGTGCCTGGGAAGATTGTAGTGTCCCTAGAAGTTGACGCTGAAGTGGCAGGTCTGGCCACGGGGCTGATGGTAGAGCCATGTGCTGTGCTGGCCGAGCTCAGGCACATGCACGGCCTCATCCCTCTGCAGCCACAGGAGCCCAGCAAGGCTTTACAGCTACAGATCTCTCTGGATCATCACACAGCATGCCATCATCCAGCAACCACAGTGATCTCATACAGGTGAAGAAGAGAAGCAGGTAAAGAATAGGAGCCCATCAGTGCGGGTCTTTAGGGATGAAGAACAGTAGTTCTTCAAGCACTACCCAATCCTATAAAACTAATGTAGAGAAAACTCCCATTGATTTTAGCAGGGATTTTGCTATGTTGGATTTACAGTATTCAGCCCACTGCAATGCATTTCATAAGCTTTTGATTGGAAAAAATGGCGCACAGGTCCAACAGACTTAGAGTAACATTGTTAAAGACACTGAAGTATCCACTGCTCCGTGTTTCAGGCTTGCAGCTTCATGGCAGTGTCAACTGTTGTTGCTCTTTCCCTCTTTGAAACAGAAAGAAAAAAATGCAAATTTGCAACACTACAAATCTGGTTTGCGTAAGTCCTTGGGCCAAAGCCATCTCCGATGTAACTCTGTTGCCTTGGGTCTTATATATTTTCTTCCTGCGTTTCACTCCAGAGATGTAGTCACGCAGCCAGTAGGGTGATTTGGTGAGAATGATTGCAGAGATTATCACAAACAGATCCTATTCTCTAATCTAATCAAAATTTCTGTCTAATACCCTACACATGAAGTCCACGTTCAAAGCACTGTGCACTAAATGATGTACTCGGCACCTCCCAGACCAGGCAGCAGAAGCAGGAGATGAATGCATAAAACAGGAAATGGATCATGGCCAATTAGCGGTGCAAAAGCCGTGGCAGGTCATTTCCAAAATAACAAATGAGCCTGGCAGGCTGGCATGTGTTCGTGTAGTGTCCTGAGTCAGGCGAGTGTTGAAAACCTTATTCCAGAGCTGCAGGTGGCTGCGGAGCCCAGTCTGAGTGGGCTGCTTTCCATGCTGCAAGATGGGCTTCGGAGGCCATGATGGTCTGCAGGCACAGCGCAGCTGGGTGAGTGGAAGAACAAGAGAAACTTGAGATATAAGTCAAACTTGTCACTGCAAGACATTTACAAATCATCTGAACTATGGTCCCCATTACTCAGAGCCTGCCTCTGTCCAAGAGGGATATCTACCCAGCAGGGAGGGGGAGAGGGAAAGGCAAAGCTCAGATTTCAGCCAATTCCTTTCCCTGGTCTTTTTTCTCAGTTATCAAGAGGGAAAAAGGATTTGAGGATCTGGGAGCATCTAGCCAGTTAGAGGTCCATGACCCCAGCCGAGCTCAGAGCCTGCCAGGCCAGGCAAAATGCAAACAAACCGTGCAAGATACTCCCTGCCACAACGGGGCTGTAGCATAAAGAAATGAAAGGGCGGAAGGGGAAACACAGGCAGAGCAAGATGATGGGGTTTGCCTTCGTTTGCCCTTCACCACAGCGGTGGGCACTGACATCCCAGGAGGAGAATGGTGAGGCAACGTGATGCCTTCAGCTCACGGCTGTCCTGGTGAGCATCCACTGGTTGGTAAGGGCAGGCACCCCAATGTACAGAGAGAAGAATCTGTTCGCATGTAAAAAAATCCTCATAACAATAATAATAGGATTTTGATGTTTGAAGATGTCACAGTTAAACAAGAATGATCAAATTAGTCCATTGTAACTTGAAGTCAACATGAAATAGAATAAAAGATGAAGAGACCAGAAACTCTTTTTTTTGTGACACAAGAGGGCACATACGAGAGAGGCAAAAAGAGTAAAAGAGAAAAAGAACAGGGAATAAAGACACTTGAAAAACCTTTCTTCACAGCTTTTGTTTAAAAGAGAGCTATGTGTTTCTGTGTACTAAACCTCTCTCTCTTGTTTTCCAGACAAAGAACAGGTGGGAACTCAAAAGAATTGGCTGCTTAAGTCCCATTATATTTGTTTTCTTTTTTGAAACCTTCTTAGTTTTGTTATATGCTATGACAGCTTTTGAAAACCATTTCAGTGACCTCTTGCATCAGTTGTGCTTTAGATTTCTTTCCATCATCAAGGCCTTCAGCAAACAGACTCCTCCACGGGAACAGTTGAGGGCTGGGAATTAAAAACTTTGGTTTCCAGCAGCTGATACAAGAATTGATGAGCTATAAGTGGAAATGAAGACAAAGGCAACCTTCTTGCAAAAAAGGGGGTTGGAATTGTAGCATGGAATTAGGCTGTACAACACATATTCCTGACATCAGACCAGTTTTACTCATTCCTCTTCCTGTGCTTGTTATTGAGGCTATTAAGATAAACATGTTGACAACTCATCTTAGGAAAAGAAACATCTCAGCTCTGCAGAAAACCACCCTTAGAATGGAGTATGTGGCTGTATAATCTATCATAATCCTAGGGCAGAAAACTGCATCTGCTTAAACAAACAGGCAGAAAAATCTTCAATATTATTCTCTAGTTCTTGAAGTCTTAGTAAGAAACCTCATCAAGACTAGCTGTGGCGGGTTGTGCTGAATTGTCGAACATTTTTGTGTTGAGGATGAAGCTGTGCAGAGAATAGAAATTCTGTTTCATGTAAATTTTCAAGGTTGTGATGTCAATTTTCACCACGGTTAGGCATGAAATCCTTATGCTTCAAAATTCTGCAAGAAAATCTTTTGAAGATTCATTTTAAGTTGCTCAAAATGCATTTCAGCAATGATAGTTCATTTTTATTTTATTTCTCAGAAGTCTTTTTACAACATAAAATAGAATACGAAATTAAAGAATTCAAAGGAACACAATACTTTCAAAACAAGAAAACCTGGTGTTTATTTCCAAAATGTCAAAACAGGATAGTCCTCAGAGCAACTTTTACTGTTCAGACTGAAATTTGGCAAAATCGGCATGCTTATGTAATAGAAAATGGTACCACTAGTGTTTCCCTGTCCAGCCCTCATGGACAGACACTAAAGGGGGAGCAAATTATTAACAATTTGTCAATAGTAACATTTTCCTTGTTGTACAACAAGGTTTATCAAATAAGTAATATAACTGGCTCAATGACATACTTTTAAGGGAAAACAGCATCTTTTTTTTTAATTAAATTTTATATTGCTTGCAAAACAATTTTTTTTACAGACACACTTTTTAAAAACTGCACTAAAAGCTGCAAAAGATAGGGTAAGGACCAAAATATTTGGTTGTATTAGATACTCAAAAGTTTTGTTTAAAAACCACACATATTCTATAGGAAAATGCACTATTCTGTAGTAGGGCGATGATGCTGTTTGAGCCTATGGTATGATAGGGGATTGACATTGTCACGTGTGAAGTCTAAGAGAAGTAATATTTATACTGCAGTGAACCATAAATTGAAGTACTTGCAATTATGAAAATATGGTGTTTTCCTAAAAAGATTATCCTGCAAGAAAGCGGCAGAAATCAGCCCATGCAAAAACTCAACTCCTGGGACAGCTTGCTAAAAGCTAATCCAGCTGTTTTTACACTGCCCTTTATCAGCCAGCTTACGGAAGTGCTTGGCACGTGTAACCTCAGAAAGCAAATGCTGAGACGGAATCTGATTGCCATCCATAAATATGCTGAAGGAGGAAAAAGGGAAGCAATAGAGAGGAAAAAGAGCTAACAAAGCCCAAGGACTATGTTGGCACCTGGGACGAGTGGTAAAAACTGGCCATGAGCAAATTCTAGAAATCTGAAGAAGGATTTTAACCATCGGGGAAGGATAGTTCGAGGGTGGCCTTCTCATAGAAAAACGAGGAACAGAAAACTTAACTGATTTTACAGTTTCATCAAACTGGAGCTCAATTAATATTTTAAAGGGATTTCATGGCACAGCTGTTTGAGGTAATAGAGATCTGGATTCAGTGATCCAGAAGATTGCTTCTAATCCTGTCTTACTAAAATACAGCTGTGAATATGCCCAGAAAACATGAAAGTCCACCAAAAAAATCCTCTGAAAAAAATGCAATAGGGTAAAAAAAAAGGACAGGTGCAAAGGGCAACATCCTGGTCCCAGGAGAAAGGAGAATCTGAACTGGAAAACAAGAGATGCATAAGAAAGGGAGAAATGATTAGGCAACACGAGAGAGTCATCTCGTAAAAAAAAAAAAAGTGTTTTTAGTGTCAGAAATGTTGTGATTTAGTGTATTTATTAATAATCTATAGAGAACGTGAACTGCACACAAAGGGGTCTCACTGATGATCCTGGCTTGGGAGGAACTGAAATGTAGGTCAGGACATGGAAATAACACAAAGTGACCTACTGAGACTGGGGACATTACTAGAGAAAATAACAAGATGAGTTCCCACTTGTAAGCATGAAAACATACCTGAGGCAAAATCCTCCAAAACACTTGTAGTCAATGGCAAGCTACTAGCAGGAAGACTGAAACACTTTGCAATGAGAGTGGGTGGCCAATTGAACATAAGTGCATATTACAGTTTGGCTGCAAAAATGTTGATGCAATTTTAGGGTGCAGTTCCCTTGATATTTGAATCAAAGGCAATAGAGACCTATTTTCTACATCATTTTAATGCAAATGTATCTGGAATAATACACTCAGTTGGAGGAGTTGCTGCTCATGGACAAATTGGAACAAGGATGGTGGGAAACAATAAAAATTATCAGGAATCTAGACTGGCTGTCTTAAAAAGCAAATTTAAAAGCTCTGTGTGTACGAACAGCAAAGGCCCTTTCAGCCCTGTTTTTCCATGACTCCATGCTGAACAGATATAGAGTCAGAAGTTACGAATGCCAAAGGGGAGGAAACAATTTAGACTGCTACATAGACACAGAAGTGCCAAATGGGGTGAAATTAGCAATGTGAAACCACAGGCTGGCTAAAAGGAATATCTTTCAAGATGTATCCAGATGTAGAAAAGCTGCCGGGGGACCTGGCAGAAGCCTGGTCACTCAGGATTTTTACAACAAGGCTGGACAAAACACTAGAAAATATACCATAGGGAGTAGTTCTCCTCTGGCAAAGAGCAGTGGAGCAGATGATCTCATAGGCTTCTAGCATCTCTAACCTCTGCAGTTCTATGATTTCTGCCTCTAAAGTGTAACATTTCAAGAGGAAAGGAAATAAATTGAAAGTAAAATATTAGATGGGTAAAAAAACCCACAAAACAACCTGGAGGATGAATGGAGTTCTGTCCTCTTGCCTTTTTGTATTTAAAGGAGTTGCTTCTGGCACATTGTTTTCTTGTCAGAGGCACTTCATTTTCTGTTTCTCTTGCTTCGCATTTTCTCTCTTTCTACAAAAGCAGAAGTAGCCACTTCGGACTGCTGATGCCTTTCTGGGGAAAGATGTTGCTCTCATGCTTTGGAACAGCAATAGGGCTTCGGCCAGTCAAAACATAAGAACCTCATTGTTTTCTTTGGGAATGGCTTTCTTTTTAAAGCAAGGCCCAAGCAAGTACATGCATCATGGCATACGCACCAGCCCATCAGCCCTGCTCCCTTCCCACATTGCTTTCTCCCTCATTCCAGTACAGTCTCTCATTTTACCACTTTGGTTGCCCTCTGCTTGCACAGGTACCCTGCTCTTTGCCACATGTTGCCTCCTGCATCCATAACGTCTTTTCCCAAACTGGTCCAGTAACCTTTGGCTCTTTGATCTGCATTCAGGCATTTCTTGAAAACCTACTTTTTTCTTCATAAAGGACTAATTAGCTGAGTAAGGTCAGGTCTTTTATAGAAGCACAGCATGCAGTAGGTTGGAAGGGACCTTTGAATATCCTCTGGTCCAAACCCCTGACAGGCCAACTTCAAAGTTAGAGCAGGTTACTCAGCGCCTTTGTGCAGCTGGGACAAATTTCTGACCAAAATTTTAGGTGCATCTCCAAGGATAGTGATTTGACAGCTTCCCTGGGCAGCCTGCTCCAGGGCTTTGCCATCTTCATTGAGAAAACACTTTTCCTTTAATCCAGTCATAATTTCCCTCGTTATGGTAAGGCATCCCTGTTCTTTCTCTTTGTTGGACAAGGCAAATCCGCCCCTTGTACACCATGTGCTCCAGCCCCTGAGCATCATCATGGCCCTCCACTGGATTCCTGTTAGCTTGTCTACACCTAAAATAATAGAATGAGTTTGAACATGTGGAAAACAGTTACCAGCTTTTTTTTTTTCCTCTTTAACTGTCTGTTTGCACATTTATTACAAATTCTGGGTAACTTGGTATAAACTCTAAACCCATGTTTGCAAGAGATTCTTTCAGAAGCATTTAACACATCGGGAAGAGATAAACTAATGTAAATGGTGTTTTTCTGTGTGTACACAGTGCTGGTTTTCAAGGAAGCTGAGCATTCACAAGTCCACACTACCTTCAGGGAGGATTGTGTGCGAACAGCAGGTCCAGAAAACACGGACAGTAGTTCAGGTTTTTCAATGCGCATTCAGACTCGTCCCGTCCATCGTTAGTGGGAATTGTGAGACCTCTGGCAACTTTGAAATCTTGATCAGCATATGTGTCCTGATGACAGGCAAACGCGCTTTCAAAGGGAATAATACACTGATTTTCAGAAGTCATGGCAGCTTTGACATACGAACGTGTCAGATAGATAGATATGTAACATAAGAATATGCGCCGCTGCCCGTCACCTCACTCTGCCCTGGGGCACTTTTACGCAGCACACTCCAACACTGGGGCAGCATCCACGTAAGATCAACAGAGGTAGTGAAACCTTCAGGCACTGTTTCAAATTGCTGTCTGAGCAGGGGCCACCTTTGCCGACACGTTGGTCGTTGGGGCTTTTCGGAGAGAATGAGCAGGAGGGATGGTAAGTATAAAAGGGTGGTGTGTAATTGTGTACGGCAGAAAGGGTCTCCCAAAGTGGAAGCTTTAGGAACATTTCCTAGAGACAGATACATAATATTACTGCCTCAAAAAACACTTAGTGATAATCATCATTGTCCATGACAATACCTTTAAAATGGGTGGGCCTTTTATACAGGGAAATATTTTTTCTATTTCTTGTGCAAATCGCACTTACGTTCTGTATATGGAAAGAACTACTTTATCTGTCAACAAACTACAGCCAGCTGCTTCTGAGTAGCTGTGATTTACCATAGAGCAAGGCTGCACTCATGCAGTGAGAAGGGAGCTAGCTATTCAGCCTAGCAACACTATCAGGATCTTGGAGCTTCTGCCTTAAATTGCCAAGCACGTGCTGGGATACTTAGCCTGTCAGGACCGGCCAGTTCCTAGAAAAATGTCCTCCAGCACATTGCTGGTTTTCAGAAGACAAGCAAACTCTGGAGAGGTGCTGTCAAGTAGCAGGAGGTCTGAGGCAGGTTTGGGCCCCAGTTTTGTTCTGCTTCCCTTTGCCATGGCTCAGTCCTTCCCAAACTACTCCAGTCCTTTAACAGCCTGTTATCTGGAGCTGGTGCCATCCCCATTTCAGCTCAGAACGTGATAAAACAAGAGGATTAAAATCAAGCTGAACCCTGAAGTTGCCTACAGAAACACTGAGCACAGGCTGTGGAAGAGTGGGGCCTCTTTGGTGTCAAGCTTGTGGTTGAAGAGGTGGCTGGATTGTCTGAGGGAAGAGGATCTGCTTGAAACGGCTACCTTGGAAGACCCTGGGGGGGAAAAAAGATTCCTGTTTACCTTGGAAAACTACTGGCAGCACATACAGATTTGTCATTAATATTTGTGATATTAATGATAGCAATGGGACATGGGACTTTACAAGGGACTTTACATCTCAGCTTCACACCAGCACCATACCAATAACTCATTGCTCACAAACCGACTGGTTCAGTTCCAGGTCAGGGGATCTTCTCACCTATTTTTACTCACCTAGAGATCTGGTGCACCATCTGAGGTTGTTATTTGCCTTCCCTTTAGAGTCAGTGGAGAGAGACACAACTGGTGAGTTATCCCGTCCTGTCCTGGAGGACTCTGGGTTTGGGTGGGAACATCACTGGGGACAGCAATGCTTATTGATCTGCAAGCAAAGGTGGTAGGTGCTTGAAATAGACTGTGAAAGTGGCTTTTCTCAGGCAATTAGGGAATCTGCTTTTGTGCTCAGCTAAAGCACCGTATGTCACTCTCTATGTCAGTGACCAGCTGGACTGCATGGTGCTCCGCCTGGGGATGGATGAGGAGCCAACCGAGAGCTTGTGGCTCAGGATTCAAGGCAGGGCAGGGACTGGTGACATTATAGTGAGGGTCTGATACAGGCCACCTGATCAGCAAGACCAAGAGGATGAAGCCCTCTGTAGGCAGATAGAAGCAGCCTCACATTCACAAGCCCTGGTCCTGATGGGGAGCTTCAACCGCCCAGATATCTGTGGGTGGGACAACACAGCAAGGCGTAAGCAATCCAGGAGGTTCCTGGAATGCATTGATGGTAACTTCCTTCTCCAAGTGATAGATGAGCCAACGAGAACAGGTGCTATGCTGGGCCTCGTTCTCACCAACAAGGAGGGCCTGGTGGGGAATGTAAAGCTTCAGTGACCATGAAATGGTGGAGTTCAGGATCCTTAGGGCTGCAAGGGGGGCGCACAGCAAGATCACTGCCCTGGACTTCAGGAGAGCAGACTCTGCCCTCTTCAGGGATCTGCTCAGTAGGGTACCACAGAATAAAGCCCTACAGGGAAGAGGGGGCTCAAGAAAACTGGTTAATATTCAAGGACCACCTCCTTCAAGCTCAGGAGTGATGCATCTCAACAAAGAGGAAGTCAGGCAAAACCACCAGGAGGCCTGTGTAGGTGAACAAGGAGCTCCTGGACAAAGTCAAACACAAAAAGAAAGCCTCCAGAGGCTGGAAGCAAGGGCAGGTAGCCTGGGAGAAATACAGAGAAATTGTCCGAGCAGCCAGGGATCAGGTTAGGAAAGCTAAAGCCCTGACAGAATTAAATCTGGCCAGGGACATCAAGGGTAACAAGAAAAGCTTCTACAGGTAAATCGGTGATAAAAGGAAGGCTAGAGAAAATGTGGGCCCTCTCTGGAAGGAAATGGGAGACCTGGTTACCTGGGATATGGAGAAGGCTGAGGCATGCAATGACTTTTTTGCCTTGGTCTTCACTGGCAACTGCTCCAACCACACTGCCCAAGTCGCAGACATCAAAGGCATTAACTGGGAGAATGAAGAACCACCAGCTTTGGGACCATCTAGGGAACCTGAAGATGCGCAAGTTCATAGGACCTGATGAGGTACGTCCGCGGGTCACGAGGGAACTGGCAGCTGAAGTTGCTAAACCATTGTCCGTGATATTTGAGAAGTTGTGGCAGTCTGGTGAAGTTCCCACTGACTGGAAAAGCAGAAACATAACCTGAATTTTTAAAAAGGGAAAGAAAGAAGACCCAGGGAGCTACAGGCCAGTCAGTCTCACCTCTGTGCCTGGCAAGATCATGGAACAGATACTCCTGGAAGCTATGCTAAGGCACAAGGAAGATAAGAAGGTGATTGGTAACAGCCAACACAGCTTCACTAAGGGAAAATCGTGCCTGATAAATTGGGTGGCTTCTAGGATGGGGTTACTGCTTTGGTTGAAAAGGGAAGAGCGGTATTTACCTGGACTTGTGCAAAGCATTTTACACTCTCCCACACGACACCCTTGACTCTAAATTGGAGAGACATGGATTTGACAGATGGACCACTTGGTGGGTAAGGAAGTGGCTGGATGGTCACACTGAAAGAGTTGAAAATGGCTCAATGCCCAAGTGATGTTCCTCAGGGGTTGGTATTGGGACCGGTGCTATTTAACAACTTTGTCAGCAGCAAGGACAGTGGGATTGAGTGCACCCTCAGCCAGTTTGCCAATGATATCAAACTGTGAGGTGTGGTTGACATGCTGGAGGGCCCTTGATGGGCTTGAGAGGTGGGCCTGTGCAAACCTCATGAGGTTTAACAAGGCCAAGTGCAAGGTCCTGCACATGGGTTGGGCAACCCACAGTATCAGTGCAGGCTGGGGGATGAAGGGCTTGAGAGCAGCCCTGAGGAGAAGGACTTGGAGGTGCTGGTTGATGAAGAAACTCAACATGACCCAGCAATTTGTGCTTGCAGTCCAGAACGCCAACCATTTACTGCGACGCATCAAGAGAAGCGTGGCCAGCAGATTGAGGGAGGGGATTCTGCCCCTCTGCTCCACTCTGGTGAGACCCCACCTGGAGTCCTGCATCCAGCTGTGCAGTCCTCAGAATAGGAAAGACATGGACCTGTTGGAGTAGGGCCAGAGGAGGGCCACAAAAATGGTCAGAGGGATGGAACACCTCTCCGATGAGGAAAGGTTGAGAGAGTTGTGGCTGTTCAGCCTGGAGAAGAGAAGGCTTCAGGGAGACCTTATCACAGCCTTCCAGTACCTGAAGGGAGCCTACAAGAAAGCTGCAGAAGGACTTCTTACAAGGGCGTGTAGTGACAGGATGAGGGGTAATGGCTTTAAACTGAAAGAGGGTAGATTTAGACTTGATGTAAGGAAGGAATTCTTCACTATGAAGGTGGTGAGGCACTGGAAGAGGTTGCCCAGAGAAGCTGTGGCTGCCCCCTCCCTGGAAGCGTTCAAGGCCAGTTTGGATGGAGCTCTGAGCAACCTGATCTGGTGGAAGGTGTCCCTGCCCATGGCAGAGGGGTTGGAACCAGATGATCTTTAAGGTCCCTTCCAACCCAAAACATTCTATCATTCTATGACTCTATATTGTCAGTGAGGGAAGATGTGAACTGTGTCGTCACTCTCAGGTTTGCCCAGTGTCTTTAGAAATTACAGCCGTTGTCTCGGCATGCCAGTGCGTGAACACTCCTGTTTGCACAGAGTAATCACAGGGATATAAAAAAGGGATACAAGCTAGGAAGTTAGAAGCACTTACTTGCAAACACCTTTCCAATAAAAATGGAAAAGCAAATGGTACTGAGCTCCGCCTGACTTTTAAAAGCCTCGTTTCCCTCAGTGGGTGACTCCTGACAGGTGTGAACAGGACATCCATCCTGTTTAGTGACCATCTGTCAAAGGAAACTATATTGCATGTTGTAAATGAGCCCTGAATTTGAGTTTGAGAATGACATGCATCCAAACAGTCAAGCTTGCAATACTGCTCCAATCACCCTTTTTTTTGCAAAACTAAAGCTCAGCCTTTTTGTGTTGTGCTGCACATCGTCCTGTGGTTCTTTTCAGGCTATGTGGCCCTAGCATTCCTACAGCCCCTGGGAAAAAATACAAATTTGAAACAAATCAAAACAACTCAAAATTCAAATATTTCATCCAGGGGATAAAAAGGAATATGCCGGTGACTCGTTATTCCACGCAGAGTGCCCATTACTTTTGTTGACTTCAAGGCTGTAGTCACTCACAGAGAACAGGACGATAGTATTTACATTGGGATTTCAAGGAAGACTGCTTTTATAAATTAGTAAAAGGCATGAGTCATCTCAGTGCAGTGTTTGATCCAAGAGATGCAGTTATCAGCCCAGCATAATACTCTAGCATCTGTCCAAAATGCCGTGCATCCTCATTAGCACGCTATTCCTGGGAGCTAAGCAGGCTGAAGGTTGCAAAGAGGTGCTATTGTTATATCAGGAGTAATTCTTATGTTTTATTGATACCCAATAAACTGCGCGTTAGCCTGAAAGCAAAAAGAGAGAGAGGGAGCGGGCTGGGGGAGACGTCTGTTACATAACACTCAAACACAGGGAGTGGACCTGGCCAAATCCTTTTCAATTACTTTTTTTCAATAAATGCCAGGTTTGGGGAGGAGGACCATCTGAGTGAGTTAATAATTAATAAGAATGTATTCATCCCGCTGTACAGCTGGACATATCACCTATGAATAAATCCCCCAGATAATATATTTGTGGATCTTCATAATATTTTTTTCATTCCACTTTTTTCACTGACTTATTTTTTATTTCAGTCTAGTCCCAGTTGCCCTAGGATTTTCCCAGAAATCAACCAGATAACCTCTTGGGGGAAAGGGAATGAGCACGTGGACCTCAGGCGCTTGCCTGTTTAGGAGCAGAAGTGGTGTTTGCAATGATTAGGGCTTCTGACAACACAGGGAACCTGACTGGTGAGCTGTGGAGATTAGGTGATGCTACAGGACTCCATGAAAGACACAAATATGGGCGCTGTGCACAAGCTGAGAATTACTGTGGGTGTCAATTAACCTCACAGATCACAGGGTTTATTAGGCTGAATTATTTATCCCAAAGATAAAACACTGAAAGAAAGAAAGGCATCATTAAACAGCACAGCCTTGCACAGAGTTTAGGCAGTGAACCAAGTTTCCGAACAATTTAATTTATTAGGGACCTAAATTGTACTAGATTATCAAATCAAGTGGAATAGAGAGAGGCAATGCATTTTATGTTCAGTGCCCAGAATGTAATAAGTGTGTTATTCCATTCATGCCATGTCTCAGCCTGAGTTATGAAGAGAAGGGGATGTTTCCTCTGTAGGGTAATTTTCCATTTTTTATCCATTTTCAAAAGCTGTCAAACAGCTGTCATGAAGGAAAAACATTGCTAGTTTATCACTGAAGCTTGAAACCTGTTAAATGTGAATGTAAAGTGGAGCACTACATATAGTCCCAATACAATGGAAAGAAGCTTAACTGTTTGAAGTCTGTCTTTGTGGAGATTATACCCCGGCAGAAAAGGACAATAGGAGAGTTTTGCCTTGGGAAAAGAGAGACTGACAGGTCTGCATGTTTTTCCACAATCAATATTGTAGACAGAGCTCTTCTTACATGGTGGGGTTCAATTAAAGAAAAAAACCAGGAGAATTTGGGGCAATTCCCCAAAGAGTTCAAATCCTTCCCGGGAGGAGGGAATGTTTTTTTCAAGATGAGCTTGCATGAAAAATTCATGCAGTGGATGGATATATTCATACAAAAAGAAATTTGATAAATAAATAATTGTCTTAATTCTTACTGCCTCACATAGCAATTGCACATCCGTGTTGACCACTTCATTTTGAAAAACTAGTCCTTAGTGTAAACATGTGTAAAATTAAATCATCCAGAAAAACAAAATAAGGCAAAAGGTCACACATGCTAACTGAAGCAAGTAGTTCATACTAAAGTCTCTCACAACACCCAGGAAACAAGAAACTGCCACATGGAGCCAAGAAGCTTGTACTGGGATGAACACAAAGAGACAGACAAAACACAGCATGAAAACGGGTGATAAGCAGAGATTTGCAGCCATCAGGAAGGGGAGAAGAGGAGGCAGCTGCAAAGACAGGAGGCCGGAAAAGATAGACGAATTGGGCTGGAAATATATACGGTTATGATAATGGCTATGAAAGAGATTACATGAAGCTGCAATTAGCTAGCTGTACTCGACTGCTATTCAGTCATACTTGCGTCTCTCCTCCTTTTTCCCAGTATCGACTGCATGGGGAAGACAGTTATCTTTGTTGGAGCAGAGTTATGTACACAACATGCCGGCTGGACAAATAAAGTGCCAGCCTGGTCTGCAGTTTCTGCATCTACAGGCCATGAGGAAATGCAAGAGGACCCTCCACAGGAACTCAGGGAAGCCCATTGCCCAGCACAGCCTGCCTCTCCACCACACTCCTCTACTAGGAAAACAAAACCAAGGAAGTTCCCTGTCCTTCAGACTCAACGACATTTTTTCTAGCCATTTGTGTGTCTTTGGTGCCTGTCAGTTCCTCTCCCTCACCTTTTTTTCCGCTGCTGCATGATTGTAGTCTGTGTGTCTCACATTACTTTCTTTCCTCAGCCAGCTCTTCCCTCAGGTACCTGGGGCTCCATGTACAGTCCTGGAAATCTCTCTGCACTTTTCCCCACCTGTCTGCTCCCTGTCCCAGCCCCCTGCCCCTGCCTCTGATTCTGCTTCCGCCAAGAAAAATTTTTCAGTGTGTTTTGTTCACAACCCCTCTCTTCACAGTCGTCTTCTTTGGTTGTGTGATTTTGTCTGTCCTAAGGAAAGCCCTAGGATACAAGGTTGAAATGGCCTTTTCTTCATCTTCTTTTTCCTTACTCCGAAGAGGGCTCCCAAAGGCTTGCTCTGGGAGATCCTTTTGAACTGCTCCCTGGTGACAATGAGCTTGGCTTCCTAAGCCAACCAGATAGACAGGCAGAAAAGACACCCCTCCACCCCCACATCCACCAAAGATCAGGAATCATCCCAGAAAAGCTATTTTTTGCTATTTTTTAAAGAAAAAACAGTCATCTCTCCTTCAGCCTATGGTGCTATGTGAGCCCATGCTCTGGTTTGACTCATGACTGGGTTAGTCACCCTCAAGTAAGAGAATATCAATGTGTAGTAGAAAACACTCATTTTTAAAGAGTAATCTAAAAACTAGAGGCTGATGGTTATGTTTAGTAATAGGATACATTCAAACTGCATTGCTTTATCTCAAAACGTGTCCCTCACTACATTAAAAGTTTCACCACTGAAGAGCCCCGCTGGGAAGGAGGCTGGTGGGTAAGAAAGCTGCATGGTCGCCACAGCGGTGAAGACAGGTTTTGGCAAGTGGTGCTTGGACAGACAGCTAGGTTTATGTGAAACGCTCCAAGTCTCTGGTTTATATATTTGTAAAATTCAGCCTTGCAGTAAAAGGAAGAAACACATGTGCCTGTGTATTTTTTAAGGTCTTGTCCAAAAGACCCTACTACAGAAAGCGTATTTTATATACCTTAGAGGGATGAAGGGCTGAGTCAACCCTGCTTGGATTTGAACCTATCACTCCAGGGAGCCTAATTACTGCAAACGTGGTGCTTAGACCACTAAACCCTTCCCTCCTGCTCTAATCACCTCTCAAAGAGTCCTTTTTGATCCTAGAAAGTTACACAGCACCTGTGATAAAGGCAAAGTATTTAACAAAGTCTCCGTAAGTGGAGTATATCATTATTCATATTTCAGCGGGTTTAAAAGAGCTGGGCAAGGATGAGAACATTGTGCTGTAACAAAGATTACAGTGGCAGTGCTGTGAATTGCTTCTCAACTCCAGTCTCTGTTTTCCTTCTGCTATGCAATGGAAAAATGGAACAAGAGGAGAGCTGAGCTGAACTGTGCTTGTCCAGCCATGTTTCACCCCTAACCACGTACTTACTTGAAGGAGGTTTCATCTGACGTAGCTCAGCCTCAGGCCAGTGGGCTGGAGGATGACAGCTGAGCGAGGCTTGTCCTCCTCTGTACCTGCGCCAAGTGTCTCCAGGAGCCATGCGGTTGGGCGCAGGAGGCTCCGTGTGCGGGCATTGGGGAGGACGATGGGGAGGGCATAGGTGAGGTTCTTGCCCAGCTGCAGGGTAGCAGCTGGAAAAATATCTGTGGTAGGGACTGCTAACGACAGCTCCTTGAGTTTCTTTGCTTATTTCAGGGTGTTGGTAGTATTTCTGCAAAGTTTAGAAGGCACAAGTGAAAGCTGATGAGAATCTCTTGTCTTATTATAACAAGGCTCCTGGTTGGAGGTGGAAGGAAAAGCAGGGCTGAAGAGTAAAAGAAAGACTTTTTTTTTTTTTCAAACTCTGAGCTTTAAAGAAATTATATCCTATGCTCCTGCTCGGAGATAGCACTGCAGCTAATAATTTTGCCTTTGATTCCCTGGGAGAAAAGGGAATATTTGTCCCTCCCTCCTTCCATTACCTGAACGGGATGCATGCCTTCTACTGACGTGCAGATAGACTAAATCTGAAATGCTAATGGACTGGCAGTGTTTGCAGTGGGGTGAACAGTTTTCTGCTGGAAGGCTGGTTGGCAGGATACCGTCCTGCAGTCATTGAATCATTGCACTGAATCACAGCCATGTTGGCAGGATCCCATTCTGAGGAAGTTCACAGTACTGTCAAACACCTGCTGTTGCCATTGAATGATATTATGCAAGATCTGAAATTCTATTTATCGACATCCCTATTTGATTTCTTTTTTTTTTTTATTTCCATCCTCTTCACTCACCAGAGTCTCAAATCACTGCAGTAAAACCTTTTCCCAAGAGCATTATACAATACTCAGCCTGGTGCCAGGATACCAGTTCCTACAGGGTGAAAATCTGCTCTTCTGACTTTGCGCTGATGCAGAGATACCAAGATAGCCCCGGATATGAAGACATACAAGCACCCCTACAGTATGCACTCTGCAGGTTTACTCAGGTAAGGAGTCCAAACAGGCTTTGACTCACAGAAGCCCAGCACCCTTTTATCTCTTGGAAGCCCTGGTTGTAGAGCCTGGTGGGAGAGGGCACTACTATAGATAGGTTTTATCTCCTAGTCTTCTTAGACAGTGATTGTTTCAAGGTAAGAGACTTCTTGAGCCACCATGATGGGAAGCTTGCCTTACACATAGCTAGGAAGGGAAGAATACCAGGTTATTAGAGATAAAGCGCAAGTATATTCTTCTCTCTAATAGCTTATAAGATATAATAATTTAGAGTGGTATTTCCCTGGGTTGCTCCATGCCTTCTGTCTTGCCATACAGTCCACTTCATCTTGAGTTTTTGGGGTCCTTTTGCAAAAGTAGTAGTTCACATTTTAAAAAATCACCCCAGCCCTCCCAGCTCTCCAGCCACCTGTGTCATGACTAGAACTGCTCCTTCTCTTTACTTCCATGGATCTGCCCTCCTCTTTCCTGCAATCCTCTAATTCTGGATGTTTTACTCTGCAAGCACCACTTACTGGCCAGCTCTTGCCTCAACTGATGGATCTGCTGTCTGCACAGGAAAGGTCTCTTCCTGTCCAAACTAAAATGTCTGTTTGGTTAGCAATTCATCAGGAGACGCCAGCGAGTTGTGTCAGGCTGCAACAGAGCTCTTCCTGTCAAAGCCTTTCCTGCTCGTTCTTTCTTGAGCAATTGGATAAGTTGTTACCTTGCATCAAGCTCATGGTCTGGGTGTGAGCTTCTCCTTGGCTTCTCACATCCGGCCTCTAGCATAAAGTCTCACCTGTTTTTAGAATAAAAGTAAAACCCAGTCTTGCTTATCCAGTTACACAAATAAAATGCTCCATCTTGGGTCTCAGTTATTGCAGTGCCCTTTTGTTTAGCGCTAACGCAATCTTGCCTTGCCAGTATTTCTCTAGAGCACCACTGCAAAGATCATTTTCGTAGCCTGTCTCTCTGCCTGTGTCAGCTCTTGTGGTGAATCCCTCCAGTGGCTGCCTTTCTCTTTTGTGTAAAGACCCTGCCTGTCCCTGTGCTGTCAGCTTCTTTGCAGCACTTAAAAGGTAATTTCTGTATCCTGTCTGCCCATGACTCTCGTCTCTGCTGCCCTCTTCGAATCTCAGACAAGTCCCTTCTCTTTCATACTATATTGTCCTCTGTGGTACCTCTTCGAGTTTCAGACAGTATCTCCCCAAACAGGTGTAAAAAGTACCTTAGTGCTGTCCTTGAAATCCTTCCTCCACACTCACTTTGTACAGGAGTGCTACAAAAGCCTTCCTAATAGTTAAGCTGGCAACAAGTTCTTCATGATGACAAAAGTGCCTCTCCAGCTCTTCATTTCCCCCTTCCCTCCTCTCACGAGAAGCTAGCATCCCTTCATCAGATTGTGACACAACAGAATTTAACAACAAAAACATTTTCAAAGCGGTATCTTTAAAAACACCCAAACCAACCAACAACCAAAAAAAGCCCTACAAAATCTACACACATTTTTACACATGTATTTTAGAACCGAGCCCCAAAATTAGTTTGTATTTGTAGGAGGGAGAGGAAGGATGTGACAATGTTCAGCTGGGGTATCAGATATCAGTTGCTGGGACATCAAGAACCAGGATATCAGTAACACAGACCTGTGCCTGAAACCTCTTACTCCCCTCAGCCACATGTGAAGCCTGTGTCAGGGCAAGGGCTTGGACCCATCTCACAGATCCCCCGTTACAGCCAAGCACTCAGGCATTAATCACCTGCAGACTTGCTGCGCTGTCTTCAAGCCGATACAAGCTATTCACTTCTAGGCTAAAAGCTTGGAGACATTGGCTTTTAAAACCAGGAAGCAAGATGGTAATTGGCATGACCTGTCTATCACCCAGATTATTAAACTGCATTATAAGTGTTTTGTTGCTGAAGATTAATTATGTAAATCTTCACAGGAGACTCACACAATTGAAAGAAATACTAATGTTTGTTTGTCAGCTCTGATTTCTTCTTTCAGCTATTTCCTAAAGGTTGTTTGAGTTCTAGTCTGCTATCAGCATCACACAATTGCCATCAACAATAGTCACAATGCTTTTTACTGCAAGCAGCTAACATCTCTGTGTGCTTGTGGTTTACTAGAACTTGTAATGGTGTTTCAGGCAAGCACTGTCTGCCTCTACAGACATGGCAGGTCAGGAGCTGCAGCTCTGGCTGAGGTCGCATCGAATATAACCTCCTCTTCATTCTATGACCATGAGTTGTCAGGTGATAAATGGGAAATATTGCTTTGTGAAGAACAGAAGACCCTGAATCTTTAAGGCCATTGGAACATTGCAAGGCTTTTAGGACATTTTCACTATGTAACACAGATGTAATTTAGAAAAACAACTTTTAAGTCTAGCGTGGACTTCTTAGAGCTTCTTACGTGCTACTGGCAAGCAGAATCAGCTGAGAAGTATTAATTTTGCAAAAGGTTTCATGAAGTTTCATGCAGTTACTTTCAGCATGTCTAAATGTAGGCTCAATAGAAAAATGTTTTGGGGAGAAGGTATTTTGTAAGCTATAGCCATAACCGAATAAGCAGAGAAAAAATGCCTCAGTTTTCAAGTTCTATATTCATAAACCATTAGTCTAAAGATCATTCACTAGAACTCTTTGAAAATGTAAAGGCAGGATTCTGGCCTCAAGGTTAGTAGGTCATGTATGTGACAAGTGGAACTCGTTTAACATTCAATGCCCACCATGAATATTCTGCGTACAAGCAAGTCACCTGAGGAACTCCTTGTGTTCAGGAGGGATATACAGGCACTTTAAGGGTCTGATTTATCTCTGCAGCCTTTAGGGGGAGAAGAAATATCTACTCTGTAGCATTAGTCATAAAGGAAATGGAGGTGTGGTAGTTCAGATGCAGGTATTTACATTTGTTTAGAACAGCTGAGCTGTTCTAGTCATGAACTGTTAGGACAATGCTGGTGTTCCCAATGACCATAAAGCCCATATACCTGCCTTCCAGCTGAGGCCTCTGTCAATAGCAAAGTGCTAACACGAGCCTGTGTTTTGGGGACTTGGTGGAAATGTGTGGATGTGTTCAAGCTCCAGCTTCAGTTTTTGCCACCAGCATCTCCACAAGTCACAAGGTTTTGCAACCTGAGAGCCCTCCCAGACAGAAATGAAGCTGCAGGGGAAACACCCCATTACAAACGCACAGTAAATGTCATAGGACAAAAAAAACATTGCTGCTCAGGTGGCAGGGAACTCAGCTCCTTCCAGTTTCAGATTCAGGATTTCTCTTTTGTGCTGTAGGCCTCACAGCCATACGACAGTTTATGTTTGCTGCAGAACGGATTTTTTTTTAAAAAAACTCACTTATGCTAGAGATAAAACATGGGAAACTGAGAAATCTGTGCCTTGTTCATCCCATGTCTCAATACATTCCTGACCCTGAAACATAAAGACAGAAATATAAGACATCATTGATTTTCAGTCCTTCCCTAATGATCACGTTAACAGAAAAACCCAGCTACCTTGTTTGCTTTATATAATCCCCAAGAGTCTCCATGGTTCCTCAGGTGCCAAACTCAGCACTTATTAACACCCTGTTTCCCTGGGCTCCTTGTGGAACACTTCTTCACAGCCGCTGCTGGCTTTCAAGCATAACCGCACAAAATTAAAAAAAAAGGGTGTTAAAAAAAAGGCATGCAAAATGTAAAATTAACATGCGAACAAACAACAGGGGCCACTCTACTGATTATATTTTCACTGTCATGTTGTATTAATTAAAGCTTCCTATCCCTTAATTAAAGTGAAGCAGCCAGAGAATCTCCACCATGTTATGCAGGGTGACTGAATCAAAGGGTCTTTCTGAGGGGTTTACAACTGCACTGCCAGGTAGTACCCAAAGCTTTGAGTGAAGAGATCATCCTGATCAGTGGCATTCAGAGCTTGAATCCAAGTTTCCACAAGGTATAGGCTTGTGACCCAAAGTTTTGGTCTGGCCCCATCTTTAATTAGAACCTGCTGCAATACTTGGCATGGACCTCCTGCATATTTAGATGACAACTAATGAGGATTTTTATTAAACTTGAGTCTCGCCCGGCTGGGAGGAGGGAACAGTTTTTTAGCATCAGATGGAAAAGACTTTTGCCTCTGGAATATTTCTCAGCACGGAGCAAAGAGCTGGGGGAGGAGAAGGTGCTGGGAACACTGTCAGTGCCGCCACTAATGGGGCCTGCCTGGGGCACACTGTTCGGTATCCCTTAGAAGGTGACCTTGTCTGCTAACATTTACATTTTAGCAGCCATTTGACATATTTGATTGTGTCTACAGCAAAAAATGCACAGTTCTGGGAGAGACATGTAGCTCAGATCAATGTCTTCAATGCCATTGTCTCCTCTTGTCCTGCCATACTCTGTTTGCTATTTAGTCTGAAAGTGCATGCTACAAGAACACCAAGGCACTGCCCCTTCTTATTAATGCAGGTAATCGATCTCATCAGGCACCATCCGTACAGGCTAACTCGAGGTACACTCTGCAAATTAAAGACCTTCTCAAAACAATTAAGTCATTCAAATTGGTAAGAACAGTGCTTGTTGTCCAACGAACCAAACAGCTGCCCATTATTATTTGCCTTTGGTGTCATTTATCAGCCTGGGACGTGTGGGAGAGACTGTGGATGTCTGCCAGAGGTATCGCTGGGTCAGATCCTGGAAAGCTTTGTGTCTGCAGCTCCTGTCATTTCCTTACCCCGCAGGATCTGTCTTGCAGAAGGTGGAGATTTGACAATATCTCCCAGTCCTTACTGCCACATGTTTCAGAACCTCAGCAGATGGCTGCGTGATCCTACCACCTGGCCAAAGGGTGCTGTCGCCCTCCCAAACAAATGGCATTAGCACCTCTGAGGGACAGGCCAACCCACCGATGCTGATGTGCTTTAACTCACAGTATAAGGATGGCTAAGAGCACACATGGGGCTAGATATGATGGCTTACCAGATGGGTGGTAATTTGTTAAGCTGCTATAATGCAAAAGCTTTCAATTGAGTATTTATACCCTAAGATCTTCAGCCAACATAAGAGTCATTTGATTTGCCTTTAATATAATTGGGAAAGATAGGAAATTAAATTTTTAGGCCATAGTGTGTGCCAATCTCTTTATTTGCTTTGAAAATAAAAATCTCCCTTTCCCTTTCCTCTCTGCTGCTGAAAGTTCAATCACTTATCAAAATAGTGATGCCCTTTGTCCTGGCACATTACTCTAATGCTAAAACATATGTCATATTAAATATTAACCAACCACTAATTGGTGCATCATTCGGCCAAGGAAAGAGGTGGCCTGTTTCACTCCTCTGATGTCTCGGTACTTCACTAGCTTATCCTGTTACTCTGTGTCTGTCAGCCTTGAGTTTGAGGAGCATTTTGGCATCTTTTGAAATCAGTTTTGTGCTCCCTTTTGCATCCCGCTTTTGCAGGTGATATTGCCTGGGGTGTGAGCTGGTGGATTGAGCTCTGGATTTTAATTCAGTTTGGCAACTGTCCTTCCAGATGAATACAGGAAAAATCACTTAATCTACCTTGTGCTTCTGTTTCCCAGGTGCAAACTACAGGAGGAGAAACATTGGTGCTCAAATTACTAAGGCTGTCCCCTCACTTCAGGACACAGGAAAAACCACGTGTTGCAAAATCCTATACTGGAAAATATTTGCCAAAATAATTGCATCCAGTTATACTGTTTGCAAATTCTTAAATATGAGATCAGTTCATTCAACATACCTAGAGATTATGAGTGGCATACAGGATACAATTACAGTGCGATATGAATAATTGGCTGATAAATTAAATGGTGGTGATTTTTCAGAGCAAGGTGTATAACACTACCTTTATTTGCATGGCAGGAATGTCAGGCCTTAAATAGTTTCCAGGTTCCTCCACAAAACAGGCTGCTCACTGAGGGCTGCAGTTGGGGCAGCTGTAGGGAGGGAACAGTGGGAGGATCTGCATAGTGTAAGGGATGACAGAAGTTCAGCCTTCTAGGGAAAAGGATGTTGCATGCTAGAAATTATGACCATATTGCAGTCTGGTCACTCTTTATCCTTCCTGATGCCAGCAGAGACAAGATGTAAAAGTTTGCAGTTGTATTCATTATTAACTTTCCCCAAGCTTCTTGGCTGTGATCCCACCCTTACAGCTCCACATGTACCAAACTGGGCAACCTGTAGTCTCACAGAGCTGGCCCCATGGGCCATTTTTCCCCAAAATAGTAATGATGCTGATAAAAACTGTGAGGTTTCAGAGCAGAAGCTGATCATTGGCAACTCAGGGTTGGAAAGAAACTCTCCTAATAAAGTTTGTCCCCAGGCTGGGAGCTCACCTTGAAGCACGAATTACCCATCTTACCGAGATAACTGAGTAGGGTGGGTGGGGGTTCTGTGTCCCATGGACTGCAAAGTCCTCTACCCCTGAATTAGAAGGAACATGGATAAGCTCTCAGCTCCTCTCTGTATTCACTTCTCTCCTTGCTATTTTGAGGCATGGATGAGGGAAGAACCACCAAGGCACCTATGATCCAGGCAGGAGACTGGGCTAACCATCTTGGCCATACAGCCAGGCTTGGCTATCAGGTTCAGAGCTGAGCTAAGGGAAAATACTGATGGCTGTGGTCAGGAACCACTGAGGTGGCATGGTCTGAAGAGTCATCCCAAAGTTACAGTCACTGAGGGGCAACCCACCCCACCGGGCCTGGGTGGCCAGCTCCACCATTAGCACAGCTCTGGATCTGCTTACTCAGCACAAGCTGTCTCAGGAAGGAGAGCTTAAGCTTTAGCCTGGACATTTCAGTGTCTAAAGGATTTTATTTTTTTCCCCCTGTTTTAAAGAACTCAGAAGTCCTGTTCTGTTTCTGCAAAGAGTTAATTCTCTGTGAAGAAAAATAATGCAGTAAAAAAATCTTTCCATTGTGCAGGCCCCAAGCTTTTGAGATGCTTCGATGGGCTACTGGGAAATCTCTATAGGATAGAGTCTGTCTGGCTGAACTGTCAGATTGACTGCTAGAGGCGCAGCTGAGTTTCAAGAGGACGAGCAGTGTGCATGTGAGACACATCCCAAAAAAGGAAGTTGTCTGACATGTGAAGTGTTTTTATTTTATGATGGAGAATGAGCAGGAACATCAGACAGGTAAATCACCCTGCTAAGCGTGAGAGTTCCTGACTGACAGGCTCATTGCCTGCCCTGCCTGCTCGAGAGGATCCAGCATCTATTTCTACTGAAAAGCAACTGTTTAAATTGCCATTTGCTGACTTTTCATTACTGATTATAATTGCAATGTGTGCAGGTTCAGAAGAGCAAAGGGAAGCCTTTGCTTTGCAGGTGGAGGAAAATGGGCAGCAACTCTTCTTGAAACAAACAGCAATGCAGGAAGCTGGAGGGAGTAAAAGAAAGCTTGCAAATCATCAGAAACCAAAACCGAACAATCTGAGAGAGAGAAGCAGTGCCAACACTGACATTTATCAAAGTTTAGCAATTAAAATCACAATATATCAATTAGAATATGTCAAGGATTGACTCGTACTAACATGGTCTAATGATGTGAGTCTCTTTATATCAGAAATTTTGAAAACAGAACACTGTAATTTGAGTCCATTTACTATCACGCCATGCTACAAACATATCTGATTAAGTATTTTGTCTGAATGCTGTGATAAAGAGGTCCAAATAAACAAACATACTAGAAAGAGAGCATAAGGACATTGGACAGTGTGATATGCAGTTGTTTACCTGGCTGAAGGTGAGATGCCTTCTTCAGTCACAAGTACCAAAGCCACCAATGGATGTGTCCTTTCAGACCTGAATGGGTGAAGAAAAAACCTTTTAGCACAACATCATGTATTTTGTATGGATTGTATTCAGCAAACTGTTTAAACATGTATTTGAATCTGTTACTGTTCAGCAGTTAAATACTTAACTTGTACTAAAATCCAGGAGAAGATAAAGATGCAGTGAATCAAAGAGTATACACTGCATATTTTACAGCAAAATTATGCTGGCAATGTTTGAAAACACTTAAAAAATTTTATTGGGACAGTTTGGAGATCTCTACTTCTTAAGCCCTAGTTACTGTAAGATGAACTGTAGACAGCTCAGAATGAAAGAAAGATTAATGTTCATCAATCCAAAGTGATTCAGAAGATGTCCAGAGTAACTTTACTGTACATAGGAAAAGGTCTCAGCTTTGAACTCTGCTATAGGGAGAATATTCCGGACTAAAGCCAAAAGCTAAATATCTCAGCAGAAGGCTTTGAAGCTCCCATTTCCACCACTGATATAAAGTTCACATTTCTAGTCAGAAAATTTATAAGGTATTTCAGCCTCAAGCGAGGCTTGGCACAAAACTGAGCCCCGCATGCGGTGGCAGTCAAGACAGAGTAACCCCAGGGGTGAGCACAGGGAGGATCTTTGGAAAGAAATAAATAGGCAGGATATCCAAAATGGCAGCATCTGGAAGCTGCTCCGAGGTGGGATGTCAGGAGGAGCCCCCTGGGAGGTGCGATACTGCACACAGGGCAGGGGAGGAGGTCAAATGTGCAAGGCCCCGCAATTTGTCAGACAGCTAACACCATCATTACCTGTGTGTGTGTGCACGTGGGCATGCTTGCCTATAAATTACACTTACAAATTTCCAGGCTAAATGTCCTCTTATTGGCAGCACAGAGCACCACACCCCTCCCCATTAGGAGGTATTGTTTTATAATGAGCAATAAAAGTTAGCTCTCATGGTGTGAGGCTGCAGATGAGTCACTACTGAAACCAGCAGCGATGTCAATAGTTTTGATTTTTCTTCATATTACATATTTATCCTTTTTTTCTGACATCACTGGGAGGAAGAGCATAGGTAGAAATGTGGACTCAAAAAAGGAGCTGGGAGCAGAGAAAGTGTAGGTCCCTCGTTACTATACTTATCCAAAGTCAGGTTCAGAAGGGAGAGTTTCAGGACCCAGATGCTTCTTGAGACTCCCTGGCAGGCAAGCTTCTGTACTGCCTGCACTCGTGCTGGACCTCTCCAGTGTTGCCATTTTTGGCAAGAGCCCTGCTATTGGAGAGGAGCCAGCTCTCCATGCATCGGGGCACAGGCACACCAGCCTCAAACAGTGGGCATCACTGGCAGAAGTGTACCTTGCAGCACCATGCAAAGCTTTTGCAACATCAGTGGAATAAAGGAGGTGAGAGGAGATGAAAGAGGGAAAATTAGAGTCTTCCTATTCCTAGTGGAGACAGGATCGGGCCCATAAGGAAGTAAAGCCAGCAGACACTTCCATAAGGTGGCTGCAGAGAGGAGATCTGTCCCATTGCCCTGCTGGCTCCAAGAGCAGCATGGGACTTGTCACAGCTGCATTACCCTGGCATTCCTGCAGCTGTCCCAGGCTTGAGATGAAGGCACTTTCTGGGCTTGAGACAAAGGCACTTTCTCGCAGCTGGAAGATGCCACTCTCAATGCCTTAGGGATCTTCCAGGACTGGGAACCAAGAGATTGTAGCAGATGCCACTTGTCCAAATAAGATAAAACCAGAAGCCTTGGCGGTGGCATTGCCACTCCTTCTGCACACTGTTGTGCCTCGGTCACTGTGAGCCTGCCAGAAGTGAGAATAGAAGAGGGTCATGAACACAGCAAAAATGTCGACACTGTGCAATGCAAATATATTTAAAATCTCCTACATAATATGCACCTAGCACTTTCCTAAGAGTCCATTACACCCATTTGTCTGGGCCTCTCTCTCGTTACTCTCAAAATGGTCATTTCTTCATACACTGTTGAAAAACATCATCTGCTGCACTGGTACCTCCTCTGAAAAACAATGAGGAGAGCTGGCATTGAGACAGCAGATAACAAATGCAAGGTAATGCACACTGAGAGAAACCATTTGAACTACTCGTATGCATTGCTGGATTCTGAATTAACTGTAATAATTTAGGAAAAAAGACCCAGGCAGCTCACTGAAAACCTCTGCTATTTTATGTTGGCCATTGTCTCAGACTCTATAGGGGAGATTTTTTAGTATTATTTTTGTGTCACTATATAAATTGAAGGCCTTTGTTCCATTCTGGTCGTTTCAGATCCAAGAAGAGATATGGTAAAAATAACAGGGGCCTGGGGACAGGTGACAAAGAGGATTAGAAGGACAGGAAAGCCAGTGTGTAAAAGAGATTGAGACGTAGGATTTGTCACAGTTCCAGGGTTAGCTGCTCCTCTGACCTCTTTCTAGTATAGAGGCAGGCTCCACTTCTTCAGGCCCCTGGTGGGATTCTATCTATCTGTCTGTCCCTTCCCTGCAATCAGCTCCCTGACAGTTCAGTGAACCTCTCTTAAGGAATTTGGTTTCTGATGTCCAGCATCCTTGGGATCTTTTGACTCCTGGCCTTGGCAAAAGAATTCTGTAGCTAGAGTCTGGAAATAGCATCATCCCAGCTCTGGTCTTGTTACGACCCCTGTCATGCTAATTTCTAATATGGAGGCACTGTGTAACCTTCCAGCTAGTGTCCTAATAGCTCTGCTATTAAGTTAAACCAGCATTTGCATTCAGTAATCTCCACTGCCACATGATCACATACCTCAGAGATTTAGAAAGCAGGCCTGCACCCTCCACAAGGTAGTTGAGTGGTATTGACCCCCACTTGAAGGCCACAAGACTTGGTTCCCATTTTCTACTCCATCACCACCTCCCTGTGGGACCCTGCATTCTTCAGATGGGATTTACTTCATCTAACATTGGCCATCTAAACCTGAGGTCCCCTCAATGAGCTATGCCTCCTGTAGTCATGGGGGAGAGACAGCTGCAATGGATGACTTATCTTGAGACCATATCTCAGAATGAGACAAATCGCCCTCAGGAGGCATTTGTCTCTTCATGGATGTTGAGGGAGGCCAGATGAGTAGACAAGGTCAGGCACATCATTTTTATGAAGTAGGGTTTTTGAAGAGCTGAATTTATGCATGGGTAGGTGACAAGAGTTCACTCCCCATCTCCTACATCCCTCAGAGGGGGAGAGGGCAGAGTTTCATACAGCTCACAGCTGGCCACTCACCTGCATTAGCAGGCTGTGGGGCTCAGGACCAGCCACCACCGTCATCTAACACATCTAAGACCATCAAGACCTGAAGGCTTAAGGAGTAGCAGACACAGCCATGAAAAGCCTGGATGGGGGCACTCTATATCTTCTGCTCCTCTTGTGTAACAGGACAGGTGTTAGCAGGCAGGCAAGGCAAATTTCTTCACTCTTTCTCACTTAAAGCTGTAGGGCTGGGTGAGGATGACCAGGAGAAACCCACCTGAGGCTGTACTGGTCCACAGGGAAGGTGGACTAAGTACTCCTGAGCCACTAAGAGAAAGGCCCTAGGCTTGTTTCAAGCAAACCTAGAAGGCTGAATCCAAAACAACTTAGTGCCTCTTACTTATCAGGCTGTTCCAGGTTAGCTTGCTGCTGTCAAAGGAAAAGCAGACACTGAAGAGTGAAGAAGTGATCAGCAATTTTGCCAGTATATAACCCTCTGGCTCTAAATGCTGTGGTCTGGGAATGATTTTGTACCTTGACTTGACGTCTGTTGGTCTCTCAATCAGCCCAAGAGAAAAAGCAAACTGGCATGTGGCTACTTTTGGCTCCAAATTGCTCACACGTGTCAAACATCAACCTGATGCCACTGAGATGTGAGTTTCTCTTCCTAGGGAAGCAATCAAGAAAAAAATTGGAAGAGATCTTCTTGTAGGGCAATCAAATCCCTGTGAAGGGTTAATGGAGAAAGATGTTACTATAAAAAAGAAATAATGAGTTGTGCCTTCAAATCTCCTCAACTATGGAAATGTAAAAATCACCTCATTTTTCACTTTTCATATTAATAAGCCTGTTTTGCAGAACTGCCCTTCTTTTATACAAACACTTACCACAGTACATACCCTTCCTTCCTTCACTGTCATAAATTATCTTGTGGATGATCCCTGTGAAGTGGCTAACTGTACTTTTGCTATTAATCTACCTTTTTCTGGAGTATATCTCCTTGCTGATCCATCTTAGGCAAGCAAGACAGTGCTTTGGACAGGCCTCTGCTCTCCCCAGGGAGTATCACTCTTGTTAGCTGTAAAGTGTCCGTAACAACGCACCTTTTAATGATGCTCCTCTTTGGCTTTTACTGGGCTTGTAGCAAGACTTGTACTCCATTTTCCTGTAATAAGTCAACTGTTACCAGGTTGGTGCTCCTGACAGTTACGTCCTTACCAAGACTTTCTTGACTTGCCCCAGCTGGAGCAGGGAGATGCAAAGTGACTGCCGTGCTCCGGGGAAGCAATAAGGGCTCACCTCTTCAGTGACCTGGAGTATTTCCACTGGGGGTACGGTAGGCAGCAGGCAGCAGAAGAGCACACGAATTAATGCTCCTTGCAGCTCCCTGGGGTGGTGTTATTCACTCATTTTCCTACACATTTTTCTGCAGACCTGAGCCTATACATGGTCTGTGCCAGGTTTACCACCGTAACCTCTTCCTTTAGTGGACTGTATCAAACTAAAGTCAAAGAAAATTTGTTCCCTACACTAGATGCTCAGACAAATAGGAGAACTCTTCAGCTGAGTGATTTCAGATGGTAAAATAATTGGTGTAACTATACTCAGGATAACTATATGCATGCAGAATGCAGTCAAAGTATTTATGCCCTTTACCTCTAAAGGACACGTCTCTACCCAGTAATCTACGTGAGCATTTTTGCAGGCTCAGCCAGTGGAAAGAATTGCTAAACACTTGAGCGGCCCTCATGTATATTTCATCTGGTAGGCAAGGGTGATGGGTGCGCGTGTGTGCACACACACGCACATATGCACCAGCCAGTACCTAAAGTTCTTCTATCACTATATAATACCTCCGACATCTTTCTAAATATTACAGACTATACAAGCACCTCCCTATCTCACATACCAGAATGGAGAGGGCAAGCAAGTGCAGCATGACAAGGCAAAGGCCATGTATAAAAAGGTAATATGTTGGATCCTGTTTTATTTCTACAAGTCAGTACCTGATTTTGGTAAAATATGTTAAGAAGCTAGTGTTCTCCCAAACCCAGGTGGATAAAGACGTGTTTGTTTCAGAGATGAAGGTAATGCCTGCAGGGTAGGATGGAGTTCAACAGCAGCTACATCAAGAACTGAAAGCAGGATTTTGTTAAGAACAAAATCAAGCAAAGCAAAACAAAGCATCCTTCTCTGAACAGCAGAACATAGAAATGTGAGTCCAGGAATCTTGTCCTTATTCTGAAAATTCCTGAATCCACCAATTAAGCAAAAGTAATCTTCATCCTCTCTTTTCCTCTCTCTTCATCCCTCTATATAGCAATTAATCACCCATAATTCAGGGTATGTCACATCTGGCATGATGATAATTTATATGTTGATAAAGCAGGCTACATCATACAGATACTCCACACCTTCCTGTTTCCTTAAATGCAAGCCTTCCAAAAAATCTTTAAAATGCAGATGGTGTGCTGAGACTGTAGGAGCACCATGGCTGGCATAGAAGTCCTGTGTCTGACAGCCAGCCTTCCACAAAAGCGACCTCTCAAAGTCTCCCTTGCAAGGCTCAGTCACCACCCCCCCATTACACCCTACAAGGCAAGGAAGTCAGCCAGCCATGAGTAAAACCTAGAAACTAAATACTTAGGACAGGACATTGTTTGTGTTGGGGATACTATGCTATGATCTTGACATTTTGCTGAAAGAGGAGGGTATTCGTGGGCCAAATTGAGCCCCTTCCTTTGGACATGGTCAATGGAGGAATGGCGCTGGTGGGACCACCTTCCCTGGCCTATTCCCTGGTGACCTTGTCAACCCATGGTACCTGGAGCAGGGCAATAACATTTCCTGTCTTGTGAGTGGTTACAATTCTTCGCAAGTTTTCTAAACCTTAGTGCAAAATTTTCCGCTAATAAGAGATGACTGCATGCAAAGCTGGTAGTCTTCAAAACTGGGGGTGTGTATCCCTCCTACCAAGACTCAGTTGGCAGCTGCAGACACAAGCTCCAAATTTCAGGAAATTCCTCCCCAGAAAATCTAGGAAAACTGCAGTGTACTTTCATATGTTTGAAGAGCTGAATCCATTGCCAACAGGGACCAAATTGCTGATAAACAATATTCTTACGAAGGGGAGAAAAAAACACCACTCTGATAAGGTAGAGTAGCAACACCTAACAGCTGAAATACAACTACAACTTGAACAATTTCATGTCTTCTGGAGGAGGCTAGTGGCTTGCTTTTCCCATCATGCTCTAACCTTCCCTCTCAGTCTGAGATTATTCATTTTTGACAAGTTCCAAGGCCTGATTTAGGCTGATCTGATCTGATCTGATCTGATCTGATCTGATGGAGTGACCTATTTCTATTACCTGTTCCCTCTCTCCTGCTGCTGCTCGCCTCTCTGATGGCCACTCTGGCTAACTCCCACAGCTGTGCTAACAGGTTTTCTTATTTCAGCTCTTGGAAGAGTACCCATAATGGTGAGAACTGAACACAGTTTCTCCGGTCACAGGAATTTTTAAAGCCATTTCTGCCATCTCACATACCTCACAGGAAACTCTTACACAAAATCTTCTGCTCTTTTTTCCTAGGCTCTAGCCTTCACACCCCCAGTGCTGGGAAGTATTGCTGTTGATTCAGTGAGCCCAGGCACATTTTGGTAGTTAGCTGGACTAGATTTCTGTGTGCTATTCCACCTGCCAGTTTTTGTCCACTTGATGTTATTATCCCCATTGTAGCAGAAATGCCCCTCAAGCATGCAAAACAATCAGACTGCAGGCTAGCCCACTGGTTCTGGACATTTTTCCTCCTTTCCCTCCACCTGGTGCCAGCTGAGGGTCACTTCTCCTGTGGAATCCCTACTCTGGGAACATGGAGGGGCTGCAGGAAGCAGCGTGCGATGGGGCTTGTCTTCACTCTCAGCTCAGTCTATAGCAGCTTGCACACATCTGGGTAAGGTTTTTTCCAGAACAAGTGTGCAGCATCCTCCCAGGTCGTGAAGCTGTCAGTATCTGTCCATTCTTGCATTTCTTTCATGACTCACTGCAAGGAACAAGCCAAAAGCTCCAGAATTTCAGTGACTGTACAAATCTCCCTTGTTTTTTGTCTTGGGATTAATCTTCTTCTTTTACTATTTGTTTTTGTGTTTTTTTTCTCCGCTCTGCAAGCTATTGCCCTTTTCAAACTGCTTGACAGAACACTGCTCCGTGACACAATGCCGACAAGCAAAATATCGAATGGTTAAATGCTATTTTCTAAAACAATATGGGACAGCTCACCACCAGAAAATGGACCATGGCTGGAGACACTGGGAGAAAAAACCATCACCATCCCAAGTCAACTCTGGAACTCGATATAATATTGGGACTTAGGGATCTAAGTGTCTTAAAACAGGATTCTGAGTCCTAAGAGGTATAATGAATCATAGAATCATAGAAAGTTTTGGGTCGGAAGGGACCCCTAGAGGTCATCTAGTCCAACCCCCCTGCAAGCGAGCAGGGACACCGCTAACTAGATCAGGTTGCTCAGAGTCCTGTCCAACCTGGTCTTGAATGTTTCCAGGGATGGGGCCTCCTCTACCTCTCTGGGCAACCCGTTCCAGTGTTTCACCACCCTCATTGTAAAGAATTTCTTCCTTATATCCAGCCTAAACCTACCCTGTTTTAGTTTAAAACTATTACCCCTTGTCCTGTCACTGCTGTCTCTACTAAAAAGATTGTCCCCATCTTTCCTATAGGCTCCCTTTAAGTACTGAAAGGCTGCAATCAGGTCTCCCCGCAGCCTTCTCTTCTCCAGGCTGAACAAG
>Ga0065711_1029624_pt1 | contig 35460 bp, 22 predicted proteins | sample Hoacrofraction12_FD_59098 | JGI IMG/M metagenome (GOLD analysis project Ga0065711, IMG submission 59098) | Hoatzin crop microbial communities from Cojedes, Venezuela - Epithelial fraction 12 v2 (version 2) | ecosystem: Host-associated > Birds > Digestive system > Esophagus > Crop | place... | reverse complement strand
CCCAGTCCAACCCCCTGCCGAAGCAGGGTCACCCAGAGCAGGCTGCACAGGACCTTGTCCAGGCGGGTCTTGAATATCTCCAGAGAAGGAGTCTCCACAGCCTCCCTGGGCAACCTGTTCCAGGGCTCCATCACCCTCAGAGTGAAGAAGTTCTTCCTCATGTTCAGTTTGTGCCCGTTGCCCCTTGTCCTGTTGCTGGGCACCACTGGAAAGAGTCTGGCCCCGTCCTCCTGACACCCCTCCATAAGATATTTACAGGCATTTCTAAGGTCCCCTGTCAGCCTTCTCTTCTCCTGGCTGAACAAGCCCAGCTCCCTCAGCATTTCTTTGTAGGACAGATGCTCCAGTCCCCTCATCATCCTCGTAGCCGTCCTCTGGACTCTCTCCAGTAGCTCCTCAACATCAGGTTTCAGCGAGTGCGCTCTGTCTGTTGCAGGTCTGTGAACCTGAGAACCCGTGCAAGGACAAGACGCACAGCTGCCATAAGTCTGCGGAGTGCATCTACCTGGGCCATTTCAGCGATCCGATGTACAAATGTGAATGCAGGACGGGTTACGCTGGCGATGGACGCATCTGTGGTGAGGATTCGGATTTGGATGGCTGGCCTAATAACAACTTGGTCTGTGCTGCTAATGCAACATACCATTGTGTGAAGGTAAGTAAAAAAGGTTGATAAAAATGCCGTGCCATAACCAGATTTTCTCTCTTGTTTCCTAAAGAGTTGTGAATATCACTTTTCAGCATCAAACTGGTGGCTGCTTTCATTAAGCTTTGACTGTTACAGCATGCTCATTTTCTAGGAGATGCTGTGAAATGTGTATCCACTTAACACTAGATCCACTGAGGGATTCTCAAAACGAAATCCAGAGTGCTCTGCTTTGGATTTCTTCCTGCTCAGTGTAACATGGAACGTTGGGATGTTTGTGATGGAGTTAGCACACCGAGCAGGAGCAGCCTAAAACAGAGGTGTGGAGCACACAGCTAGTGAGAACTAAACAGGAATCCCTGGGTGCAGATGAGTATGAAATCCTACCAGCAAGGCTCGTAACGAGACACTGACAGCCACGTAAGATCTACAGTTCCAAATCTTTTCTTGACCTACCCCTTCCTTTTAAAGAGTGAAGCAGGTCACGCTCTCTGTGAAAACCAGATACAGAGCCTGACATAATATTTGGCAAGAAGAACCTAAGAGAGGAATGAGTGAGTAATTAGACAGGGTTCTCCTTATTGCAGAAGTGCAGTGGGAGAGGGTGGGAGATTCAGCCTCTTACCCTTCAGAGATGTGGAATCCAAGCACTTGCCCCCCTCATCCCGAGGGGAATGGCCTGCCTGCCACCACTGGCTCGTCTCCTGGCAGGGGACTGTTCACCCTTGCTGCTGCAGCTGTGCCCCTGTAGTGAAAAACGTGACATTGCTACACCAAGGAGAAAATAAGCATCAGGGAGCCTTAAAAACGTGGTGTGTAGGTTGAGCAGTGGGTGCCCACCATGGTGTGTTCCCTGGGACCTGGTTCTGTGCTCGTCTGAAGCACACTAAGTCCTCCTTGGCTCCATGGCCTGAGGTTCCTTCTGGTGGAAATTGCTCAAAAAATGGTGAGCATGCTTGGAGGTCTCATCCTGACGAAGTTACACTGTGGTGCAAAGCCAGGCTGAAAATTGTTCCAGGCCCACCGGTTTAACAGTGACCCAAAAGAGCCTCAAATGCCGAACTTCCTCGCTGTAGCTGATGTCTGTTTATTGTTGATCCAGCCAGTGCAGCAATTGCAGTTCATATATTCTTTTTCGGTTCCTGTCATCGGAATCTGCAACATGTTGACTCAAGATGTAATGCAAATGATTAGCTGTCGTTAAAAGCCCAACATGCTGAACCCATTCAGAAAAAAAGCCGTTTTCAAAGGTTGATTCATGGTTTCTATGATACATATGTCGATCTAGTAAACACAAATGCTTCACTTAAGGAGAAAAATACCCACAAAACCTTTTAGAAATACCAGATATTTTCAGGTCCTTATATTCATTATGAAGTATCCTAGTTGATTAATTTGACTGAAAAAAAGCAAACCAAAGCTTCTTTCCTTGAGCTGAAAATTATCTTACTGTCTAAGCAAAGCTATATGAATAAAGCAAGTAGTTGTAAATAATAACAAAAGTCTTAGCATTATCGTTAGTGTAAATATCTCTTTCATTCACATGAAAGTAGCATTTTTTTCAATGAGAATTATCATACCAACACACAACTTTGTCAATAGGTGAACCAAAGAAACCTGGCTTCCAGTGGGCTTGTGTCTCAAGGTTGAGCTCCCAGGTGGAAGGTGCGATGTCTAATAAGCCCTCTTTCTAATAGCTAACGAGAGACTTTTTGAGCGCACTGATAGGATCTCTCTCCTCTGCCCTGCTACCTCTTTTTGCACAGTTCATGGGGACTTGCTGCCTGTGAGGTCTCCACCTTACTGCTTGATTTGTATGAAACTGGACTCAAATCTATAGAGCAGACAGACATATAGATACAAACATACCAAGTGATCAAGCAAACTTCCACTGATTTCTTTCATTGTTTCGAAAAAAATATTTTTTGTATCACTGGTAACCAGTGTTGAGTTGGATGGCCAAGGCTGTTTGCAGATTTTTGGTAATAAAGTGCCATAAAAAATTTGGAGTTGCGTTGGGGTTTTGATATTTATCAAAAATTTTCCATTTCTTTTGCTTAAATTATTTATACTGTTAGACCCACTGAGATTGAAAACAGAACTGTGAATCTTACTGTAATATTAATTTTCTTAGTGTATGGTTACAAAAAAAATATTTCTGCACTCTGTTGGCAGATTCAGTTTTGGTCTGAGGTGGATACAGAATGTGAGAAAAAGTGAGAATAACAGTGGGGTTTTATAGGTGTATTTGTTCTTAACCAGTGGTAGAACTGCAATCCATTTTTAGCTGATTTTAGTATTTTAAAAAGGAATACATGTTAAAAGTTTGGCAAACTATTTCACTTCTTATTTTTTCAGTGTAATCTAAGACTTGTTCATTTAAAATAATCGTTCTTTACAAAGCTGTGACATAAAATTAAGAGACACGTTTGCCTTTTATTTTGCCAAGCCCTGAGAGTGCAAAGGTACTGTTTTGCAGAACAGTATAAAAGTGTGTTTTTCTAAACCCTTTCTTACAGCGTTCCCCTTCATTCCTGTGTGCTACTTCATGCCAGTAACTTTCCGTCTGAGCAACTATTTCTGAAGGCCATCTCCTGGCTTGTGTCTTTATTCTTCTGGCAACCAAACCCGGTTGTTTTATATGTAATCTTCAAACTTCCTTCATGAGTTGTCTATAAAAAGTTGATGTAAGAGTGCATGTGTGTGCATGTGGTGTGTTTGTTCTCTGCTAGATAGTTTCATCTAAAATTTACTGGAAACATCCCTTTAACAGAAGGAGAGCTGGGAAACAGAATGATTTGCAGATGCATTTCACTTTCTTTACAATATGAAAGCAGCAAATGAACTACTAGCTTTGGCAGCAAACAAACAGACGCTTTAAAAAGTATTTGTGATATTGATTGTTCTTGTTTTATAGCCTCTGGTGTACCAGATCTACTCTTCTGCCCAGGCAAGCCATACTGACCTAATGCAAACATAATGTATTGATTATTTCTTTTGGCCAGGATAATTGCCCCCTTCTGCCTAATTCTGGCCAAGAAGACTTTGATAAAGATGGCAAAGGAGATGCCTGTGATGAGGACGATGACAATGATGGTGTCGAAGATGACAAAGTAAGATACATTTCTGTGTCTTCAATACCATTGAAATAAACATCTGGTTTTAAGGGAAGCCATGACAGTAGATGAGAGTTTTATTGTTCAGAGCTTCAGCTGAGTTATTCTGCACTGCCTTCTGTGAATGGTGCAGCATAAAGTTGTGTTGGGTCAAAGGAGTGTCGCACTGTGCAGAGCAAAGCAGCCTGGGGAACCTGGAGTTGAACTCTGTTCTCTGTATTAGTTCTGCCTTCCACTGTGTGCATGAAAAAAGTTTAATGCAAGGTGGTATTGGATTTTTTATTTTGCAGTGGGTGGATGATAGGTCCACTGTATTTGAAAAGCTGATAAATAATGTATCTGAGGTATGTTGGAAACAAGCTATGATGAATAATAATAACTATAAACACTGCCAGCATGAAGAGGAAATAATGGGAGGAAGGTGCCTAGCCTGGTTCATCCTTTCCTCCTCTAGATTTGCCCACAAGACTGAAATTCATTTACCTGTAGAGCCTAAAAGACAGGCAGTTTGTCTAAAAGTGTTCTCCCAGAGCAACCAGCAAAAGGACAGAGGCACCTGCGGAGTGGGGTTCACCCTGCCGTTGCTGAACGCCTTTAGGATGTGAACTGGTTTTAGGAATCTAATGTTCCTCTGTGTTCCTTTCAGAAGGAGCCTAGATGCTCTAGAACTTCAGAGGGTTAAAGTTAAGGTAGAAGTGTGTTCATGGAGCCTCCACTTAGAAAATTTCCAAAACTAAAGGATCATTTGATAAAATAATATGATTTAGTACATGTATTTGAAAAATTGTAGCCAGAAATTCAGTTTTATGAGCAGTATAAAATTTTGACTTGCCTCTATGTCTTGTCATTGAGTATACAAAATGTATTTCTGAGGAATATAAAACGTTGGGACAAAAAAAAAAACAAAAAACCAAAAACATTTCCTACTAAATGGTTTTTGCTTTAGCAGAGAAAAGTAGTTTAAAGATTTCTGTTTTTTTTTTTCCAAATGACTTCCCTTCAGATTCCATGATGCTGATGTAGCCCTCGCTCCCACTGCTTTGGTTTGGTTTTGTTCTTTGCTTTCCACACTGAGTATTTCCTCGTGCCTGTGCAGAAGTCCATGTGTAATTTGGGGCTGTGTGAAACATAAGAATTCTTGTTCTGTCAGACTTTCAAATTGGGAACTAAAATGAAATGAAGTTTTCAAAATTCCACTGAAAGGACTGGTCTCAGGGAAAAAATGTTTTGGGTCAAGGAGGGTACTGAATTTTAACTTTACTTTTTGAAACTTTTAACATTTTATTATCATATACAATACAACAAAACCCACAAAAATGACTGTCCTTGTTTAAATTGAAAAATCCAAATATATGGTTTAAAAGTCAGCATATTGATACTAGTTTGTTCCAAAAAAGTCAGAGCAACAATTCTATTTTTTACAAAAAATATAATATGCAGCTGAAGTTGGCCTGATTTTACATCACATTCTGGTGGTTTTTTTTGTTTTTTTCAAACGCATGTACCAGTGATACACTTTTGTTGAAATATCTGAGTGCAGATCCAATTTAAAATGCCTGTTGCTCTCCTAGTGAGAAATGGAACACATTTCACATGCCTTGTACAAGACCAGACAGTGAACCAAGCTTTGCAGATATCATCCCATTACCACCAATATCTTCAGTGTAGGTGCAGCTTGTCCATTTGGAAAAATAATGGATTGATATTTTGATTTTTTGCCTCTGTCCAAGATGAACAGGAAGAGTTACCACTTCATAGTGTGCTCCCATGAATTGTGATTTATATTCTGAAATCTTCTGTTTCTTCTTACTAGGACAATTGCCCTCTTCTGTTCAACCCTCGTCAGTTTGATTATGACAAGGATGAAGTTGGTGACCGGTGTGATAATTGCCCCTATGTGCACAACCCTGCTCAAATTGACACAGACAATAACGGGGAGGGTGACTCGTGTGCTGTGGATATTGACGGAGATGGTATGCGTTCAGTTTTGAGAATTGCACCTTGCTTTTATCTCCACTAAGATGGGCCACCTGCTTTTATACATGGAATAGAGTTGGGTCTAGCTGCTCAGAAATGGAGGAGGAGAAAGGGAAGGCTGAGGTTCATCTGTCCTGTGTAGAGTAGTTGTCCATAAAGCCCCTGAATGACTGCAACGGATATTCCTGAAGAATGAATCACAGCAAGTCTTTTATCAGTGTAATATTAAAAAAAATTCTTTCCTTCGTCTGTGTTCCAAAGTAATCAGGGTCTAATGTGACACTTTCTTGACTTTTTTCTTCCTTTTCAGGGAGGGAAAAGAACAGCAGAATGTCTGTGCGGTTACGACTATCTGTAGGAAATTATTCTGCTCTTATATGAACGTACTGCAAAGCCCACAGTAATCGAAATACACATTTTTTAGGTGTCTTAAAATATTATTAAAGCTGTTTATTTCATCTACCAGAACATACCAACATGACCCAGATTTGGTCAGAATTAAGGAGGAGGAAAAGCACTGAAATGTTTTTAAAAAATCGTATCTCTGCAGCATTTCAAATTTGTGAGAACCAAGAAGTACTACAAGTTGAAGAAATCTAGTTTTGGATTTCCGTCAGTAACATTTTAAACTTTTGGACACTTATCTATCTTGAACTTCTGGACATTTTGAAGTCCTCTTATGCTTTTGATCATCAGGTTCTTAGTAATACTCCTGGGAGTTTTGCATTTGAAGGAAAATGTAACCATATATTATTGGCTGAAAGGTGATGCAAATATCCAGGGACCATATAAAGTAGGAGAGGGTGATCGTATCCTTTCCAGACAGCTATGCCAACATATCTTAGTTTTGTTTCTTTTCAACATATTATAATTTTGAAGGAGACTGTCAGTTGTATAATAAAGTTTCCTTAAGGGGAACAGCTTCTTTTGAAAATTTGGCATGCTCTACGATACGTGAGGCACATGTTCTGGTAAAATTAAATTATTTCTTGCTGAGGCACCTGAACATTAATGAGTTGTTCCTCTGCAAAACTCTTCAGAGATTCTACCATGTTGTAGCTTTGCATTCTACGCCATTCCTTAAAGCGTCTGGGAAGAATATCTAAATCATATTATTTAAAAAGAAAAATACGCCAGCCCTTTATCTGTTATTCTGTGAAAAAGGGCTAAATTCTTAAGACATAATCAACCGTTACTCTAGCAAAATCTATTAGAAAAATATATATACAAGTCAATTGTAGAAAGAAAAATGGAATCGATACTGTAATTTTTTTCTAATATTAGTCTTTTCACTATTTCATGTTGTAGCAATAATGTTCTAGCAGTCAGAAAGCCTACAAGCCCCTTAAGAGCCTCGCTTCTTGGCTGGTGACTCCTGCAGCCTGTGGCTGGCTGTGCTGGATGCTATAGCGTTCTCATCTGTTCAATCTCTTGTGGTTTTTTTTCTTTTCCCCTACAGACATTTTTAACGAACGAGATAATTGTCCTTACGTCTATAACACAGACCAGAGTGACACAGATGGAGATGGAGTTGGTGATCAGTGTGATAATTGTCCGCTGATGCATAATCCAGACCAGGTAAATGTTAGAGATGGTTTGCTAAACGGTGATGTCAGAACAAGGGCAGGGAAAAGAACGCAGAAATTGCTGTCAGGCCCTGTTTGCTGCAGAGCTGGAGAAGGGGACCTGTGTTGCTCATTTTCACATCTCAGGTTGTCAGATCGCTTTGTATCAGAAGAAGGGGAAGGAGGGTGATGATGCCTTTAATCCATCTTCAAGGCTCTGGTGAACTGTTTTCTTCCCCCGTGGCAAGCGAGAAGAGCCTCAGGGCTGCATTTGGTGTGCCTGAGTTTGTTGGTCCGTGCGCAGAGAAGTAACATCAAGCATACAGAAACAATCAGAAAATGTGCTGCCCAGACTGCAGTTCCCCTGGGATCTCTAGAATGACAGCGATGAATATCATGGCCGAAAACCTGCCCTGGAAATGTCTTGGCAACGAGATCTTATGACAGAAGTAGCTGTACTAGTTTGGAGCTGCGTTTGTACTTTCAGCACGGTTGTCATCATGATATCCCTTGTCTCCAGAGAAGTCCTTGAAGAGAAATGTTGAGAAATTAAGTACCAGGCTGTCCATACTTTTGTGTTTAGTAACAATAATAAATTTATTTCTCTTTGATTTTTTATTTTTTTTTCTTTTCCTGGTAGACTGATGCAGATAATGACCTTGTTGGTGACCAGTGTGACAATAATGAGGACATAGATGAAGATGGGCACCAGAACAACCAAGACAACTGCCCTTACATCCCCAATGCTAACCAGGCTGACCATGATAAGGATGGTAAAGGAGATGCCTGTGATCCTGACGATGACAACGATGGTATCCCCGACGACAGGGACAATTGTCGTCTCAGATACAATCCTGAGCAGGAGGACTCTGATGGTAAGAATAATGTCACATGAATTTCGTTTAGTTCTTACTGTTCAGTTCTGATCTTGGAGTATTACCGTTTGGTGAAGAGAAAGACTTCTGATCATACTGAGCTTCTTTTGACATTTGAGACACCGTGGACTGCAAGGGAACTGCACTGGCCAATTTGGTTCAGAGTTAGAGCATTAGGAAACCTCTTTGACAGGGGGCTCAGATACACACATACTTATTTCTAGAAGAACACCCTTAAGAAATTAAAAAAAACCACAAAACAAAACAAAAAAAAAAACACAAAACCCACACCAGATTATTTTTTAATATATTTTTCTGATTTTCACTTTGACTTGGAAAATTCAAAGTGAAGAAACTTTGGGAAAATATTTCAAATAGCTTGAATTTCATATGTCTTAAAAATGAAAGATGAGCTGCTTTGCTTTCAAAACAAGCTGTCTTCTGAAAATTAGAATGGAAGAAAATATGGTTTAGTGCTCTTCTGTTTTGAAAAACAGACTATTTCTCTAGTTTAAATCTAAAATTTGTGTTAATTTTTAATTATTTTTGTAAAAAAAAAAAGATTTCTGAGCAGCTTTTCTGAAATTTCCTGTGTAGGTAGCTCTAAATGTCTCTTGGTGATGTACATTTCACATTTAAGAAAGGGATACATAATTGCTTTTGTCCATTTCTGCGGTAAAATGTTGCTGGCCACTCTCAAACAGTCCTTCTCTATGTTTGGCAATATTTTAATAATGAAATAGTGATAGCTTCACAGTCATAAATGCAATTTAGTAAAAATATAGATGTTCCTTTGAAAACCACCAGAAGATGTCTACGAGTAATGGCCCTTGCAGTAAACACAGATGAGCAATCTCTGTTCTGAGTTATACAGCTTGCTGGAGTCAATCCATGGTTATGTTGGTGAAATTGAAAGCAGAATTTAGTACCTACACAATATGGTTTTATGTACATTTAGAAAGATAAAATCCTGAGCCCTGGCTGATGTCTTCGTAAGACAGCTGCTTGCAGTAGGCAGTTTCTGGTTGGTAGTCAGTAGTAGTTCTTAAATTACTTTACCCTTCAGTCCAGTGATACAATGGGAATATCTGTGTATTTGCCAACCTCTGGAATAGCACTTTAATTTCAGAAATACTCCAGAATAGAGGTGCCCCCAAACTGGGGTGGTTGGTTATAGTCAGCTGGATCTTGTGAGAGAGACTAAGTTTACGTATGCAGTAAGTGTTCACAAAAAGAGTAAATTTAAACAGTTTAGCCAGCTCGTCACTGTCAATTAGTGGCAGGTCCAACAGAAATCTTGGAAGAACGATAAATAGAGCCAAAAGATGCTCCCACAGTCTGGAAGATGTGAGCTATAGTGTGTAAAGATGAGGCCCTGGAGAGAGCTGTTGGACGTGGCTGGGTAAACAAACGCTTGCTAACTTCCCTTGACAGGGAACCAATGTTGTCAGCAGCAGCTCAGCACCAAATGAACGTCAGCAGGATTTCCAGCAAATAATTGGATTCTCCTGTGACTCAAGAATTACCTCTCTGACATTGGCAAAGGGAATAAAATTGGAAATTTGTTCTGTTTTCTCCAATAAGTGCTAAGACAAACAGGTGCAGGAGCATGCGGCTGGTCAGGATTTGGAGCTTTCCGTGGCTGATGGCCAGAGTGGAAAATGGGGCCATCTTACCATGCATCTGAACTGCAGAAAGTCTTTGAGATATTAGATGCTTTAGCTTTCTCTATCTACTTTTATTTTCGGGGGCTGTTTCCTAAAGCTTATTCTGCTTTCTCTCTGAAAGCTTAATACTTGGAGAACACTGTGGTGGTTAGGCATACTAACATAGCTTTCTCTTTGTGAGGCATCTAGTAGTAGGTCCATAGTGAATGAGCTGGATCATTGCTATGTCCCATTGAGTTAGTGCCCGTGCTCTTAGAGCAGTCATAAACACAGAAATTTAAAAAAAGCAAATGCTCAGCTACACGAGGCTGGTAAAAATTAGCTGGCAGTTCTGGTTTTACATTCGTACCCAGCATAATATCCAGCATTTTTTTGTTACAAAAGTCAGAGCTATTTGCAAATTCATTTCTATATTTGTCTAACCAAGTTTTTGTACTTTATTTTCAAGTGTTTGTACTATTGTATACCCTTAGTAGCAGTGGCATTGGCAATGAGATTTTTTTTTAATATATCTCCTTTCAGCACCTGCTATTTAAGGCAAGTCACAGCTACTGGTTTCCACCAGCATCATGAGTAAATTAAGAAAGGAAATAATTTTTTTTTTTTTAATGTTGAGCATAGTAAAAATATTGAGCAGCAGCACAGCTGTAGCTGAGCTGTATGGAGGTATTTTTAGGTTCCCTAAAAAAATACTTGCAATTCATGTAACAAAATGTAGTGTTTCCATTCCTCCAAAGCCACTGCTGTTGGATACAGGGCTTCTTTCTTTTTTTTTTCTTACATTTTTTTCAAGCGCTACATTTTTGATAAGACAAATTGTTCCCTTACAGGTGAAAAGTGCCTAAGCATGTGTGTGTATTTTATGGCAATACTGTCCCCACTTCCTTTTGACATAGAGGTGACATTTCTGCAACCTGAAGCCCATTTGATTGTTGCTGAAGGAATCTTGAGACAGAGATAAGAGTCTGAAAAAAAGTTTACTATCTTCAATAGCATATAAGGATTTATTAATGTGCAGGAAGATTAAGATTGTAACACTATTGTTTGAATTCATTTGCACTGCACATATTAAAATGTGGCGTTGTATCCACATCTGGGACAAATCAAGCTGAAGATGTAATACAAGCGTTAGTGAATTACATCGACATAGCAAACTTCCAACTTTTCCCACCCCAGTTCTGAAGCAGCGTGTTGACTGACAGGACAGTTCTACTAACAACAAATTTGGCCCTGGTCAAAGTTGATGACTTCTTCCAGTCGTTACCAGCAACATTTCAAATGGGCTTTCAGAGAGTGGGACTTTCTTTGGAGTCATTTGGAGCGTTCTTTGAGAAAGAAGAGAATAACATATTCCCATGTCTCATGAATTTCTTCCATCAGTGGGACAGCTGTTAGGAAGGCTGGATAAATCACTAATAATTGCATTTGCTTATTCCCTTTGCTTGTAGGTGATGGCAGAGGTGATATTTGCAAAGATGACTTTGACAATGACAATGTCCCGGATATTTATGATGTATGCCCTGAAAACAACGCCATCAGCGAAACGGATTTCAGAAAGTTCCAGATGGTCCCTCTGGACCCCAAGGGAACAGCTCAGATTGATCCCAACTGGGTTATTCGCCACCAAGGCAAGGAACTGGTGCAGACTGCCAACTCTGATCCTGGAATAGCTGTTGGTGAGTATCAGATGTCAGCTATCGTCTTTGGAAAACTAGCCAGTGATCTGGTGATAAGGAAAGAGGGGGAGAAGGTAGCTAAACCCAGTGTTTTGGTGCTGCAAGCTTTGGCCTGATGCATGGGGACAGTGTATACACCCAAATTAAAAACAGCTCAACGCTGTTTGCCTTTGACCATGCGTCTCCTCACTGACAGTAGCACACATAAAATGCTCAGTTGAAGAACTTGATGTAAGTGTAGTGCTTGCTGCCTTCAACACGCCTTGTAAACGACTTAACTTCTCTCTGGAAGCCTCCATGCGGTAGGTAGGCAAGTGTAATTGCTTCCTCTCCTACAGGTCAGGGAACTGAAAAAGATAGTTTACAACTCCTGGCAAAACTCAGGATATATCTGGGACTTTTGGGTGGGGAGAGCCGGAGCCAGCACTAACTCGATGGTTTGTCTCTTCCGTCCTCTCTCAGGCTACGACGAGTTCAGCTCTGTCGACTTCAGCGGCACGTTCTACGTTAACACAGACCGTGACGATGACTATGCCGGCTTTGTGTTTGGCTACCAGTCCAGCAGTCGGTTTTATGTTCTGATGTGGAAGCAGGTCACGCAGACCTACTGGGAGGACAAACCCACCAGGGCTTACGGCTATTCTGGTGTGTCACTCAAAGTAGTGAATTCCACAACCGGTGCTGGTGAACACTTGAGAAATGCCCTCTGGCACACAGGAAACACCCCTGGACAGGTGAGAGATTTAAAACTTCAGGCCAATGATGCATGAATAATATTTTAAAAAGAAGGGAGGCATCTTGACAAGAATTGCATTTCACACCTCAATTTTTGCAGATGTTTATCAGCTTTTCCTGGATTCCCATATTACTGGTGTCAAGAATGACATTTGCATTGTGTTTCAAAGAAAACATTACATGTATAAAAAATAATGGATGGAAAAAATTACATGTATAAAAGGGAAGACGTGGTGTGGTCCAAAGAAAAAGGAGTGAGAGGTTTCAGTTATCCACAAATCCTTTGTGACCTCTGTATTGGCCCTTGCTTCTTTGGCATTCCAGCTTGTTTGAATTATACGTGCTTTAGAGTTCAGTAACCAGTGACAGACAGAGAGAAGAGAAATGAAAACAAAGAGAGCAAAGCTGTTGCTGTTCCAAGTAGGGCCCAGCCATGGAAGAAACTCGCGCCTGTTAGAAATGAGGCTAGCGAGGCTTCGCGTGTGGATAGGAATTTCGCACTTTGGAGCTCCTTGAAGGAAAAGGACCTTGTTTGAGTGCGAGAGGTTTCAAGGAGTGGGCCACAGGCTGTGGCGTCTCTGCAAGCTGTGCTTGGTGGAGGCACTGGCACAGACAGAAGAAGCGGCATTGACTGCGGGTGCGTGGGGGTGGGACAGGGGCAGGGCTCCCTAAGTGAGGGTGGGTTCCTTGCTGTGATGGTCTTCAGTGGCTCCAGCTGTGAAACCACAGGTGAGCAACCGATCAACAGTTTTAAGACAGAAATTTTCATTACTCTTACCCTACAAGAGGTCCGTCGATGGTACTAGCAAACGTTAAACACTATTTTCAGTTTCATGCTCTGCAGCAGAGAATCTCTGGCTGCGTGTGCAGTTGCTGGAGCATGGTCTGTTTCTAATAAGGCGTTTGTATTCCTACTGCAGGTGCGTACTTTGTGGCATGATCCCAAGAACATTGGCTGGAAAGATTACACTGCTTACCGGTGGCATTTGATTCATAGGCCTAAAACAGGATTAATAAAGTAAGAAATGTTTCTGCACTTCTGTATTTTCTAGCGGCAAAACTTTTGTCTTTGTTACCAGTTTTTTGTTAGTTCTGATAATGATGATACTTGTGTGATAGTCTCTTCCAATATTTTGGGGACATTTTGTTGTCTTTAGAATAAGGTATTTTCCTTTTCAGATGTATTTAATTTAGTCTGGATGGTTCAATATTTACATCAGCTAAATATTCTTAAATTAAAGGAAAAAAAAAAATTCTTTCTCAATAGCTCTTCTGTAACAGGACCAAAAATTCCTGAGTAAAACTCAAAACGAGATTAGAACATGAGATTGCTCCCCAGCCTCTGGAGTTTGAATGAATTAAATTAATTAGAAACATGAGAATTGCCACAGGGAAGTCGGCCAGCGGCCTGTCTGCTTCAGCATCCTGTCTCCCGTCGTGGCTTGTATGAGAGACTGCAGAAGTAGCCATGGGCACATCTGGAATGCACACGACAAGGAGCCATGGCACATGACTTACCTTAGAGCTCAGCTCTTTATCTGATATTCCAAAGGATGAGCATTAACTGTCCGTGTCAATTTTTTCTCTTCTAACTACTGTAACTGTGAAGGACGTACTTCATGGGACAGAGTCTGACCTTACCTCTTCAGGCCTTGTGTGTGCTTATGAGCGGGGGGGGGTTTCATTTGGCTGTGAAAGACGAAGGGTAGACACACTGGATAGGCTAAATTATCTGTTTCTTGGAAAGAAAAGAGTTTCTTTCCACATCAAAGTATTGCAGTGCAAAGCGTTGACTGATAGAGGTCAAAAGGAAACTTGAGTTTTTCGTTCGTGTTGCTGTTACCTGTATCTTGCTCTGCAGAATCTGCTCAGTGTCAGACAAAGCAAGTTTCAACTGGTATCCCATTAGATTAATCTAGCACGGCAATTTCTATGGTCCAGGGCATTAAACTCCTTCTTTCTTTAGAGTGTTTTTATAGAAAATAAATAAAATCAATTATTTCACTATGAAATCATTTGATTTTTGCCGGAATAGCAATTCAGTATTAACATGATTAGAGCCACATGATTTTTTTATTTTTTTTGCCAAATGAATAGTTTATTAAACTCTTCCTGTGTGTTTTGGGTTCTTGAGATTGAGAATTACATTAGATAGGGTTACATGAACATGAACACTTGTCACTCTTTCTGCTGTTCTTTTTGCAATCCGTTAAACGCTGTTTTCAGGGAGCAGTTTCACGCTTGTCTTTGGGCACCTTTCAGAAAAAGAAACACTTCAAAGCAGAGCAAGGGCTGGACGTGCCTTTCTGCCTTGATAGAAATCTGTCCCTAACCCTCGAGTTATGGGAAGGAGCTCAAGTGTGTTCATCCTCCTCTGAAGCCATCGTGCTGTGTGTAACTGGTGTGTTGTCAACTGAAGCAGGACCGTAATCCCTTCTTCCAGAGACTGCTCTAATTAACAGATTATAGAGTCACTTCTCATTTGGCCGAATGGCTATTTTAAGAGACTGAGAGCCTAAGAACCTGGACTCTCTCAAGGTCTCCCGTGAGACGTGGAGAATCCAAGTTCGAGGAACTGCAGTCTATCTGATGGAGAAGGAAAATGAAGAGACTTCTTTAGAGGCCTTTTGGCTCCAGGGTGGATGCCTGAAATACTATAAAAAAAAAAAGAAAAACAAAACTGAAAAACCCCTACCCCACAAGTTCTTCTTCTTCTCCAGTTCATTATTAGTCTATCTGTTTGTGTCCAAATCCTTCGAGCTTTCATTAAGCTCTTAAAATCTCTGAAATTGATATTCAGCATGTCTCTAGTTCATGTTTTGTTTGACTCTAAAGGAATGGTTCTTCCAATTTCTGCTGTTGGCCCTGGCACCTAAAGACAAACAAATCAGCTGCTCACACAGCGGAGAAGATGACTTTGCTAAGTGATGTGGCGAGGTCTTGTGCTAACCTCTGAGTTCACAGGGACAGGGGCTTATCAGTGATGCTGGTACATGACATAGTTCATTCCAGGAGACACGACTGTTCTAAATAAAGAACTAGGAAATCTTTTGCAGATGGCGTGCATAAATTTCCTTCTGGCACAGCTCCACTGCTTCTGATTAATGCGTTATGGCTGCCAGCCAGGTGGGCGTGGGACAGAGATGAGAAGCGATCCTTCCAATGATGTTGGGTTGCCTGATGCCTTGTTAAAATTTATTCTGTTTCAGTTCTTGGGAACTGCTACCAGCCCTTGGCACTGGACGCTGTGTTATCCTGCTTGTCTGATTTAAATTGTGTTCTTCTTTACAGAGTTTTAGTGTACGAAGGGAAACAAGTCATGGTGGATTCTGGACCAATCTATGATACAACCTTTGCTGGTGGACGATTAGGTCTTTTTGTCTTCTCTCAAGAGATGGTCTATTTCTCTGACCTCAAATATGAATGCAGAGGTTAGTTACAGAAAACGTCTGGAAAATGCTGAAGCTTTTGATAACCGGTGGAGCAAGCGCGAAATATGGAAATGAGAAGTATCCTCTAGTTACCGAAAGCAATCTGTAATATCACAGCATGGAGTAAACCTTGATTTGTTAAAATACCATGAATACCCTTTGCCCCTATAGTAATCTCAATTTGAATAACGAAATCCAGATGTTTAATACTACCCACCTGGAAGAAATGAGATGGAAACCTCTGGGCGAGATATGGGCTTAGAATTCTCTCTGTATATCCACTTTCCATTGTAGGCTATTGCAGTGTGCCCGCGGGCAAGAGCTGCTTCTGGGTCACCCCTCTTTCGAGAGGCTTGAAGGAGAGAGCAGATACTTTTAATGAGCGTGTCTGTCTATAGTGCCTTGTCCAGAGTGTTTTGAAAGACAGAAAATGCTTTCCCAGGTTTTCTTGTATAATTTTTTGTATACATTTAGATACATAGATGCAAGCACACATGTGTGTGTGTCTCTATCTATTTAGACAGATACCTATTTTTATATAAATGTCACAGAATCACAGAATGTTCGGGGTTGGAAGGGACCTCTGTGGGCCATCTAGTCCAACCCCCTGCCGAAGCAGGGTCACCCAGAGCAGGCTGCACAGCACCGCATCCAGGCAGGTCTTGAATATCTCCAGAGAAGGAGACTCCACAGCCTCCCTGGGCAGCCTGTTCCAGGGCTCCGTCACCCTCAGAGGGAAGAAGTTCTTCCTCGTGTTCAGTCCTCACATTTGTAGGAAAACGTAGAACAGGGAATACTGTGCTGTACCCTTATCCTGTGTCATGAGGGAGCTCTGTTCTTGCGTGATTGACTTCCTAACCAAATAAAACAACCCCAGTTAATAGCTTTTTTCCCCATTTCTTTCAGATGCTTGAGCAACGGTTGCTGCATTACCAGCAAAGTACTGTAAATGCTATGCAACCTAGACACCTCAGTACATCCTGGTACTCCCAGTTTCTATTTTTTGCGTGCCTCCTGTCCTCGTGCTCCATGCCCAGGCACTTCCCAGCTGCCAGGAGTGCCTCCGCCATCCCTCCGCCCAAGTGCCTTCTCACAGCCAGGACTAACGAAGCCTAAATGCGAGCGTCCGACCCACCACTGAAGCAAAAGCCGATTGATACGTTAGAACACTTATGTACAGTGAAAACTTAGCAAAACCTGTTTGTTTGTGTATTTGTCTTTTTTAAGGAATGACGTTTACATATCAAAATGTAATTACTTAATGTATTTATATATATATGGAGAAAAAGAAGGGAGTGATGATTATCAGTCGCTGTCTTTAAGAGAGGGAAAATGTGTTTGAGTAACTTTTTAGGTGTATGGGTGACACTTTCTTGCTCTGATCAGGGCTGGGCTTCAGTAACACAAAGCCTCTGGGTCTAATTTTAGCAAAGTAATGGAGGGCCACACCAACAGGATCTTCAATAACAATGAAAATGCCTTTGGATAATAAAGTAAAGGTCAGTTATGAACATTTCTTGATCCAAAAAGGTGTTCTTTAGCTGATGAGGATGCTCTTAACACCCATTAAAATTACAGTTGGTAGAAATGTCAAATTTGCAACCTAAAGCATTGTCTATTAGAGACATAATTCAGGCCAAACAGAATTGAACTAGAAACTCCCCTGTGAAAGGGAAGAGTGATGCGTTCAAACGTCTGATGCCGTCGCTATTGTCTGACTTTCAAAGAATTATTGTTTCCCGTTGCTCTATTTCCACCATATTTTGCATTCCCTTGTAACAAAGAACATACCGTGACCACGTGGAGCAAAATGAACCTGAACCACTTTCCCACCTCTGCTGCAAAAAGCACTTTGACATCCTGAATCCTGATGTGGGTTTTGAGAAGGTGGCAAAGCCACTATTGCTTTGTTTGGTAACGTATGAATTTAAGGTTCCATTTATAAATATTTTGTTAGTATTTATTATGATTATCACACCGACCTACCTTCTCTGATAATTTATTTTAAAGCATGTCATATAATGCGTTTGTAATACATGCACAAATAATAATATTTTAAAGCTATTTTTAAAAGCATATCACAATATGTAGATATTGTCAGAGCATGGTATACACTTAAGTATAGTTTCATGGGCTAGATTCATGTATGCTTTAAAGTTAAATGAATAATAATAAGGAATTTATAAATGGAACCTTAATATATATCCAGTTACCCTAATTTTAATATTTTGTATTGTTACCTATGTCTGCTGTGTATAGAACTTCTTAAATAATGCTGAAGGGATACCAGTGTTTAATCTAAACAGATACAACATTTACTCAGATATACAATAGTATAGACATGTTTAACTTTCGTTTTGTTTTGTTGAAGTTGTATGAGCTTTGTTCACAAAAAGAACACACGCTGGTGTGATTATATTCCCAGGTGGGTTTACTGGTGGGATCGTACAGTACCTCTGCCTGCTTACAGGGCACCGTGAGCTAAATGTGGAATCAACTTTTTCTCCCTTGAAATAGATTTTGTTGCTATATTCATTAGAAAGGAGTCCACAGTTGCTGGCTTTGTTGCACATTTTATAGTGTTCATATTATCAAATCTTTTTTTTTGGTTTTGTTTCAATTTTGTTTTGTTGCTGTCTTTTTGGTTTTTTTGGTTTTGTTCTTTTTTTTTTTTTTTTCCCCCAAATCCTCTTCATGAGGTTTTTAAATGTTTTGTTTTCCTACTTCTGGTGTTTCAAATTGTATCCCCAAGTCCCAAGCAGAAGGGAGGGTGACTTCATTAAATGTAATGACTGTAATGGCTGTGTAAGGTTTTTTGTTTTGTCAGAGAGAGACATCGGTGTGAGGATGAAGATGTTAATATTTGGACTGTATCATAATTTTCCTATTCTATGTAAATTATTTATGATGTTTTTTAAATTTCTTTTTCTTTTTTTTTCCTTGCAAGTGTGTGTGTGAGAGAGAGGTTGAGAACAATGAAACTTCATTTTGTTTTGCCAAAGATTGTAAATAATTATTTATTTGTTTACACGGACGGAACTTTATCATTTAACGTCCTGATTCATTTAGTCAGATCCTCATTTTTATATATATATATATATATTTTAAGAAATTAATGATAGGAAATAAACTGTAAAAAGGTTTTATAAACAAAATTCTCTTTACCTTTTTTATAGTTAAAACGTTTCTTTAAAGAAAATATTCCGTTCCCCAAAGCCCTCAGTTCAATAAGCCTCTTGCCTTGCTGTAAACCAGTTTGTTTCAAGCAAACCAGCAAACCCTCTGCTTGGTTACAAATCGCCAACTGTCTTCTGAGGTTGTAAACAGCAGGTTTCCTGGTCTCTCTGACAAGACATCATTCCCTGTGAAGGCTTTGTCTGGCAAACTATCCCGAGTTTTATTTATGGTGTTGCGACAGAGGCGTTTTGGTCCCGCTTCCCTTTTTTTGCTGGACTCCTGCATGCGTTCTCTGTGTTGGGTCTTGGCCGATGTGTTGGAAGAAATACACGATCCGATTCTGTACCCGCTGCTGTGAGTCCCGTCTGAGTCGCTGGGGTTGGCTGGTGTGAGCAAGGATTGCCTTCCCGATGGAGAATTTCAGGAACGAGGGAGTCGTCTCTAACTGAACAGAATCAAATACAAGAAAAAAATTCTTAGCATGTGAGAGCTTTGCCATGAGCATGAACTGGGGAATTTGAATTGGTGTAGGAAAAGTAAGGATGCCCAGCATGACGAAATGCCAATTCTGAAGCGTGGACTCAAGTCATATTCTCTTATACATATCCCAGCTATTCACTTTTCTTTGCCTTATAAATATCCCAGCTGTTTGCCTTCCCTGGCTTTTGGTTCCAGTGCAAGTCCTCAGAACGTTGCGCAAGAAAGCCATATAGTCTTCAGCACAGTCTTTTGATGAGTCTTTAAAATAATTCAAATACTGAGGCTTGCTGAGAAGTTGCTTTCCTCCATTTATGCTGGAAGGGCATTGCTCAGGTAACAGAGTGATCGAGATCTTGTCACTCACCTTCTCCAGAGCCCTACTGAGTATCTGGTATGGAGCTGCAAGAGTTTTGAACGTGGACATTTGGTGATGATTCAAAGGAGGAAAAAGGAAATCCCTTCATAGCACCCAAACAAAACCCCGCAAAACGGACCCGGGGGAATAAAACAGCTGGAAACAGCAGCAATTCAGTACTAGTACAGGGTCTCTGAGCAAAACAGAGAAGGACCAAAAAAGCAGACTCTGCACTGCGACTGAGCAGGTTCATACAAAGCAGTCATGCCCTCTGCCCTCTGTCCAGTCTTTTGGAGATATTTGGGAATATTTGGGTCATTTGGAAAAAATATATATTTAAGAATTTGCAGCCTGTGCACTTCTGGTTCGCAGAGAGACGTGGGTATGGAAGAAGGCAGCCTGAAGTCCCTGCGGAGAGGCTGGGTAGCAGCGAGGGGCAGCAGAGCAGAGCAGGCACTGATTCTGCCCGTGACTCCCGCAGGATACTGGGCAGAGCTAATTTCATTTCCCTGAACATCAGGCTCCCATCTACTAAAAGTCATTGATAAATTCCCTCCTCTTTAAAATCCTTTTGGTGGGTTTTTGGTACGTTATTGTTTCTGGGCCAGCCAAAAAACCAGAAAATAGTGAAATTGTGATACTCCCCTGAAATTAAGTTCCTCACCACTTTTAAAACATTATTTTTTCGGACAGACTTTGGAACAGCCTCTGAATTCTGAAAAGTTGAGCTGAACTCACAGCATTGAGGATATATCCATTATAAGAGTAACAAATTTACCGTGGTTTCTTCCAGAAAGGAAGAAAAAATATCCACCCGAGGTTTATACCTGTGATTTCGGACGTCAGGCAGCTCACGTATTAGCGTCATGAATGCTAACATCTGTGTCTGCTCCTTGCTGGCTACACAATGGGGACAGAAGCTGAACAGGCTGTCGCAGTCAGCGGGACAAATCCTCGTCTCGGTCAGCTCAGTGGGAGCTTTGCTGTGGACTTGAGGGACATTTGGATGAGATTCAGGGTTCGGCTTGTGCTGCAGACCTCCGCAGAGGAGGAGCTCTGAGGCTCGCATGGGAGCATCTGCTCTCTAAAGCCATGTGAGAAATAAATAGCTGTGTAATAACTTGGCACAGCCTTCTTCCCAAAGTGGAGAAGACCACCCTTGTAGATCAGGAAGGGCAACTTAGAAGCAAAAGAAACTTCGGACTGATCAAACCAAAGGACCTTCTAATCCATTGCGATGCTTCTTGAAAGCTGCCACTACAGAAAGCAGCAGAGGAAGGTGTAAAATCTTTTATCATTAAAAACCATACATTAGCATGCCTAGAAGGGAAACATCATTCCTAGCCCCGGGCGGTTAATGGGCGGTTTCTGCCTTCCTGCCTGCATGGCTCGTTTTGCACTAATATAGCTGCAAATATTCTTGTTATTTGTATAAATATCTCAGGTTTTTCATCCCACTTCTCGACCTGTTGAGAGTTCTGGAGGTTGATTACACACGATACACAGTCTAAATTTCCTTTTACCACTTTCAGGTCTGTTACTGTTTAGTTTCGTTGACAGGCTTTATATCTCACGGACCTCGGGAAGGAGTAGTACATATTTCATCATAAAACCACATGCTAGAAAAAAAAGCCATATTCTGCTTTGCTTTTACTGCTTGTGTGCGTGTGTCTGTAACAGGTTCATGCAGTACATCAAAGGTAAAAGGATTTCCTCTGCTTGCTGAACAGATCAGCTGTCATGTTGCGAGACTGTTTGGGTACAGGATGCTACCCATGGTTATGACCTTCTCCAAGTCTCTCTGTCTAGCCCTTGCGTAAATGTATCATACAGGCATGCACACGTTCACACACACACACACACAATCTACCTATTTTGCAAAGGTTAAGTGTCGTTCTGTGCTCGTCTTGTTCTTAATGATTTCCCTAGCTGCCTGCTACTGGCCACAGCTGGAATCAGGCAAATAAGTTGGACAGGTCTTCTCCAACCTTTTATCGTGTCAGTGATCATTGATTGTTACCTGGTCATCTTGGTATTTGTAGACCTAGATATGAACATGTTTGGCATTGTTCCTGTAGAAGCCAGTGAATTTCTTTTCAGACATCTGCTGATATTTCTGGACTCTTCCCAGCACTACTGAATGCACCAGTCTGGATGCTGGAGGCAAGTGTTGCAAATCGAAAAATCCTAGCAACAGCTGTAATAAGGTAACTTGTAATTTAGAAATTTTTTTTAGTCATTGAGATTACATGGTCATTCAGGAACTTTTAGGAGATACAGTCTTGATGCTCCCTTTCACAGAATCACAGAATCACAGAATGTTCGGGTTTGGAAGGGACCTCTGTGGGTCATCTAGTCCAACCCCCTGCCGAAGCAGGGTCACCCAGAGCAGGCTGCACAGGACCACGTCCAGGCGGGTCTGGAATATCTCCAGAGAAGGAGACTACACAGCCTGTTCCAGGGCTCTGTCACCCTCAGAGGGAAGAAGTTCTTCCTCGTGTTCAGATGGAACTTCCTCTGCTTCATTTTGTGCCCGTTGCCCCTTGTCCTGTCACTGGGCACCACTGGAAAGAGTCTGGCCCCGTCCTCCTGACCCCCACCCTTCAGATATTTAGAGGCATTTCTAAGGTCCCCTCTCAGCCTTCTCTTCTCCAGGCTGAGCAAGCCCAGCTCCCTCAGCCTTTCCTCGTAGGAGAGATGATCCAGTCCCCTCATCATCTTTTGCAAGCCGATTTCCTCTCTTTAAATCATGCTGACACAAAAGAAAACAAGGGAGAGGGTGGAAAGCTGTAAGCATTGTCAGATGCTTCAATAGATAATTTTTGACCAACGCCTTTTTATATATGTGAGGAAAAGGAAACCCAGAGTTTTCCATTTCATGAGAGGCAGGTTTCTCTCAGGTGGTCTTCTGATTGATCAGTCAATCCAGTTTTCTTCCTGGAGTCACTGCTGCTGCCTTCTTGCAAGTAGCAGCAACACCCAACAGAGATTTTAGGGAAGGATCTGCTGTCATAAAAAGCTAACGGTTCAAGATACGGCAAAACCAATCTCAGCTTGCTGTAGCAGATATTCAGACACAGTGGCTACCAACTGTGAAGACATTCCTTTCTGGTGAGACTCAAGTGCTTTAGAGTTGGAGAGTGGAACCCAAGGAAATTAATCTGTCCTGATTTCTGGAGATTCAGCTGCAGTGTCTCTGCTCTGGAATTTTGCAGTCAGGAGTAAAGGACGACCCAGCTGGTCGTGGATGTAATCCAGTGGGTTGAACTATATGCAGCAGCTCAGCCTTGATGCTGAAGAAGTGGGGACGTCTAGAGCTGCAGGCAGTGGCATGTGGAAGATCACTAGCTTTCTCAAGTGAGATCCAGTTACAAAGATATTGGCAATCACTGCTCTAGACAACAGCACTGCTCCTTGTAAAGAGAAACGTTCTGATGTTTGTAAAGGACATCAGGAGCAGGGAGAAAACAAGAGCGTGCTTAAATGCTCAAGTTAAGATTTGCACAATTTTCAGAGAAATGGAGCATCCACAGGGAGTAAAATGGCAAGAGACCACGTTCTTGTTTTTTTTTTTTTCTTCTTGGAAGTTCTTATTTTTAATTAAGTACAGAAAAAAAAGACAGAAATAAAGAGTTACTCTGCATTCAGTATTTTCAATAATAGATCAGGAAATAGCTCCCACTTATTTGAGAAGGAAGCATCCTCTATTGTACACAGAGGGAACTGAGAGGACTGTTCTTTATATAGCACCATATCCTTCCCTAGGATTTAATTCCTTGCTTTCAGCTGAAGGCTTTATGGTTTTCTTGGTGTATTGAACAATATTAAATGTAATAAATTACTCTCTCAGATCATCTTACGTAATGTCTCCATTGAAAACTGGTGTCCAGAGCTTGAAATAGACCTTAAATCCATACTATTCATTAAATGGAAAGAAATGAAGCCATCTGTGGTTGTAAATGGGAAGATTACCCAACTCTCAGTAGGAACTGTGTCTTCCACCACTGGACAATCAAGTTCTTCATGCCTAACATCAGCCTTCCCTGTGACATGAGAAGATAATATCCCTCTCCTCTCTTGAACAGGAGGGAGAGGGAAGCTGTGGCTGAACCGAGGTGAAGCAGAGGGCACTGAGCACTTGGGCAGGTCAATGTCTGTGTCACAGGACCATCCATTTCGAAATAAGGAGGCACAAATCATTACGAGAGCAATATGAAAATGTCATCCCCTGTTATTTCCTGTTCGGACTTTCCTCTGACAATGAATTAACCTCCCCCTAAGCAAAATGAAGGCAGGCAATTACAAAAATTATCTTAGTTGAATGCTTCCATATTGCCACTCTGAAAATTTGGATTATTCATCCAACCATGGGGCATTACGCTGGAGAGGGAGATCAAGAGAACCCTCTGCTGCTAACTTGTTAGATGTGACGGGTTAAGACCGACACACTGGAGGGCCCAGAATTTCTAATGCATCTCCAGTTTTGAGAACAGAAAAATGTTTCAGAACTAATGGCTATTTTAACAAGTGACCTAGGTATTTAACATATTATCTAAGTTCAATAAGAAGACAATATTTCGGGAATATTTTCAAAAGGAAAAAAATATTTACTAGATCACGTTTGAAAATGAGTGGATAATCTCTACCTTTCTCCAGGTCTTTATAGTAAATTCTTTTCAGCTCTAACATTTTCTTTCTTCTGTTTCCATCTTTGGTAACTTTTTGTGAATAAAAATGAGAAGCTGATTTTTATTGTTAACAGTTGCAGTCATTCTTAACTGCGTGGAAGACCTGTGTTTTACTGAAATCATGTGTCTTGGGAAGGAAAGTTCTGGTCAGAACCTCTTCTCTCTTCTGTGGAGAGGAAGAGCTGTTCTCCTCTGGTGGGCATTGACAGCCTTCTGATCAGAAAAAAAGCACAACCGGATTACAGCAAGCGGGCACATGTGGCACGACTCCACTTAACCGCTTGCAACAGCCCAAGAAATAGCAGAGGTGAGAAATCCTGCGTGCAGCTAGCCCTGTGCGCAGTCCCTTGCAGAGGAGAGGGGGGAAATGTGCTGAGCCCGCAGAGAGTTCCTTCAGCCACAGAGGGCTGCGGATCAGTTCTGTGGCTTCTGCCTTGTCCTTGCTTAAAATGCTTTCCCCTGTCCTCACGCTGATGCTTCTGTCTTCCAGTTTTAACACCTGAATGCGATGCTTAAGATTCTTTTTCTTAATGACGCATATAGACTAAACCTAAGCAGTTATACTTGCTTATTTCTGGAATATGCATGCCAATGGTTTTTTTTCTTCTATGAACTGGGGATTGATGATACTCTTGTATGTCCCATAGGATGAAATAGTGTTTTGAAAGAGTTCTTTAAAAGTCTCCAGTGCAAAGCATTGTGGTGTCGCACCACTCTGAAGGATCGTTGCTTCTACTTCTTCGTTGCTGTCCAGGACGTGTTCATGACATGGTGGCTACTATTTCTCGAAAACTATGTGTTGTTTAGCTCCACAACTACATACACGCTTGCTTCCCTGTATTGTTCCTTCCAACAGACCTTGAAATATTGTGATTTAACAAAGCGATTGGTAAATTACAACCTATTTCCTATCAGCTGTTGCTTCATATCAGCTGTTTAGGTCCTGCCCAATGCCTGAAACAGAGTGGAGCCACTGTATTTTTTGCAATATTTTCAGAAATAATAGATTACTTAGAAAACTACTGCATTAATTTCTATAGTTTCAAAAGAAATTAATGCTCCAATCGCACATATGGCCTTCTTATAAACAGGAAGTTACTTTTCTGTCCAGTTTTCATTAAACATTCACATTAATTTTTAAATAATGACACTTCCAGATGGATATGGAAAAGATTTTATCAATGTACATTTTTGTGCCCGTTCCTGCAATATTCTAAAAAAGTTTTAACACTGAGAAGTGGCTTGGAAAACCTTTGGGCTGTGAAGTCTAAACAATTCGAGATGAAGTACTGCTGTTTCTCAAGAAGAAATATGAATTATTGCAAGAAACTGTAAACATTTCATTGTGAAGTGATTAATAAGTGAAGTAAGAAATGGCTCGTATCTGAGACATCTTTACCTCTGCTGTTGCTCGGTAGCTACTCTGCATAGACGTGACCAGGCGGGATGAGCCAATGTTGTCAATTTGCCCTGTTAGGACTACCAGTTTTTCATACAGATGTTTGTAATTTTAACGGACATACATAATCTTTTAGCAAAAAGTCTGACACTTGCCATGCTGCAAGTGTTTCGCATTAGAAATGTAAAATAAAACCGAAGCCGTGGAAGGAGTTACTAATTCAAAAGGAGACAATCTCAGAGCATTTTAATTTCCTGCTGTATCCATATTTTTGTACCTCATCATCTGGGGATTTGACACGTATGTATGCTCTGCACTTGGATGTCCCTGTCCCATGAGAAGCTGTTCCATTTCTTGCAGGGAGAACCTATAAGAAGGATGGAAAATCCTCCTTTTTTACCTGCCGCAGCTCTCAGAACTGTGCAGCAGCTGCAAGGTGATGGGAGACAGAGGCTCCCAGTGTCAGAGGCCAGCAGGTGCTGGGAAGGAAACTGGAGAAAGATGAAGGCAAAAAAAGCTGATGGGGGGATTCTGTACAGCTATTTACCAGGGCCCATGACACCAAATAGCAGCTCCTGATTGGGGCTTCAGGAGTGTTGAAATTTTCTTCAGATTAAATATTAATGTTCTGAAGTGTGTTAAGCCAAAGGGATTTTTTTTAGACTGGTCTAAAAAGAAACTGTGAATGCCAGATGTATTTGTCAGCTGATCTGTCTAAGGTTTGTTTATTTTCTTTCTCTTCCATCAATGATACTTCACTTTTATATCGGTAAAATTTGAGGGACTACATTGCAAAAAAAAAAAGAATCCTCCTAATTTTCATACTGAATGAAACCCATTTTGTACTTTATAAAGAGAATTGTTTAGGTGTAAAAGAGAGGTTTTTTTACTTTTTCAGGAAGAGGTGGGGAGACTCATTAGTGCCAGAGGTGCTGCCTTGGCAGGGAGGGAAAAATTCAACCCCTGTGATGAGACAGAGATATTGGGGGGGTGGGCAACTGAATTTGTGTGGTTCAACTATGAGGCACAAATCCTTGAGAAACTCTATTGATGAAACACATTAATATAGGCTTTCTGTTGATTAATGGGTCAGGGATACGAGTTTTTCTTGCCCTGGATCAGTCACAAAGCACTTGTGCCTATATCCATTTTTAAGTACACTTGCATATAGGCAAACATGTATATAGAGATATACAAAGTAAGTGCTGGTGTGCACAGGGGTTTGCATGAAAATCACAACGAAAAATGAGGCTCTTGCTTCATTCCTGTTAACAGAAGTGTAGCTGCTGATTCAAAATAGTCATAGGCAAAAATCTCCATGTTAAACTTATTGGCTTGGTGGCAGATGGAGACGTATTGCCATGATTTGTGCTGCAGAGGGACCTCTGCTGTTTGAAGCTGCTTAGGCCAATATCACTTTACCGAAGCTATTGGAAAGCCAGCAGAAAGCTCTCAGATGGAGACTTGTAACATACCAGATGTGGCTTAGGGGAAAGAGTGAGGGGAAAGCAGCGGTGATAAAGCTGCACATAACTTTATAGGGACTGACAAACCACACGAAATAGGTGGGCAGGGGGAGAATATTTCTCTGCTCAAAGGTATAATCAGTACTTACAGAAGTGTAGGATCTAGTCTGCAGAGCTCATCAGCCAGTATCTGAACCACCGAAGATGCCTGGCAGGATCCCCTGGGGAACCACTGTGCTGTGTGCCTCAGAAGGCAGCTGCTGGTCTTTCTTCATTGGTGTGTATTTTTTTTTAAATAGATTATAAAACCAGAGCGATATTCTTGCTTCACTTGTGCAAAGGCAGGCTGAAGAACTAGACATATCCCTAAAATGAATTCATGTTTCTCAGAGTGAGCTCAGAGAGGTGGCATTTTTCACTTACATACTATTTGTTCAGGAGATTTTTCTTTTTTCTGTTCTTAATCCTTTCAGAACAGAATGAAGGCCACTGATCCATTTTCATACCTAAGAAATACCAAGGCTTCTTAAAGATGGAAACAGAAAGGAGCTGAAATTGTTAATGGTGAGCTGAGGGCAGCTGTTAAGTCATATTTCCCAAAGGAATAGTCATCACTGAACGATCAGCCATTTGGTCTGTGTATCACAGTGCCCCATTGGCAGCCATGGCTGCAAGAAATGCTCTGTTTCCAGATGTGCGAGACAGATGATATTCTTGTAAATAAATGGGGATAAAAAACAACCCCTCAACCAGAAATGGGATTTAACCATCTGAGATGTAGATATCTATACCTGGCTTAACTCTTTATACTTCCTTTCCAGTTAGGGAAGAAAAACAGGCATTCCTAGAACAAAGTTTTCATTTCAATTTAGGTGTATAAAAAAGGACATATAAATCTGGAAATCTCAAAAGCAAGCCACAACAGGGATGCACTTCCAAAACTATTCTTTAGGATGCAGAAGGAAGGCATCTCTCTTGTTGTGCTCCACTCACAAGTGACTATAGCACAACAGATATTCTGTAATTTTCCAGTATGTTCTTATAGTGAGAAAATTTCTCTTATGCACACTTAGTGAGGTATAAAAAAGAAATTCCGCTAAAGATTTTCATGGTGCACTTAATTTTATATGGGCAAATAGAGCAAGTTTTTGTTTCAGGCTGTGCTGATTCAGAAAGTTTTGTTACCTGTGTTTGTTGGTCTGACTTCATCCAGGTTGAATTTTGCTTTACTCACACCCCTGCACTGAGGCATTTGACTAGAATGACTCGTTAATCACTTATTTCATTAAGCAAAAGGCCTCTGACTGGACAGAAGGACCCAAATTGCTGTGACTCTGGATCCTGTGAGTTGCATTCACTTGACGTTTCTAATAGTAGAGCAAATTTAGGAACACTGCTGTGATACACAGGCCATTTCTGGGATAGAAGAAACCTCACCACTAAACCAAAAATCGGTTCTGTGCAACTGCTCCAGCTGGCTCTGCCTGGAGCAGGGGGATTGGGCTAGACAATTTCCAGAGGTCCCTTCCCACCTTAACCACTCTCTGACACTATAAAAGATGATGGAAAATCAAAGGAGCTCTTACATAGCCTGCTGTAAGCGCCGGATTCAGCTGTTTCATCATTAATGGCAGAGCTTCAACAGCAAATTAGACTGAGCAAGAAAATCTGCAAGTACTTTGGGATTTCAGTGGTGAACTTAAATCTGACTTTAGAAAAAAGGAACAGTGATATGCATGAGGCTGTACAGTTATCTTATATTTAACCTGTATTTCATACCACACGTAGGACATAAAATTGCACAGATCCTGAGGGACGATCAGGTCCTGACTACTCTATTAGGCAGATACAGAAAGTCAGTCTGGTCCTATTTAGGTCAGCAAGTGTCTAGAGCTGGAACTAGGATTATCCATTACCAAACTGCCCAATTGGTCACAAAATACCTGCTCTCCATTAGAAAATCAGACAATTGCAGAGCATCGTGATGATGCTTTTTCTCAAGGGCTTCCACCTCTTTTTCCTCTGACTGAAGAACATTTACCTTGACTGTAGTCTAAATAGGAAAAATACAAGATAGAAAAAATAAAACCAGTCAGAAAAAGTAAACCATTAAGGATACAGAACATAATTTGTAACTACTAGACCAATTTTACAGTGAAAAATTAAGTAGGAACTGAAGCAGGCTTTTTACTAATCCTGGTTTCTCAAAGAAATGAAGCTGGCATGTTCGTGCTGTCGATCCGTCTATCACCTGCTAGTAAATCACTTCCAGAACTTTTAAGCTCATTGGCCAGTTTTAATTGACTTAGCAGAGCTGAATTTGACAGACATTTCAAAGATTATTAAGTACATCTGATGTCTGCGCAGATAGGATTAATGAAGATTTCTGTTCCATGTGGATTCTCTTTTTTCTAGTAAGTCAAAAAAGAAAATCTTTTCTCATAATTAGCAGATCTCTAATCTCTTTCTCTTTGATGTCTAATAGGGGTAAAGCTCATGAGGCAACATTCAGTAAAGAACTGGCTGTAAGGCACAAACGATTGGAACCCAGTCACTAGTTCCAGTGCCCATGGAGTTACTTGTGTCACTGGCGATACTGGGAGAGCCCTCATACGAGTGACCTGTTCACAGGAATTTTAAACTAATAAACAAAACACAAGTCATCGTTGCCATTTCTTTGTTCTATATTAGTACTGAAAGCCCTAGCCAAGCTTCAGGGATTACTTGCTAGGCACTGCACAAGTGCAGTTTAAGATGTGGGTTTTTGTCCTGGAAAATCTGTTAAATGGTCAAGGTAGACCAAAGATACACATGTGCAAGTGTGTGTGGAAGTCAGGAGAGGAAGGAAGGGCAGGTGGAGAAAGGCGTAACAGAAAGGTAAGGGGATTTCCCCACCTTTCCACAGAAGGTCAGTGAGGAACCGAGGGCAAAACACAATTTTGCCAAATGTCACTCTTTGTTCTTTCTCATTAGCACCTAACGTGAAGTCTTAGGCAGGATTTGAAAAGGCAAGAGGAATGAGTTTAGTTTGTCCACTAGCAAGTAAGTCGTTTTAGACAGATTGTCTCCCTCCTTGTTCTTGCACACAATCGTTGCTGTCTATGGTAATACGATAGAAGTAACAAGTATGCATCCAGGGAAAAAGGTAGGAAAAGATTTAGGGAAAAAAACCCCGTGCTACTCAAGGATCTCCTGTTCTTTCTATTTCAATGGAAACTAGTTTGAAACTGTCAAACAGTCTGGTATTTCCCTCGCAGAGTTTTGTAAGGTCTTTCATCCCATTTTTGCTCTTTATAGCCTCTTAGACAGCCACGGTATTTTGTCTTCCTTCTGGACATCCTGAAGAAAACAAGCCTCTCCCCTCCCCCCCAACCAGTCAACCAACCAAAAGTTTACAGGCTTGCATAATTATTAACTGATTTTTGCTTATTTCCCAGAGCCTTCAGATATACTGATCAACTAAACTTTGGTTCGTTGGTTGATAAAGCATTTTAATTGAGAACTAAGGAAGCTATCATGTTGAATTCTGTGTCTGTATCTATCCCAGTATTCCGATACATTTAACTTTAGGTAATTTCCTTGGCTAGGAGGCTTTATTATCCCAGATTAGCACTTACTGTGTCTGAGTGGCCTAATTGAATTTCTCACCTTCTCACTGGTACATGAATTGCTAAAGCACACGATGACTCTTTCCTTCATTCGTCTCATTCTACAAAAGGATATAAGCACAAAGAAGCTGAGCACGTTTCCCAAGTTTCTCATTTTGTATACTTCTGTAAGTATTCTCCTGACTGGTCTTTTACTGTGATTATAGTTGGGACTGAAATAATGCCCTGGATTTGAAGACTCCACTGTTCAAGAACTGCTCAGATGTACCACCCATGTTCTGTGATTCTGAAGATATTGCCTAGGATTCTTCCTTCTTTAAGGAAAGGTGATTCAGACATATGGTTTATGAAAGTTAGCAACTGATGGGATAACGAAATAAGTTTATTTTGAAAAATAGTTTTTAGTACGGGAGAAGACAGAAGCATGGTGGAGAGTTTTGAAGATGAGATCTCAGATGTTGAGGAACACACAGAAAGCACAGAAGTCAAGCACATGGGACAAACCACATGGAGAAAAAGTGGCTCTGAGCAAGGTGGAGGGTGAGGGGAGTTACATGGAATAGGCTCATACAAGTGAGGACAAAAAATGTTGAATTGTAAATTGTGAGAGAGAGAAAATCAGAGAAAGATTGGCTTAAATTGAAATTTAGAATAGTAGAATAAAAGCTGAAGATGAAACAGTTGATAGTAAGCTTTTTTAACTATTTTTTTTTTGTGTGAAGACCCCTCTAAGGGGTGGACCTCAGCCTTTTTTATATTGTATCAAATCATTGTCACAGAATAGGAAAGATCCATGGTCCAGTTCCATACTTTCTCCTCAAGACAGGGCAACACCTACCTAACCCGCTCCTTTGATTTTCTTGGTCTGTCCTTCAGAATAGGCATTTCACAGATGCCCTAGATACTCTGCTTAACTACAGCTACAGGCAGAAGGATTTATCTAATTCATAAAGTATTTCGAGCTGCTTTTTGAGCCTATTCTATCCACAGTGAACATAGAAAACACTTCACCGCCAAGATCTGTGGCAACATTTAAGTATTTGAAGACCTACATTTTTTCTAAATCCCTTCCTCCCAGGCAAGTCGATATCAATCTTTTCTCAGAAGTAACACATTACAGGGCCTGAAATACTCTGCCTGTTTTCCACTGGACTGTTTTCAACTGCCCTGTACTTTTTACATGCGTGGAGCTCCAACAGGATTATGCGCAGAGCAGAAGGATTGCATCCTGTGTCCTGCAAAACCCTGCTTCAGTTTGTAAACATCCAGTATGAAGTTTTTATTTGTTAAAATGTTTAGTTCATGACTGACTCTGATGTACAGGTGCTTTTCCGTACAGTGCTGCCCAAATTAGGTGCCACATGCATTTTGTTTGGACAGCTGGTTGCTTTTCCACTTGTCTGTCCCAGGTTGTCCCCTGTTGCAGGTGTACTGGAGGAATGGTCAGCCCACTTGAGAGCAAAAAAGAACTTTCAGGGAACAGCTACCTAATTAGCACTGTTAAGCTAGCACTACTGCATGTATTGACTGCAGTACAAATGATTATATTGGGAGAACATGAGCGCTGAGAAGAAACTGTGCTGTTATACCTGAACTGCCCTTCACATTTTGGCATCACAGCAGGTGGACATGCAAGAAGCAGGAATGTCCCCGACAGATATTGCTGGCCAAAGGTTTCAGATTTCAGCCCCATACTGTGTATGCATACCAACAGTAGAGTACACATATGGACAAATACTTGAAGTGGAAATAAATGTTTCAGCAGTCACATTTCATAACAGCAGTGAGAATCAGAACCTCATGTTTGCAACTCTTCATCACTTCTGTGTGGGAATATCTGAAAGCCTTAACTGTCCATGGGCCTAATCATGAGGTGATGATCACTGCCTGCAAAGTGCTGAGAGCTCTCAGCTCCCGCTGCAGTTGGAGTGGGGAGGTGAGGAGACTCGATACTTTGCATCAGCAGTGGCATCAGCATCATCCTGCCTCTCCAAACACAATCTGTTTTCTGAAGGTCCTAGCTGAGAAGAACTGCTGTCACTAAACAAACAACAGCAGCTCAGCTGGAGTCTCTGTTGCTCTCGGGCTGACAACCTCAATTCCCTACCTTGGCTTCAAAGGAATTCATTTCCATCTCTGGAGGAGAAAGAAGGCACTTGATCTACGACTCGTGGAAGACCATTCCTTGCCCCACCCTCCCGTGCCTTTCTTGTCTCCTTGAATTGCATCTGCTGCCACCAGCATGCAAGGGAAGCCAGTTCGGTGATGCCAACAGGACTCCTCCGAGCAGGCTACGTGTCATCAAAGAGCTGCTCCTCGGAGGAAACCTGGAGCAGCGCCTAGAGCAAGCGCAGGCTGCCAGCCTCGGAGAAACACTTCTGTTATTGAACGGGGCCAAAGGGCACTGGCGACCTGTCCTTTTTTTCATCAAATCAATCAGGCACCAAGGAGCAACTCGAGCAAAACGGTCCAAAGTAAACCCTGTGATTCTGAGAAGGAGAAATGACACAAGAAGCCAAAGGAGTCCTTGAAGAAATGGTGAGGTAGTGTTTCATTAGACCACCTACTGCCACGGTTAAACAGCTCCATTATGTACAAACATAAGGCGATGAGGTCTTCCTCTGTGGGAAGGACGGGACGTATTCGCGCCTTAAAAGCCGACTGAAAAAGAGCTGCAGAAATCCTGGCCCCGAAGCTTGTAAAACAAATAATGAGGCAAATTTGCCTTTCAGAATGCTTTAAGGTGATCTGTTCTTTCTGGATGTATGGTGATATTTGTGGTGTGGGTTTTTCTTTTTTAACACAGAACAAACCTTTACTAAGGTCAGGACTATGATAATGGGATTACTTTAACTGTCCTAAACCCCATGAACAGTGGCAGGTGGCGCAGAATATTATTTTCATTTTTACTGAGAGCTAAGCTGTTGTGCAACTTGATGGAAAGCAATGTGGTTCTTAGTGCTACTCTTCTCCAAATCTGTTGGAATAGATTTATTCAGAAAAGCAAGACTGTTTAAAAGCAAAATCCCATACTAAAAAACTGATTATTATCTTGCAGTCCTGATGCTTGTGGTCCAAATCTTTGACTTCTGTCTTTCTGACAGTGTGGTGATTTTAAACAGTACTGCAAAGTTAAGCAAACAAAACTTACATGTCACTTAACAAAGACATCAGTAAGAAGGAACAAATTATTGAAAGCGACTGCCTGGTTCTCCCTTTAATCACCAGCAAACCTAGACATTACCCGCAATTGCCCAGTGCCTTTTGTTTATTAAATTTGTGTTTTGCTTGTGGGTTTTTTTGTGTGCACAGTGAATTGAACAAGCCTCTGCCACTGTGATTCTGAACTCCTCTGGTCCAGAAGTCTCGGCAGGGCTGACTGGTACAATTTTAGGTATTTTGTGGTTCATACCAGCTTGCGAATTTTGGTGGTCTTTTAGTGAAACACAAAAGCAGTCCTGCCTGCCAGACCATGTGTTTCAGAGCTGCAAAGACTGTGTGAAAGATTTCTGCAAACCATACAGATCAGTTGAAAACGCATTCATGCTCACTTTGTCAGAAACCAGAAAATCAGATGCATAATCCCTCATAGGAATTAAAGACAGAAGTTGTTTCTGTTCTCTAGACCTGCTTTTACCCTGTGCTGTTCCACTACCAAGCTTTGCCTTACAGCATGATAGAACTCGTCCCACTGCATGAATTCCTGCTGCTTCTTCCCTAGGGAATTAACTGGGACAGGCTGTGTTGGAATGAAGCTTCAGCTTTGCTGGTGTCCCCCTAGAAATGACCTTTGGCTTTTTGAGACGAGTTATGACAATGACACAGGCCCGTCTGGTGGAGGCTTCATCCTTTGCTTTCAAGAAGTTCTGTCATGGAGAATCATCAGTGTTTTATTTAAAAAGTCATTAAAAAATTGTTTCCCCATTGTCACATCATTCATATCTGCTCTTACTGGTGCACACTCGGAAACAAAACCTCAGCCCTGCAGCTCTGTTTGGATGTGTGGAGGGACCGCTCTGCACCCCTGCTCAACTTTTTTAATGGATTGTGCATGAAGCAAGGACTCCACAGCAACTGGGTGCAGCTGCACAACAGTGGTCTCACTGTGTTCTCAAGAGTACAAAAAGTCTTTGTAATAGCCTCTTCGCAGTGCAAAATATGGTTAATTTTGAAGATGTAATATTTACATTGTTCAATTAATACGTATTAAAGAAATGATATCATTTATTTAATACGTATTAATTGAAAAATGTAAATTAGGACAGTTTTGCCATGCCTAATTTCTGTGAGTCAGTCCCTGCCTACGAATACTTACGGTTTAAGGAGATATTTCAACATCATTTATGGTTTTCTTTTGTTACGGCAAGAAAAGTGCTTCATATGAGTATTGGCAGATGAACAGCATGGCTATTAGATTATGACCCTGTAACCAAACTGATGTTATCTAACTGGACTTGTACAAAGCATTTGACACTGTCCCACATGACATCCTTGTCTCTAAATTGGAGAGACATGGATTTGATGGATGGACCACTTGGTGGATAAGGAATTGGCTGGATGGTTGCACTCAAAGTGTTGCGGTCGATGGCTCAACGTCCA
>Ga0065711_1029623_pt1 | contig 35467 bp, 19 predicted proteins | sample Hoacrofraction12_FD_59098 | JGI IMG/M metagenome (GOLD analysis project Ga0065711, IMG submission 59098) | Hoatzin crop microbial communities from Cojedes, Venezuela - Epithelial fraction 12 v2 (version 2) | ecosystem: Host-associated > Birds > Digestive system > Esophagus > Crop | place... | reverse complement strand
ATATTCAAGACCCGCCTGGACAAGGTCCTGTGCAGCCTGCTGTAGGTGACCCTGCTTCAGCAGGAGGGTTGGACTAGATGACCCACAGAGGTCCCTTCCAACCCCTACTATTCTGTGATTCTGTGAAAGTCCCCTTGTCTGGCTACGTAGGACCTGGAGCTCTGCAGAGGCATTCAGATCTCAACATGTATTTCCGACAGCTGGGAATTATGTCTGTGCTTCCTTCTGTGCTTCTCAGGTATTTAAAAGAGATCAGGTTCTGCCTCAGTACTCAAGCAGGGCATAAATTACAGGTCAGGAAGAAAGGTCTTCCACAGGAAATTGCTTCCAATCTCAGACCAGCACAACCCCAATTTATTTATTTTCCCCCACCAAACAGCACAGCCCATAATCTTTTCTCTGCTTTCATGCTCTGTTTTTACTTGAATGCAGGTCTATGACTAGTCACAGATTAGTGGCATAGTTGTTTTAGGGTGGTGATTGGTAGGTTGAATTACCAGAACTGTAAAGTCATTTTATTTTGGTCATATTTCTTCTTATGTTCCAATACCTTAAAAATAAAACAAACACAGGCCCCTACCCCCAAAATACCAAAACACACACTATATTTTCACTTCTGATCACAGGATGAAAATCTAATGTCCATTTTCAACCCTAGAAATGACTACCAACACGTCAATTTTTCCAATCTGTATTTCAGAGTTCCTCACAGAGAAAAATTTTCAAGTATTTCAGACATCCATTCTCTGAAAAGCAAGACACTTACGTAGACACATAAAGGAGAAACCCAATTTCAAGACTCTGTCCATACTGGGAGACACTATTAAAATATGCAGAGAAGCAGCTACCCCTATTGCCACAGTATGTTTAACCAGCCAAGTGACAACAGAACATCTTTTTCCTCTCCATCACCAGAAGAAATATTACTTAAACCTCTGTATTCATGACACCTTTTTTGTCACTTCTTTTCTTAAGCTACTCTTGTTTGCTCAGTGTATTTAGCAGACATTTATCGCACTCTATCAGCAAAGATTAAAGACTCATACTACCTAGTAATCCAATTACCCTACATGAGAAAAACAAATGTATCTTTGGTCAGTGCTCACAGAGCTCCAGGAATCCATCACAGTAGAAAATGAAATCTAATTAATTGTGTGCTTTAGTATAGCTTCATCTGCACCGTTATTTCATTCATTTCTAATGGATATGTTAGCAGAGGTTTTTAGTGCGCAGAACCACTGGATCAGCTTACCCTAAGGAGAGTTCGGATAATTGTATTTTTGAAGAATTTTATCTGAAAAAAGGTTACTTGTGGTGAGAGGCTCAAAAGAGAGGAAAAGAGTTACAGAGCCTTGGAATAACATAGTACTTAAGCAGAAATCTGAGTGTTTCACTATTTCAACTAATCCTCATTTTACTTTTAGGGAGAAGGGGACTCATCACAATTTTTTTGTTTTTTCAAACATCTATTTTCACATGACCCACTAAAACACCTGGTGAACCCCAAAATAACACAACACTTATCAGAATCCCAGAGGCAACTACTTATCTGAGTAAGGTTTGGTGGAAAAAAAAAAAAGATAACAAACTCCAACCCCATAGCAAGATGCTATAGATAAATGATGTCATGACAAGTACCCTGGGGAGCAGAAGAAGGGCCTGTGGTCCTGCCTAGGGCTATTGTGGAACCATGCTGGCTCTCAAGTCTCGAATTTAATTACAGAAGAGCTGTGAGAGCCATTAGAGGACTTGTGCAAAGCAGCAGAAACAAAGAAAGCCTCTCAATATCATTCAACCAATATAACGTTATAAAACAACTTGCCCACAACCAACAGGTCAAGTTTTTAAGATAATGAGAGCCAATGGTTGGAAACTTAAAAAAGAGAGAAAAAAATAAATCATCACAGTAAAGTTACAAAGCACACTGTTAACAGCAAAGTGATTAGCCATTAGGAAAAACTACTGACAGATGTGGTAAAGTCTTCATTATCTGTGACTGCTGAATCAAAGCTAAAAGCTGTCTGAAAAGTAGGGCATAACTCAAACTGAAGTTATAGGGTAAAAATACACAGAATGCATTAAACCGCAAATCAAATTACGCAGTAATAATGTTTCTGCTCCAACCCTGAAAATAATTGAACACAACATTATTTTCTTCAACTTACTAATTCTAGATAAGTCCTTAGAAGTGTCTTACTGGCTCCGAGTAGTTTGTCTTTAGGAAAACAACACTTTTTAGCCTTTAAACAGTTAATGTGTTGTTTACTCAATGCTTCAACTTTGTGATATACCAGAGCTTGAGGAAAGGAATTGGAAAAAACAGCAAAATCTGTCTCACAAAATAAACAATCTTTTCCAAATATCAACATTCATATTTTCCAAAAGCATATATAACATTTAGTTGCAAAACTTCACTTCTTTTAAAAGGCAAAATAACAACCCATGATGCCTATAGGTTTTTAATAACTGAATGCGCTCTTGTCACCTACTGCCCTTTGTCTTTTCCTTGTTTTCTTGCAGTGCAGACTTCAGGATACAAAGCAAACTTTCCTCAGCCTTCCTCTATGGCAAGCATGCAGGTTTGCAGTAACATGTTTCCTTATACACAAACCTTACTCACGAGCCTGACTTCTCCAGGGGAGTCAACCCGCAGGCACAGATAACTATAAAGATAATGCTGGCTTCCATGTATTTTAGGAGTCCAAACCCAAAGCCCTTCTCCAGAGAAATGCAACAAAATACCCAGCACGGCAAAAAACTCTACTTTTACAGAACTACTCAACTGCCAGACCATTGCATCCAAACGCTCCATATAGAGAGGCCGCGGGAAACTGTTGTATCCCCAAGGTAACAATCAGAACAACATAACTGTCATGTAAACTCATGCTGTGTTTGCGTGTGTGCATGCATATATGCTGTATTTGAACACAAGGATGTGACATATGCTTCCAACCTTTAGTCTTCGGTACAAAGGAAGTCCAAGACAAGAGAAAGAAGCCAGACTGCAGTCCACTACACAGCAGCAGTTCTAGTAGTGTCATGTCTATCCTCAACACAAGGCAACACCTGGACCAGGTATCTTGTGTAGGATAGGCTTAGGCCACAATGAAAAGAGGATGTTAAATCAACCACCAAACAGTGACTTTTATATTTGTTCTAAGTGTGATGCTCCTAGCCCTTAATGCAATTTAAAAAAAAAAAAAAGGCATATTTTCCTTGGCAACCTGCCTTCCAAACACATGTATACATACAATTTCATGTATACACACATTTTCAGGCACATCTGAGCAGAAGACTCACACAAAAATTAAAAGAAAACACACTTTTTTTTCTGTGCTGTTCTACAACAATGTAGTGCTAATTTGACATTGGGCTTTGCTCCGTGTTGATTAAGGGCCAAATATAAATGAAAATCTGAGTTCACATTGCAAGTTACATACAAGTCATTTAAACTCAAATGGGAAGGATGTGAAAGGCCTGAGACAGAAAAGAGAATTGAGCAGAAGAAAAAAAGAAAACAACAATGAAAAAAAATCACAAAGGAGGCAAAGTTCAAAGTTGAAAGAAAGTGTATACAAAGATGATTCCATCTCTTTGAAGATCATGTGCCAGTACTGAAGTTGTCTGCTCTATGAGGTTGGTCTTAAAGACAGACACAAAAGGAAAGTTAGTCGAAAGATCAATTCTGTTCTCCAAGTTCCCAGCAGGTCCACAGCATCTATCAATAAAATAACTAATGTAGTATTTTTTGTTCTATACAGTGTGGTCTTAAAACTAGTAGAATAAAGCATTACAAGAAATCACATGATGAGTCATGCAAAGCCATTGTAAAACTGAAATTCTTTGGAGAACTTCATAAACAAAGCATAAAGGTGACTCATGCAGTCCTCCTTTGCCCAACACAGAAGTCCAGAAAGGCATCCCATACAAGTATTTCACAACCAAGACTTTCTGTGTGAATGAAAATCAGAAGTCCCACTGAGAGTCTTGCAAAGTGACCAGAAGCACAAACATCTATGTTTTCTTCAAAATCACCACTTACATCTTTCCAAAAGACTGAAAAATGGCTAAAACAACACGGGATTTACTTAAAGTGAAAATGAATGAGATCTAAAGTGAACGTAATCTATCAACTGGTCAACACATCAATACATTAATAAATTATGGCAGAATCAAGCAGCCTCTGACTCTGCAACTAAAACATTTCGATGAATAAAAACTGGAAGTCTGCATGGTCATTTTCTCCTCTTGTTCTTGGAGAAAGAACAGTGCGCTGCAGACAGACTGCAAAATATTGCAAATACACACCTGTCTGTAAAGCACCAAAGCAAATGGATGTAGAGGTCATCAGTGAGACCTTAAGAGGCTATACACAGCCTGCCTTCCACTGGGTTCCTAAAGACCTTCATGTAATTCCTTCTTCAGGGAAGGCGATTTTTTTTTTTTTAATCATAAACTCATTATCTCGGTTCGGTGTCTACTTGCTAACCTCCTGCAGATGCAGTGGTCTAAATTTAGTACCCAGGTTTTCAGAGTCAATATTGACTACAGTCCCCTGTTGGCATGAGGTACGGCAATTTAATTTCCTTCAATGATCCTGCTTTTTGTTTGACAGTTGTGCATGATCCTTCCGAACTCTTTAATAAAAAGTATTCATTAGAGTTTCTGTCAGACTAAAAACTCAGCATAACTGCTATTGAGGTAACACCACCAAAAGTTCCATCAATCAAAAAAAACCGAGAACTTACATAGGTTTTGGCTGCCAACCAGAGTAGTCACTGATGTGCAACAGTTAACTAGTCTCATTTTACTGCCAGTAAAGAAATGGAGCTTGATTTTCTCCAACACATAACCTGTCTCCCTAAAATAGACATTGCAAAGTAATTATGACTTTTAATTGCTTTTGTTAATGCTTTTGTTATTGCTCACTATAGTCAGTCCTTTCAAGGGTCTGAACTACAGCTTGGCAGCTGTATCCTCCACCAGCTTCAGTGGGATTTGCACAGCTTCAGCCACTGCCTGGATATGGTTCCTTAAGGTTTTGATAGCTACGCACATCAGGCTCACGTAACAGAATAACACCTTGGAAAACAACAACATAAGTAGGATGAAAACTACTGTTGCTCACTTCTGTTTCTCCGTTTCATCTGGACGAAGATATGTTGGAAACCACAGTTTATTTTCACATTTGGTTTTCTCTAAGTATTTACATGTCATACTGGCCCTCACCGGTTTGCCCTTATGTAATTCTAGGCAAATATGCAGCTCTTTTACTTCATCTTAAAAGTGACTTACTTTCTTCAGCCAAGCACATGTTTACATGCAGTGATACAGCCTTGGACACTACCAGAAATCAACAGGCCTCGGATGGGTCTCACAAAGAGGTTCCTCATGATCAGTGAAAGCACAAATTGTAAAGAAATTGAGTCTAACAAAGCAGCATGGGGTGAGCCAACAGTATCTGTAAACAAGACTACACCAGTGATGATTCCAGACACTGCAAGTGTCATTCTGAACAGGTTCTACCAGTTATGATTTGCTCCCCTGTCCTTATTGCTCAGGATCAAAGACACTTAAAGATAATATGGTACTTGGGGGTCCCGAGGTACACTCTGCCTTCGAAGACAGTGACATCACTCAAACAAAAATATCAACACAAGAGAAAGAGGTGTGAAATCAAGCTCCTTGCAGGTTTCATGCCAACATTATCCTGTGCCCTTCTCAAGTGGTAGTATCAAGGGTGATCTTTGAGCAATGGAGTTGACACTGGCTATGGAACAATACTCCAGATCCGAGTTACGAGAGGCTGTCAGCACCTTTTATCAACATGCATCGTATTGCTTAGCTAATGGAGATTGGAAAGGATCTGCTATTTTTCAATATTTTTCCCATTACTGTAAATAGATGAGATTCTGCTCCAGGCCACATATGAAAAATGAAAAATTAGGAGGAAGATACATGAAGAAGTGCAGAGAATGTGAAGAAAGAATGTAATTGCTCTTATTTCTTTGCCTCAGCAAGGCATATTCTTCCCCTCGACAAAACTAGAATTTGCCCTGAGAAACAGCCAGCTGATGTTACCTAGTGATCAAGAAGGAAAAAGCATTCAAAAGAAGCAATACTTCCAGTGAAATACTCCAAATTTTGTTTACTGTATCAGCAATCTTTTTTTTCCTGAGGCCAAATGATTGTAATGTTGTAAAAAATTTATCTGACTTTTAAAGAAAAAAAAAAAAAAATCCTAAGAGTGGAAAACCAAACCATATTTTCAAGGTATCTGTGATACTAAATCTCTTTTTAAAATAAAAAAAATCTTAAGCAGTGTCACAGTTGTGAAATCTAAGAATAAAACATTAAGTTTTTACACAGAGTTCACTCACATTTTATTAAAGCAGCTCATATAGCTGAAAACAGAAGAGTTTTTCTCAAAAAAAAGCGCGCTCCAAAATAAGCTGTCCAGATTCTTTTGCAAAGTAACCTCTGTAAATCCTAAAAAAGATCCAAAACCACATTGTCAAAAGCTCTATTTTTAATAATATTTTAATCCAAATTTTAGTAATCCCATATGTCCATTTAAACCAGAGTTACTGAATTTATCACCATTTAAACCTGTGTAAATACCATACAAAGTCATGGCAGCACTTAAGAACAGAGAATCTTAACACAGAGGCAGTCTGCCACCATTTGCAGGCTTAGATGATTTGCAGTGAGTTTATTCTCCAATTAGTTCCACCCTTTTCTTCTGATAGAAACCACCTTCAGCTTTCAGTGTTCCTCAGCTGACATATGTTAGGTCTATATTATATATGCACATGTTTTTGCTGTTCATTTTTTAAGGAAGACCAAAACATATCAGATGATCGCCCTGTGATTTGCAGACCTGACATGAAGTGCTGTGAGAAAACTTGAGTATCCTTGCTCTGGGGAATTAACTTGAAAGTTTAAATGAAAGAAATAGATTGGTAACCCTACCTCTGTAATATTTCTGCAAATACAATCCGGATTCCCTCTCCCCCTCTTTTTTTCTTTTTTTTTAATAAACTAAGCTGGTTAGCTAGGTGTTCAAACACAAAAAGAGCACAAGAGAAATTATAACCTTGTAACTAGTGTAGTTCTTGATGCTGTACTGAGTCCTCAGGGTACCATTTAATATTCAGATGCAGAAAATTACATTTAAATAATGTTAGGGTTTGGCTATGCCACAAACCAACAGATGCTGGGCAATTCAAAGTTAAGGATGACACTTCATCACCACTATCCTTAACAAGAAGAAGGAAAAGCGTGTAAATTAAGGACATAATTCCAACCTTTCAAACAAATTCTTCAGGGTTTATTGGTTTGTTACAATCGTAATGGTATTTTAAGCACAGTTTTCTGTACGTTAAATGCCAAAACCTTCTCTGTATTCAGGCAATACTAAGTTTACAAAACTGAAAGCAAGTGATAAAATTGAAGAGTCAGATTCCCAGTGAACTGCTAAATAAATCACTGTAAAAATCCTACCATATTTTGGGGAGGGGAGTGAGAAGAGTGTGACGGTGTGAACACCCGACATAATGCCAAAAGCAAACACAAAATGTAATGCTTGACAAAAACTGAAAAAGAATGACGCTGAAAGATGACTCACATAGGGAACATAAAGCATTGTGAAATTGATTCATCTGGCATAGATAGCTATTTCTAAACCCTCACTAACAGCAGTAAGAGTCAGAAAGCATCACACTTCCATGGACAGAGTTAGTTCTGAGACAACAATGAGTCTTGGTGGTATTTATTTTAAAATATAGAACTGAAGAAACAGTAATTTTCTCACATGCAGAGACTACTTGTATGCCTGAAAATCATTAGATTTAATATTACAGTAAACGAGAAGATGTGGTACAAAGTACTGAACATCTCCAGTATGAGGTTACAACTGTAGCCACTTTTGATGTGATCACTTCTTTGTTTTTTGCAATTCATTCCAGTGATGTAATTTATTAACTTCTGAGAAGCCCATGTAACCCTCTCGAATATTTTTACAGGACAGAAAAGTAAGAACACTTCCCAGTCATACTTGATCCCATTTAGAAGAGAGGAATGAAAGAAAGAAAAACTGCTGGAAAAGTAAGACTATTTATAACTAAGAACTTAGATTTTCAGGCTGCACATCAGTTGAGTCCCACCCATGATGCAGAATTATATATATATAAACTTAAAAAAAAATAGAAAGAGATTTGAGCAATAAGAAGCAAAAAACATGAACTTTTGTGAATCTGAATTAAAGACAGGCAAAAAGAAGTGCAAAAAGAAGGAAGATCTAGTTGAGGAAAGATTGAAGGGGCAGTACCAAAAATGTAGGATTGCATAGTATGAAAAACATCTTCAAAGCATCTGAAGATTAAAAATACAGAGGAAGTGTTTGAAACCATATACATTCATATAAAAAACTACCCAAGAGACACAGGTATGTCTGAAACATACCTATCAAGACAAACATTTCAACATATTTTTGCAGGATTGTTTTACAAGCCCAACACACATTTTCCTGAATCCATGCCTTTGTTTAAAAAAACCATACTACACAAGATATTTAAGTACTAGCTGCCTTCAACGGTAAAACAAACAAACAAAATCTTTTCTCACTTTAAATGATTCGGGCTTCTTATGTAAAGTAGTATACTTCAAACAGTTACTTATTTCATCAGACAACAAATTCAGTGAGATATGCATGCAGTTTGGGACAATATGCTAAGAAACACTCAAGAACCATGAAGAAAAAGACCCAAATATAAAACAAAACAGAGTACTCACTAGGGAGAAGCCTGCAGACAGCAACAGGTCACGGTGACACAGCTACTACCAAAACAAAAACCAAAACTGTAACTCTCTACCTATTTAAAGAGCCAGCTTCGCCCCGGTGTGCAGCAGGGGGGATGAAAAAAAGTTTCTATAAGACAACAAATGTATGTGAATGATCTTTCCAGAAAATGCAGTGTTCCTACCTTGCTATATTGGTTCAGAAATAATGTGTAGCATAAAACATTTAAACTTGTTAGCAGTGGCAGATTTATTCAAGTTCTTATGAAGAAAAATTTTCTTTGGAAAGAAGTGTACCTTTTTTTAGTTTCATTGAAATGTTCTAATAAAATAATTCAAATCAGCAAGTGATAAGGGTGAGTGAAGACAGCCTAGACTTCCTTGATTCTAGAGGTTATGAACATTATACTGTCTAAAGTTAGCATATGAAAGTTATCTGATAAGCCACAGAGAAAATTATTCATCAAACAGTCCAACCTCAATCATTCAAAAATGTCTCTAAAAGAAATATACTTAAAACCTCCCAATACTGAATTATTTTTCTCATGAGTGTTAACATATCATTTGCTTTTCCTTTTTAAATACTTTCTCAATATTTTACCCTCCACCACTTTCAGCCTCCAAATTCTGCTTTATGAATGAGCCTCATAGCTGATGTTTTTTACCCTGTCTTTTCTTGTATTTCCTTTTCTTTAGACTTACAACCTTTGAAATCAATACAGCTACACTCTCAGACAAAACTAATGTAAAAATACTTATTCAAAAAAATCAAAATACATCTTAGCACAAAGCAAAAAAAAGAGAAAATTACTTTGCCTTACTCTTTACAAATTTAAGGCAGCTGAATAAATACGTAAGTGGAGGAAACAAAAAGAACACAGCTGTATCCCATTGGTATCACTCTTTCTGTTGTGCTCAATAGCAAAAATTGTGGGAGGGGTGCAAACGACTAAATGTTAACATTTTCAATTATAGTCAAAAATCAGAAGAAAAAGATCATAGGGAAAACCCCATACTTCCTAACGGAATTTGTTTGTGTGTGTTTGCTAAGCCCTTCTCTCCAAATTGATTGCAGAAAGATGAACAGCATTGGAACTGTTACCTGCAACTGTTTCTTACGTCCAAGAGAACCTGAATGTTTCCCTGCTCCCTAAGGGGCACTGGTCCCTGGAGCAGAATTTCAAAACTTGCTGTTAAATTGGAGGGGGACTCAGGCAGTCCTCGGAGCGCGCCCACGTGTAGCAGAGTGCATTAACTCCAACTGCTTCGTCTGGAACCATTTCACAGGATGGGTTTTCAGGCAAAGCACCGAATCAAGCAGGAGCCCAGCAGCAGCTAGACAGGGGCCAGCAGGACCTGCCCTGTGGGCGAGGGAAGGATTTCCACTCCGCAGGCTCCTCTCGAAGAGGCAACAGGCAGCTCGGGAGATGCTTCCAGCCCAGCAGCACCTTTCCACTCTCCCTGATATCCCGAAGCTGGTGTGGGGGGTGTTTTCTCATCCTGAAGCAATTTACTGACACATTTGTGGGGACTGCTGTGGGCTTTGTTTTGTTTATCGTCTTGCTAATGAAGTGTTTGTTTGTATGTGTGCAAGCGCTCTGCTGAAGAAACCTCCAATTTATCATGCTTGTGTTGACGTTGCTTCATCTGCAGCCTAAACACAAGCAGAGACTGCACAGAAATCTTGTGGGTGGTTAAGTGTTTAATACTATATCTAGCACAGCAATAAGAGCCAGCAGAAAAAAATGTGGTTCAGGTGACACATATCTCTCCAAATCACCAGCTGATTAGGACAGCTGCATGACAGTCAGAACAATGTTCTTAGTCCTGTAGCTTGGTGAAGAGTATACAGAAAAATGGAAAATACTCCAGTAACTTGACCAACATGAAGCAGTTTTCATTCAAAGTCTGTTCTTTTAAAGAGGCAGATCATTCAAAATATCTACCTGCAGCAGGCTCAAGCTTGTTGAAAAATTTGCCCCCGTATAGGAGGAGGCAATGTATTGATGAAGAGAACTGCCACTGCCATCCAGCAGAAATAAAGTAAAAAGGAATAGGAAAAAGAAATAAATTTCCCTTATCGCTCTCCAGCTGCACATTGTGTTTCTGTCTGCCATGCTTGTATAGGCAAACCATTGTATTATCTTCCCTCTTGTGAATAGTCCCCCTGAAGCATTTATGAAATGGAGGATGTGTATGGCTCACCAAAGACTATGACCCTGCAGGTAAATCTATATACCGCCCTGAAGAAGTCCTGCTGTGCTTCTCTTATATAGATCTGCTCCAGAACACACAGGTTCAGAGTCAGCCCTGTAATAACCGGGAGCTTTTAAATTTCCATTAGAATTCAATCAGGGACAAAGCCAACTTTTAAAATGGTTGTCACATCCCTGACACCGAAGGCACAATCCTTTCCATGGTACTTGTAAAAAGTCCACAAAATTTATAGCCCTGAACAGGCCACTGTGAAAGGGATGTCCAGGTGTTACTCTGACCACTAACCACTATAACATCTTCCATCTTTATACAGAATGTATGAGAGCGGCCAGCAGAAGGGAAAGAAAAAAAAAAACCAAACCAAAAAGCCCACAATGAAGGATCTTTACATCAAGAGGGGGAACCCAGAGGTTCTGGTACTCTGAATTCTCTGGTGGTGGGGTGGTATATGTAAATTTTGGAGTGAAGTGGCCTGGAGGCAATCATTCCTCAAAGGGAAAGTGAAGCAGCTCTTCCCTATCTGCCAGAGCTCAAAGTGATACTGGCAGGAAGATGAACCACTGCTTTTGGAAATGTCCTCCAAATCACCCTAGGCGTATTGACCAAAAGCCAGCAGCTTCTTTCCAATGCTGGCTTTTATGAAATTGCATCTTCTGGGTCATGCCTGAGTTTGCAACTCCTTCACTCCTCTTTCCCTCACCTTCAGTTTGGATCTGGAGAACATCAAGTCCAGGGGAAGCTGATTAGAAAAGACCCAGGTATTAATCCTGTCTCCCATGACCATTGTTATCAATGGCAAGAAATGCTCCCTGTTTGTGAAGGAGCACAAGGTGGAACAGTGCAACACCTCTTCATTAACACGCCAAAGCTAAGGGGCACTCCAGGAGCCTGCCATCCCTTCCACTCAACCCTGAGAGCTCAACTGTATCCTGTAAGTCTCATTTGCTGGTCCTTATCCAAGGCATTTGCTTTTTGTTGGCCACCCACTGTTCTTCAGCACAGAAGCAAAGTGGGGTGGATATAATGGGGCACTATCCCACACCTCGGCAACAGCTTCCCTGGGCTGCTCTCTGTTAGTGCCCTACCTGCCTCAGTCCCTGCAGCAAATGGGGATCACCATGGCATAGACTTCTCCAAGAGGTGGTGCACCCTCCTACCATCCAGCTAGCTCTCTCAAGTATTGACTTTTTACATCTCCTTGCCCAGTAAGCCACCAACACAAAAAATATTTTCAGGGAGCCATTTTTATACTAAAAAGCATCCTATTTTATAGCTAGTAGTGAGGGTCCTATAAACAAAAGCAGACTTCATGCATGGTGAAGAGGCTTAAGCAACATCAGAGAAGATTTGACAGCTTACTGCAGCTCAGGATCTTTCCCCATCTCCTCCCCCCAGCCACCAAATCTGTAGTCAGTCAATTAAGTGTCTTCAGATTTGGAGCTGGAATGTGAGAGGAGGATGTCAGTCATCATTAGTATAATTATCAGACTTAGACATTGTGCATTATTTATTCCAAATATTTATTCATTATTGTGTCTCAGCTTAATGTAAGCTACTTGAGGCAAATCTATTTCTTGTGGAAGTATTAGTGAGAGAAATTCTGAAGTAGATGAAACAAACAAACAAACACACAAATAAACTTTGCCAAGCTCCTTCAAAGAATGAGAGAGAGAGTGGAAAAAGAGACAGAAGAAAATTTTAATAAGATGATTGATCCTAAAGCTGTCGGATTGTATTATTGCCTCTTCTGGGAGCACAGATGTTGATCTAATATATTTGGTCCATGATCTAATTTAATATGTTAGATCTCCTCTTGGCAGACAGTAAGTTTTCTTCCACTTCTTTGGGGAAAAATGAGAAAAAAACTCATAGTTGCAAAAGCGGTGTGCTCAAGACTTTTTTAGTAAGCTTACATATTATGTAAACTGGTGCAGTTTTGTTGTAACCAATAGCATTATTTTGATTTCTGTCTGTCAAAATCCAGTTTAGTATCAGTAGCCCAGAAAGTGGTATTATGGCTTACAAAAATTCCATCTTATTTTTGCTACCAGTTGTTCTTAATATGATTCATTATTATTAGCATTACAATGACAGCAAAGGACTGGGACACAGTCATTCTATGTGCTGCGCAGACATAACATAGAAGGAGATAGACAAGATGGACTTTGACCAAGAGGCAAATACCAGAATCATCCAGAACAGACCACTGGCGCAAGCTGAAATGGAGGCAAAAGGAGCCAAGTGATTTGCGCAGCCTCATAGACTCATCAATAGTAGAGCTAGCTGAGATTTCTGAGGTTTTGTGAGATGACATATGACAGATTTATTATAAAAAACAATCTTGAAAATTACTTTTCCTCTGTGTGCGTACATTTTTAGAGAACACTGCTTTGCAAAATAATTAAAAAATAAAAAGTGTTGTTATTCTGAGTTTCTGAACTCACTGCTCAAATCTGTCATGCTTTTCCTCTGTATTTTCCTATTACTGCATTTGTCTATGTTGTCCTTTCTTATATTTACATTGGAGGCCCTTAGGAAAACAGGCAAGCTTCCTGTTCCATGTTTGACTTCACATGGACCTAGGAAATAATGTCATACAAAATCCCAGGAAACTTCAGTTTATTATGAGTTTATTTTTTTTTACCTATCTTCAGTGTTTACACTTTTAAAAACTTGGAAGGGATCAGAAACAGTGGAGTAAGAAAAATGAATGCATATACCCAAGTGATTTCTCAGTAGGAAGACCAGCCTTTAGCTCCTATGCTCTCTTCAGCTACCCTTCCGCAGTCTCAGCATTTGAATTAAAAAAAGAACATGTGTCCATATTTGGCAGTCCTTCCACACCACCGAGTCAAAAAGGCAGGATTTTGATCCTGCAGAACCACTTACTTGGCATCTAGCCATAATGTGCCCCCTCTATTAGAAATCAAGACTCATGGGCCCAGTCCTGCTGCCAGCCACTGCCAGGAGATGCGGACACTCACGTAAAGCAAAACCAGCATGCTCCGGTCCTTTCAGTGAAAGCCCCCCTAATCCACAGGAACGCAGCAGCAGCTGGGCAGTGTCAACCTAACAGTGTTTCTACCACAGTATCCTTTCCCAACAGCAAACCTCGAGGGACAAATACAGAATTAGCCCAAGCCTGTTGTGATATTTCCTTGGAATACTCTTCTAATTTCCAGTGATCTGCAGGCCTGGTATTTTTTAAAACAAGAGTGAACTCAGCAGCTGAGTATCACTGGGAATCTGTTTGGATGTTGATATACGACAAGGAAGAAGGAAAAAAGACTTATGTTCTCATGACATAAATACACCAAAGTTTCCTTCCAACAGTCCATAGAGGAGAAAGTGAGCAGCAGGTTAATTGCATTGTGATGGGAGATTATATTTTCAAAGTTCTCTCTCTCTGTTTCTCTGCCTCCTTAATGTTTTCAACACTTTGGTGTTAACTTAATGCAAATGGGATTTAAGTAATACATATGTATATTTTTGCTGACATAGTTCATGTCATGGTTAAAGACAAGTAAACAGTAGTCTACCAGCCAGCTAAAGTCAAAAGGGGTGGTGAGAGAAAAGAGTTTATGTTTTACAGCAACTGAAGCTTAGAAACTTCTTCAAAGGATTTTAAATGAGAGCCAGATTGCTGCTTGCATGTAAATGACTAGTGTGTTAGTGACAGCAGGATGGTGAATTTGAGCACACCAACTCACCACAAACGAGTCTCAGGGGCACTGCTTGAAGCTTTCTCCTGTCCTAAGGCAGTGCAAAGCAGAAAAGTTCTGTCTGACCTCTTTTAATCCAGATCGTTTTAAAGAAAGAGTGAGGAGGGAAAAGGTTTTGAATGAAGGAAGGAAAGAATCGTAGACTGCAGTATGTAAGGTCTGCCCACATGACTCCACATTCCTCATCTTCCTGAAATTTAGATTTCAGCTGTCAGCTGAATGGCAAACTTCTCATTGAAATATCATTTCACGCATTGCTAGGTTTCCTCTTCTCCCCCGCCCTCTCCCTTTCACTAACAGAGCTGTTCTGAATCTAGATAGCCCTGATCTATATGACAAAAGGGTAACAAGATTTAACTAGAATGTACATTTCATCAGCTGCGGCAGGGACTTTCAGGTAGACTAATGCTGGATGCTATCGAATACCCAGATTGTTTCTCTGAACACAGTGGGAGAACCTGCTTTTACTCTCACACGGTTTCAAAGGCCGATGTAGCTCTGCTGGCTGCAGGGGAGTTACTCACAAGCCTGGACTCATCCACAAGACTGGGCTCATCCAGAACTTCCTCTTTCAGGAAACTGCTGCCACAAGGCAAATGTACATCCAATGTGGATCAAAATAAGCATGAAGGAAGAAAGTCCCTGGCCAACAATTAGATAGCTGTCAAACCCTGGAACAATCCCATGTAGAATGTGCTAGATTTTAGATAAACTCATAAGCATACCTCTCTGTTTACTGACTACAGAAGGAATTAGTGGTACAAAGGTTCTTAACCCTGTCTTAAATGCCGAAGTTTAGGCTGGGTTAGTTTGGGTTTCAGGAGCCAGCTTTGTGAAGCAGATGCTTTAATGGATCACAGAAGTTTGTGAACTATATTTCTTAATCAAACCCAAGTAGATTCAGGGGGTTTTCTTCCATTATTGGTGCTGTGATTGAAATATCCGTACATTGGAATCTAGCACTGTTTCCGATGCCCTTGGGCATCTGACACTTCCAAGCAGGGCTGCCGGCTGTGCTGCATGAACAGAAACACTCTTTTAAAACACCAGTTGGAGACCTGGTGGGGTCCCCTAGGTGCTTATGTTTAGGCACCTTAATCCTGCTCAAACTGTGCAGAGAATTGGGCTGTCACAACACTGTTTATCTGCCCATGTTGCAGCATCTCTGATGTCAGTGTGCCTTTGTGAAAGTCTGTCTCACACAGGGGAAATGAGAGCTCAGCACCTAAAAGCTAGGCACATGCTGGACCTCATCAGACACTGGAAGCCTGGTCTGAGAGTCAGTACAGCACTATTATTCAACAGGGCTTCCAGACCTGTGCAAGCAAACCTTGAGCCCTGCTTAAGACCTTGTCCTGCCCAAAGAGTCCTGCCTTGTGAGCATTGCATGAACTAACAGGAACTGCGAAGTGGTGCCTTGGCTTCTGGGATGGTGAAGCCACAAGCTGGTCAGTGCCACTGGTTCAGCACAGCTCTGCTCTGACTCACCACTTAGGCTGCACAAAAATAAACTGCCTCAACCTAGATCTGTGCCTGAGCTAATAATCAGCATATCCTATTAAACTGCATTGGGATCTGGACTCTCTCCCATCCAAGTAGCTCAGGTACTTCTGTATTGCTGAGGTAGATGCAATTGTGAGTCAGAAATTAAATCCTGTTTCCCCTGTTGTATTCTTTATGTAATGATACTATAGAGGGAAAATAAATATGTAAACTCCAGGCTTTGTGCTTCCTCAAGAACACCATGGTCTCTTTGATATGAATAGTAATTAGCCATGGGAATGATTACCAAGAGCTGTAGTGTTGCTGGGCATGTTAAAGTTAAGACAGGTTTACATGATTTTTACTTAAAGACATAGCTAAGCTTAAACAGAAATTCAATCAGGAAAATCCTACAGGAGCAGGAAACACTAACTGATTGGCACAGTCTCTCTGCAGATTTACAAACCTGTGAAATTCCCTGGCTTTGGATCATTCTCAAATGACTTGTCCAAGGCCACATAGGGGATAGGTGACAGGCAGGTTACATCCCCCAGACTCAGCACAATGCTGGTTCCTCCCAAGCCCCGATCCCAGGTTGCTGCAAGAGCAGCTTCTGTCTTGATGGAAAGAAGTATTATGGCAGATGCCAAAAGATGATGTTCATAAATTCGTCTTTAATAGAGGATCAATAGGACTCATACACATTGCAAATGTACCCCAGGAACTGTTTCCCAGCTATTGATATCCATTAAAAAAAAAATAATAATTTTAAAATACTCTGTTTTCAAATTCCAACACTTCAAATGAAGCATCTTCCTAAAGTAGCTGAACTAGAAGAGGAGAGAGAAAACCCATAACTCTGACCTTAAAATATTTTTCCTTGACAAGTGCTTTCTTATTTGCCCAAAGAAGAAAAATCTAGGAGCATATTTTTTTCCCTGATGTGTTGGCAAGGCTACTGAATGTTGTGTAAAGCAATGCTGCAGGTTAAAGACTGAGGTTATTTGTGTCAAAAATGCTCTCACTTTGTGATGCTGCTGCACTGTAAACAAAAACAAGTTTTAAACGAGCATCTTTCCCCTGTGGAGGTTTGATTTGTTTCTTGGTGTTCCGGGTCAGAGAGCAAAGACATTAGGAGGTCAAAAAAATCAAAGCAAACAAAACAAAGAGGAAGGGAAAAAAGGCAAACAACACATGCAATGTGAGACTCTTGATGCCATCTAACCTGTGTTTATCATGCGTTTAACAAACACAGCAAATATTTAGGAGGAAACTATGATTTGTAAACAGAGCTAAGGTGCCCAGAGGACTGTTTATAAGCAGAATATGCAAATTCTTATTGCAGTCCCCCCAAAAAAAGCAGTTATGTTTTCATAAAATATATAATTATATTCAAAAAATTCTGTTTGGGGCTGTTGTCATGCTGGTTTTCCATGGTCCTGCTGCTTGATTTCATTCATAGGTGATGGAAACAGATTTGTTTCCATCAGTCACTGAGAAGCTGCATCGTTTCATACTAGAGAAGTGTCTCTAATTTAATGCTCCTTAAAGCTTTTTAAATCAGGCTTTAAATCTAAAAGCCAAGAAAAATGTTGTATGTTGGTCCTTGCCTGCAAATGATGTGGTTCATCGTCAAATCCCTCCTTTAAATGCTGTGTTACCAAAATAAATCAGTCTGACAGCTCCTGTTTTCAAACCCTTGTTCCTTGCATAGAATGGGTAGAGAGCTGCTGGTCTCCTGCCATGCTCTTCCCCATTTGGGGGGAGCTTTTTGGGAAGGGGGAGGCACTCTGTGCTCTTCCAGTGCAGTAGTGCAGCAGATCCTACGACAGGAATGATAAAATCTGACAACAGAGGTATGGGAAGCATTATAGCTGCTAATGGTTCTGAACACAGCATGCAGGAAAGGACCAACTCAGACGCTGGCCAGTATCAGATTCCACAGGATGGTACCAAATTTGACAAGCTTTTCCTGTTTGCAGGGTGCAGATCTCAGTCTAACCTTTTTACCTTTTTTTTACGGGGAATATGGCCTCACACCACCTATAACGTGGCAGAATCTTTAACACCAAGTACCTGGACTTTGCAGCATGGAGGCATCCAACCCAATATCTACACACAGTATGATATTCCCAGCCAGAAAACAGAATGACCTTTCCTAATTTTTCATTTCAATTTTGTCGCTTTTGAGCAGGATAACTAACTGCTCATGAAAAGGATAGGAGCGAAGAGGGGCTAGAAAGCCCTTGACAGTTACATCTGGGCAGTGCAGGGGTACAAGAAGTGGAGTGTGAAGGAAAGATGTGCCATTGGGACAACTTGATTAAGGACTGAATAGTTTAAGTGTTTGCTGCTGGAAGTAGATTGCTTCAAGCTTGCAAACAGCATTGATTAACATTCTGAGCAGCTCCTGCTGCCGAGGGGAAAGACAGATAATCTCACCTTGGGCTTCTGAGTATTGCCGCTTTTCTGATTATTCTTCCAGAGGGTCAGAAGGAAGTGGTAATATTACAGTGCTGTTAGAAGATTTTCAGTCCAATTAAAAGGCAAATCAGCGGCTATGTATTTCTTTAGCCTTGACAATTACAACCAGACATAATATATTTATTTGCTGCATAGGCGTAAGAAAACCCCAATCAAAATAGTCCATTCATTATAGTTTGTTATATAATGGATTGATTATATATCTGTTATAGGTGAATATCTATTTTGTGTTGACTTATCAATCTGCTACTTGAGGAAATGACAGGAGAGCAAGAATCATAATCAAATTTCTTATTCCTGCTCCCAAGCTGGGTGTACAAGAAATGAAAATAAGTGCGGGTATTTGACAGTCACACGACTTGGCACCATGCATCATGAATTGATGGCTTTGTCCATTTCTTTCCCACCTGTACAGACAAGAAGGTCTCAGTCTACCAAACGTAATGGGATAAGGAAATCAGTAATCTAAAATGTAGCTATACAATCCACGTTAGTCACATCAGCTTCCACTACACCCAACAGAGAAATATTATCTGCTGAGATGATTAATCCCAGCCTGAGAGAGGTGTCTGAAACTGGAGGGATTTATCACCCTCTCCACCAAGTACAGAGGGAGCTTGGACAAGGGGGTCAGATCAGACACGCACCTGGTAGATAGCCAAGGTCAGGGAGATGAATGCTTGCCTACTCACCCTTTACAGACATGGACTCTCATTATATGTACCTGTTGCACTGAAGAGTAGTGGAGGTCTGTCTCTACTGCTGCACAGACAGCAAACGTCAGTAATATTAATCAGAAACATCCCTAGGGCCTTATCTCAGACTTGTATCTGGGCAACTGCGAAATACAAACTGCAGTATAACCAGCACTATTTCACCTCTCTCTGCAACTGTTGCAGAGAAATGCTGCAGCTATTTAACCGTACATGAGAACCGCTGGTGAAACAGTAGCAAGTCAGGAATCTTCATTTGCTTAAGACTGAAATGGAAAGAAGTGGAGAGCGAAACAACACAGGAGAAGAGGGTGGCTCAAACTAAGAAGTCGCCTTCAAAACAATCTGAGCAACCCCCTTTGTTCAGTCAAAACTGGTTGGGAATGAGATTTGTCACTAGGGTGAGAGCAGGTAGAACAGCAGTGTAATTACACATGGTTGTCATCTATAATACAGTTATTGGACCTTCCACACATGGCAAATGAAGGTTTAGATGTTTAGAAATCATTTGTGTTCCATTAATTCAGGGAGCTACTCCTGAGGAATACAGTGCTTGTATTTATCTATGCTTTCTCCGCTTAAGAACTGACAAGGTACTGGTGAGGGCAAAAGAGGCAGGCCAAAATCAGAAATGCCAAGATAAGGCCCAGAAATCTCTCAGATTTATAGCACTATGCCTCTTTCAGGCAGGAAAAATCTGTTCACAACACTACACTGGAGACGGTGTCATGGTGCTGAGCAGAGCCCGTGAACATGGCCGGGCTGCAAAGTGTACCGAGCATGAGCTAAGAGCAGATCATATGGATCATCACCTCTTTAGACCTTATGGTTCTGCTTCCTTGCCCTACTCCACCGCAGCCACTGTTACACAATATTTCACACAGGATCAACTGGGGAACATGAGCAGCGTCTCTTCAGTTTGGTGAAATTCAAAAGCACAACGCTGTTTGTGCAAGGCTGGGATACTGGGACTCCATCTTGTCTGGCAGGGAGACTTATAAATGATCAATATGGAAAAAAACAAGTGACTAAAAGCATGACTGTATACATGATCTGGGACCTGGTACAAGGACAGCCACGAGGCACTTTGCCCAACCTCTCACCATGGCTACTTTGAGCTTTGAAATTCAAAATCTGTTCTGCATGCTAGGACATATTCCAGTAGCTCCCAGGCTGGCTGCAAATGTTTCCAACAAAAGCAGAATGTGTCCAATAAAGTATGCTGGTGGGACTCAAAAGCTGTTTGGAGTGAATCATGCCTCAGGCCCTGCTGGGTCTTCCTCAGGCGTGGGTTTTCACTGGGCATGAAGATAGTTTGAAAGCCATATGGAAACGGTACCCACCTCCTGCATGCACTTAAAATTCCTGTCAATTCTTTCCCTGGCTTAACGTTGAAGCAAGAATATCAATGCCTTTAATTGGTTCCCATGTCCTGGGGGCTCCTGGTATGCAAGAAATACCTCGAGGACATGAATACTGATCTATTACAAGAAATAAGCAACAAAATAAAAAAAATTTATTAAGAACCGAAATGCGCTGAGTGGTTTGCAGCCATCTCCAATACTGATATCAGGTTATGGCCTTTAGAAACATTCTGCATTTCAGAAAGCTTCTAATGTGCACATCCATTGTCCTGCAACAAGTTCATTTTCTTGCCTACCTGCTTGTTACATCTGCCAATCAAGTGTGAAAACCAGTGCTGGAAAGTAACCTGACAACGCTGTTACATTCAATAGCAGTGGTAAGGATGAACTTTAAGGCTCAAAGGACTTTGATGGCAGCAAACCATCCACAGCTTGGATCCCAGTACTTCCTGTCAGGCTAACTTTCATTAACTCTTTATCAGCAAAAGAAAAGGAGAGAATCCAAACAAAAAAGAAAGAAACTAATATTAAAATGTGAACTTCTGACAAGAGCTAAAGCAAGCCTCCACTTGCACCCAGGATTTTTTCATAATCTTGCAGAGGAAGAGGAAGGTGGAGAAATTTAAACAGAAGATGCAATTCTTGATTTTCTATGCTCTCTTGACTCCTATTCATATTCCTTAGACAAGCAAGCTGGCTCTGTATCTCCATGAAGAATTTTGTGTCCAGAGGGCTGAGCCATGCAGGTGTCTTTTAACATCTCCTGTTGCACTGGGAATATCACACCTGAGTGGGAAAGGATTTTTAGAAAAACTCTTTGGCCAGGCCAAGGAAAGGAATAACTTTACCTAGGCTCTTCTCTGCCTTTATTTAAATCTGAGTCACAGAGAACAACTTGATTTCACAGGAGGGGAAGACAAGTGGAAAAGAGGTGCATGTTCTAGAATGGTTTTTTACCCATCCAACTCCATTTATCAGCAGCTATACCTAAGGCTTTCTCAAAACACTGGTAATAGCTTCAGCTGGAAACAAACTGAACAAACTTCATTAAAATCAGTGGAGTAATTTGTGATTTAAACCTGTGAAGGGTATTTCCCAATACAATTTTCCCCTTACTTTGTAGAAAGGGACAACAATGTTGTAGTAGTAGTAATAGTAACATACAGGTGGAGAAGCAGGGAGTTGGGGAAGAAAGCCCAGGAGCCCCAGAGATGATGGCCACTGGACTGAGATGGTGCACACTCACACTTCAGCCTGCTCTGTATAAAGTGCTGTTATGCTAGGGACGAGGGCTGCGGTTGTGATCAGACGAGCAAGATGCCGAGATATGTGTGTACCACCTGCTGACAGCTGGGGTGGTCTTCTTGCTTTAGACTCCCCAGTTCCATAGTCGTACATCATTCCAATCATCAGATTTCCTGTGCTGCAGCTGGGGCAAGCTGATCATGCCAGGGCAGCACTGTGTTAGTCCTCATGGCCAGCACCACAAATGAGCCAAAAGAGGAACCTCTTGGTAATCGAACTTCAGCAGAGGTGGGGGGGAGGAAGTTGTATTAAATTAAGAGAAGCATCGCAACCCTGCCCTATCCTTCCAATCAACCTGCACGTACAGCCTCTGTGGTGCTCTGTGATTAAAGGCTGGGAACACGCTGGTTAATGCAGTTACCTCCCTGAGGACTCAAGCTGGCTCGCTCTGAGCTGACTGCAGCACTTCTCAGCAGGGTGACATAGGGTTTACACTCACCCTTATTTTCCCATTGTCTTCACAGTTCCATGCAATTAGGACTGAGACTAAATTAAATTGTAAGCTTACATTTATACAGAAACATCTTTACCTCCTCTACCCCAAGAAACATGTGTTTTAAACAGCGACCAGAAATTGTTTCAGACACAGCCACACTGTAGATTTTGACAGTAGTTTCAGCACCAGCAACTGATTTCAGCATTATTTTTCCCCCTAATTGGTTATCATACTGCCATCATGCATTGGTTTCCTGAGTGTCCTGGGTTCAGCTGGGATAGGGTTAATTTTCACAAGAAGCCAGGAGGGGACACAGCTGGGCCTGCTGACCCAAACTGGCCAGACAACCCAGGTATTCGGTACCGTGTGCCATCATGCTCGATGAGGAGTTGGGGAGCTGCTCGGGAGTGTGCTGGGCATCGGGCGGTGAGAGAGATGCTCTATGTATTCCCTTGGGGGTTTTTGGATGCTCTTCTTATTAGTATTATTTCTGTTACTGTTTGCTTTCTTTGCTGTTCTGTTAAACTGCCCTTATCCCAACTCACAAGTTTGCCTTTTTCTTCCCATTCTTCTCCCTGCCGCAGTGGGGGGAGGGGTGATAGAGCAGCCATGTGGTCTTTTGTTGCCGGCCGGGGCCAAACCACGACACTGGGCTTTCTGTCTGGAGGGGGAAAAAAATGCAGGAGAAAATCTTTAATGTGAAAAAAAAAAAAATCTTAAATAATGGGTTTGTGTGTACCGACATGCTTACATTTTAATTAATATTGGATAGGTGTCCCTAGAAATCTGGTATGAAACATTTTAAATACATGCATATAAATAAGTAAAATTTTTCTTACCTAAGGGCAAAGCTCTCTTTTACCTAAATCAATGCTTATTGATTTATGGATGATGTTTTTGTCTTTATGTATTACATCAGCTCGGACAGATCCCTTGGCTTTTCTTACTAGGCTCACTAGTTTGCCTTGGAAGCTAATACACTTTGTTCAAATATGTGCTGAAGGCAACAGCAATGCTGCTCAGACAGGCGTTGTCATTTGCCCTTCCTACTCAGTATTTAAAACAATACCTCTGGTTTAGATGCTCATATAATTTATATCAGACACGCACAAAGGTTCAGAAATACTGGCGTGGATGGAAAGATGGACCACATGGCAAATCCAAGTATGTTTGTAATCTAGACAAAGGTTTGGCCTTGGATTTCATGGAAAGAATCACAGAATCACAGAATGGTAGGGGTTGGAAGGGACTTCTGTGGATCATCTAGTCCAACCCTCCTGCTGAAGTAGGGTCACCTACAGTAGGCTGTAGAGGAAAGGTTAGCAAAAGGTCAGCCTGTCACATCTTATTGACAGTAATAACAACAACTCACACTTATGAATGCAAATACCCTCTGCATATCCTAAAGCTCTCAGCAAACGTGAGCACACCAGCCCCAGAAAGACAATACATTCCTTTATAGATATCTAGAAACTGAGGCAAGAGGAGCAGAAAAAATTGAGAGGGACTCCTGACAGTGCTCAGAGATGCGTCAGAGGTGACAGCAGACAGGTGAGGAAAAGAAGACCTTACAGAGGAACAGGTTGGAGTATCCAAGGCAGCATCAAGCACTACTGGGAGGGCTGTCTTGTTAATTGATGTCTTTCATTTTTAAATCAGATCCCAATCTGGTGTAAAACAGTGCTGAACTTAATGGTCCTACAGTGATATACACAGTCCAGCCCAGTTGTCCAGTAAACAGCAGCAGAGATTGGTAGCAGACTGGCGGAGTGCGTTTTTTGATCTGCTTCATACTTTCCAAATGCTGCAGATGTCCTTAGCTTAAAAAAAAAAGGGCGCAACCAAAAGAAAATCCAGCAATAACTTTCACTAACTTGACTCTAATTGAACTGTCGTGTGTGTAACCATTCTAGAGAAATGGTGATTCCTGCAATCAGCGGAAAGGAAAGAGGCTGCAGGAAAAATAAGCCAGAGACACAGATAAGAAGATTTTATTCAGCTTTATTTGACAAGTTTTATTACACTGAGAAAACATAACGTATCTAATCTCTTTGCAGCTGTTGCAGCCCTTCAGCCTTTATTACTTAAATCCTATTAGATATAAAATTGTTTCTATTTGTCAATGGCATGATATCTTCTTTTATTATTATTATTATTATCATCATCAGAGTCTTGCAAGTATGGCCATGAACATCATTTCTGGTCCATCTTCTTACCAATAGTTAAGGTTACCCTGTGGTGTTCGCCTGTTCAAATGGCTTACTTTTTCAAAAGTCCTGGAGAGCTGTGTATGTTGTTAGTATAAATACAGTGGCACTAAATAAAGCTCAGCAAGTAATGAAAACCTCGGCAAACAAACCAGTATAGCTAATTATTTCTATTATGTGTGCTGAAACTCCAGCCATATTGGGCTCAGCTGTACGCTCACCTGTACCGAAGACCTTGAAGCAAAGCCTTTCATCACTGTACACAGGTTTTTCAGTTTGTCACTTGTAAAACTTTAATTCTCCATTTTTCACAGAAGGATGAAGGCCGTTCTTTTTCTAGCAGAAATTCCCATTATTGCAAATAAATAATGCTGCTGCACTGCCTCTTTCTCTCCTTGTCCCTAGGATAACCCCTCTTATGATTCATCAGACCCTCACTTAGCAGGGTGCAAGGAGCCTCCCCACCAGAATGTACCCTAAGAAGTGAAGTCTGGTGGCTCATGGACAGCCATGACAGTACACCATGCAACTGCCCTTCCCATGATACGCATGCTTAGTTTCCACATGGACACCATTTCATTTTTGAGGCAAAAGATTCTACTTTCTGGGAAAGTGACTTCTTAGCCTCATGTGCCAATAAAAATTATAACATGGCAATATGAAAATTCTGTTACACCTGGTTTCAACAGATGGTTTTTGCCCAGATGTTCTTGCAGCATTAGCAGGTTAGGGCAGAAAAAGGGTAGGAGAAACAATAAGGCAAAGGTGTCTTGCCCACAAACCTCCAACAGAGTAGAATATAACATTAGCATCCCCCAGATGCCTGCTCTTGCCTGCAATGGGAACACCATATTCATTCTGTTATAAAGGGCACTTTCATGCTGAAGAAAATTGGTATTTGAGACTCCCAATGCCATAAAAGTTTAACAAATGAGTAAGACACTGATTCTGGATGCATAACAATAAGGAGGGGGAGTTGTTTTCTCTTTTGTCTATTGTTTTTTATTGTTATTGTAATCTCTCTTTCTCTCTTTTTATTAGTTTAATTTTCTTTTGTGTAATTTTGTTTTTATGGAGCAGATTTGTCCCTGTTGTACCTCTGATAGAATTTCAGAAGAGACAAAAACATCCCTTTGTGTCTTCAAGAGATAAAGAAAACATTAATACCTTTCTCAAAGCTTTCATATGTAGATACTATGGGCAATTTTTCTATAGCTTCTCTTTATTGCCTACAATAGTCATGGCTAAGAAGTGGCTCATGAGCAGTTCATGATCTGCTTGCTTATCAAATGTGCTGATTTTCTAACTGCATATTTTAGGATGCTGAAATATGAAAGCTGGGAGTTACTGCCTCAAGCAGGAACAAGACGCTGCATGGCAGATGATCTCTGGTAACTCATTCCCATGGGAGGCAAAAGCTTCTGTCTCGTGCATCTCTTCTACTGCATGACATGCAGCATCTTGAAAGGGAACTCTGTCAAGCCAGTGACTGACAGACTAGAAAGCTGGGCAGCCCTCCAAGGTGGGCAGCAGAGAGTTGGGAAGCTGGATGAGATCATAAATATAAGACTGCACACATCCAGAACCAATCGTATCTTCCAAGAGGATAAAAAAAGAGAGAAGCAAGGGTAGGTAGGGATATGTTTTGGAGAGCTGAAGGTGTATCACAGAAGAGTGAGAAAGAAAAATGCAGTGGTAGCCCTCATTTGGAAAGAAGTGCACATATAGTGAGGGAGTTAAAAATTTGGGGTGTTTTTTTGGGGGGGATGTAGGATGTGAAAGTGAAGTGTGGGGTAGGTCTCAGCCAAGTGGAGACTTCTGTAAATGGTGGGTTGTGAAGTCTGGCCCTCCATGAAACTGAGACTCTTTACTACAAAACATGTAGGTAAATACATGACAACTATGTCTCATATCTTCAAGAGTCACGTTTTAAGCATGTCTTTTAGTGACCTGTTGGATCAATGTCTGCAGGCTGTATTTCTGACAGGCACCTGTGATTTAACTTTGGAGATAGGAAGTCCAAGGACTGACTACAGAAAGCCATGATAATGCAGACACAACCAGAACTGAACCGCTGAAGGGGGCAGATCTCTTCAAAGCACATATATCAGGTCTAATGAAAAAGCCTGAGCATCTAAAACTGAACCTGAAAGATTTCTTCATTTCTAAGTCATATGCTACAGTATAACACTAGTTAGAAATCTGCTTTAGCAGCATCTGATCTCCTTAGGCATTTGTATTTTTGATCCAAAAATTCCCAGGGCAGCTCTTTAAGAAGCCACGGCCATAGAGGCTGTTTGCAAGCCATCCACTCTGTGTGCAGGGAAAGCAAAGGGAACATGTGCAAGGCTACCCTTTGGGAGTCTCCAAGTGAAACCCATCAGACCCTGCTTCACAGAGTGACAGTGAAGACCTTGCAGGGCCAAAGACTGGGGTACCCCTAAAGTAGAAAGTAAGCATCAACTTTACCACAAAACCATCTGCCATAGCAAGAAATCAGGCCCCTTCACCTGAAGGGTGACCCAGCACAGTGCTTTGAGGGAAGGAAAGACGTCTAACACGCAGGGACAAATTCAACAGGACGTACAGAATCAAAGTGACAGTTTACTAAAGGAAGAACACAAGTTTCTAGGGCAATAGTCAGAGCACAACATGCAGGAGGGGATATCGAAGGCAATTGAGTCACACAGGCATTTTTAAAATTGTTTCTGTTGATTTATATCTGTTTTATAAATCCAGCAAAACTCAATGTCGAGTGCATTCACAATTTGTAGACCACTGAGTCATGCTTTTGCTTGCTTTGCTCTCCATCCATTGGTGACTGGGCTGTTTGGTGCTGGGGTGCTGCCTGCTCTGCTTTAGAGACCCCCACTCAAAATGACAGCACTCATTACGAGTGGTTGCTACAACCAGAGAGTGTGGAGTGTTGAGGTCTGAAGCCATCAAATTGTTATAAAAAGCAGACAGACTTTCTTCTACAAGAACTTTCAATGACTCAGTTTTGCTATTTTGTGTGCTTGGGTGCACATACTAAAACTGGTTTCCAATTAATAAGTGATGAGCTTTTATTAGTCTCCCCAACACTGCAATCGTGTTTTTGAGCACACCTGAAATTTAATCATATAAATAGCTCTATCTTCTAAAGGTGAATTCTGCAATAGCATGATGTCACAGTCTAGGCCATAGGAAGCAGAAAACATTCAAAAGTCTTCTTGAGATTACAAAGAAGTATAGCAAGGGGTTTTTTTTGTCAGTTTTGTATAAAATGATACAAACATATTGTGTATGAGGAGCAAACAAATAAAAAATTACATGCACTGGAGTATTATTCTTAGTATTAAAAAACACCATGTTTGTGCTTTGATGTTTAATGCATTACACTTGGAACAAGTATATAATTCAGATTTTCAGAGTCTTAAAAAATAAAAGAAGTGAGCAATACTCCAAGGATGCAACACAGTGTCAACCATCTATAACTGGGACATTAAATAATTACATGGTACTTAGCACAGACAAAATGCATCCCAAGCATTAACCAACAAATCTTCATAACTCTCATCTGAGACAGAAACTGTATCCCCACTTTGTAGATGGAAAACTGAAAAAAAAGGCAAAATCTTTATTGTTCTCTGATAACTATGACCAAATGATTATATTGTCAATCATTCATTCCAGCTTGCTCACAAAAACATAATACAAGAATTAGAAATGTTTTATGCTAAAAAAAAATCCTAAAAGACTTCACATCTGAACAAATAATTGCTTTACTTCTAGCTCTGGATTTAAGCTAGAAAAATCTGCATGAAAGGAACTTATGTTATCAAAGATATTATTATGCCCTCGGAATGATGATGTGACTTTACAGAAACTGGAGTGTTGTTTCTGAAATGCGCCAATTTTAGTTCATCAAAATAAACTAATTAATTTAGTAAGATTAAACAGCAAATAATTTTGCCCATCTCTGGAAGATTTGCAAAACTAACAGGTGAGATTTAATTATACAAACCCAAGATTTTCAAAGACCAGAGCCATCTCCAGCTTGCCCTCTGTCCGCAAAGTATTTCTAAGCACAATTTCCCATTAAAGCTACATCTAACACTGAGCATCTTTATATAGAGACTACTAAAGTAAGTAATTTCTGTATCAATAGGAGTTTTGGATACCGAAGGACTCTTCAAAACTATGTTCTGTGCAGCAGGGAATACTTCATCTTTCCTGCTTATGTTATGACACCGTATTCATGACTGGCATAAACCTATGCTACGTACAGCACCTTTTTCCAGTAAGCAGTAGGGTGGTTTAAAATCACTATGAAGCCTAATCTAAATCATCAGAGCTGCTGAAGAAGATCGTTTCACAACACCTGGTTGTGAATTCCTGCCCTTTCCTTGGTCCAGCCCTTGCTATGCTGTGAGAGGGATCAGGGCACTCTGGAGAGTGCAGATTTTTATTTTAAGTTAGTTTTCGGCCAAAGCAGCTCCCTGGTCTGATTCACCAGAGACGTACACCAGCTTTAGATGTTGCAAAGAGAGAATGAGGGAATAAATAGCCTGGGATGAAAGGAGAAGCAGCAACACCCTTTTCAAGAATAGCTTGGATTATAACTGTATTAAATCCAATGCAAAACTGCAGCTATTGTTATCTGCCCACCAAATAAACAAAACAAACAATACAGGCAAAGGCAGCAGGAAAATAAAACGGTTAATAGTTAAATCTCAGCTCAGTCATAGCTGAGAAAACCGTATCCCTCAGCTCTATAATTCAGTCATAATGAGCAGTCTGTCTGAAGCAACTGGATATTAGATGATATTTGATTACTCATCAATTAATCAAAAACGTGCGCAGTTTCACTAATTCTTCAGCCAAAAGGAGTTGTGGAAATGACACCATAAACCCACATGGTAATGTTAATGTCACAGTTCAGAGCAGGGTGGCAATAAGCAGAGTGGCAGATGCTCTCTATTAACCCCCGCACTCCCCGCCAGAGGAAAGGAAAAAAGGAGGAGAAGGGGGAGAGAGACTTATAAGTTGAATACTAAACCAGCTTTACTAATAATACTGATAATAAGAGAAATAAGGCAAAATACGCAAAGCCAATACTGAGTTTCCTGGGGTTGGTTGCTGCGGGTCCCGCCAGCAGCGGCCAGGTAGCACCGGGAAGTCCCGGACTGGACTCAGCATAGACAGGAAACACATTTAGGAATGCACGGATCAGAATACGGATCAGGAACGGAGGCAGGACAAGGACCAAAGTCCTCTTCAGAAGCTGACCATGGATGAAGAGAGTGAGAACCTGGTGATACCCGAGCTTTAAACTGAGCATGATGTGCATGGCATGGAACACCTAGTTGGTCAGTGTAGGGTCACCTGTTCTGTCTGCCCCTCCCTGCAAGTGTGACCCTTTACAACTCCTCAATAGCGGGACCTAAAAGGTCCATCAGTGACCCTGGCTGCTACAGTAATAATTATAAACAACAGCCTTTTTCTGCCTTACATTCCTACCATTAGCTCAGTATAACAATAAACACTAGGTGTTACCTGCTTTGGAGTGGACACTGTCTGAAAATATGGAGCCAACTTCAGAAAAATGCAGTTACCTAGAAGAACTTAGCTGTAAGGAAAATTCACTAAAAGAGAATCAGTTCTGTTTTAACCATAACCAGGACAGTAAGCACTGATTCAGAAAAAGGGATCTCGGTGAACTCAGTAGAGACACGATTTGGCTAAGGCTCAAAATTATTCTTTTGTGGTTTAAAAGTTTGTCAAATAAGAGGACTTTCTGGAAAACCACTGCATTATTTAATCTTTATTATTTAAGCAAAAGCCAAGGGATTTGCTATCACTCAGTTTGATAATCACACCACTCCAGTTTTATTCCTGATATATATATATATATATATTCATAGAATGGTTTGGATTGGAAGGGACCTTGAAGATCATCTAGTTCCAACACCCGTGCCATGGGCAGGGACACCTTCCACCAGGTTGCTCAAAGCCCCATCCAACGTGGCCTTGCACACTTCCAGGGAGGGAACATCCACAACCCATCTGGACAATCTGTTCCAGTGCCTCACCACCCTCATAGTGAAGAATTTCTTTCTTATATCTAATCTAAATTTACCTTCTCTTAGTTTAAGACTTTACCCCTTGTCCTGTCACTGCAGGCCCTTGTAAAACGTCCCTCTCCAGCTCTCTTGTAGGTCCCCTTCAGGTACTGGAAGGCTGCTATAAGGTCTCCTCGGAGCCTTCTCTTCTCCAGGCTGAACAGCCCCAGCTCTCTCAGCCTTTCCTCACAGGTGTTCCAGCCCTCTGATCATTTTTATGGCCCTCCTATGTATATATTTACATACACAGAAATATGTGTGTGTACATATATGCACCTATATGCACCTACATGCATACACATACACACACATAATATATACTTAACTGGCACTTTTTTCCTCTTTTTTTGTTTTGTTTTTCATTTGCTAATCTTTTAATTTTTTTTTCATTTTTGAATGTCTCTCAGGAAGCCTGGCTTTCTATAACGGTCAGGCTTCTCTGCTTCGCAGTTGATTGTGTCTGAATTTAGCCAGCTTTATAAACTGCTGTGCACTTAATTAGACTCTCCAACTGAGCAGAGTTTCATCAACATGTCAGCAAGGGATTTCAGCATTGGGAATGGTGGAATAAATTACTGATGCATTAACTAACTTGTATATCTGGTACATTAGCTGTAGAGGGACAACCAGGAAAAATATAACAGACCCAGATTTTCCTACTGATTTTCAATACTGAGAACCAGGTTGGCTTGGATTTTCATTTCATCTATTCAGTCTGGTTTTCTTACATTTGTGATCCTCGATATGGTACACTGTGGAAGCCTTTAGACATTTATCTTCCTAACTCCTTTTACAGGTGGAAGACAGGCTCAGAGAGACTGAAGGCTTTTCAGATATAACCCAGGAGTGTAAGGTGTTATTCCCCTCTTCTTTTTGTCACTGGTTATTACCCCAGCTACTGGATGCTGTGAAGGAATACGTCCTTACTGACACTGAATTCAGGAGACAGCATATTAGCTTAAGCCACCCTTGAAGCTGGACTTACGTTAGGTATGCCAAAATGGAGCTTTCAGAATGTGTTGGGCAGATGCACATTCTGCCTGCCTCCACCAAAGCAGATGGGGAGGCAGGGTGGGCACTGAGCACAGGAAGGTGGGCGCTGCTCCAGTTTGCCTCAGTGCATGGAAACCAGAGTTGCAAGGGCCACCTTTTTTGATGAGAAAGATGGTCCAGCTTTATGCAAAGATGTGCATATGTTTTTAAGTCTAATTTGATTCTGCAGCTTTTCTGACAGCGTGTGTAACTACCTTGACTTTGTTTGCAAGAACATCGGGAGTGCGTGAAAATTTGTTGTGTATTAGATCATGTGTAGTGCAATGTTCACTGAGAATACTGTCCCTAGGTTTTAATCATGTGAACACATGTTAATTCTTATAGAATATGCTGCCAGATTTTCCGCTTACACACAAGAAATATTTTCTTTAGTATTCTCTCAGACAATCTTGCTGTTTTCTTTGAGATAATCTAGTTTTTATGAAAAAATGTTGATTTCTGGCTGAAGGCAGGTTTTCAACTTTGCAATATGAACAGAGTAACAGAATTTCAATCACTTTTCCTAGATTATTCCTTTCTGAGGGAATTTTCCCAAGCATAATTTATTCATACAGGATCATATGAAGTAAATGCAAGCAACTGAAATGTGTTGCTGCTCAATAAACTATGTCCAAAACTTGCAATATAAATCAAGTTAATTTGCTTTATTTCATATTAATTCAACTGCAGTGTACTTCTGAGACATAGGCAGCTGAACTTGTGGAGCTAGCAGGAAGGAATGACCGTCAAAGTGAAGTCTGCATCCCTTCTACACACACACTCACACACACGAACTTAAGAAACCTTTCCTTGTAGAAAGAAACAGATGATGAACTAAGAAGTGGACATGACAGCAAGTTAGAAGAGAAAATAAATCCATGACATGAGTTATAAGCTGAACACACACTGACAGGGGGTAATAAAAAAAGTTTCTTTCAACGTGAGAAGCAATTATGGAGGGAGAATGGAAACAGGTATGGTACTGATTGACCTCTGTTTGTGATAAATAGGAGGCTGGCAGCAATGTGTTTCCCTCCAAGATAACCAGTTCAATAAGGCAGCAAGGTGAGGGGAGGGATTTTTATTCCCCACTGCAGAAGCACCTGTCTGCACTTGGATCCCAAGGGTAAATATTCAAACTAGGCACAGAGCCTGCTGGATATAACATATTAAAGAGCCCATCACCGTTAGAGAAATTTCACTGGCAAAAAGTACACCACCAGCAGAAAGTGTCTCCTACTTCCCTTGCGCAATATGGTATTTTAACAGCAAGACTATTATCAGTTTAGGCTCCATAAGGAAAAGGCATTATTATATACACATAACATTTCAGGAGGAGCTGGTATAATCAGATGATGACTGCTCAGATTTCAGCTTTCCCTCTCCTGAAGTTTTCAAAATAGCAACAATTCAACAACCCCCAAATGACTGTCTTTCAGAAAGCATGAACTAGAAGGATGATAAGGCCTCCAGTAAGTCCTTTCCTTTGAAAGGGTCTGTCGCTAGCATAAGAAATGCTTTGCCATTTTCTATCCCAGCTATTTGCGCTCTAGATATGTTTGGGTATAATTTCGCTTCAGACCCTGAAGCGGATATCAAGCAAATAGAATGTATTGGCTGTGAATAGTTCCTTTATGCTCAGCTTTCCCCACATTAACATGTAAATAAACTGATCCCCTCACTAGGTTTGATGAGATTTTTCTGATCAATAACCAAAGAGAAATCTGAAAGCTTTCCCATTAGGTGAAGTGAGTCACAACTACAAATACATCATTGAGTATCCTCAAATGCAGGTAAGTGCATTACCTAAGGGAGAAGTTCTGCAAAAAAAGCAGCAGATCAGTAAAACACCCATCATCCAGTGACATTGGTTCAGCCCTGAAATTCTCCTGTCACCTCCTGAGTGTTTCTGGGTTTGTCTTGGGGTTTTCTTCTCTCAAATATGTCCCCGTCCTGACCCTGTTTAGTTTGCAAGGTCTGAGATCATTATTCAAGTAGCATGGCTTCAGGCTGGTTGTGACTTTAAAATGTCTGCAAGGAGGAAGTGAAATGAAAAAAGGTCATTCCCTGAACGTCTTCTCTAGGTTGTCCCCAAGACAAATTTGCAAACAAGTCTTCTTTGAATATTGATGTTAATATGCAGCACAACTGACCAGCACTAAGAGGTTTGGGTGAATTAAAGATGAAAATTCATCTAGTTGGCAACTTTTTAATTCTTTTTGCCCATATAATAGTAGACTTTCAAAGGGTGGTAAATGGAGTCTGTTCAGTGCCTCACCTCCTGAGCTGTGTTTTGTTTCTAAAACACAGTATTTGCATGGATGAAAGAGATCGAGATTTTTTTTTCAAGAATTAGTCCAGTTTTCACCAAAGCCAGATAAATGAATGATTTGGACAACATTCTTCATCAAGCATTTTCACAACTTAACTACACCTTTTGTAAAGAATCACACCCTGTTTGATTTGATCATGGCCTTCACTATTTTTATTTGTCACTCGTTGCTCCTTTTCTTCCTTGTGTTTGTTCCTCAAGGAAATCTGTTTCTGATGTGAGGCACAGCTATGCAAGAGGGGGATGAATTTTGGGGTTTGGTAGCAAAAGGACAGCCATGAAAATGCTACAGATGGGAAATTTGCCTTCTCTGGCCCTTTTAAGTTCTTCAACCCTAAAATTTAAGCTTCATGGAATAGGGTGAGAAACAATCATGCAGCAGATGTGCATGCCCAGAGCAATGGTGGTGACTCTCATATCTGTGGCCAATATGGAAGCAGAAGACAGGGTGTTGTATGGTGGGCACCTCTAGGATGTGGACTAAGCTGCAGTGAGGTGCAGGAGGAAGGAGCGAAACATGCAGGACTCTGTTTTAGCTGCGGAGCAACTGTAGGACTGCATACTTGTAAAAGGAAACCCAGACAGGAAAGAAGTAGCTGTTTCTGAAAACAAATACAGAAGAGATAAATGGCAGGTACTGCCAGAAGTCTTTAGATGGACACAGGCTGATGTCCCAGACTTTCAGCTTGCTGGACATAAAACACCCTCTTTGCCAGCAAGGAGTGCCAGACACTTCTTGTGGCTCCAGGGAAACTTCAGCTCACCGATCCTTATATGTCTTTCCCTGGGAGCTGAAGTGCATCTGTCGTTCTCCCTTTCTTCCTAGACAGAGGCCAGGATGAGCTGTGCATTTGTCATGTCCAGTGTGGATCACTGCATTTCACCATATGGCTTTGGTTAGTTCAAATGCACAGCCTACTTCCTTCCATGATCTCAGGCCTTGGTACCGTGCTGCAAAGCAATGAGCAGTGAAAGGATCAGATCCGAGCTGATTTAGCTACATTTGAGTGTAGCCAAGGCTGCTGGGGTCCTTTGTATGAAATGAATGTGCCCAGCAACAGGACAAGGGGCAATGGGCACAAACTGAAGCACAGGAAGTTCCGTCTGAACATGAGGAAGAACTTCACTCTGAGGATGATGGAGCCCTGGAACAGGTTGCCCAGGGAGGTTGTGGAGTCTCCTTCTCTGGAGATATTCAAGACCCACCTGGACAAGGTCCTGTGCAGCCTGCTGTAGGTGACCCTGCTTCGGCAGGGGGGTTGGACTAGAT
>Ga0065711_1029622_pt1 | contig 35473 bp, 18 predicted proteins | sample Hoacrofraction12_FD_59098 | JGI IMG/M metagenome (GOLD analysis project Ga0065711, IMG submission 59098) | Hoatzin crop microbial communities from Cojedes, Venezuela - Epithelial fraction 12 v2 (version 2) | ecosystem: Host-associated > Birds > Digestive system > Esophagus > Crop | place... | reverse complement strand
GGTCCTGTGCAGCCTACTGTAGGTGACCCTGCTTCGGCGGGGGGGTTGGACTAGATGACCCACAGAGGTCCCTTCCAACCCCTACTATTCTGTGATTCTGTGATTCTGTGAAGGGTGAGGCAGGTTAATGAGTCATCATCGCAGCTATGACAGATGACAGCGAAGCTTTCCCAATCCCACACAGACAGCATTTTCCATGACCTTGGTATCTCCCTTCCTGGCTGGGGCTGCCCCACTGCTGCGGGGAGCCAGTGCCCAGGGGACTTTCCATCCCGGAGGGTGGCTGTAAGCCTGGGGCCAAGTGGAGGGAGGAAGCCCCTGGCCATCTCTCTGTCCATCCCAAAGTACCCCATGCTTGCTTCCATGGCGTGAGGAGGTTGAATGTGCAGTGTGGATCTGATGCACTGGAGAAGAAAGGGCTGGGACTTGGCCCATGGCTAGCCAGGGAGCCTCAAGTCCTCCCAGCCTCTGGCCTGGCCTCTGTACATCAGAATACAGGTGTTTTCTTTCTTTTTTTAGGTTACAATTCTATCAAGCAATGCATTTGAATGGTAGAGTGATGTAGGCTCCAGCTTATCCTTCAGAGAGAGATCTGCTTTACACCAGCAAGGCAGTTTGATAACCTCAAGGTGTCCTCCATGCAAGCCTTGGGCTCTGCAAATTCCTGTGAAAATAAAACAATGAGGGGAAGGTTGCATGTGGGGTGAGATAATAGGCTATGTTCAGAGGTGATGAAAGCCGCTTCACTTGTAGCAGAAACTTTGTGGTCTTCTCTACAGTTTATGGCTGTTCATGAGCTAATGTAGTAGTACTTCTTTTTTTTAAAAGCAAGACAAACTTGTTTAATCTCCAGTGTATAGATTGCTTTGCCAGCTGTCATGTGCTCCAAGGCAACAGAGTGACTTAAGCATCAGGCACAGCCCTCTGTTAGCTGGTATATTAACCATAAATTAGCCTCAAGAAAGAGAGCATGGTTTGCAAGGAATGGCCCAGTTTGATCACATCCTCATCTTACCAATTCACCAGCACCAGTATGAGCTGAGGAGCACATTAATAAAGCAGACAGCCTCCTCTGTTTTGTGCCCCAAAATGTTAGTACAACAAGAGCAATTTTAAAAGCAAAATGCCAGTTCGAGTCAGACCTCAAGCAGCCAGGCATTCATCTTCTAGGTTCACCCTGAGATACTATTAGTTATAGCTGGTAAGACTAGTGATTCAATAATAAATAAAGGTCCCTGTGGTCAAATTCCAAAAAGCACTGTAATTTGCTCCAGGAATATTATTTTCCATCAGCTGGTTCCTACCTTTTTCAAAGTGAGTCTGCCTTCATCTTCCTGGTTTCCATAGAATAAATCTGTGAAAATGAACAAATGCTGCACGCATAGGTATGCTTCACTGTAGAGTTGGAATCACACAAATAAACTTTTACTGTTATGCAAATGATGGCTTAGTGAAATGTTTAAGAGTGAACTGAAAGTTCAGTGCTAAAAAACGTCAGTCAAAGGACTGATTTTAAGACATAGTTTCTTGTGTAATTACTTTAATAAGAGGAAACTACAGGTTCCAGCTGAAGACTACGCTTTTATCCACACTAGACAACACTGGAGTATTGTCTTCAGTATTAAAGGGCGCTTAGTTCAGTGATGCAAAATATTCCATATGTGCTAAAGGTCATTTTGAGCTGCTTTGTTCAAGATTCAGGCTTACCTTAACATGTACCTACCTAGGAGGCTTAACTATAACTCAGAGCAAAACCAATAATAATTCCCTCTGAGTGATCATTTGAAGAGGTGAATTAATATTTCTTTAGAAGGACACTCTTTTTCCCTTGCAGTGGTAGAGTAGCAGGCTATCAATGTACAATCATGCACTTCATTATTCTTTGGACACTCCAGTCATCACCCACAAAAAGAGAAAGATGCCGTGTGGCAGTACTGAGATTGAATTTGTAATAAATAATATATATATATGTAGATATTTTGAAGGGATCTCAAAGCTTACCAGGTGTATCCTTGCATGAGGTTTTAAATTCTGCATTTCAAAGAAAATTTAAAAATGTCAATATTAAGGCTCCCATTTCCCTTGTTTGAACACCTGCTAATGGTTTGAGGTAAGAGTTCACGTACAGGAATCATAGGAGTGCACATCTCTCAAGCTGTTGTTACAGATTTTTACAGACCTGGCCATAACAGCAGTATTAATTTGTACCCTTCTCTTCCCTTAAAGCTGTCTATGCAGTCCAGAGATTGGGGAAGTAGCTTTATTTAAGTGAAAGTTTAGCTTCCAGAGTACGGTATGTTGTCTATTGGAAAATCATCACTAGTATTTTTCCAGTGAATTAGCTTACTACAAGAATGTGCAGACACATGGAAGCACAATTCATGTGTTCCTTTGTTTTGACCAACAAAGGCAGCATGACCAGCTTCTTCTCTGCAAAAAAATTCCAAAATCCAAAGCATCGAAGTCAACGGAAGATGTACTAACCCAATTTTTTTTTTTAACTCTTGCTGTGCATGTATCTGTGTTGCAAAGCTGACATTGTTACTAGAACTCTTGCAAAAATTTCTGATCTACGTCAGGCTCTAAGTAGCGTGCTGCATTAAAGATTTTACTCTCTTCTCCACTCACATATTCTTCCATGTGACTCCCTTTCACTTTGTTTTAGAGGCTTTGTAGAGTGGTACCTGCACTACTTTCCATCTGAGGTGGGCCATGACATACTTGACCTTTATCTGCTCTGTTCAAATGCCTCGACAATATGATATGAACATATTGTTAAGGGTTGCCTGGGAAGCTGTTCCATGACTATTTTCCAGATTTATTCACAAGTACGTCACAGATAACCCCAAATGATTACATAACTCATTTCAAGTAAATGCACAATTACAGTTCTAATAAAATTATTAGATTGTAATAGTTGATTATCAATGAGATGTGATTTTATAAAGAAAATCTGCCTGGCTTTATGGTTGCACTCCACTTTTGAATTCAGCTTTTGGCTGTGACCCTGACAGGTTAAATGCCCAGAGACCTGCTGAAATGTGATTTTCTCTGTAATAGTACAAAAGAAGACCAAATTAATTTTGTGATTGCAAGTTAAACTGCTATTGCATCAATACCAGTGCCCTTGATCCCACTTCTGGATACCGACTGGTGGACGTTTTCTCCCCTTCAGTTCTGTGGAGCTGGGTCAGAGGCAGTGTGTTTTGCTGGCAGAGCTCCAGATAAACTTAGCAGGGTCGGCTTCTGGAGTAGTGTGGGAGCAGTATTTTGATCCCATTTTACTGTCCTTGTCAATGCCCAGTCGAAATTCTGACATACTCTATCATTCATGCTTGTGATTGTCTCACATGTAGTTATATAAATGCCATTTTTCTGTGCTTGACGTTTCACACAGCTGTAGAGAAGCATGGGGATAAAACGCGTTAGCCACTGAGCATCCCTGTAAAATCTCTATTTTCTTTAAACTTCATTTTCTGTTTGAACAAGCGTCTGCTCTTTTCTGTTGGTTCATCTGTGTTGATCCAGAAAGAGGACAACAAGCAGCACCAGCTGGTTCCCTGGGAGTTACCATTTCTTTTGCATGAATTTTTTCCCTTGGAGCTGAAAGTGTACAGCTTGGTCTTTCTTCTTTGTCTGCAGCCCGTTTCTACTTGCATTTCCAGAAATAGGGAAGCGGTGCTCAATAATCACCAGAAATCACCAGGAGAAAAGATCCTTTGTGATTTTTCTTTGTCTGAGAGAATTTAAATTGCATGCACTATATTGCTGCATAGCTCAACTTTTATGCATATTAAGCTCAAAATCCATGGGTTTTTTTTTCGGGGCCTGGCTCCCGAGCACGCCAGAAGCACACTAGTGTGCAGAACAGGTGTGTGTCCCTGGTGCAGCCTCTGTGACTGTGGCTGGAGGTTACAGAGACTCTCTAGTAGGTGTTTCGGTGGTAGGGCCATCATGCTTGGGATGCTCAGGTGCTGGAATGCTTTGCTGTGAGCCCTAGTTTCCTGGGTAGGTAGTGGAGAAGATGATGTGAAAAGCAACAGTGCGCTGCTGGCAGCCAGGGTCCCTCCAATAAAGTTAAGAACTTTCAGTGAAGTATCTCGCTGCAGACAGATAACCTTTTGTTGCTTGCTTGTTGAAAAACAGTCCCTGTCTGCTTGCAAAACCAGCTTGTGTTGTGTAGGAGTGGAAGTGTTTGGCCTTGTATAAGATCTTCAGGGCCTGGAATGTAGTGCCTTGCTTAATATATTAATTGTTTCTTTAATGTCCTGAAGAAAAGAAGTACCTGTTATTGCTTGTGGCTGCTGAGGGTTCCTGTTAATTTATGCCTACCAGCCACACTGTGAAAGAACCTGGTGACAACTTCAGTTATTGAAGTATAATATTTTCAAAGGCCAAAATCGTGGCAGCTTTAACGCGGGTTTCATTAGAGAGAAGTATTACAAACCCTTACGTGAAGGGCAAAGGTTTTCAATCATTTAAAGAAAGAAGTAAGGGAACAATTTAAAAACAACGTCTTCTCTAATAGTAGGGGAAAAAAATGATCAGCTCTTAACTTCATGTCCTTGTTAGAAATGATAAAGAACATTAATGAGACAATAAGAGGTGCATCATATAGTGCATCATTTAACTCCTGCCAACAGACAGCTTGGTCATGCCTGTTCCCTCTCCTCGAGCGGTCTGTCTGGGAACAGTTTACTTGCTGGTGAGCAAACTTAAGTGGGAGAAGTGAGCTATCCTGCCAAAGCAAATGTGCTCAGCTCCTTCTCTACGGCGAGCCTGAGTTTTGTGCTGTGTTTGAGTTTTGGTGCAAGCAAGAGAGCTGAAGAAGTAGCATTGATGGAACAACACTGTACCCCACCTCAGCATTAAAGCCTGTGATGAAGGTGACTGATAATCTGTTCTTGCCCTTTGCTTCGCTGTTAAAGATGTTGTAAAGTTTAGTCTAGGAGATTGTTCTAGGGTCGGGGGTGGATGCGTGTGAACCCACCGTGAGGACAGGCGACAGCAGGGAAGGGCTGCCGATGACAGCCTGTGCCTTCCTGGGGCATCGGTGTGATGGGTGTGAGGGTGCTCTTCCCAGGGCTTGCCTGCTGGAGAGGACTTTCAGCAGCGGCTGCTACAGCAATAGCACTTTGCAGATTTTGGCAGCCTCCTGCCATAGGAGGCCTGGGTGAGACACACTTCAGCAGCTAGTGTGCATACCCCCGAGCACAGACACAGGTTTGCCTTTGCCAAGGTCCCTGCCTGCCTGACCCTGAAAACTACTCTTTTTCTGTGCCATCCTTAATTATCTCTGCTGCTAAGACTTTTCTCAGCTCTTTCACCAGACAGTCAGACTTTCGACTTCTTCCGTAACTAACTTTTGAGATCTGCCTGAAAAAACACCTAGAGGCATCTTGGGATTTTTTGTAGAACACACAGAGGGAGAAGCCGAACCTCAGCTGGAGTGCATTGTGGGAAACCGTATAACTTGAGACAGAACAGCACTGTCTCATGACCCTGAAGGATCAGTGCATCCTGTGCCTCCCTACTCTGTTCCACGAGATAAACTGTTTTCACACATCCAGCTGCAAAAGGTCCTGGAAAACAGCAACCATGAACTGGCATTCGCAAAGCCACGAATCCAAAGCTGATTGGCTCTAGTAACTGTTGCATTAGTATAAAAGGTATTCACTTGAGCAATAAAATGATTCTGATCAAGCACAAGATTGGGGTCCGTGAAGTCATTCACCACAGTGCATCAGCATGATTCCCTTCGTTCAAGTGGACTGCGGTCATGTGACGCTATCTGAAGAGGTTGCTTGACACTTTCTCCCCAAACAAGTGGCTGTCTCTATACTCCTGGTTCAAGTGCCGCCAATACAGAGACCAAGGGTAAAAGTGGTGCTGGTGCTGAACTGTGCCCGGAGGGAGTGCAGCACACTGCCTGTATCTGAAGTAGCAGCTCTCCCTATGGTACCTTTTCTAAGGAAAAATGACTTCAGTTTCCCCAACTGTAAGCTTTGCCCTTGCATAAGTGCTGGTTTCCCACACGAGAGGAAATGCACGAAATGAAGAAACCCCTGGTGCGACGGCTTGGGAAGAGCAGGAAGTGGTGTTGCTAGAAACCTGGTGAGAGGTGACAGCAGAAGAGTAGAGAGCTAGAGATAAGCTTGTCCAGCGATACACTGGCTTTGCCTGTTTGCTGAGCAGAACAGTGTCTCGCTGGGGCGCTTCTCGTGCCGCACTCATCTCTGTAGTTTCTGCATGCATCACTTTGCCCTTTCGGTGGACTTGGGAGAGTCCCTCTGTCAAAAGGAGGGTTGTGCCATGTTTGTTAAAGTTGACTGAATGTGAAAGGAAAGAGAAATGTTAAATCTTTCCAGGGTTACTTGCCTGGGCTGGGGGCTGGTGTAAACTCAGTAGTATTACTGCAATGAACCGTGCTGTACTCTGCAGCTGTTTCCATGCTGGGCACAATTTATGCAGATCAGGTAGAAAGTTGTGTTTTCTGTTAATCACTGACTTGTGAAGTGCATTTGGCCAGGGGACTTTCTTCTTTTTTTTTTTTTTTTTTCCCCAAGCTGAAAATAGCTGTGGCTATGTTAGGGCTGTGTAAACTTTCTCAGATTTCTCTGTTCTGTAAAAATCGATTCCTTTGGCTCGTGTGTCTGCAGCTGTTAGGAAGGCACTCTTTGCCATGGATTTAGCAGTTTGCTTGAATAAACCAGCAGGGCAGGACACAGGCATTCAAAGTAGTGCTTTACTAAACGTGAACGCTGTGGAGGAGGAGAGAAGAGAGGAGTAAAGCTGCAGGATTTCCAAAAGTGGCCTTTCTGCATAGACCTAAGAACCCCAGAGAGCAGCACCAAGTGGGTCTGTAGTTTCAGGCTGACAGTATTGCAGTACGGGCTTTCCTTTGCTAACAGGCAGTTTTAAGAACTGTAGCATGGGACATTGCACAGTATCTGAATGTAACTCGTTGGGAACGGATTTTGTGGTTTTTTTCTTACTGACACTGCTGTTCACCCAGACTTGCTCCATAAAAATCACGGACATGCCACAGTCCCATTCAAAGCTGGATGAGCATCTGAGCTCAAATACAGAAGTAAAGCCTTCAAAAACGTTGTTTGGGATACAGCGACTAAAAATATGAAGCAGACATAATTTTCTATATAAAATTTCTGCAGACCCTGAAGGATTTAGTATAGATTGATAGTATCTGGTTGTGTGGCACGTAAGTTTGAGCTCAACTAAATTGTTTTCAAACAAATACCAAAAGTTAAGACAAACACAAGGTTAAGTAAACAAGTTGTCTATTCCAATTTTTTCTTGTATTTTTTGCTATTCCAGACACAAAAAATGGAATGAGGGTTACAAAATCACTGAGAGCATACCAAACAATCGTAACCTAATGACAGTCAAATAGCTGGGCAGAGATGTTCATCAGTTAAGAAAATCAAGCAGCACTTTCAATTAGTCATCCAAATAAAAATGTTACAGAACCAGAGATCCGATCTGAATGACAGAAATAGCAGATTTTTATACAAACGAGCAAACCAAGACCAAACTCCCCAGTAAAATTCAGAGATTATAGAAACAAACACACACATAGTTTTAGTACACTGTGTTCCTTTCTTCATTTTCTTAATCACACATGTAGTTATCCTGCTTGACTTTACATAACTAATGATAGCAGCATTTGTTTTTCTCAAATAGATTTCTTTTCAGTATAACCTGCTGCACTGTGTAAATCAGCAAGGCAACATTTCTTTCCTTTCTTCAGATTCCCTCCTTCACCTTTTCTTCTGGTTTGAGAAATTCATATCTGGGAAAAATTTACATAAGGCTTATTCTGGGGAGAAGTCATTTTCGCATGGTCGCTTATTATGATCCCTGGTAGAATCTGGCTCAAGTAATACTTTGATTGTGTCTCCCACTAGGGTGTAGCGGTTACTCTAATGACATTTTCAAAACACGACTGGCGCGAGCCCTAGCTGCTGTGAGGACGATCTTCTTTCAGGACATGTAGTGCCTTTGGCATTCTTTAATAAGTATTTGCGCTTGCAGATGAAGTATTGAAACGCCTGATAGTAGCCCTTTCTATATTTAGAGTAGGGTTTGTGGCTGCATATTTTGCAAGTAAACGAGTTGTGAATATTTGAATTTAAAAAAAAATGTATCTGGATAGTGCTTTTCTCATCGGTTAAGATACTGATTTTCAAATGCCTTTTTGTGCTGTATCTTAGCTCACTTTCTCTCTCCCCTATCACGGTGATATTTGATAGACACAAACCATCCAGACGGTGTGGAGATCTTGATGAGAGGTTTTAGGAGTCTGCAGGGGAACGTGCCAAGACGATATCTTTCTATGTGGGTGGGTACAGTGGGCTCTTCCCCTTAACAGCGAGTGGACTGGGCTGAGGGGTACGGCTGGGAGCACACACCGCTCCCTCCCGCGCTTGTCCCGCGCTGGGTGCTGTGCCTTTGGGAAGTGGCACAAAGCTCGTACCATCCCGAAAGCTTCAGGTGCCCTTCTTACCCTTTCCTGCTTTTAGTGCGCTAAGCTGTGCTACAAAGCCCTTGGGATGGAGAAGAAAGACCTACTGCCATGATGCAACTAGAAGAACGCTGTTTTCTATGATTGTTTCTCTCCTATGGGCTTTTCTAGGAGCTTGGCTCAATTTCAGTTGATTTGCCTAAACTGTCTTGAAGTTTTATAAACCACGATTAGTAAATCCTCTCATCCTGGCAGTCAGTAACATTGCCACAGAAGAAACTGTGCTGGTGAGGTGAAGTGGCTTGCCCAAGGTTACAAAGTCAGTGTCAGATCAGGCTCTGTGTGAATTTGGCCTCTGCAAACCGCCTCTCCTGGTAGAGGGCGGCCAAGCAGAGACGGCATCTGTGTGTTAAGGACTACTTTACTTTTCCAGCAGCAGGGCTGGGACCTGGGCTGTGTGCGTTCCTGTGACACACTGTGTTTCAGGCCCATTTTTGCCAGGGGCTAGGTTTCCTTACTAACATGCCCGCCTCTGTTCTGAATGACATTTCTTTTAAATCAAAACAGGGAAGAAGAGGGAGGTTCTTCTCATGACACGAAAAAGCAAGTTTTAAATCTTGACAGAAAATGCCTTGTGCCTCAAACTCTAAAGACACTTAGTTCTGCAGCTGTATCAAGAGATTATAGGAAATGTTTTCTGTGAATAAGTGCCTACTTACGAGTGGTGTTTCCCTTGGAACCTAGCAATTCCTTTTTGACTATTTTACCTTTTGTCCTCTGATCTGGAAAATGTCATTTGCCAATGGTATAAACTGTAGTTGCATAGAACTCCCTGAAATGATCTTGACTTACATTTATTGAAGGTATGTGGATTGAAATTTGTGGAGTTGCTGAAAGTATGGCTTGTTTTGTTTTATTGTGGTCAAAATTGAAAAGATTTGCCTGGATAGCTATATTTGCAGATTCCCTTTACTGAGTGTATGTTTAAAGATACATTACTTGTATGGCTTAAATGGTGAGAAACCCCCAAAGTGTCCAAGCACTTCTATGGCAGCATCTAACTGTAACAAACCAGGCTCTTTTCTGTTACAGGGTTGTCATCACGACTCATTCACCTAGCTGACACGGTGGCATTGGCAAGTTTTGATACATGCTGCAGACCTGGCATTTGTTTCCCTAACCCGAAATCTGTGTGAAGCAGTAGATCTGCTGATATCACAGTGAAACCAGTCAGACCCTAGCTCCAGCAGCTGTCAGATTTCTACTAGTTTTACTAGATACAGCTGCCCGATAAAGGCAATTAATTATTCGTAAGTGGTTACATGACAACTGTAGTCATTTGTCCCTCTGCTGTATAAAGTTTAATGTTTCAGAAGAATAATTTAATTTGTTTTGTCTGTACAGCATACGTAAATCCGGGCTAAGAAGTACTGCTGCTTTTGCCACAGTACTGGTGATGCAAAGATCTTAGGGAATCCTTACCGGCAAGATCATGTCATGGAAGAAAGAAAAAGTTCGGAAGGGATGTCTTAGCTTATTTGTTATTTTCTAAAATAGGCATAGAAAACTATGTCTGAAACATGTGTTGAATATGAAGTGTAGTCTTTTCAGCAAATATCTGGGGGATAAGATTCCACAGCCCATTGCTGGATCAGGGACAGCAAGTCTAATGCAATTCAAGCACATTTAGGGGGACTCTACTGTAAGCTGAAAAATGATGGTCAGAAGTTGTCTGTCTTGTATTGCAGCATGCTAAATATTTGAGGATTGCTTAAAATCTTACCCTCAGAAGTGACATTGCATTTGAGATTATCTATCTGCTGCTTCTGCTTGAAGGTACATGTTCATGTCTGTTTTCTTTCTGTATAATACAGCCATCTGTAGCTAAGAAGGAGCTTTTGCTCTGGGTAGGGTTACACCTCAAAGTGTTTTTCTAATACCTGAAAGGTAATCCATTTGCTTTTAGCCATCAGTTGAATCCTGTTCCCCACTGGGTAGAGGTAATAAATGAAGTAATGAACCTTACTGTAGGAAATGGCTGGCCATGGTGGTGCCAGACAGTTTGCGCTCTTGCCCTTTTTTTTTTGAAATATCAATTCCAAGTAGCTTCCTGCTGCCTCCTATGTTTTATGAACCCTGACATGGAGTTCAATATACAATATTTTCTCTTCTCACAGGTAGATTAAAAGTCTCGCTCTCTACAGGAACAGAGTGAAACAGGATCTCTTCCTGTGGACTCTTTCTGTTCTGACCTGTCAGTATTTGATAGGTTTCATACCCGGAAGCTCTGCTGCTTTGGAGGAGGACAGCTGCGAGCTGGCTTGCGCTCTGAGGGATCTTCTCCATCCTTGTCTGCAGAAAGAGCTGAGGGAGACTGTGCTCCTTGCTCGGGTGTCTCAAACAGGGCAGGGATGAGACTTCTTTCCCCCTTGAATGCAGCCTTCTGAAGAAGGTAGAGGGTTGTCGTCTTAGTACTGCTTTGTTGCTGTAAGATCTTGATATGGGGGAAGGGAAAGGTTCAGAAATAATAATAATTTACAAATCCCTTGAAACTCCCTAATCTTTCTATTTTGATATTACTAAAAGTCTCATGGTTTTTGTTTGTTTCCTGCTTTTTGGGAAATGACTGGTGTTTTGATGCTTATGGGTCTTGGTACTGTTAGTGTATGGTTTCTAGTGTTCTTTATGGTATGCAATAAATCATTTATAATGATTGTATTTTCAATTTTGGTTCTCTACTTCTTTTTACACTGATTTGTCAAGCTACCTGTACTTGTTGTAAGTTACATTTCAGGTCTCTCCCAGAAACACCTGCAAACTCTTCGATACATAGGCTGGGTTATGTCCTGGTGGCACTGAAGTAAAAACTGATAAGTTGCTACTTCCCATCCAAGCAGGACAGGAGACTTGTGTCTGCCTCATTCCTATATTAGGGAAAAAAAAGTAGTTTTCAGCTTACAGTGGAGGCACTTAAAAATAAAATGTGAGTACTTGAGATCAGCAATGACTCAGCCTTCAAGGCCGTGATTCAGCTGCGATGCCCAGTGCCTTGCAGAGTGCAGCCCGATGCTCTAGCTAGTCCCTCGCCTAGCTGCCAAACCGTGCTCACATGGGGGTGAGGGCAGTGCATAGCTATGCATGCTGGCTGTGTCTATATTTGTAAGATGTACAGTGTAAGGAATGTTCCCAGGTGCTGGAACCCGACTATCTATACTCTTAAATAATTAAAAGAGTCCCACTTGCAGTTTCCGCCCCTGCTAGCTGGTGCTCTCCTAGACAATTGCCAGGCACTTATTTGGAAGCAAGCACAGGCCAGGGCCCACATCCAACAGGCAGTCTGCATCCAGCCATCCTCTTCTGGAAAGAAGTGAGGTTTAATAGCATGGACCCAGGCTGCTCTATGCCAGCTGCACTCCATGCTCAGGAGTGGTCATTTGCGTGCTTGATTTACTCGCGTAGCTGCGGCTACCCTCTTTTGCCCTTTCCTGATGGACAGGGAAGCTAGATAAGCTGGTAGAGTGAGTCAGGAGGTCCAACGCCTCTTCTCGTTGCGCATTCCTTAGCAGGAATGCACACACCACAGCTCTCTAATTAGTCAGTGAGATTAAGGAAAAGCAGCTTAACTTCCTCATAAAATCCAAAATAAACTTTACGCACAAAGAGCAGGCGTGTTACCTTTCTAGTCACCGCAGCCATCTCCATGGGGCCTGGTGGGGCACAGCAGCCCCTTGGCAGATGCAGGAGATGCGTGGTGGAGGGGCAGCCCCTGTGTGCGTGCTGCCTGGCAGCCTGCATGCCAGCGGACCGACTGTCCTTCCTCCTCGTACTCTTCCACTGCCGATTTGTTGGTGGTAGTCCCTGATGGGTGCCTTACCCGATGCGGTCGTAGTCAGTCTATCTGCTTTAATTAATGTTGCTGCACACCATCTTCCTGTGTCCTCTTCTGAACCTGTCGATAAAACTGTTTCCCATGGGTGAAATGGTTTTCTTCTGGGTTTTCTCTTGTTTAGTAGGGGAGGAAGAGTCTATGCAGGCGTCATATTCCCGTCAGTTTCCAAATGAAAAGTGAGCACTGGTGAAAACCCTCTGTCTTACAGAAGTTCATTATACAGCAATAAATACATGAAAGTGCTGGAGAGCTAAATGGCACAGTCCTTTGGTTTGGATGGTTTTTGTTTGTGTCCTGCCCATTACAGAGTGTATAGCGTGTAATAACGAAAGGAGTGACATCAAGAATAACACAGTAACGAATGGTATGCCTCATGGTTAAAATTAAGTTTAAAATATTTGCATTTTATTTGAAAGGCTATGAAAAAAGAAGCAGAAGACTGCTTTGGGCATTCCACTACAACTTGAAAAATAAACAGCCTTCTCACTTCCCGCCCAAAACAAACAAACAAACCACCTGTAAATAATGAAGGGGTTTTCTGTGAGATGCACTTTTGTGCCAGTCTAACTTTTAGGAGGTTGAGCTATTAAAATGAAATTGCTTTTGGCAGAATCTTAGCTATGTATATAAAACACAGGAAAAAAAATGTCCTGAATTGAATTTACTTTTATAAAGTTTGTAAACACAAGTAATAGTTTGACTTGCAAAGCTCTTGCAGTTGTCAGCTGTTTGTCCCCCAGTACATAAATCTTACCATAATTAGAGATGTGTATTTAAAACATCATGATTCTTTATCTTGTGTAAACTTCAATATAAGCGTAAAATCTTGTTTTTCTGTTTTACTTTGTTTCAAGAACGTATTCTCCATAGAAGAACACCATCATCATAATTAATTTGTTACTTATGTTTGTGATAGTGTTTCGGTGTGGTTAAAATGGAGTAAAGCATCAGTAAGTTTTGAAAAGTTTTGAAAGAACTTGATTTAAGAAACCCGACCTTTGTTACAGCAGTTTACTTAAATGCTAATAGTCTTTTCACAATGGTTATTTCTTCTGTTTTGTTGCAGCTATCTGAATTTTCTTACCTATAGAAATACTCGATCTCTTGGAAGTTAAAGAACATTGCAAATAAAGTCTGCTAGAAGCAATAGCCTATGAACAGATTCCTTCATAGGAAGGAAGGGAATGTAGATCTTCTGCCATATGGACTGAAAGAATGCACCTTCCAACTCACTGGTTTATTACTGTCTGACTTTTGGTAAAGGGATTTATTGGACCTAAACTATAGTTTGTGTCCTTTTTTTTTTTTTCCTTTTATATTCTCTTTTTCACTTTTCAGACAATTTTAAAAGACAGACTTTTTTCTTTCATGTGTGTTATTACCAACCTCAATACCAAACTTTGGTCCTCAATGGTTGTCTTGCAGATGTCACTAGAACAGGGACTGCAGATGGTGGTGTGGTGGTTTTTTTCCCATCGCTTCATTTTCGTAGAGTTCAGTGTCCCCTGTTGAGCAGTGGCCTTCCTGATGAGGGCATCTCTTCATCGTTAAGTGTATCTGCAGCTGAAGCACTAACAAACACATCATGCAAACACTGATTCAGGGTGTACCCACTTACTGTTTAATCTTTATAGTATTGGGCTTTTGAGGCCATCTAGTGCAGATAGAGAGTTAACCTGTCTGTCCATTCTGGGAATCCAGATACAGTACTATACACCTTTGCCGGCCATCGAAAGAGTATGGTCAAGGACAGACGCAAGCGGAGAGCTCAGTAAGGGTGTCACGTTACAAATAACCACAGCAATATGTTTTTTAGTTTTTTTTTTCTTAAAACAAACATGCTTTCATTAGTTTGTTGACAACTACATTCTAAGTAAAACTGTTTGAATGCTTTTCAAAAATATGATAAATATATTAGACTGCTGTTCCAGAGGGTATTTATTCGTAGCATGCTAAAAGCTTTTTGGATGAAACTGTAACAAGCTACTAATGACTTTTCAGAATTCTCCTGTGGTACTTTTCTTGGTAATATTTTCCCATCTCTTTTTTTTATTCTCCGCAGTGCAGCAGGTTATTCAAAGAAATTCCCTTCACGCTACCTGCTTACCACCCTTAAGGGACGGGCTCAGGAAGTGATGTCGGATCTCCTTGTTTTGGCTGTGCTGCAGTCCGGCATCTCTGGAGGAGCAATTCTGGAGGCGGTCACTCAAAGGCACGGTACTTTTCCCTCTGCTTCAAGCGTCAAAATGTGCAGGCTGGTGTCCCAGCACTGGGATGCTCCATGCAGAGGGCAGAGAAACTGTGAGGATGATTTTTTGTCCTAACGGTGTGTTCCCTAAACATGGGGACAGAGAATCGTGCTCTAAGGACTAGTGCACTTACCCCTGAGCAGAGGAAGAAGAAAGGTGGTGAAAGGGGTCATTCTGTCTCAGCTATCTGTAACCACTCCAGGAGTCGTTAAGGGAGTGAGCATGATAAGGCCCCATGTGCCGTAGTAATAGAAACCCAAGCAACATGTGTGGCAAATCAAGGAAAAAGATAAAAAGCATCAGCTGAGAGAAAAACTGAAAATTAAAAGGTAAGTTTAAGAGGTAGCTGTTCCTGCCAGAAAAGATGGCAGTGTACAGGAACCACTTAGAGGACAGATTTTATGGACTGGAAAAGGCTTTGAAGGAAACACAGACACACACACACGAAAAAAAAAGAACACGCAAAAAAAGAGAAAAAAGTCTTGTTTGAATTCTAAGTCCCCCAAGCAGTAACCACATCCTCTCTCTCTCCCCAGCTGTTTTTCTTTAGCTGCCCAGCCAGTGCAGCTTATTTGGGCAGTGCTCGAGTTGGGAATGAGAATCTGTCACTTGGCCATGACGAGGAAGCACTTCCTCCTGACCTTTCCCTTTGTGTGTTTTTATAATTTACGGCTGCAAAGTTTGCTCAGCTGCTAGGTTGGGTTCCCTGTGCCACCTTCCAGCCCTGCTATGCCTTAAATTTGGCAGACAAAGGACAGGCCTAATGTATATTACTGCCAGCAGCCGGGACACTGAACATTGCCCTCCGCTTTCACCCACACATCATTACATGTTTTTTTGGGGATAAGATGAAGAAAAAAAGCCCTTAGATCTGGGTTGTGTGGAGGCCTTGACTGCTAAAGTAAGAGCATATGAAAAGCTTTCTCATTGCCAATATTGTTTAAAGGCAGTATGCTACAACATCCCTTTAGCTCCCTTAGAAGTGGTTGGGTGGTGGAAAGGAGCTGAGACCAAAACCAGGTCCCAGGTGCAGGTGGCCTCAGGTGTCGGCAAGTCCCTTGAGGATGAGGGTCTTCTCCTGGGAAGGGAGGACCTGCTGGAGGCAGCATCGCCTGGGCAGACCCTGCTCACCCTGGCACCCAAGCATCCTCCCTGGGAGCAGAAATGCAAGAGCTGAGGTTTGTATTTTTGGGATTGTCAGGGGTTTTGGGCCAGGTACATGAGACAGCAGCTGCAGATCTTGCACAAAGTGTTCCACAAGAAAGACAGGATCCAGCACACTTGCAGCAGCAGCAGCTTCCTGCTGTTGAAACTGGGTGTTGCTCCAAGACTGGTGGCAGGCAGTAGCAGAAGCCAGTGTTGTTTTGCCATCTTGCAGTCTGTAAGTCTTCAGCAGGTGATGTTTTTGTGCAGCTGAATTGCCTGAAAGTATCCTGTCCTTTGCTCTGCTGAGACCTGAATTATCTACCCCACTGCAGTTAACTTCTTGCTGGTGTTGCACAAATGTGCAGTAATGCAATGAGACAAAATGTCTCAAGGGTGACAAAAATAGATGACATTTTTGTTTACAAAACTGTATGGGAACTTCACACCTTAGAGTATGTTTTAAGGGGGAAAAAAAAAAACCAACAAAGCAAAAAAAGCCTTGTAGTGTCTGCTTAGCTTTTTTTACTTCCTCAATAATTTTTCTCTTTACCTCCCGGTAATTTGCCGTTCAGCTTCTTTGTTATCATCTTCAGTCTGATTATCTTCTTACATAACAGTTTTAGATATACAAATCAGTAAAAGTTATTTCTCAGATGTCAAAAATCAGACAAGATCAGAATCAAACCATCCAGGAACCTTATGAAATAAACTAAGTATTTCCCAAGGCTGCCCCCTTGGTTGTCAGTTTAATTTCATCTAACAGTTGATTTCAGGAGTTGCTGTGTACATAGATTGCCAGCATTTGTGAGGGAGAGTAGGAGTGCCGTTGCTCAAAGCCAATCTATTAGGCAATGTCTGTTGAAAGAACACCACAATATGTCTATTTCCCTCTCATCTGGGAAAATCACTCAAACGGTTGGCAAGTTTACAAAGACGAGAAGGAGGGAGTTGCTGCAAATATCAAAGAAGGATCTTGCTGCTCATATGAGACAAAAGAGAACCAGCTGGGAAGCTGGAGTTTGGAGGACACAAGTGGCAGATCTAATTGATGTGACATTGCAAAAAGCTGAGTGCCTGCCCGAACTACGGCTCGTTTATTGGTCGATGTCAGAAGAGCTGCATCGATGTTAGCACCAGTGGGAGACGTGTAGCTAATTTCTTTTGTTACAGGAGTGATTCAAAACCTATGGAAGGCTGGACTTCCAATCCAGAGAAAATGACATTATTCTTAGGGGAGGGGAGTGCAGCAGACAGCATGAAAGCTTAGCGGTGTCCACACAGGTTATCGCAGCATTGCCAGTAGAATAAATCACTGTCACGCCCTCTGTACAGGGTAACCTTTATCTCAGATGTGCTTTTGTTAAACAAGGTTGCGGGATGAAACAAAAACAAATCCCTGCATTCTCCTCTCTCTACCCACTGATTCTCTTACATGCCCGGACAGGTAAAACAGTGCTTGGCAAGCTGGCTGTACCTTGCGATTTGCTGTGCTCACCCAGGATCTGAGAAAACATGGAACAGTTTTGATTGCAAGAGTGAGTTGCACATTTCTGGGAATACTGCTTCTGTTTCAAGCTGCAGCCTTTCCAAGTGGGTCAAGCAAAAATGCTTCTGATGGGGCAATTCATTTGCGGTTGGATCTGTGATTAGAACTTCCCTGCTGTGATTTAAAGTTCTGAATAAAGTGTGTGTGGGGGCTACATTTTTGGCAAATTAATACATACTTTGGAAAATCTGCAATATAAAAAATACTTCTGATATGAAGCTCTTGTTTTTCTTGTGAAAAGTTTGCATGCATAGCAAAATGCTAGTTAAAAATTCAAAATGTGATCAAGCTTCATAAATGAATAACATCCTGCAAACTTTTCCTTCTCCCTGAGTCATATTCATGGTTTTTTTTTAATGTAGCAAGCTTCTCTTTGATATTTGTAATAAAACCCACAAAACTCCACTAATATTTAGCCCTTCTGAATAATCTTCCCACATAAGAGGGGAATTTTTCTTGTGGTTTTTCAGTAGATACTCAGCCTGTTTTGGTTAAGCACCTCCGCAAGTTTTTTCTTTTAAGTCTGAGGCTTTTTCATGAGCTTGCAGGTGGTTTAGAAAACATAGCGTTCTGCTTTTAACTTTCTTTTTCTGGTCTGTGATAAAAGAGACTGTAGAATCTTTTCTAACTAGCTTTCTTATAGCTAAGAAGAGGCTTGTGTGAGAAATAAAGAACATCAAAGGCAAGAGGAAGTTAACTCAGGTGCATCAGTGGCAGATTGTCTTAAAGGTGGAAATTCCAGGCTATGCTAGCAGTTGAAAACACTGTTTTGTTTTCCCCTAATTTTCTTAAAATAAATCAAATGAAACCACTTAAGCTCTGGGAAGTGTTGTCATGATGTTAAACTGACCTTAAAATTGCAGCCTGAGGAAGTTCATTTGGGCAAAGGGGTCAAATGAGCTGCAAATTGTGGGATCTATTTAATTAATTGTCCTACAAAACATGCACATATTTTGGGAAGAAAGCTGGAGCAAGTACATGAAACCTTCTAAAACTCCAGAGAAAATGCTGCAGTGCCACGTTCATGTGTTTACTGTGCTGCTCAGTGTCTGCTTACATGCACTTGCATTTTTGTGCACCCTGGAGATTTATCTGTCTTTCATTAACACTTAAGATGTGCTTCTTAACACATAAAATTGTTTGTATAGTTTCATTTCAAAGGCAAAATCCTAGCAAAAGCACACAAACTTTGATCGAGCTCGGACCTCATTCCCACTCTCAAGCTATGAATTGCTCTGTACTTTTAGAAGGAGCCAAGTTATTCCTTGCAAATGTAATTTCTTAAAAACAGTATTTGCAGACTGGTCAGGATTTCTCTATGTTCTTTCTTTTACTGTGTATGGATTACATGGGTTTGTACATTCCCCGTTTCTATGAAGTGGTTGGCTTTGTCTAGTTCAGAGATACTTTTTTCTTTTTTTTAAAGGATTGAATTGGTTTCATTTGTGAACGATGGTACCAGGCAGTAGAGTCAACCCTGCAACCTACATCCCTGGTACATTGCCCTCTCAGAAGTTACAGAGCTGAGGAGTATGAGAGCAGCAAGGAGTCACTTATGCCTCAGCTCTCCTGGGTCCTCAGATGCCTTAGCTGGAGCCTCAGCCCTGAGGCAAATTAAAGTGACCTGCTCGGGAAGCAGATATGATTTCTCAGTGAAGTCGTTTAGCCAGCCCTCGGCTTTCCCAGGACCTCTGCCCCCCCGCAGTGCTCAGAAGTGGACCAGGTTTCAGGGTGACACCCCCTCGGTGCCTCCCGAATGAAGGAGTAGGGGAAGTGAGGTTGGGGGATTTCTGGTGTCTCAGATCTGTGCCAGTGTCCTGTCCTGCTTGACTGGTCTTCCTAGCCTACCCTCATCTGCAGGTTTGTTTGAAGTCTGCTCCTTCCCTAACTAGAAAGTGCTGTCCAGAGTGCAGCTGGAGCAGACCAGGACACTCGCTGCTTGCCCACCACTGTGGCAAGACCTCCATTCTCCTGTGTGCCTTTTGCCTGTTAATAGATGAAGGTCGCTCTGGTCCCATTGCAGATGTCCTCATGCCACGGTCATTTGCAGGACTGCGAGCCAGTAACTTTAACTGAAACTGTGGAAGATGTTGCAGGGGTCATACAAAATCAATAGTACAGGCTGCATTAAGCATGGGTGACATCTGTGTAGCCTGGATGGCCCCAGGCTGTCAGTCTTCTGGTTTTGCAAACACTGGGCTCAGCCATGTAGTTTTTTTCTGTTGAACTATGCTAAAATGCAGCACTTCTTCCTTCTTGTACATTTCCCTCCCCCCCCGCCCGACAAAGTGCCATTCAGAAGAACTGGAGTATTGGCACCTTCCTCCAGGATTATATTAGCCGTACTTAGTGATGGCAGATGCTCATCAGCAGCTTGCTGCTGTGTCAGATTAACAAGCCTCCAGGCAAATGTAAGAGAAGCCTATAAAAGAAAACAGCTGCATTAAGCAGCGCGCACCGCTCTTTCAAGTGTTAGAAGAATGTGAAAGAGATGCAGCACTTGTCCTTTTACAAATTTGCTGAGAAAGTATTTTCTGGCAAGATTATTAGTGCAGCCCTAGTCTACAGGGCCCTGAGATCTTAGCTGGCATTTTGCCATGGTGACGAAATTTGACTTGTCCTTAACTTGGTGTTCAAGGACAAAAAAGTAGGATTTTTCAGTTTCAGAGCTCACTGGAAGAAAAAGCTACTTTGCTCTGAAAAATAAAAGGAAGTCTAGTCTTTTGGGAGTTGCCTCAGGGGTGCTGCATATTTGCAGATGTACAGCTAAGAGGAATTTCCCTTCTCTGTAGTTGGTGGGATGGTAAACTTTTCAATGACCTGTATTAATAAAATCTCAAAGCTGTTTGTTAGAAAAAACTTCCATTGATCAGCATCTTCAAAGACAAGAAAGTCAAAGATTATGACTGGCTCTGGTCTTGAATGAATCTGCTGTTGAAGGTTTGAAGCGTAATACAATCCTAGCTACCATATTGTAATTCTTCATTCCAGGGGCGAGCTCACTACCTTTAATTGCAGGGAGTCAAACCTTACTCTTTGAAGAAGTGCATTTAAGTTGCTGGATCCTTGGCTTGTCCACATTAAAGAACGTTTATAGCAGAGGAAAAGAGACTCTATCTGCTTCACACCTTGAGAAAAAGACAGTAAAAATTGAGTAAACCAAATTCATGAAATGTGTCTGGCATTTCTGAGAGGTGATCCTCAATTGTTTATTCCTATAGGTGCATTCTACACTGTAATACTTCTTAATTCATTCATTAAGTAACATAGTATTAGTAAACATGTGATTAAGATTGTCCAAGCATTTCAACTGTAAATCCTGAAGCAGTGTGCCATAGCCTTTGTCTTAAAGGATTTGGTTGGTTCTTCCTTATGCTTTAAAGGAAAGTTCATGCTGTCACACTTTAGGCATTGGAAGTCAGAAGATAGGTTAAATCCGTATGTCAGTGGGGCTTCCAAAGCACCTGAGCTTTTTAAATTTAATTTTTTTTCAGGCTGCATGGAGGCTTCCTGCAGACCCATACTGAACACACAGAGCCATGCTTACCTCCTACTGAGAAAGAACTGAGACCATAAGGAAGTCAGGTTTTGTAGAGCAGGGAGAGAAAACTTACCCCACATTAAAGGTAAACCTTAAAAATGCTGAAGTGCTATCCAAATGAAGAAAATGAAAAGGATCATAAACCATGGCAGATTAAATGTATAAATATAACTGAACTGTCCAAAAAAAAAGTTTAAGGAACAGCTAACAGAAGTAATAAATCTTTCTTCTAATGTATCAAGAACAGGAAGACTGCCAGAGAGTTTGTAGGGCCAATACATGATACAGATATCAAAGGATCTCTTAGGTAAGATAAAGCTGTTGCAGAACAAGTAAATAACATCTTTTCAGAGTAGAAGGAGCCAGGGAGATTCCCATCTTGGAGCTTTTCTTTGTGAAGGGCTCATCAGAAGATCAGTTCAAAATTGGACTGGCTTAAAAAATTATAGAGCAGTAAATGAACAGTAACATAGCACTAGAAGCAGATGGTATTAATTCAACAGTTTTAGAGGAATTCAGGGGTGAAATGTCTGAATGATTAACATTGGTGTATAACCCCTTACTTTACACTGCTTTGATGGCTGGTAAATGTGACACCAGACTTTAAAATGCATTCCAGCTGAGGTCCTGGGGAGCTACGGGCATGTGAGAATAATGCCCATCATAGGAAAACTGGTAGAAATGGTAGGAAAAAATGAAAATAGTGAACACACAGAAACATACGAGGTGTTTGGAAAGAATTAATAGTAGCTTGTGTAAAGGGAAGTCATACCTCACTAACCTATTTGTTCTTTGAAGTGGTTTGCCAAAACGTGTTAGCCATGAGAGACCATTTGATATGGACTACCTGGATTTCTGAACATCTTTCGGCAAGATTCCTTCACCAAAGGCTTTTAAGTACACTAGATAAACAGTCTAGGTGTACCAGGGAAGGCACAGACAAATAATGAGCCGAAAGGTAGGAACTGAAGGGGAGGAATGGTCAGATTTCCTGTTGGAGCAGAAACAACAATGGACTTCCACGAGGGTCTGTGCTGGGATCTGGGATGTCTGTGTTCAGTAGTACTCCTGATCATTCTTAATAAAATAAAGACCATAAGTGGGAAGAGGGTATTCTGCTGCATAAAATTCTGACCTGACTTAGAACTGTTACTTCTACTATGTTGGGTTAGGAGACAGATCTTCTCAATTGCTTCTCTAGGGAGTTGTGACTGCTGACATAGGTATCTAAAATAGATACTTCAAGGACAGATGTTATGAACTTCCACTAAGCTCCTCAGCATAAATTTTTGAATGTTGTGTGCCTTAAAGGTGAACAGTGGACGTTCATGTCTCTTAAAAAGGCCCACTGAATCTCTGTGTAAATGTTTTCTTAGGATGAGTGGTGCAGCTATTCTTTTATCTGTGGATCACCAACAGAAGTATCCAAGTTTGAAATGAAGAGACACTCTCTCTACAGGTTCCTGATGTTAGTGCATATCACACCAGTTCTTCAACGGTCATATGGAGTAATTTTAGTCTACTGTACAGGACCATGCGTAGAAATGAATATGTAGCTTTGTATTAGATTATAAAAGATTTTATGAAGCTCTGAGTGGACAACTAAGTGAGAAGTGAAGCCAAAGAAAGAGGGAACGACCAGTCTCGCTGTGTGAGAACTAGGTTTGTTCGCTGCATTGGAAAGTTCCCTGTGTCTCTCGGGTTTAACAGTGCAGACTGGCTCATGCCCATGTCGTGCCAACCCCAGTGCTTTCCTAAGGGGACTGTGGTAACTAAACTTGTGGTTGTGTGTCAAGGAATCTACTTGGCGCACCCCAGGTGTCTGCAATGTCAGCTTGACTTGCTCTTTGTTTGATTCAGAGTTTCTGGTTCTGCTCTTAATCTTTGCTACTGGGATAGTTTTCTGTGGGATCCCTCCGGATGGAAAGTATGGACTCATGGTGGCAAGTCCTAGCATCAGGCTGTAAAAAATGCTTTACTGGACTGCGATGTAATTTCTTGTTATTTTGAACATTCTGAACATTTGAGATCTACAGAAAAACTGTTCTGGAGATTACAGGCACTGCACAGGATCCCTAGTCGACCTGGGTAAGCAGAAACACCCTAGAAGGTCCAAGCCAAGAGCAGTATTGACTCAAGTCAATCCATATTGTTCAGCCTGCAGGCTTGAGTTCTCTGCCCAGCATGACCCTCAATGACGGTACAGGCATGGCTCAGTATGTGCCTGGCATGAAGCAGGATGGTGAGCCACCCTTTGTTGCACTGGTGTAGTGACAGTGTTAGACCTTGAGGGGAGGGAGGGCAGGATTCGCTCTCAGAGGCAAGGCTGCTCTTATGTGGTCAGCTATGTCGCTGTACAGAGCGAGTGCCATTCACCCACAGAAAGGTCAGAGCTGGGCTATGGGATGAAGTGGGAATGTAGCTGGTCAGAAAGGGGCCAGTATAGCTACGGGAAAAGCGCCAACAGTTGACCCGATACCCCAGTCTTCAGCGAGTGCCTCACATTTCTCCAGGACCTTTCATTCCAGAGCGGAGGTTAATTTTGTATCCATTTGCTTATCTTTCCAATCTCATCATGTGAACATCATCAAAATACGGTTCTGATGCTTTTTGGTGATATTGCTGATCCTTACGGTATTTTGATGACCAGTTCATTGTTATACTAGATTTTCAAACTGAGGTGAATCTGTCTTGATGAACGTACACAGTGATTCTTTTGTGATGTTTCTGGCTTCTGGAGTCTTTAACTCCTAGATGTCTTTTATGGAGAGATTTTAAGAGATTCTGGGTTTTATCTGACTGAAGGAAAATCAGGTCCAAAAGTCCTAGGGAAGACACTGTAAAAAGTTTGTTTTATTTTTTGATATGATACTGGTGAATATTTAGATATGGAGAAGCATGAAGGTGAATAACACTAAGAATTTGATGTTGAATTATGAAAGAGCTGAAAGAAGACTCTAGGCTACTATAATGCAACCAAGGTGTTGGTGGAACTGAAAGCATAATCTCCACTGTTGGTGGTTTGTGCTCGTGCATAGAAATTAAATCACAAACAATTACTTCACAGTGGCAGTGATATTTACAAAATTCTAGCCATGTTTAAAACATGTGTTGCATTTGAAGTAAATTACATAATGAAACAAATTATCCTTGCAAAGCCACAAATATTAATATTGCAATGACTTTCTCATCGGATAAGCTATTTCTTAGAGATGACATGCAACAACTGCAATAGATACACTCTGATTTCCTGTCAGTAATGCAGGGCATGAAGAAGCTGAATAGGGGTCAAGAATTCTCCTACAGAAGTTTTATTTATGTAAAAAATGGTCTTCAATTTGATAAAACTCCAAGGTATTTCTAGTGAAGTATGATTAACAGGCTTTACTGTGTCTCCATCACAAGGAGAGCTGCTGAGCTCATTAACAGAAGGCTAAACAACACAGATATTTATAGCTATGTGTTCTCTGTTCAGCCCACTGTGATGACTGACAACATCTCTCTTATGCACTGAACACTTGTCATTCACACTTGGGACATTTTCTTGCAAATATCTGCAAAGTACGTCCCTTAAAAAGAATATTCCAGTCAAAAATGTACAGTTCTGTGAAGTTGTTAAAAAATACGAAGATTTGTTTTAAATAAAAGTGGAATATATCTGTCAAACAAGCAAAACTACCTGATGGAAACAAAATGAAAAACTGATTGCAAACTTTCCTTTCAAGAGTTCCAGGAAATTTTGAGAGTGCAGGCAACCTTGTAATTATTGCATTGAAATTCACTCTCAGTGAGTTGCGGTCAACGTCCAAGTGGAGACCAGTGATGAGTGGTGTTCCTCAGTGGTCAGAACTGGGATTGGTACTGTTTACCATCTTTGTCAGCGACATGGAGAGTGGGATTGAGTGCACCCTCAGCAAGTTTGCTAGTGACACCAAGCTGTGTAGTGCGGTTGACATGCTGGAGGGAAGGGATGCCATCCTGAGAGACTTTGACAGGCTTCAGAGGTGGGCCCATGCAAACCTCATGAAGTTCAACAAGCCCAAGTGCAATGTTCTGCACATAGGTCAGGGCAATCCCATGCACAGATACAGGCTGGGTGGAGAATGGATTGAGAGCAGCCCTGAGGAGAAGGACTGTGCTGGTTGATGAGAAGCTCAGCATGACCTGGGAATGTATCTGGGCTGCATCAAGAGAAGTGTGGCCAGCAGGTTGAGGGAGGTGATTCTGCCCCTCTGCTCTCCTCTGGTGTGACCCTACTTGGGGTCCTGCGTCCAGCTCTGGAGCCCTCAGCACAGGACAGAGGCGGACCTGTTGGAGCAGGTCCAGAGGATGACCATAAAAATGATCCGAGGGATGGAACACCTCTCCTATGAAGACAGGCTGTGAGAGTTGGGGCTGTTCAGCCTGGAGAAGGGACAGCTCCAGAGAAACCTTGTAGCAGCCTTCTAGTACCTGGAGGGGGCCTAGAAGAAAGCTGGAGTGGGACTTTTTACAAGGGCATGTCGTGACAGGACAAGGGGTAACAGCTTTAAACTGAAAGAGGGTGGATTTAGATCAGATATAAGAAAGAAATTCTTCACTTATGAGGGTGGTGAGGCACTGGAACAGGTTGCCCAGAGAAGCTGTGGATGCACCCTCCCTCGAAGTGTTCAAGGCCGGGTTGAAGGGAGATTTGAGCAATCTGGTCTAGTGGAAGGTGTCACTACTCATGGTAGGGAGGTTGGAATTAGATGATCTTTAAGGTCCCTTCCAACCCAAGCCATTCTTTTATTCTATTGCATATGCCATTTAATGATGTTTTTCCTTTCCTTACTGAAGTTAGTACAACTAAATTGAGAAATAAAAAAGCAGAACTTTAGGGATAGGTCGAAAACAACCAAAAGAAAAAAAACACAACAAAACTTTGTAAAAGAGCTTCACCAGTGTACTGATCTTTCCACTACTCTGAGCTCTAGGTTCAGTGCATATTTCTGCCACAGGCTATTTCAGAAGAATGTAACTGACTTTGAAAAAATTCCCAATGCTAATCTAATTTGAAGGCCATTGAAGCAAAATGGTGCTTCTGGCATCAGTTTGTTGAGTGTTTAAATCAGTGCTGATCACTTTCAAACGTCTGATTTTTAGTGTCTGTGCATGACTTCATTTGAAAAAATAATTGCAATATTTACTTTCTTCTACTGAGATCTCTCTTCTCTCTCTTATTTAGTTCAGGAGGCTCAGATCTTTACTGACTTTTAAAAATTGAACTCTTCCTGAAGTTCACGACTTCCACTGAAATCATGCAAATTTGGGTATATAATACTCATGAGGATCTAGCTGAAGCCCACAAGTTTAAGGACAGTCTTTGCAGGGTTGTGTGGCACAAAGGCTCTTCAGTGTCACTGCAGGATGGTTGCATAGGTCTTTAAAAGTATTGATAACAAACTGTCAAAAAGTAGGTTTTTGGATTCTGTTTCACTGGTTGATACTTGCTGCCATACAAATGACTGACGCTGATCTTTGATACTCACTTTACATGCATTTCACCCATTAGAGTGACAATAAAATACTTCCTATGAGGGAAATATATATTGTGAAGCTTAATTAGTGGCGAGGATGCCTTCTGATTCACCTTACAAAAAAATCTTAGTGGGTCTGATAGGAGGAAGTTATATTACTTTGAGGTATGATATTACAGTGAGTCACTCAACAGCAGCCTCAGGAGTTCATGGTGCAGAATGATTTAGTAGTGACATAATTATGGGAATTTCTTGGCAGAGAGTTGTTTGTACCAGTGCAAAAGGTGCAAACCTGAAGAAAGGACAGCAAAAAGCCATGAAAAGAAAGGCAAAATATCATCAGTCCTCTAAAACAATTTTCACCAAGTTACTCAAAGTTTGTGTTGCAGCTGGAATTTACTTTACATTCAGCCTTTCCACTATAGCTTATCTCTTGATTTCATCTGGGATTTCAAATGTCATTTCCAGTTGGAGTCAGACGAATATGTGAGCACACGTATGGAGAAGATGGAAAGATCACCTTAACTGACATCCTGATAAACAGCTCAGCTGCTTAATTGGGAAAATGTTATGCAGTGCTTTTCATGCCGTATATTTCTTGTCTTTCACTAATGAGATCATACAATATTTAGTCTATTTACATTGCAGATTGACCTTGCTTTCTTTTAACTGACTGTAATTTAACGGTTGTGAATAGACATTTCCAAACATATTTTCTTCCTTGTGGCTCTCTGACTTAAATTAATCAAATGCACTTGAAATTTTTATTTTAGGTGTAATTTTTCAAACCAGACAGCCTCAAGTCAGGTGTTTGTATGCAGTGGACTATTTTTCAGGTGCCTCAGCATTCTCTAAGGCAGAGAAGCCCGCATAGGTCTAGCTAAGATCACGTAGGTCATCACTGCTCCTAGCTGCTTGCCACATCATTCCAGTAGCGTTCACCACCTCCTCTAATGTGGGTCAGGTAGGGCGTGTGGCTGTTTCAAGCTTCAAGGGTAATGTAACCACACAACCCCCTGCAGATGAACAGCTTAAACTAACATACAGTGCTGCAGACTGGAGTGACTAAAATGTACACACAAAAATGCTGACTTTTCTACCCTTTCTATGGAAGAATAGTAAATCACCTTAGCTTATCCCTGGACTTGTGGTGCTGCCCGAGATGCTGCTTCGCTCCCTGTCTGGGGATTCCTGCCTTCATGTAGCTGGCGTGAGACCAGCTGGAGACTGAGTCGTGATGGTGTCTGTTTACGTTCTGACATAACAAATAATTTCAAACTTCTGTGGGATAGTGAGGTCAGGGAAGGTATCTTTCACTTGTCGTGTTGAGTGTGGGAGGCGTTACACACGCTGGTATGGCTGCTGTTTTACTGATCTGCTGTGTTTTGGCACACGCAAGTTCAGTGTTTGGAAACATCTTACTGGCCAATTAGTATCTTTCTATCCTGTATGGCTTCTGCCTCTAGACAGCACCATAGAAACGAGACAGTGTACATGCAACTACCACTCTCACTACTACCGTGAGAAAGATTAAAATGATGGTGGGGGGGAAAAAAAAAGTTATTTTTTGATAGCGTGTCCTTTATGTATTCTTTTGGGTTTGATTTTCACGAATTGAGAAGCTTCATATGATTAAAAAACTCTTTGAGGCTTACGAAAACAAAGGGCAATTTAGAGATTTGTGCTCTTGCCAGGTCTCTGCACGTTGTTGCTGTGTGATGATGTTAAAGTGCTTTCAAAACCGCTAGCTGAATTGTACCTATATTCTGTTTTTGAGTAAAATTTTTGGTGAAACAAGTGCTATTAAAAAAGGTGCTCGTTTCTTAAAGGCACATTGCTGATCAAATGTGATTGAGGCATAGGAAATGATAGTCTTGGTTCTATCACTCTAACCCAAAAGGGCTTCCAGGAAAGGATATTAGATCCTATCTGTTGGCCGAGAGCCCCAGGCAGTAGTTTCAGCTATATGTAGGGTTATGCTGAAGCAGTGCTACTGCCGTCTCGTCAGTGCTGGAAAGCCCGTATGGCTGCAGAGCAGATGTGCTCAGGTAAGTATATGAGCTACATATGACCTATTCAAATCCCTTAATCTTTCATCTGCTAATTTGAGGAAGGTGGCACTGGATATAATGGTTGCCTGCTCTCCGGGTGACTTCTCTGTCAAATACGTAATGAGGTCCTGGTAGTGCAGGGAAGTGAAATATTTACGTGCCTTTGCCAGTTCTAGATGATTTTCCACAGTAGAATCCGTTGTGCCCTCACACAAAGAGGATGAGACTCTAAACAGCAATATTAGTCATCTTTTTTTCAGCTCCTATTACATTGCCATGGATTTCATGACTTATTTGCTTTAAAAAAAATATGTGAATAAATAACTATTACATCCAATGCAATGACTCAATCAGAGAGCAACATTTTCTCTGCTAGTGTTTAATCAGATTTCTAATGAGAGCTGTGTGCATAAAAGATGGCTTTCTGTAACAGCTCCCTGCAGGAGGCAGAAGAAGCAGAACTGAATTTCAGATGCAGTGATTAACCACAGCAGAGCACACCAAAAAAGTATACCCTGCCAAACACTGATGCAAGATTTTTGTGAAATTGCAGCGGGCACGGCAATCAGAACCTGATGGTAGGAAATCTGATAGCTGAAAGTCTGAGAAGGGGAGTATGAAGATGGGTTTGTTATTGTAAACCAGCCTAATGGCTATCTATGTGTTTTCCTGTGCAGTCCTGCACGTGCCCAAGCACAAGACACATGACAGCAAGGTGAGCTGTGCTCTGCAGTTTGTGAACTAGCGTGCTGTGCTGTGCTGAACACCGCACTCCTGTCCTGTTGCCTTACAGACTCACTGAAAGCCTTTCCAGCCCTGTCAACTAATGAGTGAAATGACTAACATGTGACTGGCTCGTTTATGCTCACAGGAGTTCAGTGTGCCCAGCCTGGGAAAAGCTAGAAATGCCTGTTCAGACACCTAAGGGCAAAATGGCGGTAACTCTTCTTGAAGCCAGAGTGCTCCAAGGAGCAGCAGTGGTTGAGGATATTTTCTTCTTGCGACACGGTGCTTGTTCAATGTTGCGTGGTGGGGCTGAACCCTGGATGTACATTTTGTTTGGCCCTCCAAGGTTCCTGCTGCATCTGCTCTTGGTGTTATGTGCAGTTACCATCCTAATTTCACCAAAACCCTTGCTGAGGAGATAGTCAGAAGCTGGGATCATAGTAGATCGGACTTCAGCATTGAGCCATTTTAATTTTGCCCCAAGGTTTGTAAATCTGGATTGCCTACTTTAACTCACCCTAAGGCTGGCATTAGCATGTTTATGCAAGTAGAGTGGTCTTAATTTAGCATATAGTTCCTCTAGGTCAGAGGTTGTTTCAGTAAGCTTGCTGTACATGGTGTTACTGATTATTTATGGTGGCAAGGTTCATCCCTATGAAGGTGTTTATGGGCATCATAGCAGGCTAGCTGCCTGCAGCAAAGAAATGGGAATGTCAGTGTCTGCTGTTTCTTGGTCTGTACCCTGTGTTAAAGGCTCCTGAAAATTCAGGGTGAGTCAGGCAGGATCGTGGCTTTGCTCTTGCATCTGTCTGCTCCCCAACAAACTGTATCTGAGCATGTGTGTTGATTATGTTGCACTCCTTAATGAACAGAGGTCTATTTTTGTGTCTGCAGTACAGTGGTATTCTGGTCCAGTTCTGGGGAATCCAGTCCTTAATGCTAAAATATTAACAGTAGTAACAGGGTTCCTCCGGAAACCTTCAGTAATTTGTTGGCAGTTAAAATTTTCAAAGGAAGACATTCAGCCACCCCTGCAAGATGACATATGGTTCACAGACTCTCCTTCTGTTTTTAAGAGTGCTAAATATGCTTCTATGCCATACCATAAAGACATACTTGGAGAAGAAAAAAGGTGGCTCTTAAACTTTATCAGCTTTCCTAAACAGTTCAAGCAGTTATGTCTTGGGGCTTTGCTATGCTTATGTGAAGTGTCATCCTTGATTTTATTTCTTAATAAGTGCATGCAAGAAATGACATCTTACAGTCATGGCTGGCTTGTTACTGTGCAGAGAGGAGGGATATATTGCCTTGCTAGCAGGCAGTCTGGAGGCTTTGGAGTGAGCAGGTTCCCTGATTCTTTGGTCACTCTCAGGGTTTATACTTGCTCGTCTGCAGAGTTTAATAGATGTTCACAACTGGACAAATTTAATGGATTTGAGTTTTACTCTGAGTTGTGTAACAGGCAGAATTAAAATTAAGGGCTAATCTAGAGGTTTTGCTCTGGAAGAGAGAGGGTCTATTGGAAAAGCTTGTTTACATAATGTAGTCTTCCAGAACTAACCTCCCTGTAAATGCACCAGTGTGATCAGAAAGCTCCTCAGCTCAGGAATGGCTCTTTCCAAGCCCATGGGCCACTATGTGGAGTGCCAGTACTCTGTCCTTCAGCTCTGGCTCAGTGGTCCAGGAGCATCAGACGTCAAAAAGGAGAAGCCCAGTTGCAAGTGAGCTGGAGTCTGACAGGTGGACAAGGGGGACTGGGGCTTCATTCCCTCCTTGCAGGCATCCTTTTCTCTCTGAGGTGCTAATGAGCCTGGCCTGGGGGCCTCCCAGTTGTTTCTCCAGAAGGGCACAGGGGTCTTGCACCATCTGTCAGCTCTATTCAGATGTCTCTGATACCCCCCAAAATCTGAAAAAATATGTTGCTGCAACAGTATCCCACCCAGGGTGGATAAGGTGCTTTCTGGAATTTGAAAGTGAGTTCATGTGTCCTTGTGTACACAGAGCTGTGAGAAATGAGCAGTTTATTGGGTATGCACTTGAATTTAGACTTTGTATGTACTGTATTTTTTCAGGTCCAAATGCAAACTTGCTGCACATGCACGTGCTCGCAGGCCCTGTTAAGGCAAGGGCCTAATGAATGTGAACGTACCGCAGATGAAGTTAATTTTGACACTGAAAATCTATTTGCAACAATAAAATACTTTCAAAACCAACAAAATACTTTCAGTAAAACACTTCTAAGAAAATACTCCATAACAATAAAATACTTTCAAATACAAATGAACTGCTTCACCTCTGCCACTGAGAAAATTTTGGCCTTCGCAATCTAGCTATTCTTTCTTCTTTTTTTTTCTTCTATGATCGTGCAAATTTTCAATGTGTGTTTACTAGCAGCATAAAAAATTTTGTTTCCTTCTGAGGCCAACCCAATGAGGAGACTCCCCTGCAGATTGCCTGTATCATGGTGGTAGGGATGGATTTATGAACTAATTACCTCTAAAATCACTTTTGTTCTTCTCAGACCAGTTGCATCAAATCTGAATATCACAGAATCCAACACAGTCATTTTGGGAAGAATGATGAGAGAAAACAGCTGGCAGCAGTGTATTCTGCTGTAAGTTAACGAATATGCAAAATCCTGAAAAACTTCATGAGGATAGGCAAAACCTTATTAACTTAAAATGGGTTATAATTAAAACATCTGCAAGGTACCTTGCTCAGTGACCAGTTACTACCCAGGTACTGTTCCTGAGCAATAAATGTCAAATGAATAGTTTCCTTTGAAGCAGAGCTGAGAAACATTGCCTGTGAAATCTTAGGTGGGTTTTTCTGCTGCAGTCTGCATCACTCCTCACCAACGCTTTTATTCTTACCTTTTCATTATGATGAAAGAAAAGCTGACAGAACGAGAACTTCATAAATGTAGAGTGATATTCACAATTATTTTCCTCCCAGTATGTGACGTATCTGACGGGGGTAGTAAATCCCATCTGCCTTTAGACTGTAGCTTACCACAGCCCACTGCTAGGATGAAAATGCATGAGGCGTGCTATGCTAGTAACACTATGCAACAGTGGCTTCTCTGTGTGTGTACACAGGAAACATATAAAAACTACAGAATGCAAAATGAAGTGGGAATCCATGTAAGATGATAACTGCTAAATGTACATCAGCAGGATAATCTCAATAACGATAAGCTTTGCTGCCACACCTCAGAGGTCCTGTGTTTCTCAGTGAATATAGTAGATAATGCTTCACTTACATGTCCTAGCCGAAGTGCTAGTTTTGTTGCATTTGGTGTGTAGGCTTATGGGTAACTTTACCTTCCTCCAAACCTTTCTGTCACTCTGTCACATGCAAATCGCTATTCCTTTCGTTCCTGAGCGACTACACAGAATGAAGGAGCTGAAAATGAGTCCTACTTTAGTTCAGATTTGTCTTCTAGTGGCTGGAAATGGGATTGTTGATATCAATTTAAGATTAAGAGACTCCTGAAGAAAATGACCATCCTGCCCTATAGAATTTGGTGCTGATTATGAATATGAAAATGATTTGGTACAAAAGTACATTGGGTTTTGCAAGGAAGGGTGATCAGCACTGCAGAGTGGGGCTTCATCACGCTGTTGAAGAAGGAGACAGGGTAGTACACTATCAGTACAACAAACAGGGAAAAATGGATATTTTCTCTTATTTGCATTGAACTACAGAATTTACTGGAGTTAGCCAATGTTATCTGTCACGCCGTCATATACAGTGTATGAAGTATTTCACCCCCTTTATGGCTGGGTAAGTGGATTGGTTCAGCTGACTTAACCTGCTAAACTGCTCATTTTATGTTCATGAGAAGGCAGAGGCACAAGCTTTGTGGAAGAAGGTCTGCAGTCCATGACCCATCCTCAAGCATACCTGCTCCCTCTTATCTTGTGGCAAAACAATCTGTGTTGACAGCGGGAGTGAGTCGGTGTTTAAGGTTTGGGTATGGAATTATAATGGCTGTTTAATTTCCAGCAGTGTACTTGGCTTTCCAAGGGATCAAAATCTCTAATTTCAGTGAAGAATGCAAAGAAGTCTGAAGTGCCCTTTGCTAATCAGGCCATTTGTTCCAGTTTCAAATGCTGCTAATATTCTGCCACCCTAGTGGCGTTACTTCTTAGCCACCTGTTACAAAAGCCAGGAACATACATGGCATTTTCCTTTGGTGCAGCGACTATCAGCGGGCCCCGTTGTTCCAAAACGGATGCATTTCTACTTTGTCAGCTACTGTGCAAATAAATGATGAGCAGTGTTGCAGAGAAACAACTAGGAGGTTCGTTCCTTAGCACACATCCATCATTAACATTTTCATAGTTGTTTTCTTCTTTTCACAACTGTCTTGGTGTTATGACCAGGCTTTTCATATTTGCTTGTAAAACAGGTGAAGATGGGATGGTCAGACAAAAGCAGGTAGCTAACTAATCACTATGGATTTTCAACTCAGGATAATGTTACACAGTAGTGGTGTGAAAATGACACCTTAAAAGGTTTATTTTTTTTAAGACATGGGTGGGTATCAAAGTAAAGAATGTTTTCCAAAGTGTTACCAGTTCTTCTGTCCCTAGCAAGAAATCTCCACGCTGTCAGGGGTATCCCAGCTTTGCTGAACAGAGGCATGACTGCACCTTCCCTGTGACAGAGGAGCGATGAGAATGGCTAGGCATTTTCAGGATGCTGCATAATGATCATCACATTAGAAAAGAAGGGAAGAAATTCACACTGGAGGAGCATCAAAACAAAGTAGAAAAGAAGCCCAGGTTTCACTGCCACAGGATCTAAACCTGATGTATCACATGCATTTCCACTGACAGGGCCTGAATTTACTTGGTGCCATGGCACTGGGAGCAACCTTGGCCTCATGGTTTTACAACGCTTAAGGAAATCTTAGTTACTAAATTAGATGTTGAAGGAATAGTTAGTTTTCCCCCTAAAGCAGTGGAGAAGTAGACGTTATTGGTTCTCAGTTGCATGTAGAAAGCATAGATTTTATATACATCATCTTATATTCATCACAGTTAAAAAATGCAGGTGATGAGTCCACTTTAAATGACTGGGGTAAAAGAAAGATACTGACACCTTTGGTGAGTGGAAATATGAGAGGACATGGAAGGCCAGGTGCTATGGGAGTCTGAGCTCAGTTTTTGAGATACTGTAAATATAAAAGATGAATTGCTATTAGGAGGTGTAGCAAGTGTAGGGACACAAAGAAACACGTAACAAGCATGTGTTTGAATGTTCATTGAACTGTGATTTCTCTAAACAGTTGCATTTTGCTTCTAAATTGTAAAATATCGTACATCCCAGAAAAGCAGCAAGCAAGTTTTTTTATCATTTACACTAACTCCCAAATTTGAGACCTCCAGAGAAACAGGTGGCAAGGAGAGATGACCAGATGGTTGCAGATGGTTGCCACGACCACTATGGTTTCCTTAATTCAATTTCAGATGAAAGAAGCCATTCTCCTCCTTGCCTACCGTGGTCTGATGTGTTGCTGCTGAAGCCATTTCATCAGGGAACCACCGCAGGGCGTGAGCAAGAGGGAGTTTTTTTCACCCAGCCTTGCTGCTGGCTAGGATGGCTGCTGCCGGGGCAGGACCCACAGCAGGAGGGGATCTTTGTCTGTAGTGGCCAGCTCGTATCCCCACTGCAAAGCCTAGGGACTGCCCAGGAGCCACCAGGGTCCTCTCCTCTGGCCTGGGGATTTGCAAGGTGCGATGGACCTCTGCCACCTCCCACCTGTCCCCAAGGCTCCTCATGATGGGGCTGAGGGGACACTGCGCTCTCCTCTAGCACTGATGTGTTTAAATTGGCCCCACTGCTGACTTCTGTGCGGACTCAGTGGTACCCTGTGAACAACACATGGCTGGTTCATGCTGGTGTTTGATTTGGGAACTATGCTACTGCCTTTAATTAGCAAAATAAAGCAAGGCATGGTGTAATTTTCCCTTAGCATGTTATCAAATATTTGATTTTATGAGATCAAGCAGCGCAGTGATTCAAAACACACAGATTTCTCATTAAGATACCCACTGTATTAGATAATGAATCATTTTTAAATGATTCATTATCTAATACAGCGTGATCTGGATAGGCTGGAAAGCTGGGCAGAGAGGAACCTGATGAGGTTCCACAAGGGCAAGTGCAGGGTCCTGCACCTGGGGAGGAACAACCTCATGCACCAATACAGGCTTGGGGTGGACCTGCTGGAGAGCAGCTCTGCGGAGAGGGACCTGGGAGTGCTGGTGGACGACAGGTTAACCATGAGCCAGCAGTGTGCCCTGGCTGCCAAGAAAGCCAATGGGATCCTGGGGT
>Ga0065711_1029620_pt1 | contig 35474 bp, 16 predicted proteins | sample Hoacrofraction12_FD_59098 | JGI IMG/M metagenome (GOLD analysis project Ga0065711, IMG submission 59098) | Hoatzin crop microbial communities from Cojedes, Venezuela - Epithelial fraction 12 v2 (version 2) | ecosystem: Host-associated > Birds > Digestive system > Esophagus > Crop | place... | reverse complement strand
TTTTTTTTTTTTTTTTTTTTTTACTCAAGAACTGGAATAATTACTGAACAAATCACTATCTAGAGTCCATGCTGACAAAAAAAATCAGCATCATACATATGGGATAATATTTTAAGAATAAGACCTCACTTCCTCTGCTCAGCGATGATGTGGCTATTTAGACGCATGAGAATTGCAGAAAGTTATGGTGCTTCGGGTTTCTTCATTTTTAATTCCACCTATGTTGTAAAATTGGAATTCAGTATAAAATGAAATAAAAGTTGCATTGCTTTAAAATTGAATTTTGATTTTTTTCAGCATGTTTTTTATTTATCATTATAGTGAGACCAAATTCCTACTTATTAGGGGGTTTTTTTACTCACATCTAGTTCTCCCACGGAGTCCATTTATGAATATAAAGCAGAATTTAAGCCAGGTTTTACTTTAATTAAATAGGTATATAAGTGCAAATAAGGATTTTTGATGCCAGGACTATATAACCTTATTTGCTCTCTGTAATTTGGGTATCATCTTCAGGCATATCACCTAAATAACTTTAAATGACCACATCCTTATACAAAACTTGCATGAAATGACATATGGGCAATAAAGAGAGCAAAATCCAAAGTCAAGGCAAAAATAATATTTTCCAAGAGTCATCATTTCAACCGCTCTATGAGATTTCTAGAAATTGTTCATTTGCCATATGCAAACCAAGGCTTCCCAGTGTTCTGGGGTTATGGCGGTACAGGAAATTCAGTAAATCTATATATAAACAGGCAATTCTCAGCATATGCAGAAGGCACTTCTGACAACATCATCACGGTCCACAGCCTTGTTATACAGTTTGTTCTACTTGGGATACTGTATAATCTCACACCTAAAAATATATACTTCAAGGTATTTAAGGTTAAATATCTGTTCTGCATTCCTACCTACCTTGGAGTTACAAAAAACCCTCCCGTTTTTGCTGGTATCGCTATCTTAGTGCTGTGCAGAGGACTCAGTCAACCTTCTCATTTTAATTTTCTTGAAGAATTCCCAGAAAGATATGTCAATTGTTCCTTTCAAGATACCGAGCGCTTTGTTTTGCTTTAAAATACATCACTAGAAGCACAACCTAGGCTTCAAGAACTTCTCAACGTCAGCACATCTCTGATTTCTAAAATGTGTGGTTTAGTCGGTGATGCTGTGAGCGAGGAGCCTGCTCCGACTCCGCGATAATGCCGGCATTAATTTTCACTTCTAATTGTTTCCTCCTTAAACAGCCCCGCAGAGAGACACTCGCATCCCTTCATTACACATAACTTATCACGGCATTAAATTTGCCTAAATCGTACTCCGGTGCTGCCGTACTGCTGACCCTTAAGTCTGTAAACAAATACATTTGTTCTCCATATATTTATGTTTTGTCTTCTAAATTGTGAGAAAATGAGCCTAGAATCTTCATATTGTAGTTGTATCATCAAAGCCTGTTGAGAATACGATAAAGTAACCAGAAGTTAAATTATCAATAAGAGTCATTTATTTTGCATTTTTATTTTAAAGAATACTTATGAGAATTGTGATAAATTAGCAGTGACAAACTACTTCTTGCAGGCTGATTTTGTGTGGAGAGTTTAATTAAACATTGCAGCTGTTTATCTCTATGGTGATTAAATTTTCATATGTAAATTACATGTATTAAGATCAAGATACTTATGTAAATGTCACTTGCCTTAATGTTTTGTGTTACTGTTATTAACATCTAACCATCAGCTTGTAATCTTCTTGTCTTGCATTACGCTGGCATGCACTACACGACTAAAATAAGTAGATTTATATCTTAATAACAAACAAGTTTTTAAAAAGAACATCTTACTATGTAATTGAGATGTAGATAAAAAATAGAAAATAAACCGTCGAGCGTGAACCGCTGTAAATTTGCGAACCTCACTGGTTCCAGCCGCACTCGTTGAATGCCTCCCATCTGCCAGCAAGCACCTCCTTGAACAGAAGTCAACTGGGCAGCGATGCTTTTAGGTGCAAGGGCCAAGCACAGAGCCCGGTACTCACGCTGCTGGGAGAGAACAGCATCATTTCATTGGAGGTACCCTGAGACCACAACAAATTTTACCTGGACATCAGGATCTATACGTCCACTTAGGATCTGTACGTCCACTTAGAATAACCCTCCCACCCACATTACAGTAGTTCAGGCTATAACGGTTTATTTTGTGTTGTCTCTGCCAAATAAAAAAAAGAGTACTATTATAGGTCTGATATGAACACATTCTGAATAACAACAAAAATATTTATATTTTAAGAAGAAAAAATAAAGCTCAAGATCTACTCACATCTATTTCCAACAACCAAAAGAAACCCCTAACAGATCACAAATGTTTCTTTAGCAATAGCGTGTTAAAGGGCTGGATCACATAGAGAGTCAATGAATAAAACTCACTCGGATTTCCACTTACTAGATTTTCCACTTTTCTTTTTTTTTTGCTACTTTTGCTGTACCTTTATATGTATTATTCGCATTCACTTTGATGACAAAGACTAGCAACAACTTGGAGTAAAGGAATAGGCAGATCTGCCATCTGATTTTAGTTATCAGAGAGAGAGAGAAATTCTTCATATACAAACGTACAACTCCAGTGCAAGAAAGACTTTTCATTATGCCAGTCATGCTTGGAGCCTACCGAAAGGCAGACACTCATTGATAGCAGGAAATCAAATTCATCCTTCGCATAAACAAATTAAGAGACCAAATTGCAGTAGGCAATACACAGAAAATGAGATAAAAGCCGTTAGGATTAATTTCTTCTGAGGAATCTATAGGTTATATACGCTCAAAGAGTTTGCATTTGTTTGTGTGATGTGTAGGAAGAAAGGGAAAGATGACTGGGAGGTGGGGGCTTCGTTTCCTTCCATTGGCATCCAGGAGACATGCCACTATCAAGCGAGAGTACATTATCTCAACGATCTACTCAAAAGCAATGAGACACTTTGAAGATGCCCCAAATAATTGTATGGATGTTCCGATGGGCAAATTGAAGATGAGCATTGTCTAGGGGCTTAGAAGAAGTTCAATAACTCTCTCAGCACCGCAATGAGCTTTGAAGAAAGAACAGTCAGTCAGCTTGGCAGCATAAGAAATTAGCAGTTCTTTTAATGGGTACTATCCCTCAGTGTTGATAACTTCAGCGGATGACAGTCTGACTTTGTACTCCCAGGGTGTCATCTACGCGTCTTCCTCAACAACTGTAATCTGTAAATTCATTCCGAGTTTCCTTTTTATTTTACAGTCTTAAATGACATCCCAAACACTCTTTTGGGATTAATTCCTTTTACTTAAAAAATCTTCTGTTTCCAAATTAAAAATACACTGTATATCTCCTTTAAATCTCGTTACATACGGAACTGCTAGTAAAGTGCTTGTTCCCTTTCCCAGCGCCTTATTTCAGGTCTTAACAGACAAAGTTTGCAACGTTCAGATTCTCCTAAAGTCTTTGCTAATGGTTTGGGGTTGATTGCCCAGACACCTCAGCTGCTCTCCTCTGCCTCTAGCACGTTGTTCTCCAAGTCCTACCTTCACTTGTGAAGCTAAAGAGATGAGAGCAATCCTTCAGAAAGTGCCTACCTTCCTTTAAGAATTGCGGTAAATTCCAGAAAGAGAAGAGATCTAGGAGGAATCGGTGCTGCAAGGGGTTTTGCTCTACTCACTCTGAGGACCATTGCAAATTTACTCTTAAAGATTTATTTTTCAAATTACAATAACTTAAATTTCAACAGGTTTTTTTTTTTTAAAAATGAAATAAAGTCAGATTATAGAAATTGCTGGGTATGCAACTGTTCCTTCCCATGGAAAAGCTGCCGTGGCAGAAAAATAAATCTTTCCAGCTTCTCTAGACAGCCACATCTCCAGGTGACTGGAAATCGAGTTCTGGATATCATGACAGTTTGGACGTTTTTTTAATCTTTTGTTTTTAAAACCGCTTCTCAGCAATGCAATCCCAGAGACAGCACTTTTCCTCTCCTGCACCGAGCCCACATCTCTAATGAGAAGCTTCCACCCGCGACACTCGCCCGGCTGAACCGGGACGGCATTTCTGCCCCAGCCCGTTTGGCAGAGCCACCTCCAGTGGCAGCTCCTGGCTCCACCGGATTTCCCGGGCGATGAAGCGGCGCTCAGCGCCAGCGAAGGATTCATCCTCGCGTGCAGAAATGGATTAGCTTTCTAGTGCTAAGATGTTTGCAGCAGCTCAGTCCGGAGTGTCTCGGTTTATCACTATTACCGACACCACCACGGGATAAAAAATGGAGCGTGGGACCATAAAACGGCAGAGAAAAGAGGACCAGGGTAATTGTAAGGGAGAAAGCTTGTACTTCTTTATGTAAATCTCACTAATCATCAATAATGAGGGAGAAAGAATGAAATACTGTTTATAGGGGTTTTTGTAAATTACTACATTATCATAAAGATTGCCTGAATCTCTCAGCAGCTCTTAAACACGGACAGATCGTGATGAAGTTCACCAAGAGGCATTTTTCTTCGACAAGAAAACCTTCTTGTGCTATTTAAGTTCGGTTTGCCATAAAACTTCCTATATTCACTGGCTGACTGTCTATTGAAAATAATAACCCTGAATAATGATCATAGCCGGGATAGCTGGCAGCAGATCCACTACAATTACCAAAAGTTAATTAGAATTATTAAAATAACAAACACAAGGCCACCAATATTATACATCTACATTTAATAATGGAATCCAACAGTGCATCTGATTCATGAACTACATTATATTATTTTAAAGCCTTCTCTTTCTTACCAAATTAAATATTGATGGATTATCCTCTCCGAATCAGTTGGTGGATTGAATTCTACTTACACAGGCCTTAAAAATTAAGCTATAGAGCAGAACTATAAAGAGCCTGTTGTCTCCCCAAACAGCAAAATAACTTGCAGTTCGTTTTCACTTGTTGTTCCCCTATCCACAGAATTATGTTTGGAAAATGAAATTCCAGACTTAAAGGCAGTCGGTCAGACAATTTCCTCAACCAGAGTTTCACCTCCCGTTGCCGATTTAATATAAATTTATCTAACGCCGTGCTTAAACTAATTTCAAGTTCAAGTTGCCAACATCTTTGCCCCCACACAAACCCTAATGGTTTTAGCGTGCTGTATATACGCGCCGTCTCTCGCAGCTTTAATTTCCACGAGCATCACAACAGCTCTCTGCTCTCAGAAACACTTGTCGGCGGCCCTCCTGCCTCCTCACCAAGATTATTTTCATCAGACAGTGCAGGGCAGATTTAATCTGTCTTTACTTCACTCCTGCATGCGCATTGTAAGGAACTTCAGTTTATTTTTAGACTCTAAAATGTATTATGCAGCACATGGTATTAGAGGAGAATTCTTAAGCATTTATATTGGCAAATTTGAAGAGGAGCTGCTGACACATATAATGCTGCTTTACACAGACAAGCATCGTCAAGGCCACGTATTGCCATATTTTTTGTTCACTTTTTTAACAAAGTCAGCACCTTTTCAGGCCAGTATTCTCAGTCCTTTGGCAAAATGCAAACATCAGTTTAACTGACGGAATTGAAAAGATACGGACCTCCATGCGCTGCTCAGAGGGTTTTCTTTCAAGTCACAAGCAGAAGTGCAATTCTTCTTTCCCTAATCAGCTACCTTAGCCATCAGCCTTCCCAATTCATTCATCTAATATACATAAAAAGAAAAAATCTAGTCAATATTTTAAAGCAAAATATTCCTAAAGGCAACTAGGAACATACGAAAGAAACCATATATTGTCTATCAGGATAAAAAAAAAAAAAATTACAAGCCAGGTAATGGATTTGCATCTACTCTCCCCTCTGTTAGTTCTCATGAGTTTGAATCACACCAACTATTGAAGAATGAAAGAATATAAGATTCAACAGAACCGTTAAAAATGCTCAAAGGTCTTCAGGCTGTAAATTGCTTTTCTGAACGTCACAAACATAGCAGGGGTGAAAGTGTGGACAAGGTAGCAGATGCAGCTCCACCATCATCACTCAGCAGCAAAGATTGCCACCTCCTACACGAGTGCCTTCTCTCGTAATTATTTTCAGATCTTTAATTCTAAGTAGTTGCAAGGTTATGAACCCGAATCTCCCCGGCGATGTTGTACTGAAGATAAAGGGCAAAGATTACTGTTTTGAAAAATCCTTTTAACGATAACCACAAGTTTAAGTTATAGATAAACCATCCTGCAGCAGCTTTGGTTTAGGAAAAAGCAATGAAAGATAACTCAGTCATGTCCAGATTTTGACCATAAAGTGGAACGATTCCGTAAAGTACCTTTACACTATGAGCAAATCCTAGAGCCTGTTAGAGGAAACATAATCCAATGTATCAACCAGTCCATTTAATACAGCCACAGAAAAATAAGATGTGTATTTTAACTTTAAGTGACCTAATGTAGATTAATTAAAAGCGAAACCATAAGCATTGAAGTAACATCTGTACGTACTGTGACTGTATCTCCTCTTTCATTTGCTATTGCGACCGCAAGAACGGGGAAAATAAAAGCAGTTACCTGGCAAATCAGTCAAAGAGAATTTAAATAATATGGCTAACTCCAGCTGCCTGACCACATTTCCCTCCTCACAGTCCAGGTCACGAAAAGACTGAAATAACAGTGCAGTGTTGTATATTAATATTTGAAAATAGAGGAAGAAAAGAGCAAGAGGGAAGAGCTTTCCCCGCTGCTGCAACTTGAACCATATTTTAATGGCAAATGTAGTCTGACCAACCGATTCGGGTGGCTGGTGGAGCGGAACACACTGATCGGCTGAGCACCCAAAAATGCTTCTACATTTATTCTCAGGGGAAATACATACAAACCCGAGCAACAGGTTGCTGTGAGGACAAGTTAGAAACTCTCAATCTTAAAACAAAAATAAAAACGGAGAGTTTATCAACAACTTACCATAGTGTTATCTGTAAAAGCCCTAATAAAGACCAGCCTCTAATCAGTAGCTCTCCAAAATGAGTAACACCTGAAAAATTATAAAATTGCAAATAACAACCTTCAAGCATAGGAAAAAGGCAGAAATGGTATGAGATGCTGGGGAAAGAGAGATTTCGGGAAGGGCGGGTGTCCTGGTCCAGCATGGGAGATGCGGCTGCCACCTCCACGGACACCCATCTGCACAGACATGCCATCGCACGCACGTGCCAGTTCCTCACCGCGCACGTACAACACAGCTAACGCGAGCCCAGCTCACCAGAGAACAAAATTTGCCCTTTTCCTCACTCCTCTGGTACCAACATGAAGCCAGGGAGACTCCCTCACTCATCCTCTTGGCCACCTCGACATTGCTTCTCTTCCAATCTGCTCCTTTTTGTTTCCCAGAATATCTAGGGATTTTTACTAATTAAATAATTTCACACCGTATTATCTATGGTTAACATGAAACCAATCTTTACTAATTTGATCTCCGTATGTCAAGCACCGTTTATTCACGCCGTATCACCATCTCTGAACACCGATGACAATTGACCTCTTGGTCTCTGCTCTAAAGATTGCACAACGCTCACAGCTATCGAAAGGCAAAGGAGCTGAACACAACCCAGTGAAACCAGTATCGGACTTTGCTAAATATCTAGCTGAATTGCTGAGTGATTGGCTATTGTGTAGGTTTTTTTAATAGATTTATATAAATTTTGAAGGAAGTTTGTCCTTCAAGTGGGGTGCTGGAAAAGGAGCAATTTTGGGACTTCTTTCTCCTGCCTTTTCCCCTTCGTCTCTCTCATCCATTCCTCCCCATTCCTCTTTTGTTGTTTCAAAACTTGGCCATTTCTTTGTTCTTTTGGTTTTTATTATTGTGAAAACACCTTTTTGATTACCATGCCATCATGAATTCTTCACCTTTCCCCTGGCCTGTGTACGACATGAGGACGTGCACATCCAACGTGGGCTCCCCGCACACCAAGAACAAGCCGACTCGTTTAGCTGTTGTCTTGAGTGGACACGTGGATTCCCTTCCTCTTGCTTTTAAAATGTCCCTTTCTAAATTTCCAAGTGGTGGTGGTAGTTTTGGTATCGTCATTCCCTGAGGATGCTGAACTTAATTATGTTGGTTTTACTTATCTCTAATTAAAATAGCCGCTCAGCATTTCCAAGAGAGCTGTTCTCTCTTGGAAAACCATTAAACGATACTTGAAACTTGTCCAGACTGTTTGGGGCATCCTGGTTGAAACAGCTGAGAAGTTTTAAAAGTTGGGTCCCTCATTAAATCCTGCAAAATGAGTTTTCTGAAGACCTAAAATAACAAGCCACTGAAGCCCTGGGGGGGTGGTGTCATTTCTAACGTTGATTTCCCCTGCTACGACTGAGTCAAAAGGAGTTTTGTCACTGACTCAGAAGCTTTCATGAAGCCAGGCCTTCATGTACCAGCTACAGAATCGAAATTCCACCCAACAGAAGTGTGAAAATATTTTCAGCATATTTATCAGCACCTCCTCCCGCTCAGAACGAAAACAAAATGACTAGATTATAGGAGAGTGAAAGACAGAATACTAGTCCCCCGTGCTGCCAGTGCACCCAGATTTCTGCCAATACATGTCACTCCCAACCAGAGCAGCCTCACGCTATTTGATTTCATCAGCCCGTTTCCAAATTCTTTAAAAAAAACAAATGAAGTTAAATAACAAATAGCATAAATATTTTAATAGGCCTTCACATTACCAACTGCCAGACCAGCTGTCTAAATTGAAAGAGTTTTGGTGGCTTTTTATTTCTTTTTTTTTATTGTTTTTAATAAACCAGAAACACATACGTCTACGCTGCGAAAGGTATCTGTCTCGGGAGTGATCCCTGGCCCCAGGCGGCACGGCACAGACGGGTCCGTGAAGATGCTGGTCCACGGTGGGATGCTGGGGTCCGGCTCCACGGCCGCACCGGCATCGCTTCCCCAGCCTCCTCTGTCCTCGTGCCAAGGAGAGGACAAAAAGAGCCCCGATCTCAGCACACCAATCTCAGCTTCCTTCTCAAATAATTTTCGACATTACGCAGAAAATAAAATGGAATAAACCATTATAATTCTGCCTATTTATCTGCAAATCATAAGGCAGCGGTCTCTTTTGGGGCCAAGAGAAAGCAGTTCTGCTTGCGGTTCCCCACTTGTGGGAAGTCTTGTTTTGCACAGCCATGCTCCCAAAAAGCAGGCTTGGCTTCCTCCAGGTAATATTTTGGGAATGGGATGGCTTTTGTGACAGACGCCCCTTTATTTTGAGTATTTTACAAGGTGCTGCTGGAAAACACAAGGGAGATGATGCTTGGAACACCGTCCTCCAAAGGGATCAGATCAGAACCAGGCGAGTCAGACATTTACAGCTGTGTATTTAGCGGTACGTTCACAGAGAGAAAGAAAGATGCTTTGAATCTGTAAGTGAAATACCTCTGATATCGCATTAAAAAAAAATTAAAAATTGTAATTAAACACTCCCAGTCCAGTCTTTTTCAAGGTAAATGGAATTTTAAATATCTGTGGAACTAGGAGAGAGGAAACGGTAATTTCCCAAAAGCAGTAAAGACCTAAAAAAAAAAAAAAAAAAGATTATACAAGCTCTGGCTATGAAATATGAAAAAGAAACACCTCCTCCCCTTCTGACACTGAAACAGCGAGATGCTGATGACAATTCCCTCCTCTCTTTGTGTCTCGCGTGGGCTAACCTCCAAGCAAGTTCAGTTTTTAAAGACAGGCATAATGCTCAGTGAATGCAAACGAGAGAACAGCTCAACCGCTGAAATTTAAGGAAAAATAGCTGCAATCTTTTTCCACCACGGAAATCGGAAACCTCACAGAAGCAATGCAAGAGCAGCGTTGCGCACTGACTAGATCCAACTTTCACACCACGTCCATACCCATAGCACAGATTTCATTCTGAACTTTTTCTTAGACTACATAATAAATAGATCAAAGCTATATACTGATTTCATTTAATTAATATCCACTAAGCTACAGCAGGTGATGGTAAAAATTTGTACTATTCTGAGAACACTGATTTTCATTAGGAACACGGATTTTTTTTTTCACTACTAACACACCCTCTATTTTCTACAACTTCAGTTAAAAACTTACGTGGAGCCTCAGGAACAGCTTACATTCAGCTAAAAAGATTTTGTCGAAACGCTTACTACTGCTTACCCTCGATGTTCCCTGGGCTTTCATATCATACTACCACTATTTTATTTATGATTTTCCTGCTCAGCTAAATTACTGCCTTGCCCATCGGTAAAGCTCGACACTAATAACCACTCTGAATAGAGTGCCCAGTAGCGAGGGTTCCCAGCAGCTTAACGCAGCGTGATTGTTCCTCGTGCTTCAATAAGAACTTTTGGGGCAGGTTTGCCCCCCTTGCTCAAACAGAAACGGTGGACAACGCGATGGTCCTGAGCCCAACGGAGGAACGCAAGAGCTCAGCAGTGTTTCTGTCTTTCCAGCCTCTGGAGCAGGGGCAAAGGTCCCTACCTGGCTGTGTTAAAACTGTTCTTAAGGAGAAAAAGGAGAATGGTTTTCTCTGGAAGGGAAGCAGATGAGGTTTGTGTGGTGCCACCACACGAGGGAGCCAACTCCTCAAAAATTCGGAGGTTCAGGAGAGTTGAGACCAAAGCAAGCGCAACCCGGCCGGTGCTGGGTGACTCCAAGAGGCACGGCCCTGGTCCAGGGCCACCACCACAAATCCCCAGTCAAACCAGTCAACCTTTCAGGAAAGCCATGGAAAGATGAAATCCCCAGCCGAGGAGACAAAACCCGCTTTTCGTACTATTCTCATTTAACGTGAGCAAACTTGGAGAAAGCTCAGCGTGATAATCATAACGGTGAGGTGCATTATTTCTGCCCAGAAAGCAATCTGAAGACGATAACAACAGTGATCAAATTCACAGGCGACGTATGGCAAAGAGTAAGGCAAATCTGACCCTGGAAATCTGAGATGAGAGGCACAAGACTTCTATGTTTTGCCCCACAAATTCTGCCGCCACAGCCACTGTCGCCTTGGCGAGGTAGCTGGCCGGCAGCTTTGGCTTGCCGTCGTCTCCCACCACTGCTCGGCCTCCAGCAACTCTGGCAGCTTCAGTGCTGGCACCTCTGCATTTTTAACTTTATTTTTAAAGTAATGATACAGAAGTGCTTTAATCGCACAGCCTGAAAGTCTCCCACCACCCTATTACTGACATAATTCATTACCAAATAGGTGCTAAAGCAGCCAGGGTGATTTTTCACTCCAAAACGCACAAAGCTTGTATGCATATAGAAAGATTTAAAATGTTTAAATCTCAAATTTAAATGATTTAAATTGAGCTTGCTTTGGTACCTTAATCCTCCCCTCGTTGCTGCTGTCACGTGCACTGAATATGACTGGGTTCCCGCGGAGAAGGTATAATTACAGACTGCATCATACCACGTGCAGAGAAGGGAGCTGGATGAAGTTCACACAGCCTTAAATCCAGTCCTTCTTGCTGTTGAATGCTTTATTCAAAAACTAAATATCGGTGCTTTCTTGCAATCCATTTCTATTTCCATTGCAGAAGACCCCGCCACGAAGTTCTGAACATTGCTCCACCACTGTCACTGAGCAGACGGCTAACGCTCAGCAGAAGTAGCACAAGGAAAAGGTTGTCCTCAGCACTCAACCCTTGGCAAGTGCTGATGGACCCAACGTGGTGCAGCAACACAGAACCTCCCCAGGCTGGGGGCATTCCCCTTCCAAACGTCAGAGGCAAGACCCAGAAACCAGTGTGAACCCCCACGATGGAGGGTGCTGCCATGGTCTGGCCCAGTTCCCCTCAGAGGAATTAAAGCAGGTTATATGGAGGAAGCACTTTTAAAATTAAAATTGTCTTGAACTAAATATAGAATTTATCATGAGTCTTTATATATTAAAACGTAAGGACTTCTCTCCTACCGCATATTACTTTACAGCAGCTTCACCTAACGTTACATGTTTTGCAAACTTCAAGTATAACAATTAGCTCAAAGAAGGTGTCTTCACACAGTAAGCCAAAATATTAGGGAACATTATTATATATCTGTCCTCAGTCTCTCACTGCTCGTAAGGCCATATGATCCAAAAGCTTGAAGACAGAACTTCTGAGCCACAACTTCCACCTACGCCGAGTTCAGCTGCTCCCTTATTTAAAACTGTGTATAGAGACGCGTCTCGTGTAACGGTGAAGCACCACACTCTCCTACCTACTAATTACCATTAGATGGGAGAAGATCTGACAGTACACTGTATACTTCTCAGAAGAGGTCTCATTTTCTTTCTCTTCTTATATTAACTAACTTGGTCTATAATTAAAAGAACAGCTGGAATCCTTGCGCTAAAGCGACACGACTGCTTTACTCGTCACTTTTTTGCGGATGCGCTGCATGCATTGTACCATGCGTGATCATCCTGTCACATTTTCTAATTAATAAAGAATGAAAGAGCATTTCAGCTGGGTTCAGCAGCAAGGAACCCTGCACTTCTCCTCCGCCTTATCTACACATCTTGTGCTGTGGCCTTCCCCCGGCATGCACGCCGTGAGCAGACTTGGCAACGGGACTTTCGCAGCTCCGGGCAGGGAAGCTCAGGGAAGCCACGGATGCCTCCACAGGAGGAGTTCTGCGGGTCTCCAGTCACTTAGGTGCTCATGTGAATTAAATGTCTGGTGAAGCCAGCACTTCATACACATGAAGTAATGGAAAGCAAAGCCTTCCTGAGATCAGCTAGGCTCCTTTCCTCCACACACATGTTTAATTACAGCAGTTGGATCAAGCTGTCAGTGCCTTGTGCTCTTTTTCTCCCCCTACATGATATGGAAAATGCAAAGACTTGACAAAGAAACATCCTTTTAGTTCCCTAAAAGATATATTTTTCATTTTTCTAAATTAGCTGTTAAACACATTGTCTTCATCTCATCAATCTTTGCCTCTCCTGTTCGACTCAGCCTCAGGATGCAACGTGAGCTTGGCAGGAAGCTTCCAAAGCGCTGCCCATCCTTGACCGCACTATTTGGGAGAGGAGGCTGCTCACCCCATCACATTGAATTCCTGTGGTTTTGTCCTGAGTGAGAGTTCTTTGCAAACTCCTTGGATGCAAACAGGGAACCGAGCAGATTTATGCATGCCTGTAGGTATGCACAGATGCACACAAATCACCTTCCTTTAATCTTCCTCTCCTCCTATTAATTCCGCGTGTGCTTTCAGGACAGGACTACCAGAGGGAGGATGGGCGTGCTGAAGCCCTGGAAACACAACTGGCCTCACCACACTCCCACTGGAGGCAACAGATCATAAATCAAAATTTCATAAACCGATGACGAACTGCCATTGCTACCTGAAACTCCCTTCCAAAAGCAAGAGCGGAATGAATGAGCAAAGACGACTGCTCTAATTCATGCACTTCTATAATGTCAAAAATGATGTAGCTGATGCTCCCATTCATCTAAATTTGCCTGGCAATAAGTCAGGCTGCCCACAGAATTTTCTGTGAACAATTACACGTGCACGGCTGCAATTACGGCTTTGCCCACGCTGTTCACCTAGTGCTGGGTAATGCCAAAACAAACCTGCCCGTATATACGTAAACATCCCTTTTCAAGCACAGCTTTAAATTTCACCACTTTAATCGAAATCACTACTAAAAATAAATGTTTAGGGTCATCTAATCTGGTCTTCTATCTCGTGTGCTTTGGTAGCTCTTTCTGCTTCAGGAAAAATGAATGCAGGTCTAACAGACCTCATGGACAGGAATCCTTTCTTAATTCCATCCTATTACTCCTGAAGTCCCTCTAGTCTCCCACACAGACTAGCCAAGTATTTCTTGACATATTTGCTTAGCATACAGCCTGCAAATTCATATCTAACACCTAGGAATAGGAAGCCAAGGTTGGAGAAGTCTCAGATAACTGATAAATACCAGTGAAATCAATCTTCACTACCTTTCACAACAAGGCCAGTGATGTAGATACTTAACTATCAATGAAAAGTTTCCAGCAATTTCATTTACACATTTGTCCAGGATTCACGTTTGTCTGGGAGCTAAAAACAAATGGATTTGTTGACATTCATAGATAATGACTGCTTGAGTAAAAATAATTTCAGATCTGAAACCTCTGAATTTTAGAGAGAGTCCCAGTACCACTGCCTGCCACAATTTACATGGTTTTATAATTTTTCTATCAGAAACAAAAATTAAATTTTGAAAAGTAAGTAGATAGAAAATTTGTAGTCCATTCTACAGAAACGTAATTACAAACAGCATTTCATTGTTCAATTTTTAATAAGACGTAAGGGTTCTGATTGCAGCAGATTTGGCACAGTATCCTGACAAGCACCATTTGTCTTTAGGTCAAGTGGATTTTTACATTTCTGAAGACATCACACTAAGTAGAAAATACCTAGGAATGAAACATGTTCTTGCCCACAAACAGTGATAAATTTCTAGATACCTAAAATGTTCTTTTAAATCATTTATTCTTCACGTACTAATGCACTTGCCGTGTCTTCCTTCTCTTTGTGAAAGATTGCCTTCTACATCAGCAGCTAATATGGCCTTGTCTTCATCCATCGCAAAAAGAAAACAAACAAATGGTAACAAAAGTATTCTCTGATCCAAAATTAATGCCTTTACCCTGCAAAGGAAGTAAATAGTGGTTTGCACCAGAAGCCACCGCAGGGTGGCCATGAGCAACCCCAGTCTGAGCAGGAGAGGCAAACCGCACAGGTGACACGCGGCAAGTGGCACCACAACAAACGTCATGCACATAAACACCAAGCACGGTGATGCTGGACCTCCAGGTGAAGCCTTCGGTACAATCACTGCACAGCTGCAGCTCAAAGTTGTTTCTCTTAATCAACCAATTCTACTACTTCCAAAGATGACCTTTCTGGATAATAGTTTTATTTTAATTTCTTTATTAATTGCTGTCTGAATAGCCTGCTTAGAAAACAGAAGACAAACAACTCTTCCCTCTCCCGATAACAATTAGCAGAGATGATAGAGCTCACAGTTCTAACTTAATTTAGCATGTCAAAAAGCAATCTTTCCCTGGTAATTTCAATACACTGAATGTCACAGAAAGGCCAAGTGACAGATTGCTGCATTTCAGTCAGAACACTCATCCTACTAAAAATGTAATCACTGATGTTCAGCTTTCATTTGACTATGCACTGTACAATATTGGGTTTGCTGGTAGCCTTTGGCATCTTCTTTTTCCCCCCTGTCATATAATAAAAAAATGAATTAATGTTGCATATTGAGTTCCAACATAAGTTTTGAGAATTACATGGGCAGGTAAGGCTAAACCATGATACTTTAATTTAATATTAAGTTCAGATTTGACACCAATTAATATCGAGTTCAGTATTATTACTGAGTAATACTGAGTTCAGATTCAATAGTGCTGGTGAGAACTGGAAGTATATTTCCAGTTCATACTCTGGAGACTACAATGTCCATCAAACATCAATTAAAATCCTTTACCAATCCTTATCATGCCCATGTTTAATCACATTCCTACAACTGCCTGAACTTCATTATTGCAGTATGAATAGGTTCCAGTTGTAAGCTGAATTTCAGGGCTCTCATCTTCATTGTGCCCCATCTTTCCGCAAGCTTTACATGCCGCTATTGGTTACAAATTATTTCGATGTACAGGAAATGCATTTATCTTCTTTTTCAAGACTGGTTTTATAGCCTCACAATGTTCCACAGCTAAATAACACATATGGTTGGTGTTTAACAACCTCCATTTGGTGCTTCGTATGTGTACTTTTCCTTTTTGCTTCCAAGTATGTGGCTGCAGAGCCCTGAGGATCAGGCACCAGCGTGGGTGAACGCTCTCCGAATAGGCTTGCTTTTCAATTGTCAGACAGCAATTGACTGAAATCAGGGGAAAAAACGATTATTCTGACAGTCTTTGATAAGTCATTGGCTCCAAACCTCTTTCTGTTCAAAGTCTCCGATGTCTATCGGATATTCAGTGAGGCATATGGCATCTTCTTGACGCGATACCCATTGTTGATATGAAATGGTAACCTCTATGTTCTCGAACACGTCTCCCACAGTTCTGCCTGTGCTTTACTTTCTGTAACAAACAGCTTCCTCCAAACACTCCACACAGAAAGGCCTGAGGTGGCCCTCCTCTGCTCCGCACATGGATGTTGGTAATTTTAATTTGCACTTCAGGTGTATGGAAACCTTGATAAATAGTTGAGTTCTGCTCAAGCTGAAGCTATTCCAGCTGCAGCTACTCTCAACACACAAGTGCCAGAGGTAGAAAAAGGAGGTACACTAGAGGACAAAGAGTTACAACAGGGAGCACATGAGACTTTGGTTAACAGTGAGAACATAAAACATGGTCTTTTATGCAACACCTTGTCCTAACTGTTTTTAATATTTACATTAAAATATAGGTCAGCTGAAACGATGGGCAGGAAATCAATCCCTTGATGAAGCGCTAACTGCATGTCAGAACCTGTAGACGGAAAAGCGGCATGGCCAAATTATCCCTCTTCAGGCTCTGCTTTAGATGTGTCTTTTCTTTCCCCGTTTCCCTACATGGCCTGGCATACCTGTGCAATCTCACCAGAAAACTAATTAAGCATTAAGATGAGTCCTGGATGGAGCAGTATTAGACAGGACCACTTCCAGCCTCCAGCCACCAAAGTACGAAATAGGATTGGAAACATGGGTTCTTCATTACAGCCCTTGCTAATAGCCTATGGAAGCGCCTCCTGCAAAGTATCAGATCATAAGTTGTAACGAGAATTTTAATTGACACTGTCCCACTGCCAGGGAAAAATATTGTATGTAAATTCAGTAAATTATTTGTACCGGGGAATCCTGGCCGTTTGTTCACAGGCAGTGTCAATGCGACTTCGAGACCAAAACCACTGGTGTATCTCAAACACCTTCATTCCTCACAATGTAAAGAAGTATCTGCATCAAAATTTTGAGATAGCTTCTCAGCTGGCTTCTGAATCCAGACTTTCCACCTGTATAGTCATTTTTATTCATATGGTCACAATAAAAGAGTTCAAGGATCAATGGGAAACAGCAGGAAAATAAGAAAAGAGTGGAGGAATTGCCCTAACACCCTAAGATTCCTGGAGAAAGGTTCCGAAATAGGTCATTTTACACGAGACAGCAGCTGTAAATGCATATTAAGTTTTCTACCCATCCAGAAAGGATAGAAAGAACTGCACCTCTAAGTAATATGAAAACTTTAGTTCATTAAACAAACCTTAAGGGGAAGCGTAAATGAGAAGTGTTTTATATTCAGTGTCATCAATTCAGCTGAAAACATGTTTGTACCACTCCATGAAATGAACGCTTTTTATAGTGCCTTCCCTGCCAACGTTGCCTCACGAACATAATAAAATTAAACATGTAAAACCAACTCTGGAGCCGAGAGCTAGCAAATAAATTCCAGGGAAACAGCAATACACATTTCTAAACAAACAGCTCTTCAAATATGAGGAGGAAAAAACAGGTAAACTGAGGAAAGCATCATGCAGAGGGTGCCTTGAGTGTATGTATAGGTCGGAGGAAAGGGAAGGAGACTTTCACAGAAGAAGAAACTTTCTCCCCCGATGCCAGCCCCCGCAAACAACCACTTCAGTCCCTGGGGTCTGTCTTTCCACGTGTATTTCCGAAGCCTCCTGTGTTACAGCATTGGCAGCTACACTGCAGCCCACAAAAGCGATGAACGTACAGATGTTTCTGCACCAGATCCACCAGCGGAGGTCAGTTACCATGGAAGCAAGCTCAGCTTGAGCCCCTGAAATTTGGCTCCACTCCACTGCTGAGAGCAGCCCTGCCGAGAAGGACTTGGGGGTGCTGCGGGATGACGAGCTGGCCATGACCCAGTGATGTGCACTGGCAGCCCCGAAGGCCAACCATGCCCTGGGCTGCATCCCCAGCAGCGTGGGCACAGGGTGAGGGGGGGGATTCTGCCCCTCTGCCCCGCTCTGCTGAGTCCCCCCTGAGTCCTGCATCCAGATCTGGAGCCCTCAGCACAGGACAGAGCTGGAGCTGTGGGAGCGGGGCCGGAGGAGGCCCCAGCAATGATCCGAGGGCTGGAACCCTCTGCTGGGAGGAAAGGCTGGGAGAGCTGGGGCTGCTCAGCCTGGGACAGAGAAGGCTGCGGGGAGACCTTAGAGCAGCTGCCAGTGCCTGGAGGGGCTGTGAGAGAGCTGGAGAGGGGCTGTGACAAGGGTATGGGGTGATAGGACAAGGGGTGATGGCTTTAGAGTGAAAGAGGGGAGATTTAGATTAGATACAAGGAAGGAATTCTTTCCTGTGAGGGTGGTGAAACCCTGGCCCAGGCTGCCCAGAGAAGCTGTGGCTGCCCCCTCCCTGGCAGGGTTCAAGGCCAGGTTGGATGGAGCTTGGAGTACCCTGCTGTGGTGGAAGGGGTCCCTGCCCAGGGCAGGGTGGCTGGAACGAGATGAGCTTTAAGGTCTCCTCCAACCCAAACCATTCTGTGATTCTATGATTCTAGGTGACCCTGCAGGCCGTTGAAGGGACCCTTGTCCCAAGGGACCGCATGCACCACACGGCAGTAGGATCACACCGTGCAGGCAAGGCCACGGCCAAGGAAAGGGCTCAGCCCCTGCTTCTGTTGCCCATGGACATCCTGCCCACCATGCAGGACCTTCCTCTCCCTTCCCGAAGCTGAGCAGTCACTCTTGACACCTCACAGAAAATAGGACATATTCTCCTCTTGTCGTTTTCTACTCCTTAGCAAAACCAAAAGATTAAAAGGAGGAGCGGGGCGGTTTTGTTTTGGGTTTTTCTGTGGGTCTTTTTCAGCATAGAAGAAGCCCTTCCTTCATTCATTCCCCTCCCCTCCATCAACAAATCCTCCGCAGGCAGCAAAGCTCAAAGGACTCTCTCCCTGGCTGCCACCCTTTCACATCAGTTGATCTCAAAACAGCTGAAAGGAGCAATATAAAGCACACAAAGATCTCCAAATTTATGCCACAGTCATCAAATACCAGAAGCGTTTGGAAACCACTCTTGTGGCCCCGAGTAGGAGCAAACCTCTCCAAATAAGGAAGCGTTTCTCCTCCAACGTGCAGAAATTGGCAGCTCCCCTCACGGAGTTTATGTAAGATTTCTCAGACAGATTAGCCAACAAACAAATGTCAGATAGCCTCCTTTTCTGGCTTCAGAGCAAAATCAGCAGGCTTTCATCTGCAGAAACGGATTCTGATAAGATTTCAAGTTGGGACACAAGTTTCCATGTTGCCATGATGGAGTTTCAGGAAATTTCCAAATCCATCATAACGAGCGACTGATGTCAAATTGATGAGGAATCGCCACGCTGCCATTTCACAGCTCCCCCTCTCACGTCCCCATAAGGATAATGTACATTTACAGCGAAATCTGGGTTCAAGATGAAATTACGACGCTCCTTTAAAAAGCAACAGGATCACAAGTAACATGGCATGACAAATACAAAATAGTAATGGAAAAAATTAATAGGAAGACCAAATGTTCCAGAGGGCTCTCAGAGGGGTCAAACAGGGCTGTATTTTTAATACTTCGCTATACCTCTTTCTCTCAGATGACTGACTAATTAAATTCAGCTTCACTTTCCAGTAAAAGGCTGCAGGACAGCTGTTGATAACTTTTTGGAGAGGAGATCTTCTAACCAGGCTGTCCTGGGTGCTGGTGAACCAGGAGATGATATGGCAAGTGCTTAGCAACAATATTTTCCAATTTTTTTAATCTCCACCAGCCTCCCACAGAGAATGACAAGGAGTTATTACCTCCTGACAAGGAGCTCTTTCTTCTGCTTCTTGTCCCATTAGGCCCTGATCTTTGACGCTTCTGCACAAAAGTTACTTTGAATATCTGAATACCCAAAAGACGTGATTGTGTGCACAAAAGGCTCTTCACAGTGGTGAGAATTTGGGGCTACTGAATGCAAAATCTCAGGATAAGGGATCTGGCTTGTTTTGCCTGAGGAGTGTTCAGCACTTCAGTGCTCAGAGCGATGGTGGCACTGAAAAATACAGTTTCAGTTATTTATCAAACTGTCTATCAGGATTAGTGAAGTTTATACATGCAAGCACTTGCATAGCTTCACCTTCTGAACAGCAAACAAAAATAAGCAACGGATCACCAATACAGTCCAATAAAATAGAGAAAAATTACCTCCTTTGAGGTGAAATCCAATTTTGTGGGATTTGAAACCTCACAGCGTATCTACTATTTTTTCTTTCAACATGCAGAGCAAGTAACACAGAGGCCAGGCCAGCATCTGTTTCACTGACACATCTCAATCCTAACAAGATATTCACACACAGACAGCAAAGAAAAAAAATGACCAAAGACAATCAGGTGTTTGGAGGCACTGAATAAAACCGGCTTTGATCCGTGCTCACAGAAGAAAGGCAAGGTGGTCATTTACCAGTGTTAAAAGGGACGAAGCACAGAGAAGCAAAATATGGAGGTCAGGTTTCATTCTGCTTTTTTCCACCTAAAAGCTTTTTCCACGTCACACACAAAGACAAACAGGCCCCCAAAAGAGGGCACGACAAAATACATCTTGGAAGATACATGAAAAAGTGTTTTTTCTTTGATCGTTCTCTGCAAACTCCGCTCTGCTCCGACCATCCTTTCCACCCGCATGAGGTCAGCCCCAAGTTCTTTTATGTGGGTAAATAATAACTCTGATCAACTGCTTGATTTATCTGTCTTTAACATGTGCATATCACATGGAGATGAACTGGGTGAATTATTAAACGGCGGAGCCAAGCAAAGAATTCTGTTTTTAGTGTCCTGAAGTTCTTATTTCTTAACTTGAATGAATAAGAAATACCATACATATATATTTCAAGAGGGACACAAGAAACTTCCTTGCCTAAACACATGCTTTTCTCTTGATGTATTATTAAGATTTGTAAATGTGATTTGTAAATCTCTTCAGTGTTTGAGTTACACATTTTTTCTCTGTTAAGAAACAAGGATTAAATCTTAACCACAATGCCTCAATTTAACCTTAATTTTTCTGAGCACCATTTTCTTCCTTGCTTTTCTGCCTCCTACAAATCAGAGGTGACATGACTAAGCTCTCACTGCTGCCGCAAACTGGTTTTTCAAACACAAGATTTCTCTTGTTTGGCTCACACATAGAATACCATAAAATCCAATCAGAGTGTCTGCATTGACTAAATCTTTCTTTAAAACTAACTCTGGAGGCTCAGCATGCCCTTTTCCTCCAGAGCGCACTGGAGACAGCTCTGAGGGAGGCAAAAATAACAGGATTCCTCCTAAAATGGCTCCAGAGAAGGGGCACTGAGCAAACAGAGAGTTCACCAGTTCAGAAATCAGCCTTTCAGTTGTATTTCATGAAAAATAAGTTCTCATCACAATATAGCACCATCGCTCACTACAGAGCATGGAGGAGTTTTCAGGTCCTGTGTGCCTGGCAAAGATAAATGTGAGAAACAATCTCTGATAGCTTTTCACTTTCCTGACCCTGGATCTCCACCTTTTTGCCTTCTAGTCCAGAGACAGCCGATTCCAGAGGCACGATGCCATGGAGGTCTCAGCAGTATTTCTCTTTACATGGCTGTGGCAAGTACATCGAGTCTCATTTATTCATTAAAAGCCATTAATGGATGCAAACTACAAAACTGTGAAGGTTTCTCTAGCTCTACTTCCAACATGGAGTTAGGCATGACAAGTTCAAATAAAATGCAAGAGTGGAAGTTTTATATTGCATTCATCAATGTTATTCTCTATCTAGCCTACAGCAGCTGTAGCCAGCAGCAGTTTCATTCAGATGGGTATCCACAAGGTATCACTGTTTCACAGTCCCTCTGACATCTTCAGAAATTTTCATTGCCCTTTACTCAGATAAAACTGAGAATATCACAACCGCAAGCCTCAGGGCTCTCAGAAAATATATATTTTTTTAAGTGGAAGGCACGGCAGTCAGTCTGTCCGTGAGGGTCAGCGTTGTTAATACCAGAATGAACTGGTCTTCCCAGATCTGCACAAAGCCAAAACCATCCTTACTAGAAACTCTTTATCGTTACGGATCAAGTTCTCTCTCAGTGGAGCTCGCGTGCCCACTGTCAGGATTAAGAGCCTAAACCATGGAAGACTAATGTGCTAGTATGGTTTGCAGAGATTTAAGTAAGGTACCAAATTAAAACTCACACCCAAAGGAGCCTGAAGTTCTTGAAGGAAACACAATCAAGTATTAATTATACTGAGTTAGACAACCCTCCTTTGGTGGCCAAAGCTGGTCTGTTGGAGGGCAGAAGGCAACGACTCTTGAAAAACTCTCCATGTTGAAGAGAATCTATTCCCTCTGGAGAGAGAGGCATCTGGTGCATTACATATATATATATTTTTTTCATTGCAGTCAACATCTAGCCTTTTCCAGACTTTATTTTCCATCTAGTCAAACTGACCTGCTATGATTAGTAAGCAGTAAAACATAACTGAGAAGAATTAAAGTGTACTCAAACTTCAGCCTATATGTGAAATTAGAGATAGTGCTTGTATCTATAAACTTAGAAACATATCTGAGCTCATAGAAAAGCCCATGTTGAGTTTAATTCCTCAATTACAGTTTCACAGGAGTACAAACAGCCCATTGAATGTATGCCCTAGTGCCTATCTGTTATGGACACAGCGTCCGACAAGAACCTGATGCTCAAATTGCGCAATTACAGCCCATTCAGCAAAGAGGGTTTTCTTTGCGATAATTTCTGTACCAATATACTTCTCAAGTAGATGGTTTGATGTTTCCCACAGACCTTTTTTTAAGACAATGCTGAGCAACATCGTAATTAACTTTTTTTTTTTTTTAAATAGAAACTATGCTAACCAAAGGTACGAAAGATGTAAAGCTCTTCCGTGCTACAGTATTCTTTTGGCTACATGAGCCAGTGGATAGTATAAAGAGAATGATCCTGATCAACTGAAGAACTGGATAGAGATTAATTAAATCAGGAACAATAAAGAGATATTAAAAAGATATCTAGAAAGAATAAATCAAATCACAAATACATTATTACAGAACCTGGGTTCAGCAATAATATTATTGGAAAGGATCTTCAAATTCGTCTCTCTTTGCCTATTATCTAGGCAATCCTAAGGTTCACATCACCGAATTATCCGAGTAGCCCCCAGGTGCTCGCAGATCCGTCCTTCCTAATGCCCTTACGCAACAGGGAGAGTAGCATTTGCCCTTCACAGGTGGGAAACACTCCAACGAAGGGTTAAATGACTTGTCCAAAGTTACACAGAATCCTGAGAGAGCAGGAAATTCAGGAATGAAATGGCTCTCCTGCATCCCATTTAGGCAAAGAGCCTGTCAGCGTAAACAAACCTTGCAAAATTAGCTCTGCCAAATTGGTGTCTCTCCCAGGTTCACGTCTCTTTGTGCTTCCCCACACTCAGGTTATTCACTTGGAATGACCTTCTCACACAACTTTATGGGAGTAATAAAAAAAAAATGGCCTAAAAGCCTTATCCTCTGTACAAGCAGTAATGACCTGACTAACTTGCTTTGGTACCTTCTCTGATATTTGGTTGACATGTTTCATTGTAGTCATTTTCATTACTAAAACCACTTCATCTTCTCAGCATAAAAAAATTATTGGTCAAGGATTAAAAGCACACAACACCCTATAAAAGACCAGAATCCTTCCTAAGCAAGGGTTGACCCTAGATCAGTGCCTCAGACAGGTAGACATTATCAGAACATCTTAGCTTGAAGTGTTCGCTTTGTTTTCAAGTCAAATTCCTGAAAGACTTTCTGACATTCACAGCGAAAAGATCCCAAGTCAAGACTTTGGTCAGCAATTTTGTTTAGCTTGCTTTGTTGCATCAGTGGTTTGTTCAGGATTTATTCCCAGGTTTTGTTTTCATGTCACCTTCATACCAACTCTGCTGCCCTTGTTTATCACATGGGTTTCTACGCACTCCTAATTCTTTCAGCTTCCTTTCAAGCAGCTTGAAAATTAAAAAAAAAGAAAAAAAAAAAATCACAGTATGAGTTGATGAAACAATGCATGAATAAGTCATTTCCTGCTTTAAATATGCCTCTGAGTAAATGATCCAGAGACTTTTCAAGAACCATTTACATAACAGTCGCTGATACAGTCTTCAAATTTTCATGTCAATCTCAAAATGGCATTTTAAATCACCCCATTTTCCTAAATGAAGTGAGCAAATTTTAAGAGCAGATTTTCCAACTTCTAGAGCTCTTCTTTTAGTTACAAATCTTTAAATGCTGAATTCCCCTCTTCTTTCTTCATTAGGGGTAGTGCAGAAATGCTCTGTACGTATAACCTATAATCCAAACGCAGTAGGGTGCTACTTCCACTAGCACGTTTTCTTTTACAGTTACAAATGCCATAAATTTCAGAAACTGTCAATCCCACCTCACAGTCAGCAGTTTGAAAATAAAATTCGGAGGCTTTGCTAGATGTGAATAACCATCTACAGCAGTACTACTGGGAAGACACCTATGAATCACAAGATGCTTATCTAGTTACAAACAAATTTAGGTAATTTCCAGGCATAATCCATAGACAAGTAAATAAGAGAGAAGAATTTGGCTTCCACGTGGATTTCCAAAGTACTGTAAGAATATCTATGCTTCCTTGGCTTCCTCAGAAGCCAAGAACGAACTCAAAGGCCAATCCCTCCCTCAAATCTTGTTGGAGTGGGAATAGCAGTAAGGAAGGTCAAACACCACTAACCAGCACCCAGAGCAGTTTCTGGATATCGTTCCTGTAACAGCATGATTGCCCCAAAGACACCAAGGAATGCGTGCTAAATCATAAAGTGGAGCATCAAGGGGTCACAAGCTCCATGTGCTAACTCCACACAGGGCGATACAGGGCATCACTGAAAAGTTTTTCTTTGCCTTGGGGCAGTACAGGGCTGTGCTGAAGAGCTTCTCTTTCCCTTTGATTCCACAGATGGAGTCAAGGACTTCTGCTGCCAGCCCGAAAACAGAAAGCCAGTGTTCAGATGAGCTTCTCTTGAACTGTCTTTGCGCTCAAAGGTCTTGGAGCACAAAAGAAAGGGCAGAGACAGAGACTGTGATCTCTGGCACTGCGAGAACCTCTTTGGAGACCAGCTTCTACATCGGCAACAGTTGTGATAAATTTTTTTTTGCTGAGCCAGGACTTTAGGAGATGGAGGGATAAAAGAGTACATCCATAGCAGTTGGCACTTTTGTTCGCTTGACCTAAAAGAACTCATGGATTGGAAGACATAAATTCCCAAAGATTCTGCCACATTTCTTTTTTTGGCTTCGAGTCTGAACGCCAAAAAATAGGACAGTTGACTTTGACGTGCCCTACTCGCAGACAGCAGAGGCAGCAGTTGTGACCCTGAGAGACTACAACCCACAGAATAGCCTATTCTTCAAGTTCACTGAAGAGGTCAGAGCCTTGTAGGTGTTGAAACCAGAAATACAACGTGATTTAAAACAGAGTTAAAGGAGAAGACAAAGCAAGCGGGGGAAGGGAAGTTGCCAGAAGGCTAACTCCAGGCTGAAGCACAAAAAGAACGAGAAAAAAGCAAGGCACATTCACGACGATATTAAAAGCAAATCCACAAAGAGTCAGAGGGTGAGGACCTGTGACCCTATCCTAATACAGCTGAGCAGGAGCACCGGGTCACCTAAGCATTTGAAAGGACCTGAGAAGAAGAGGTGCCATCCATCATTTTTATTACCAGCTACGTCGTGCACAGGGAAGCTTAGTGTCACCCTTGTGCTGGGCAATACTGTTAATTTTTCTCAGAAAACCCTCACGTATCAGGCTCAGCAAAAGGACAGCACTGCCAGAGGAGTGGAAATTAAGAAAGACGATGTCAAAATTAAGAAAAGCGGCAGCCAGTGGAAAAGCCAGCAGAAATCAGAGGGAAAACTGCTTATTGGTTTTGTTACGGTAATCTCCGAAGTGCCTCTTTCAGATAGAAGCCATGATTTTCTCAAATTTCAAGAGGCAGTGGTGCCAGTTCTGTTGCACAATAAACACTGGAGGAGAGAGTTTAGAGAACGTATCAGTCATAACTACATGTCATGTTAGCAACGCATGTTTCTTAGAGTGAGAACAAACAGTATAATTCAACTTCTAATGAAGTCAAACAACCCAAAAAGTAAAAGAGCAAAAGGAAACACTCCCTCTCTTTCCCATCACAAAACACATTAGCAAAATGGAGTGTTCATGATTAATTCACATTCCTTTCCGATCGTCTATCTTGCTAAAGCAGCATAAAATCCAACTCCTCGTTTCTTCTCTCTGAAGACATAGGAGACATGACATCACGGCGTCTCATGTAACAGTCAAACCAGAAAGCGCAGCTGAGGGGTTTTGAGGTTTCCTCGCAAACATCAGGCTGTCTGCAGCAATTTTACCTATTTGGTGAGAACTTCCAACTGTCTCCACAAGGAAAGGATTTATTCGACACTTTGCAAAGAGCACGGCATTTGCTGCCCCCGCTGTCTGTTGAGGGACAGAAAACTCTACAACATCACATCATTTTAGGACTCCAGACTCCCAAATTAGGCCATTAAAATGCAGAGAGTGGAGAACTTTACAACTATAGGGAGACTCAGGGATACACTGAGATGGACTCCTTCACTGGATAGGGAGATAATTAGAAGTTAGTGACAATTTGTACGAAATACAAGGAGAGAAAAGGTTTTTCTTTTATGAAGAAGAAAGCTAAAACACTTCAAGTACACCACACTTCTTCATCAGAGCCAGCTTTTTGAAGCTATTTCAATTAAGCCTAGCAAACTCTTCAAAATCTTTCAGATTGTTCCAGATCTCACCTGACTCTGTGCTACATTTTCATGCAAGAAAAAAGTTATTTTACTTTGAAAATCTGCATAATTAAAAACGGTACTGTCTTCTGATTGATAAAGTTTCAAGTGACAGCTTTGCAGCAAGCTGCCTCCCACACAGCAGCAATTTGTAAAAGCCTTTCAGAGTTTTATGTAACTGAAAAATCCGAGTTGCTTTCACCCAGGTCTTTCTCTCCAGCATCAGTTTAAGTGTGACTGCAAGGAACTGCAACAAATATAGGCTTAAACATAAAATTAATTTAGATACCAATAATTTTGCCTAATTATGAGGCACCGGCTCACAGCAAAGGCTTTTTTCTTGTTCCTATTTTGTTTGTGGCAAATTCTGAAACAATTTTAGGTTTCAAGCCCAACTGAACCCCAGTTTTTCAAACACATCTGGACACACAACACACATGTGCTATCAGCTCAAACAGGCTGGTGAGTCCCATGAGAGCAAACCCAAAGGGAACTGAAGCAAGAAGAAAGAAAAGATTACACCAATTCTTTCACTGGGTTTGGGTGAATACAAATCTGCGCGTTTTCTGCTTTCAGCCATACAGTACATTGAACACTAGAGGGAGTACAGAAGAAAGTTGAATACTTCCTTCGGACAAAAGCGGAGTACGATCAAAATTTGAACAGGAGTTGTCAAGGTTTCCTCTGAAGCCATGTATCTCCAAAATTCCCAGACATCCCGAAAGCTGGTAACGACCGTACAATCACCCAGGCTAGATATAAATTTTCCTGATGGCTTAGAAGAGTTCTGCCTCTTAGGAAATCATCCAAAACCCAAACCAGGAACCTGGATGGAGGGATCTGCCTTCCCAAGCACATCTGTAGCTTTCAAGGTAAAGCACAAGTCATGCACTTTGCACAGCAAGAAAATGGAAAGCGGTGCAGCTGGACCAAAGTTTGCCCACCATCATTCAGTAAAGCACATTTTTACTAAAAGCAAAGATCACTAGCGGGTTGTTTGTTTGTTTAATACACTGATCTGGTTCTTATAACCAAATAAGTGTGATATTTACAGACCAACCACTGTAACATTAAACAGATGTAGTAAAAACTGAGTGAAAACATTGAGTGTCTGTACTGAAAGACAATAGAAAAAAAGGTATTAAAAGTAGTAAAATACTAAGAAAATCCAATGGCATTTCTATTTTAGTACTGTTAGATATGGCTAGTAAATTGTTTCAGTGCTTTAAAATCATAGTCAGCTATTCCCAATGTTCACAGTAAGTACATCTCCAATCCGTATGAATTTTCATTTAGTTTGTATTTTGATTGCTCAACAGAAACAGGCTAAAATTAATAAAAGAGAATTCATACTTTAGATGAGGCTATTAGGACTAAAAGTCCAGTCAGAGAAGAGCTGACTATATGTAATACTTTGCTTTATGCTTCTCCTTTCCTTTGTGATAAAGAACCAAATCCAAAAGTCAGTGCAATTTCCATAAAGGTCACAGTCAGGTTACATAGGGAAAGCGTTAGGAAATGACAGCTCTACAAATCGTCTAACACCAAAGCAAATCCACAGGACAAAGATTCTGACCTCTTAAAATAAAATCCTAGTCATTTCCAACTTTGGTACAGAACCGAGAAACCAGAGACTTATAGAATAACCTCATCTGTAAGACCTCTGCAGGTCTCCGGTCCAAACATCTGCTCAAAACAGGGCCAACTTCGAAGCCAGACCAAGTCGCTCAAGGCTTCATCCTCTTCCTCGCTTCCCACAGCATTTTAAATGTTTTTGATACTATTATCTCGAGGTCGCTGCAGCCAGGGCTGCCATTGATCTGCCCGTCCCCAGCCAGGTCCTTCTCATTCTTCACTGGCAGATCCAGCTGAGCATCTGCCCCAAGGAACTCATCCAGGGGACACGTCAATAAATTGGCCCTAACACTCTCCAGAAATCTCCTATATCACTTCTACCCCAACCAGTTGCCCTTGCAGCAGATGGTTGAAGTCCCCCACGGGAATTCTGAGGCTTTCTCCAGCTGTTTAAAGAAACCTTGGTCCACCTATACCTCTGCACCGCATCCTTCCCGTGCTGTGCCCTCCATCAGCTTCTCCAGTTCTCCTGTCCCAGACCCCTCCGGCCAGCTCAGCGCCTGCTCTCCAGGACAGCTCTGAGCAAGAGCTGCTCCTCAGAGCATAAACTCCCTGTCCTCATCTAAAACCCCATTCCAAAGCCCTCGAAACACCCTGTTCATACACAAATTCATGACCACAGTGGAAGAAGACAGATTTGTTTCATCCTGGTTTCCTGCCCTCATGCGAAGCAGACACCAGCCCACCCGCAGGACCCCGCGCTTGCCAGGCTGAGGACTTTGGTTTCCTACAGCAAATGACAGCAGCCTGACTGATGAAGTAAAAATGCTCGACACAGCAAACCCAGAACCCCCTTTGCCAGGCACATTTGAATGACTTGTTTTTTTACAGTCTGTAGACTTCTCGCTTTTGTTCTAGCTCTGTTGTGATCTTTCTACATCCAAGGATTACTTATTTCAGGAGTCTGTCAGATAAAAGAGGTTTTTATTTTTTTTTTCAGAGGAGGTTTTCATTTATGAGTGATTTGTTCTTGCTGGGGAGTATTCTTTAACAGCAAATCTATATTAATTGTTATATTATGCAAATCAGTGTTACATACTTCAAGTATACTTTTTGCTAATTAATTGCTAGTAAAATTTGCTTTTTTAACCCGCCCCAGAAAACAAGAAGCAATCACTTACCCTCCGTATCTTTGGACTACACAGAGTCCAAACTCCCTTACACAAGAGGGAGCAGGAGGAATTTTGACTCTCACCCTGTACAATTTTCCTGCAAACTTTGTTGTGTGTGACTGCTTCAAAGAATGAATGTGGAAAAAGAAAATATTTGTGTCGTGGTAATGGTCTCATCTATCTGTAGCACTTGACACCACAGCTGCCAGCTGTACGGATAAATATCACGTTGCAGATAGATTGTGTCTGCAAAGCAGCGAAAATGGAATGTTAATTTAGGCTCAGCCGTGCTAAAACCAGGGAGGGCTCCGAGCATGCTCAGGGTAAAAGAGGTCTCCACAAAAGCCTGTGCCTTGCTCTGAGCCGAGAGCTTTCAGTTACTAATTTCTCTAACTAGCTCGACTACTGAGTGCAGTAGCTGTTAGAGAGTAGCACACATACAGACAGAGAATCACTCTTAGAAAATAGTTTAGCCTGGAGAAGAGAAGGCTGAGAGGGGACCTTAGAAATGCCTATAAATATCTGCAGGGTGAGTGTCAGGAGGATGGGGCCAGACTCTGTTCAGTGGTGCCCAGTGACAGGACAAGGGGCAACGGGCACAAACTGAAGCAGAGGAAGCTCCAGCTGAACACGAGGAAGAACTTCTTCATTCTGAGTGTGATGGAGCCCTGCAACAGGTTGCCCAGGGAGGTTGTGGAGTCTCCTTCTCTGGAGATATTCAAGACCCGCCTGGACAAGGTCCTGTGCAGCATGCTGTAGGTGACCCTCCTTCAGCAGGGGAGTTTGACTAGATGACCCACAGAGGTCCCTTCCAAACCCGACCATTCTGTGACTGTGAAAATCCTTTTCAATATTTTGTCCATGCTACCTGTTTCCTTTTGGCATTCCCTTTCTTGTTGGTTTGTCCTTTATAGTTCCCCAGAATATATTCCCTGTCCTCATCCATCCATTTTATGCCCTTGGAGATGAGGTTCTGCACTGAAGGGAATGACCCAACCTCATTACCCGACTTCGCCTAACGCTTACGTTGCTGTTCCTCTGCAGCCTCTACTCCTCATTGTGCCATAGAGAGGGAAAGACCAGGGTTCAGCTTGCAGCAACCCAGAACAACGCTGGGACTGCCACATCACGGCAGCAAAGTTTGCACCAGGACCTTCTGGTGCTCACCAGATGTCCACAGAGAGACAACCGCTGGTGAGATCAGTGTCACCAGCACCTGCCCAGAAGAGCACCCTGGCACACGCTTTCAGCATTGCCTCCACCCTGGAGGTTTAGACTGAATATTAGGAAAAAATTCTTTACTGAGAGAGCGGTCAGGCATTGGAACCGGCTGCCCAGGGCAGTGGTGGAGTCCCCGTCCCTGGAGGGGTTCAAAAACCGTGTCAATGTGGCACTTCGGGACACAGCTTAGCAGGCATGGTGGTGTTGGGTTGATGGTTGGACTTGATCTTAGAGGTCTTTTCCAACCTTAATGATTCTATGATTTTATGACTATTCTTCCACCTACTGATATAACTTTCAAAGCCGAAGCTATATTTGAAACTTTTCCCTTTTCTTCTAACCCAAGTGAATATATTTTCCTTTTATCCAGCTGCCTGCCCATCCATCTGTGTGAATACAGGGATAACTAAAGATAGTATCTACCACACCAAAAAACTACAACTCCATCGCTGTCTTCAAATTGTGATACATCCAGCCCAGCACTGCTTTTCTTGGATTCATGCATGCAGGCAGATTTCTGCAGCTGAATGAACCAACACATAGCACCCAAACCAAAGCAAGTCCCTGCATGGGTTCTTGGCCAAACAGAAAGTAAAGTACAGTAAATTGGTTAAACTACAATAACATAATTCGGTATCTAAGCCTTCAGAAGTCATAACAATTATTCCAAATTAAGCCAAAAATAAGAGGGAAATATACTTACTCAATAGCTACAACAAGAAACCTACTGTCAAAATGAACTACTGATGTCATCCTGACACCCAGCATCTAGGGGGAAAAAAAAAAAAAATCAAAAAAAGGAAAGTCATCTCAGCCCCAGTATTTTAACTCCTTATGCTTCCTGATAGCTCTAAGCTATTGTGCTTTCTTTTCTTGACGTGGCCAGACATTGCCCTCCCTGAACAGCATCTCCCACTACACTTTCAGAGACAGAAAGCTGGACCAGGATGGACACTGGTCTGTTCCAGTAGCTCATTCCTTCTGTTCTTACCTATTTTCATACACAAAACTGAAGAAACTGTTACTTACACACTAGAATTTGCAGCCAGACAAAGTTCTCATGTCAGGACAGGTTCCAGCACATCACTGCAGACCATTAGAGGAAAAAAAATTGGACTTCCCTTGCTGTTCTCCAGACTCTACAACCGATCTACTGCACTTGCTCAGGCAAATCCTCTCTTCCACCTGTGATTTCATCCAGGTATATAAAATTGCCTCTGACCTTCAATGAGAAGCTCCCAGATACTTTTCAAAACCTTGTCTTCATCAAACAAGCTTGCAAATTCGTTGACTTCATCCACCTGAGGTCAGGCACTTAACTGAGAAGCCCAGGTGGAAAGGCAACTTATTCTAGACTACATCAGCTGATTTAAATGTTTGTTAAGTCCTTAGAGTGTAAGCACTAAATTAGGCTCTATGGACCTCAGGAATTACTCAATTGCCTTCACAGAAGAAGTCAGGACCAAAGCCACTGCAAACTTACGTTCTTCATAAGTGCTCCAGTCTAGATGAGCTGGATCTAGTTAGGTTGTACAAAACACTGGGTTGAGATGGGCTCTGAACAGCACCGGGGTATCTGGGCACTACAACGCTGCAAGAAATTAGCAGATATCTCCAAAACACAAAAAATAAAGCAGAAGTGGGGAAGGAGATTGAAGAGGATTGAAATGGGCAATGAGGATACAAGCTAGTCCTTCTTAAAGGAGTGCTGTGGTTTGGTCCTTCCTATTATATTTGCTGTTTTTGAACCACTTCTGTCGAGCCAAGTAGCGAAACAGACTTTGCTCTCAGGTTACAGACAGCGAATATCCTTGTTGTCAGTCAGCTGTTACAGAACTCCAACTACGCTGTGTTAATTAGCTACTATCTAGGCACTTTCTCTACTTCATAGTAATTTTCCATCCTATTAGTTTTTATATCAGAAGTCATGCAGAACTGACTTTATTTGTCTTTTGCACACTGGTATAGTTAGAGTTTCTTAAAATGCAGACCTGAATAAAATCTTAATATCCCTGTTAATTTGTCACCGGTCTGAAAACTGAACTTGAAATAGTTTGCAGAATCTTTTCCACACAGGTCTTTTGTTTTAATTGAACTTGTCTTTTTCCCACAGGAAAGCTAATTTAGTATGACTTGCCAGTAGTAAAATTGAAATTCTTTGGCTAATTAATTTCTGTATCTGAAACTGAATATAGCTGACATTTTTTTTTTCCCCAGTTTTTAATACCTGCCTCTCAAAAATTCAATCCTGGGCTTATGAAACCAAAGAAGAGTTAGAAAAGTTTTCAGGAATTAGAAAAGTTTACAGGAATTAGGAGGTTTAACAGGGATTACTTTATAGGGTTATAAATGTTTTTCATCTCTACAGAGCCGATAGCTAATATACGTGCAAAGTCTGGAGCCAGCCTGGGCTTCCATTATGGAAAAGCTGCGTGGTAAGACAAGAACCCGTGAACTTTTCAACCTCACTTCCACCAGTAAAAACCAGCAGACACGTTAAACCTTCTGCTCACAGGCAGAGATGAGGTACACTGGTTGCATGGTGAGATAAATCCCTAAGAGCTAAAAGAAAAAACTTTTCTGTACTTACACCCTACAGGGGTAAATTTCCCCCCAGGAGATTTCACTGGCAGTGAACATGGTTTCCAGCATCAGGACTGTTGCTGACCTTAGGCTTTTACACTAAAATGTTTGCGTTGCACCAGGCTAGGGCTCCAACATTACCTCTGCTGCTTTCCTTCATGCACCACTTTCTATTTAAATATTGTCATGCCCTTAACACTCCAAAATCACCTAATCTTTTACATTAATGCTTACAGATATTTCTAACCGTTCTACATCTTTTAGCAAATATTCTTCCCTTTGGATTTTTGCCTAGCTGATTGAATAATATCTTACTGACTTCTATTTGCCGATGGCAGAGTTAAGATCAACTCCGGTAATTGCAGCAAGACCTGTAATAAATTTCAGCCACCTGCACCACGCATACCAATGCTTCTGGGCGATGCCCAGAACGCAGAAAAGGTCCCGTCTCACGCCCGGGTGGGACACGGCACTTCTCCAGCAGCACAAAGGGCCCCCGGGCTGGCAGCTGTCTCCCACCACGCCGGACTCCTCGGTGGGCATCCAGAAGATCTTGCCTCCCTACCCTTGTTTTGCATTCCCTAACACCCTGTGCAAGAGCCTAGCAGGGCAATGTAGGGGGTGACAGATGCCAAGGCAGAAGGTAACGGACGCAGCATCTGCCCACGTCCCTCTCCAATGGATGCGCCCCATAAGCTGCAGAACAGTAGGTTTCTTTCTCATACACAGTTCTGGAAGCAGAAAAATCACTGGTTTTTCTTTTCACTTTCCCTTCTCCCTTGTACATGTTTCTACACCACAGGAGATCTGGCTGAAAGCTTTCAAAGACCTAATCCGAGACTCTGGAAGAGACAAAGGAGCACCTGCTGAACGCGTGACGGCAACGCTGTGCTGCACCCTGGCTTGTTTTGCTGCTGCTTTACGGCTTTCTGACCAGCCACACCTTCATTCTGTCGGTTTTGAGAGTACTTGTGGAAAATTCTACACTGCCAAATGCGAGCATTTAACACTGCACTGGTCAGGCAGCAAAGTCATTTGTATACAGTATCACACAGATATATGAGGATAAAAGGTTCAGCTTCCAATGTGATGAATCATCCCTACATATTCGAACTTTTGGAACCCGGTCCAGCCCTCAGGATGGCTGGGATGCAGGTGGGCTACCTCTGTTCTGCGGGGTGAGACACAGAAATTCCTCCTGGAGACAAGACACAGAAATTCCTCCTGGAGACACTCAGTGCTTCGGAGCAGACCCTCCAGAGCCGCCTCTCCAAACCCAACGCAGCAGCCTGGAAGGTGACGCAGACAAGACGCGACAGCAACAGCCTTCAGAGGGCCGGTTATCTTGAAATGCTAAATGAAAGGACGAGCAGGTGTCTGTTCTGTCTAGGTTTGCAGCTGCTTCAGATACGTGGGGGAGCATCGGCATTGCGCTTGCATTGATCTGGTTTTGGCTAGCGATACGAGTTCGGAAGGAGAGAGCGGTCCTCTGTACGTGCCCGAACATCCATCGCCCGCAAAGCTCGGTTCCCCTCACCCTCCTTTGAAGGCTCCTTTTCTCTGTCACGCAGCCCAAATAGAGACCCCAACCCCTCCCAAGCATTCCCACAAACCAGTGCTGATTCCCAGGAAACCGGAACGCTCGCTGAACCCTCTTTTGAAACACGTTTCCCGATTTGGGAGCTCTGCTTGTGCGTTTGAATGCGTGCATGGCAAACACGCAAAGCACGGTATTTATGCAGCTCAGGACGTTTGCAGCAGCAACAGATAAATATGACTTCTTCAACTCACATTTGAAAATTACCTTTTCACACACGCGTCTTTGAAGGAAAGAAACGCCACATTTTAGAAGTGCATCCGATATAGGAAACTGCAGGTGAAGTGCCACGTTGGTCGCGACTGTAAGCGTGCACTGGAACCAGTAAAGCACAAACTGAAGCAGAGGAAGCTCCGTCTGAACCCGAGGAAGAACTTCTTTCCTCTGAGGGTGCCGGAGCCCTGGCCCAGGCTGCCCAGGGAGGCTGTGGAGTCTCCTTCTCTGGAGATATTCCAGCCCCGCCTGGCTGCGGTGCTGTGCAGCCTGCTGTGGGTGACCCTGCTT